>Ga0118677_10005587_pt1 | contig 21895 bp, 23 predicted proteins | sample AliMusrvi5mmetaG_FD_86154 | JGI IMG/M metagenome (GOLD analysis project Ga0118677, IMG submission 86154)
AGTCCTGGAGGGCATGAACAACAAGGTCAAAGTTCTCAAACGCATGGCCTACGGCTTCCGCGATGACGACTACTTCTTCCTCAAGATCAAGGCCGCCTTCCCCGGTAAAGCGCGATGAACCTGAAATCTTTTCCCACCTCCAAATCGAGGGCGCTTCCTCCCCTCGATTTGGAGCATGGCTACGCGTTCGGATCCGCCGAACTCAAATCCACCGGCTTCGGCTCCTCCACCACCGCAGGACGCCCCCAGGCACGGTTCTCCATGGACTGGGTGTGGGCCTTCTCGCGGGCTTCGCGGATCTTCTGGATGGCCTCGGCGTCGCTGCCGGACTTGGGCACGGTGCCGGGCTTGAAGGCCAGGTGCAGCACCCGGTCCGTGGTGGCGCCGGTGGCCAGCAGGCCCGTGTAGCGGTCGATGTCCGCCCACTCCATGCCCTCGGGGGCCTTGAACTCCTCCCGCTCAGTGGTGGGCAGGGCCGCCTTCATGAAGTCGACCCAGATGGGCAGAGCCACCTTGGCGCCGTCGGCGCCTTTGTAGATGGTCTTCTTCTCATCGAGGCCCACCCAGACGCCGCAGACGATCTTGGTGGAGAAGCCCATGAACCAGGCATCCGTGTGGTCGTCCGTGGTGCCGGTCTTGCCCGCCACGGGCCAGTTCAGCTCGTTGCTCTTGGCGCCTGTGCCGCTGGTGGCCACGCCTTGAAGGCACTGGATGAGCTGGTAAGTGCTCATGGGATCCAGTACCTGCTCCGTGGCGGCACCGCCGTGTGTCTCCAGCACCCTGCCGTTGCGGTCCGTGACCTTCTTGATGAAGAAGGGCACCGGGGCCTGCAGGCCGCCATTGGCGATGGTCGAGTATCCGCGCACCATCTCCTTCAGCGTGAAGTCGCCGGACCCGAGGGCCATGCTGGGATAGGGCGGGATATTGCCTGTCACGCCACATTTGCGGGCGAAGTCGATGACGTTGAGGACGCCGGTCTCCTCCAGGGTGCGCACGGCGGGGACGTTGCGGGAATCGCGGAGCGCCTCCCAGATGGGAATGGGCCCCCAGAAATCCCGCTCATAGTTCTTGGGTTCGTAGGGCTTCACGCCGGGTCGCAGGGGCTTGAAGTCCGTGGTGCCGTCCGGGTGGGTGATGGTCACGTAATCCACGGTGTCCAGAAAGCGGGTGGGGATGTCCTGGACCATGGTGGCGGGGGTCTTCCCGGCGGTGAAGGCGGCGCCGTAGACGTAGGCCTTCATGGTGGAGCCCACCTGGCGCAGGGCCTGGGTGGAGCGGTTGAACTTGGAGCGGTTGAAATCGTAGCCGCCCACCATGGCGCGGATCTCGCCGCTCATGGGATCCACGGCCATGAGGGCCCCTTCCACCTGGGGATCCTGGTCCAGCTCCAGGCTCTTGGGGGTGCCATCCTCGGCACTCTTCACCGCAAAGAGCGGCGCGGCGCCGCGGGGCAGCAGTTTTTGGATGTCCTTGCCTGCCCAGGCGAAGGCGCTTTCGGGCACGTCCAGCTGGCCCGCACCGATGCGCACCTGGGCCTTGCCGCCCTTCCAGCCGAGGATGACGCCCCGCACGCTGTCGCCCTTCTCGAAGTAGCGCTTCCAGCCGTTCAGCTGAGTGGTCTCGGGATCTGACACGAACTGCACCGCCTCCTTGCGGAAGCCCCGGCGCCGATCCACGGCCTTGAGGCCGTTGCGCACGGCTTCGTTGGCGGACTCCTGCCAGAAGCTGTTCAGGCTGGTGGTGACCTCCAGGCCGCCATTCAGGGCCTGCTCCCGGCCGTACTTCTCGTAGAGGTACTTGCGGACCTCCTCCACCACGTAAGGGGCCACGGCCTCTTCGCGGGCGTTCTCCCGGGCCAGGCGGATGGGCTTCTCGACGAGCAGGCTGGCCTCGGGGGCCTTGAGGTAGCCCTCCTTCACCATGCGGATGAGCACGTGATTCCGACGCGTCTTGGCGGCGGCCCGGGCCTTGGGATCAGGGTTGTAGGGGTTGTACCAGTTGGGATTCTGGACCAAGCCCGCCAGCAGGGCGCACTCTTCCACGTTGAGCTGGGGGGCGCTCTTGCCGAAGTAGAATTCCGAAGCGGCCTCGATGCCGTAGCGGCCGCCGCCGAAGTAGACCTCGTTGGCGTACATCTCCATGATCTGCTTCTTGGAGTAGGCCTTCTCCAGCTTGCGGGCCAGGACAATCTCCTGGAGCTTCCGCTGCAGGCCGCCCGAGAGCAGCCGGCGCTCCCGCTTCGCTGTCACGGTGCGGATGAGCTGCATGGTGAGGGTCGAAGCCCCTTCCCGCCGCCTGCCGAAGCTGGTGACGAAGTTCCAGCCGGACCGGGCCACACCCATGGCCGAGACGCCGCCATGCTCCCAGAAGTCCTTGTCCTCCGTCGCCACCAGGGCGTTCACGAAGGCCTTGGGAATGTCCCCGTATGGGATCACCACCCGATGCTCCTCGGCGAAGATGCCGATGACGTTGCCGCTCTGGTCCAGCACCTTGGTGATGGTCTTGGGCACTCGCAGGGCGAAAAGGGTCAGGAATCCGTCCGCATCGCGGGACAGGTAGGACCAGGTCACACCCAGGCCCACGGCACCCAGGAGCGCGCCGATCCCGGAGACCAGGAGCAGACGGCGGAGCCACTTGCGGAGGGTGGGGGAGGGCTTGGGGAGCTTGGCGGCCATATCCCCAGGATACCGGCTACATTGTTGCCATGTCCCAACGACTCGTTCTCGTGGCCAAAGCCAAGTCGCCGCACCTGGGTTCCACCCTGGGGGCTGTGGTGCCGCTCTTCCTGGCGCGGGGCTGGCAGGTCATCGGCGAACCCAGCCTGGCCGAGGCCTGGGCCCTGGCGAACCTGGACCCGGCGGCCCTGCACACGGACCCAGATCTGGGCCGGGACGAGTCCCCGGCCCAGCTCTGCCTGGTCCTGGGCGGCGACGGCACCCTCCTCTACGCCGCTCGGCGCGTGGGCCTCCGAGGCACGCCCATCCTGGGCATCAACCTGGGCTCCCTGGGCTTCCTCACGGCCCATCCCGTCTCGGGCGCCCTGGAGGCCGTGCAGGCCTTCCTGGCCGGCACCCTGGTCCCTGATGTGCGGCCCATGCTGGAGGCCGAGCTGTGGCGGGACCGCATGCTCCTGGTGCGGCAGACGGTGCTGAACGACGCTGTGCTGGCCAAGGGCGCCATGGCCCGCATCATGGACATGCGCCTGCAGGTGGGGGACCAGGACGCGGGCCCCATCAAGGCCGATGGCCTCATCATCGCCACCCCCACTGGCTCCACCGCCTACGCGCTCTCGGCCGGTGGGCCCATCGTGCACCCCAGCCTGGAGGCCTTCGTCATCGCCCCCATCTGCCCGCACACGCTGACCCTGCGCCCTTCGGTGGTGCCTTCTTCGCGGCCCATCACCATCACCCTGGAAGCCGCCGAGGACGCCCACCTCACCCTGGATGGCCAGGTGGGCCACCGCGTCCACCCTGGCGACCAGGTGCGCCTGAGCCAGGCCAGCACCCAGATCACGCTGCTTCAGCGGCCGGGGTTGGACTTCTTCTCCCTGTTGCAGCAGAAGCTGCATTGGGGGGATCGGTAGCCGATCAGCCTGGAGCCAGGGCCTCCACACACTTTCTCACTTCTTCCCAGGGCCCCACCATCCCAGCTGGCTTGGTGCGATCCTGGTTAGGACACGGATTCTTTTCACACCCCACGGGGTTGCCGCTTCTGGTCGGGATCGTCTCCACAGCCCGGGACCAGGCAGCTTCGCCCGCCGCTTCGTCCCGGGAGCCATGCGCCATGCAGCACACCATGCAGCACCACCACGCCATCCTCCGGGTCAAGGCGGATCAGGTCGAAGCCACCCGAGTATTGCTGCTGGAGTGCGCCCTGCTGGTGGCCGACCGCAAGGGTGAGAACGGCCCCCTCAGCTGGTTTACCTCATTCGATGAGAGTACGCTGGCCTTCCACGGGGAGAACATCCAGCCCCTCCTCAAGAAGTTCGACGACTGTATGGTTGCTCCACCTGCGACCACCGTGCGCGAGGTCTTCTTGAGCGCCTGAGCGGCTGCCCTGCCAGGACCCCACCATTCCCCCGCCACGAGGTTCCGGCCCCAAGAGAACCCAGCCCGGGAACTCGTGCCATCTCTGCTCGCAATCCTCGGCTTCCTCCGCGAAGCTTATGCGGGCCTGAGCCCCCGAGGAGGCCTGCAGTCTCTGAACGCAGAGGCCTGGTCCCGCGGCGGTACCCAGGAAGGCCTGGGTCCGGTCACCCGGCGGGACATCCCTGAACACATGCGGCAGCACGACCAGGCTCACATAGCCGAGATCCGGATTTGGCGGGAGAAGAAGGGACAGGGGCCGACATCGGCCTTGCCCTGAGGATGTTTGGGCTCACACTCACAAGCTGCAGCCACAATCCGCAGCGTGCCAACCTGGAGCTTCACATGTGCTTAGGGCCTGATTTTTTCGATGCCCGGGAGGAGCAGCTCAGGAGCAGTGAGGCTCGGGGCGAGCTGGAACTCTCTGCCTTCCTGAAGGCCAGGCGGATCTCCTTCCACCGGGTGATGATGGCCGGGCTGCTCCAGATGCGGGAGACCGTCAGCACTGCGGACCTGGACCCGTTCTTCCCGTCCAGACTCGGCCGGACCTTCCTCCGCGAAGACAAAAACTGTCAGATCATCTTCGTCCGAAAGTCCCGGCAGGCCGCGTTCCTCCTGGCCATCCGCGCAACCCAGTCACCGCTGCGGCTGAGGTCCCGCTCCTCCCGGCGAGTGGCCACTCCTCCGGCTCTGTGACCACGCCACACCCCGCAGCACCATCGAAGGATCTCAAGCCCACCCCAACCTCAGGAGCAGCGGCCATGTCCACCCACACCATCCACCTCCAACGTGTGTTGCGCGCCAAGCCCGAGCGGGTCTACCGGGCCTTCCTTGATCCCGACGCCATGGTGAAGTGGCTGCCGCCCCACGGCTTCACGGGTCGGGTCCAGCACTTCGACGCCCAGGTTGGCGGCACCTACAAGATGTCCTTCACCAATTTCAGCACGGGGCACAGCCACGCTTTTGGTGGTGAATTCCTGGAGTTGATCCCCCACAAGCGCATCCGCCACACGGACACCTTCGACGACCCCAACTTGCCCGGGACCATGCAGACCACCATCACCCTGAAGGCCGTCTTCTGTGGCACCGAGCTGAGCATCACCCAGGAGGGCATTCCCGAAATGATCCCCCCTCAGGCCTGCCACCTGGGCTGGCAGGACTCCCTGGCCCTGCTGTCGCTGCTGGTGGAGGCGGAGATCCCGGACTAGACGTGCCACAGCCTCGTTCCGGGGCATGGGTCCACACAATTTCTTACAGTTCCGCGAGGGGTATTCCGGCTCGCTGCGGACCCGATCAAGCTGGACCCCAGGGCAGCGTCTGCCCATCCTGGAGCCCCCTTGTCCCGACTCGTCCGCTCCTGCCTGGTCGGCCTTGGCCTCACAGTCGCCCTGGTCGCGGATGACAAGGGAGTGGCCCCGAAGCAGCTCATAGCCTATGGCAACGACTACCCCTCCGCCTGCCTGCCGGAGGAAGCCGCCCGGCTGAGGCAGGAGATCACCAGGCTGGCGGGCCTGCGGAATCCCGCCGGGGCCTGGGCCCTGGCGCAGGCCATGCTCTGCGGGCGTGAGCCTTCGGGTGACTGCCTCGTCCTGGCCCACATGCCTGCCCAGCTGCGCTCCACGGACGATGGCCCGGACGGGACGCATCGCAGTTGGGTGGCCCGCAGCGCGGAGCTGCGACGCCAGGGCTGGGCCTTTGGCGTGAGCACCGCACTGAACGTGGACGACGACCTCGTGATGTCGTTCCAAACCGATGAGGCCTCGGTGGGGAGCTTCACGCTGAGATTCCGGGGCAAGGAGTGGCTGCTCGTGGCCCTGGGCAGCGGCGGGGACTGAGACACAACCCTAGGAGCTGGGATGGCACTAAGCGCAGAAAAATTGAAACAGCGCATCGAAGGCATCCACCGGATGGGCCGCTTCAGGTTCATTTTCCTGGTGGTAGTCCTTGGCTGGGGCCTCAGCACGGCCCTCGTCTTCACCCTGATCCGGTATTTCCTGGCCCCACCCTTCCAGGTGAGGGCAGGCGCCTTCGCCGTCCTCACTTTCTCCCTCGCGGGCATTCGCTTCGGGTGGCTGATCTGGCAGGCCAACGAAAGGCGGTATCAGACGAATCAGCAAGGCCCACGCTCCTGATCCACCGGCGAATTCGGCTTCAGCCAACAAGGGTCACTGGCCCCGAGACCTGCGAGATGGGCTGTCCAGCGGTGCCTTGAGGCGGCCCGTTCGACCCCATAGACTCCAGACCCCAGACCCGACCCCCACAGACCGCCCCCCCGAGAGCCACCGGTGACCCCATTGGTCGGCGGTGGTCTGCGCAGGCCTCCCCATGTGATCCCGGACACACGGGGTGGGACCGACACTTCACCCCGAGCAGGACCTGCTTCCTACCCGGAGTCTCCATGGCCCTCAAAGAACGACCGAAACCTTTTCTGCTGCCCGAGTATTGCAAGGGCTGCAGTCGCTGCATTGACGCCTGCGCCAAGGACTGCATCCACCTCGGTGATCAGATCAATCCCCTCACGGGTCTCATTCCCGTGGAGCTGGACCTCACCAACTGCAACGCCTGCGGTCTGTGCATGGACGCCTGCCCCGAGCCCTACGGCCTGCGCCCGGCGCATGAGGGCCAGATCCTGGACTTCGAACTGGAGGATCCCGCCAAGCTCTACGGCGTGAAGCCCAGCGACGCCCCGGAGCCCGTGGACGTCCCCGGCGAGACCCTGCCCCTGCCCCGCACGGAGCCCCTGGTCATCAAGGGCACCTACGCCTCGGCCATCGGCGCCATCTTGGCTGGCTGCCGCCACGTATACGGCTACCCCATCACTCCCTCCACCGAGGGCGCCGAGCTCATGGCGAAGTTCCTGCCCAAGCTGGACGGCACCTTCATCCAGGCCGTCAGCGAAGTGGCCGCCGTGAACATGATGTACGGCACCGCCGGTGCGGGCCTGCCCACCATGACGTTCACCTCCTCACCAGGCTTCAGCCTGATGCTGGAAGGCGTCTCCTACATGATCGGCGCGGAGCTGCCCGGTGTCTTCGTGGACATCATGCGCGGCGGCCCCGGTCTGGGCAACATCGCCCCCGAACAGTCCGATATCAAGCTGGCCTGCCACGGCCTCGGCCACGGCAATACGCAAGCCATCGTGCTGGCCCCCGCCACCCCCCAGGAGATGCTGGATCTCACCATCCTGGCCTTCGAACTCAGCTTCAAATACCGCAACCCCGTGGTCATGCTGGGCGACGGCTACCTGGGCCAGATGACTGGCAAGGTGCAGCTGCCCGAGACCCTCACCAAGCCCGGCATCCCCAGGTGGGCGGTCTACGGCGACGCGGACCACCGCAAGAACCTCATCTCGTCGATTTTCCTCACAGAGACAGACCTCGAGGCCCACAACGTCCACCTCAACGCCAAATACGATGCCATGAAGGTGGAGGCCCGCTCCGAGTCCTACCTCTGCGACGACGCCGAGGTGCTGCTCATCGCCTGCAACACGCCCGCCCGCACCGCCAAGGGTGCCGTGCAGGAGCTGCGCCACCACGGCATCAAGGCCGGGCTCTTCCGCCCCATCACCCTCTGGCCCTTCCCCGTGGAGGGCCTGAAGCTGGCCCTCCAGGGCGTCGAGCGCGTGATCGTGGTCGAGGCCAGCGCCGGGCAGCTGGAGGATGAGGTCCGCCTGGCCCTCAGCCGCGCCGGTGTCCGTGACTACCCCGAGATGGAATCCGTCCGCCGCATGGGCGGCATCCTGCCCCAGCAGGACGAGATCATGGCCCAGGTGCTGGGACAGAAGGAGGTCCGCGCATGAGCAAGGCCAGCGTCATCTACGACAAGTTCGAGCGCCACTCCCACGCGCAGGGCCTCAAGGGCCACGCCACTCACTACTGCCCCGGCTGCGGCCACGGCCTGGCCCACAAGTTCCTGGCGGAAGCCATCGACGAGCTGGGCATCCAGGACCGTACGGTGGCCATCAGCCCCGTGGGCTGCTCCGTATTCCTCTACTACTACTTCGATGTGGGCAACAGCCAGGCCGCCCACGGCCGCGCCCCCGTGGTGGCACTGGGCCACAAGTTCGCCAACCCCGAGGCTGTGGTCATCAGCTACCAGGGCGACGGCGACCTGGCCTCCATCGGCCTCGCGGAGACCATCGCCACGGCCCAGCTGGGCGCCCCGATCACCGTCATCTTCGTCAACAATGCCATCTACGGCATGACCGGCGGCCAGATGGCCCCCACCACCCTCATGGGCCAGACCAGCACCACAAGCCCCGCGGGCCGCAACGAATACAACGGCCAGCCCATGAAGATGGCCGAGCTCATCGCCGGGCTCGACGGCCCCATCTACGTGGAGCGCGTGGCCCTCTTCGATGCCAAGCAGCGCATCAAGGCCAAGAAGGCCATCCGCAAGGCCATCAAGAACCAGGTCGAAGGCCGTGGGTATTCCTTCATCGAGGTGCTGGCCGAGTGCCCCACCCACCTGAAGATGAGCCCCGAGGAGACCGAAAGCTGGGTGAAGGACTTCATGGAGCCCGTCTATCCCCTGGGCGTCAAGAAGGACCTGGCCACGGAGCCCTGGTTCAAGCGCAATCCCCCCAGCTTCAAGGGCGAGAAGATCCTCTCCCTCTGCGGCGCCACCTCCGAGCATCCCGAGCGCTTCTGCCAGGGCTTCCCCACCCACCTGGCCCTCAATGACGTGTCCCTGAAGCTGGCCGGTTCCGGCGGCGATGGTGCGCAGACCGCCGCCATGCTCATCGCCCGCGCCGCCATCAACGAGGGTTTCGACGCCACCTGCATCCCCAGCTATGGCCCCGAGAGCCGCGGCGGCACGTCCTACGCCGATGTCCACGTGGCCGAGGAAGAAGTGCTCAACCCCGGCTCCCACGATCCCCAGATCCTGCTGGCCTTCAACGCCCCCAGTCTGGCGAAGTTCGGCCCGAGCGTCCGCAAGGGCGGCTACATCATCTACGACAGTTCCGTGGTCAATGAGCTGCCTGAGCTGGATCCCAGCATCAAGCTCATCCCCGTGCCCTTCACCGGCATCGCCACGGACCTGGGCAAGGCCGTCGTGAAGAACATCGTGGCCCTGGGCGCCCTCCAGGCCGCCACCAACCTGTTCCCCAAGGAGACCATGCTCTCCGCCATCCGCATCGCCCTGAAGGACAAGTGCGCCCTCATCCCCCTGAACGAAGAGGCTTTCGCCTGGGGCATCAAGGCCGTGGAAGCTTTGAATACCTAGAGCCTTAAAAAGATGAACCACCAAGGCACCAAGGCACCAAGAAAAGACACAAAGTAACCAAAGAAGGCCCTATTCAGTTCTTGGTGCCTTGGTGTCTTCGTGTTGATCAGTTCTGCTTTTCAGATCCAACCCCGATAACCAGGAGGCAGCCATGACGGACATCGCCATCCAGACCACCCTCAGTGAAGAGGAATGGAAGATCGTCATGGCCCTCCGGGAGATCCCCGACAGCCCGCTGCGCAAGAAGGTCTCCGGCCTCCTGGCGGAGCTGACCCACTTCATCCAGCAGCCCCGCTGCCTGGGCATGCAAGGGGATGGCTTCCCCTGCGGCACCCCAACGAGTACCTGCGAAGAGTGCCAGCAGATGCTAAAAGTCCTGGACGACATGGCCGAGCGGCTGCCCGTTCAGGGATGAAGTCCATCAGAACACTCGCTAGATTTGGAAAATCTCAGAAGCGCCCCTTCAGGGAGTGGGCATAGCCCGTCAGCTCCACGTAGGCTTCACCCACGTCATGGCCGCCCGGGTCCAGCACCCGACAGGCGCCTTCCCAGTAGGTGATGCCGGTGCTGCGGCCCGTGCGCAGCTCCTGATCCTCCAGCAGAGGCACCAGGGTGAAGCGCTCGCCCCAGGCTTCCAACTCCAGGGGTAACGGATAGGTCGCCCCGTTGCGGGGGCTCTTCCAGCTCCCCTTGGGGCTCATGCCGAAAGCGTGGGTGCTCCTGCGTAGGTGCCCCTGGGAATCCACCTCCGACAGAGTCGAGAAAGGATCCTGGCTGCCGTCCGCGTGGCGGAGGCGATAGACCATGAGGCTGCGACCATCCCACAGCTGGATGCCCGCCCAGTCCCAGCCCACTTGGTTGGCATCAAGCTGGTTGGAGCTGAACTCATGGTCCATCCAGCCCTGGCCCTGCACCGTCAGCTGGGTGCCCTCGGGCAGGCGGAGCGAGCCCTGGGCCCGGAGCCGGGGGAAGGTGATGTAGTGGCTGGCCGCCGTGGGGTCCGCACCCTTCCGGCTGACCCCGTTCTCCCCGAAGACGACCGGCGGCGTCGTGGGATCGAGCCTCAGATCTAGTACCGCCCCCCGCACCGAGAGGTGCAGCTGGATCCGCCCCACGGCGTCCTGCTCCGCCTTCCAGTCCTGCTGGAAGACCTCCAGCTTCGTGCCAGAAGCACCCGCCAGCAGCCCCGCACGGTCCAGCCGCTCATCCACCAGGAAGCGGTGGCCCACCTCGTCCGTGAGGGCCGCGTGGGCCAGGTGGAGCTGGTCTGTGCGCCAGGCGCGGAGGCCCTTCCAGGCTCCAGGCGGGCTGGCCTGCCGGAAGAAAGTGAGCTGGTAGCCGAAGCGGCGGCCTTCCGGCGTGCGCAGGTGCCCTGTGAAATACCACCACTCCGTGCGGAAGCCCGGGTGGCTGCCGTGGTCCCGGGGGAACTGGAACGCATAGCCTGGCTTGGCCTCGGTGAAGGCCTGCCCCACCAGGGGCTGGAACGGCAGCAGCAGGGTCAGCAGGGTCAACAGCCACATCCTCATGCGCCCTCCTCCACTTCGCGGTCCGCCCCCAGGCGCGCGCCCCAGCGGGCCGTGGGCCAGAGGACCAGCACCGCCGCGCCCAGGGTGGCCAGGACGATGAGGGTCAGGAAGGCGCCGGGCACCGTGAACGACAGGGTCCAGCCGAAGACCTGGGGGTTCAGCACGTCCACCAGGATGCGCGCCAGGAGGAGCCCAAGGCCTAGACCCGCCAGCAGGCCCGCCAGGGTCACGCCCAGGCCCTCCAGCAGCAGGATGGTCGTGAGCTCCCCCCCGGTGGCGCCCATGGCCCGCAGCGACCAGATCTCGCCCCGCCGGGCCAGGGCCAGGCCCGTGAGGCCCTGGGCCAGACCCAGAACCGCCACCAGCAGGCCGATAGCCTCCAGGGCGTAGGTGAGGGCGAAGGTCTGGCGGAAGATGGTGGTGACCTGATCGCGCAGGGCGCGGTTGCTGCGGATCTGCAGGCCCGGCTGCTCGCGCCGCAGCCGCGCCGCCACGGCCTCGGGCTCGACGCCGGGTTTGAGGTACAGCGCCACGCTGGCCACCCGCTCGTCCCCGAACCAGGCCAGGAAGACCGGCCGGTCCAGGATCAGGCTGCCCCGCTCGTTCCCATAGTCTGCGAGGATGCCCCGCACGGTGACCCGGCGCGGCCCGCCCGGTGCGGGCAGCTCCAGCACCTCGCCCAGCTTCACGCCAAAATGGCGGCTGAAGGTTTCCGACACCAGCACACCAGGATCCCGGGTGCCGCCCGCACGCATGGCCAACAGAGGGCCGGGAAAGGGACCGCCCGCGGCCAGGATCAAGCCACCGCGCGCCGCCTGGATCCCCATGTCACCGGCACCGAGGAAGGTGGGGCGGCCCCGGAAGCTGATGGGCAGCATCTGGAAGCGGTCGGCCGCAACCACATCCGGGTCCGAAGCCAGGCGGTTCGCTGTGGCTGGGCCCATGCGGTGCTGGGAACCCGCGCCTGCGGCGCCAATGGGGGCCGCGTAGAGATCCGCCCGCAGGCTGCTGCCGATCCAGACCAGCACGGTGTGTTCAAAGCTCTGCACCATGACGCCCATGCCCGCCGCCATGCCCACGGCCACGGCCAGGGCCGCGGCGGCGAAGCCATGGCGCCCCGTGGGCCGCAGCAGTGGCCGCAGGGCCAGACGCAACCGCCAGCTGCGGGTGAAGCGGCCAGGCTGACCCAGCAGACTGAGGCAGGCCACGGCCTGCAGGGAGCCCCCCAGCAGGGCCAGGGCGGAACCCACGTAGGCATGCCAGGCCACGCCTGGCGCCGCATGGATGCCGTAGGCCAGCGCCGCGCCCAGAGCCAGGATCAAGGCCCCGGCCAGACCCAGGTGCCCCGTGCGCAGGGGCGGCGGTCCCCCGTCCCGGGCCAGCAGCTGCACCGGCGGCGTGAGGGCGGCGCGCCGGGCGGGCACCCAGGCGGCGGCCAGGCTGGCGAGGGTGCCAATCCCCAGCGCCAGCAGGGCCTCGCCCCCGTGGATGCCAGCCCACTGCGCAGCGCTGGCGCCATAGAGGGCATTCACGGTCTGGCTCACGGCCCGCACGCTGCCCTGGGCCAGCACCCAGCCCAGACCCAGGCCCAGCAGGCTGCCCAAGGGGCCCAGCAGGGCGGCCTCGCCCAGCACCAGCCGCGTGATGGCGGCGGGGGGGTGGCCCAGGGCCCGCAGGGTGGCCCAGGTCTCCCGGCGCCGGTTCACGGAGGCGTCGAAGGCCTGGAAGAGCAGGTAGGCCCCCACAACGAGCGCAATGAGGCTGAGGATCGTGAGGTTGAAGCGGAAGGCGGCGGTCATGGTGCGGCCGCTTTCCGCCCGCTGCTCGGGGGGTTCCAGCACCAGGCCCCGGGGCAGCAGGGCCAGGGCCCGGGCCTCCAGCTCCGCCGTGGCGATGCCCGGACGACGCCCCCACTCCAGGCGGTCCAGCTCCCCTTCCCGCCCCAGCAGGTGCTGGGCGGCGGGCAGGTCCATCACCAGGAGGTTGCGCTGGAGCCGGGGCCGGTTGGGCGCGTCCGGCAGGATGCCCGCCACCCGCAGGCGCACCGGCCGCTCCTGCACGAAGCCCTCCAGCACCGAGCCTTCCCGCAGACCTTCGGCAGCCAGGGCCGCCGAGATCAGGACGGCCTCGGGATCCTGGAGCAGGTGGTAGAACCCTTCGTCGGCCCCGCTGCGCGGCTCCATGGACGTCTCAGTCGGAGCCTCGCCCGCCGCCGAGCCCAGGCCCACCAGATCCAGGCCCATGAGCTGGAAGCCTTCGAGTGTGCCCTTCCGGGCGAAGCTGCCTTCCACCACAGGGCGCATCCAGCCCCACTGGGTGAGGGGCAGCAGGGCGCGGAGTTCGGGCTCGCGCAGGGGACCGGCCTCGGCCCGCAGGATGAGGTCCGAGCCCTGCCCCACACCGCGGGTGAACTGCTCGAAGCTGGCCACTGCCGCCCGATTGGCCAGGCGGATGGACAGGAATACCGCCACGCCCAGGGCCACGGCCGCCAGGGTCAGGAGCGTCCGGCCCCACTCCAGGAGCAGGGCCCGGAGGATGAGCCGACGGGCCAGCCAGCTCAAAGGGCGGCGTCCTGGATGCGGCTGTCGTCCAGGAAGCGGCCATCCTCCATGCGCAGGATGCGATGGCAGATGCCCGCGGCCGCTTCGGAGTGGGTGACCATGATGAGGGCCGACCCCTCCTGTTCCGTGAGCTCCGCCAGCAGCTCGAGCACAGCCTGGCCCGAGGCCCGGTCCAGATTGCCCGTGGGCTCATCTGCCAGCAGCACCGCAGGTCGGGCGGCCAGGGCCCGGGCCACGGCCACGCGCTGCATCTCGCCCCCGGAGAGTTCCGCAGGCCAGGCCTCGGCCCGGTGCTCCAGCCCCACAGCCAGGATGAGGGCGGCGCAGCGCTCGTGAATCTCGGCCTCGGGCCACTTCAGCATGCGCAGCGGCAGCTCAATGTTTTCCGCGGCGCTGAGGGTGGGGATCAGGTGGAAGAACTGGGAGATGGTGCCCAGCCGAGTCCGCCGGAGCTGTGAAAGGCGCACGGGGCTGGCCTGATGGAAGGGCTCCCCGTCCAGGGAGAGGGCCCCCTCATCGGGCCGGTCCAGGCCCCCCAGGAGGTTCAGGAAGGTGGTCTTCCCACACCCGGATGGGCCCAGCAGCGCGATGCGCTCGCCCGCCTCCACATCCAGATCCAGGCCCCGGATCACCCAGCGGGAGCCGAACTGCCTCCCCACGCCTCGAGCCTGCAAGACCGCCACGGCAACCCCCCTGGCCCACTCTAGCGGAGCCGGAGGGTCGCCACAGAGATGTCCAGCTTATTCAGCCTTCCTCTTGAGCTTCAGGGCTCCGCTGGCCATGGGGGAACTCCACGTGCCCTCCATGCTCGTGCCATCCTCGGAGACCGTGGCCTCGAAGTCCATGGTGGACTCCGGCACCTTCAGCTTGAGGCCCTTCACCTTCGCCTTGCTGAAGCTGTCTGAGAAGTCACCCACGGCAGTGCCGAACCAGGTGGACTCGCCCTTGAGGGTGTCCCCGGCGCTGGACTTGATGGTGACCGTCAGCTTGCCCCCGACCTGATCGAATTCCCAGCGGCCCTCCCAGGCGCCCACCAGCTTGGTGGCCAGGGCGGCGTCCTCGGCCGGGCCGGCCGGAGCCGCTGGAGCCAGGGCCACCAGACTTACAGCCAACAAAGCGAACCGAGCCGTCTTCCACATGGGCAATCCTCCGATGGCGACGAGTGTAGCCACCCCGAGGGCGGCTGGATAGAGAAGCCACAGCCCGCAGGCTAGCGCGGGAGCTTGCCCTCAATGCGCTCCAGGCGCTGCCGGAACTGGTGAGTCAGCTCTTCCACCTTCTCGTGGAGATGGGCGATCTCCAGCTCAGCCTTGACGTTGATCTCGTACTCAACGTCGTCGCGGATGTGGTCCTTGGCGGCCTGCCGATTCTGGGCCAGGAGGACGAGGATGGACAGGATGATGGCCTCCAGGGACACCACCATGGTGAGGAAGCCGAATGGATAGGGATCGAAGGAGGCACGCTTGCTGACATTCAGATAGATCCAGACGGCGAACCAGCCAGCGTTCAGCAACAGGAAGGTCATGCTGCCGGAGAAGTTGGCGATCCAGTCCGTGAGCTTTTCCAGCAGGGAGCGCTGATCGTCGATCTCATCCTGGACGTTGCGGGCCACGCGGGTGCGCAGGAGGAGGTCCGCCTTGCGGGTCATGGCGCCCATGGCCCCCAGCAGGTGGAGGGCCGCTTCGGGTTTCTTGGTCACCAGCAGCAGCAGGTCCTCCCGGTCCAGTTCCAGTAGTTCCGTGGACACCAGGGCCCGGGCCGTGGCCGAGCGGGGCCCCGCATCCAGCATGGCCAGCTCGCCGAAGACATCGCCGCGGTGGCGCGCCGTGAGGATGATCTTCTGCCCCGCCCGGTCCACCACGGAGATCTCCATCTCCCCGGAGGTGACGATGTACATGGCATCGCCCGCATCCCCGGCTTCGAAAATGGTCTCGCCGGCCTGCAGCGTCTTCAAGTCCACGGCCTCGGCCAGGAGGGCCATCTCCTCGGCGCCCAGGGCCGCGAACAGGGGCAGATCGGCCAGGATTTCAGCGGCAGCGGCCATGGATGGGGCTCCTCGGGGAAGACTAAGCGACACCTAGCATACCGTCCGACCCCCGGCTGCCTCCGGCCCGGTAGGGCATACTGAGCCAGTCCATGTCTGAACCACCGCACCTCCCCATGACCGAGCCGCAGCAGCGGGAGATCACCCGCCTCTGTGTGGAGTCGGGCCTGCGCCTCATGCAGCACGGCGCTGAAAGCGCCCTCATCGAAAGCCTCTCGTGCCGCCTGGGCTTGGCCTTGGGTGTGCGGAGCGTGGAGGTGGCAGTCATGGCCAACGCCCTCATCCTCACGACCCTCGGCGCGGACCACTGCATCACGACGGTGCGCCGGAGCGCGGACCGGGGCATCAACATGCACGTCATCACCGAGGTGCAGCGGGCCATTCTGGAGGTCGAGGAGGGCCGCCTGGACCCCGCCTCGTACCGGGCCGCCTTGGAAGCCGTGCAGCCCCTGCGCTACCCGCGCTGGCTGCTCTCCCTGGTCATTGGGCTGTCCTGCGCCTGCTTCGCCCGCCTCGCCGAAGCCGATGTTGAAGCCTGCGGCCTGGTGTTCCTGGCCTCGGGCCTGGCGATGTACGTGCGGCTGCGGCTGGCGAAGCTGCACTTCAGCCCTCTCCTCACCTTTTTCGCCTCGGCCTTCGTGGCCACTTCCCTGGCCGGCCTGGGCCTGCTGCTGAAGCTCACCCTCACACCGCGCATCGCCCTGGCCACCTGCGTGCTGTTCCTGGTGCCGGGCTTTCCGCTCATCAACGGCGTGTCGGACATGGTGAAGGGCTACTCGAACATCGGCCTGGCTCGCCTGGCCTGGGCGACTCTGCTATCAGCAGCCTCCTGCGGCGGCATCCTGCTGGCCATGACGGTCTGGAAGTTGTGGGGTTGGCCATGAACCTGCTCCTCGGCCTGCTGAGCAACATGTTGCTTGCCGCCATTCCTGCCGCGGGTTTCGGCATGTCCTTCAACGTGCCCAGGCGGGTGCTCCTCTGGTGCGCCGCGGGCGGCGCCCTGGGCCGCGGTCTGCGCTTCCTTCTGCTGAGGACCGGCATGCCCATCCCGTGGGCCACCTTGCTGGCCGCGGCGGCCGTGAGTTCCCTGGGGGTCTACGCCGCCCAGCGCCTCCGGGCCCACCCCAAGGTCTTCACCGTGGCGGCCATGATCCCGATGATCCCCGGCGTGCCCATCTACACCGCGCTCATCGCCCTCATCGAGATCCAGCGCCGGGGCCTCACCAACGAGCTGCTCTCCACTGCGCTCAGCTCCGCCCTGCTCTCGGTCTTCATCGTGGCCGCCCTGGCCATCGGCCTAGCCCTGCCCGGCCTCCTCTTCTACCGGCGACGTCCCGTCGTGTGAGCGGAACCTGCTGCAAAAAGGAAGAGATCCACCACGAAGTCACGAAAACACGTTTGTGTCTTCGAGTCTTAGCGGTGGATCAGTTGATCCTTGTCAGCCCCGGTCCTACAACCCGCCGCGCAGGTTGGCGAAGGTGCGCAGGCCCTCTTCGGTGGGCTTGAGCAGGGCCACCAGGCGCTCGTTGTGGAGTGCCCTCAAGGGGGCTCCGGGGTCCGGGAAGCCCTCGGGCAGGGCCCAGGCAGCGGGCAGGCTTTCACCCAGCTCGATGGCGCGACCGTGGCCCAGGCGCTCGGCCTCCTCGTCCGTGAGCAGGCGGGAAGGGCACCAGGGAAGCAGCTCCCTGCCCTGCACGAGGCCTTCCTGCCCCGCACCAGGATCCGCCCAGGGGCCGATGGCCGTGCGGCGTAGGGCCTTCAGATGGGCGCCACAACCCAGGGCGCGGCCCAGCTCCCGGGCCAGGCTCCGCACGTAGTAGCCGCCCCGGCAGGTGAGTTCCAGGGTGCTGCTGCCGGGCAGGTCGTGGCTCAGCCAGCGGGCGGAGAGCAGGAAGACCCGGCAGGGCTTCATGATCACTTCCTCGCCCCGGTGGGCCTTCTTGTAGGCGGCCTCGCCGTCGATCTTCTTGGCGCTGGTGGCGGGGGGCACCTGTTCGGTCCAGCCCAGGAAGGGGGCCAGGGCGGATTCCAGGGCCTCCAGGCTGGGCGGGGCTCCGGCCAGCTCGGTGAGAGGCTTGCCATGCAGATCGCAGGTGTCCGTTTCCAGGCCCCAGGCCACCTCGGCCACATAGGTCTTGGGCAGGGGATGGAGCAGCTCCATGAGCCGCGTAGCCTGGCCCGCCAGCACCAGCAGGAGGCCCTCGGCAAAGGGATCCAGGGTGCCACCGTGGCCCAGGGCCAGCTTCTTCTGCCCAGCCTCGAAGGCCCGGCGCTTGAAGCCCCGGATGACGTCAAAGCTGCTCTGGCCCACGTCCTTGTGGACGAGGTGGATGCCCGCTTCGACCATCAGGCTTGGCTGTCCGGCGCAGGCGCCGCTTCAGTCCCTGCTTCGGGCTCGGGCTCCGGCGGCCGCGCCGCACGCTCCTGCTCCAGCTCCGCCAGCAGGGTCTCCATGTGGTTGCCCGCGTCCAGGGTGCTGTCCGGGAAGAAGCGCAACTCGGGCACCCGCTTCATCTTCAAGCGCGTGGCCAGCTGGCTGCGCAGGAAACCGGCCCCGCGGCCCAGGGCCTTGCGGGTCTGGGCGTCCTGGGCCTCCTGGTCGCCACCGGTGGGCGGCAGAACGGTGAAATAGACCTTGGCCACGCTGCGATCGCCAGACAGCCGGACGGCCGTAAGAGTCACGAAGCCCAGTTCGGGATCGCGCAGCTCCCGCTGGACCAGCGTGGAGAGGAGGAAGTGGACCTGATCTTCTAGACGTTCGGGGCGTAGCATGTGGATCCTTTGCAACCGTCATTGTAGCCCACCACCGCCCGGGCCGCCGATGCCCCCTCAGGCTATGCTTGGACTTTAGAGGATTGCCTTGGCGGACTGGTTCGAAGAGTGGTTTGACGCGGACTATGCCCTGCTCTACGCCCACCGGGACGCGGAGGAGGCCCGCATGGCCGTGGGCCGGGTGCTGCGCCTGGCGCCCGAATTGGCCCAGGGCCCTGTGCTGGACCTGGCCTGCGGGGCGGGTCGCCACCTGGAGATCCTGCGCCGGGCCAACCCCCTGGCCTTCGGCATGGACCTCTCCCCCACCCTCCTGGGCATGGCCGCCGGCAGCCTACGCCAATGGCTCCTGCGGGGCGACATGCGCCGCCTCCCGGTGAAGGAGGGCTCCCTCAGCGGCATCTGCCTCTGGTTCACGCCCTTCGGGTACTTCCCGGATGACGAGAACCGGGCTCTGATGCTGCACCTGGGCGCGCTGCTGCGGCCGGGCGGCGTCCTGGTCATGGACTACCTCAATGCCGACCTGGTCTCTCGCAGCCTGGAGGCCGAGGACACGGTGGAGCGGAATGGCATCCGCGTCGACAGCCGGCGCAGCATCGAGGAGCAGCGGCTCCTGAAGCGCATGACCCTCACCAACCTGGCCAGTGGCGAGACCCGCAAGGCCCTGGAGAGTGTGCGTCTCTACAGCCCCGCCGAGCTCCAGGCCATGGCGAGCGAGGCCGGTCTCCACCTGCGCCGGGTCCTGGGCACCTACGCCGGCGAGGCCTTCCAGCAGGACAGTCCCCGGTGGATCGGGATCTTCGAGAAGGCATAGCCACCCCCTCGATCTTCAGCGAAAATGGTATGTTTGCCCTATCCAAGGAGCGGTCATGAGCTTCCAGTCCGTGCGCGATCTCGACGTCAAAGGCCACAGGGTCTTCCTGCGGGCGGATCTGAATGTGCCGCTCAAGGATGGCAAGATCGGCGACGCCACCCGCATCCGCGAAACACTGCCCACGCTGAGGTGCCTGCTGGAGGGCGGCGCGGCGGTGGTGATGGCCTCGCACCTGGGCCGCCCCGAGGGCAAGGGCTTCGAGGCCGCCTACAGCGCCGCGCCCGTGGCCGCCTGGCTCCGGGAGCAGGGTTTTGACTGCAAGCTGGCCAGCTATGTCGTGGGCGAGGCCGTGGAGGCGGAAGCCGCCGCCCTCAAGCCCGGCCAGGTGCTGTTGTTGGAGAACCTCCGCTTCGAGAAGGGCGAGACCAAGAACAAGGAGGACTTCGCCGCCAGCCTGGCCAAGCTGGCCGACACCTATGTGAACGACGCCTTCGGCGCCGCCCACCGGGCCCACGCCTCGGTGAGCGGGATGGTCGCCCACTTCCCGAAGGACCGCGTGGCCGCTGGCTTCCTCATGGAGAAGGAGCTGAAGGCCCTGGCCAAGGTCATCGTGAATCCCGACAAGCCCCTGGTGGTGATCTTCGGCGGCGCCAAGGTCAGCGACAAGATCGAGCTCATCCAGAACTTCCTGGGCAAGGCTGACGCCATCCTCATCGGCGGCGCCATGAGCTACACCTTCCTCAAGGCCCAGGGCTACGAGATCGGCAAGAGCCTCTGCGAGGGGGACAAGCTGGAAATGGCGTTGGATCTGGTGAAGCAGGCCGAAGCCAAGGGCACGCGCCTGCTGCTGCCCCTGGACCATGTCGCCGCCTCGGAGTTCAAGGAGGACGCCAACTGCCTCATCACCCTGGACCAGAACATCCCCGCAGACCGCCTGGCCCTGGACATCGGCCCCGAGACCGTGGCCGCCTACGCCGCTGAGATCCGTGCGGCCAAGACCCTGCTCTGGAATGGCCCCATGGGCGTCTTCGAGATGCCCGCCTTCGCCAGTGGCACCCTGACCATGGCCGAAGAACTGGCCGAGGCCGCCGACAAGGGCGCCTTCGTGCTGGTGGGCGGCGGCGACAGCGTTGCCGCGGTGAACAAGGCCGGGGTGGTCGCCCGCATGTCCCATGTGTCCACCGGTGGTGGCGCCAGTCTGGAATTCCTCAGCGGCCTCGAGCTCCCGGGCGTGGCCGCCCTTTCGAAGTGAGGCTAGAAATGCGCTGCGTCGTCGCCAACTGGAAGATGAACCTGAGCTTCGAGGAGGCCCGCACTTTCTGCGAAGACTTCCTGGGCCACGTGAGCCTGGGTGCTGGCACGGAGGCCGGCATCGCCCCGCCCTACACCATGCTGCATCTCGTCAGCGACCTGGTGCGCCCCAAGGGCCTCCATGTCTTTGGCCAGAACGGCCACGCCGAACCCAAGGGCGCCTTCACGGGCGAAGTCTCCATGCCCCAGCTGCGGGATGCGGGCTGCTCTGGCGTGCTGCTGGGCCACAGCGAGCGCCGCCAGCTCTTTGGTGAAACGGATGCGGCCCTGATCAAGAAGGTGAAGGCCGCCTGGCAGTGGGACCTGCTGCCGCTGCTCTGCATCGGCGAGACCCTAGAGCAGCGGGATGCAGGCCAGACCCTGGACGTCCTCGGACAGCAGCTGGCCATCCTGGGCGAGACCGGCCCCGGTCCCCTCTGGGCGGCCTACGAGCCCGTCTGGGCCATCGGCACGGGTCGCCGCGCCGAGGCCCCCCAGGTGGCCGAGGCCCATGCCTTCATCCGGGCCACCCTCAACCGCTACTTCGCGGGCACCGAGTACCAGGTGCCCATCCTCTACGGTGGCAGCGTCACCCCCGAGACCTTCACCGAGCTGCTGGGCATCCCCGAAGTGGCCGGTGGCCTCGTGGGCGGCGCCAGCCTCGACCCCGCCAAGTTCGCCGCGCTGGTCAAGCAGGCGGGCTGAACAGACAACTGATCCACCACGAAGACACGAAGACGCAAAGAAAAAATGAAATCATTTTTCGTGTCTTCGTGTCTTCGTGGTGGATCTTTTTCTTTCAGTGCTGCTCGAAAAACCGCTCGGCGGCATCGACGGCGAGGCCCAGGAGGCCGGCGCTGCTGAGCCAGTGGCCGCCGGTGTTCATCTGCTGCTCGAACGCGGCGGGGGAACCGGCATGCTCGAGGCTCGGCAGGGCGGCCCGCTGGGCCTCCTTCAGCTCCTCCAGTTCGCGCTCCCGGGCGCGGTCCAGGCCCCCGCTGGCGATGAAGGCCAGCACGCGGCGCAATTCGTCCTGGTCGAACCAGAGGCCGTGGGCCTTGCAGACATCCAGCACCACGCCGGAGCGCTTGGCGTAGTTCATGCGGTTCATGAACTGGTGGCACTGAGGGCAGCGCCGGTATTGCACGGCATCCAGCCCCAGCACCGGCGGTGCCTCAGGGGTAGGCAGGGCCCCCAGTACGGCGCCTTGGCGCTCGCGGCTGGCGCCCAACTGCTCGAAGACGGCCCGGTCCAGCCAGAGGCCACCGCAGGCCTGGCATTCACGCACCTCCAGATCGCCCACACGGGTGGTCCCCAGGGGCTTGGTGCAGGCGGGACAGGGGGCCCCGTCCAGAGCCAGGGCCTCCCGGGGGGCCAGGGCGGTACCACAGGCGGGGCAGTGAGTGGCTGAGAGGGGGGCCAGGGCGAAGCAGGCCGGACAGGCCACGCTGGCCAGCTGGGCCTGACAGTAGGGGCACTGCGGGGCATCGGCAGGAACGGAGGCCCCACAACCCGAGCAGCGGAGGACCCGGGCCTCCATCAGTCCTGCTTGGCAGGGGCAGGCGGTTCTGGAGGCG
>Ga0118677_10001425_pt1 | contig 21894 bp, 20 predicted proteins | sample AliMusrvi5mmetaG_FD_86154 | JGI IMG/M metagenome (GOLD analysis project Ga0118677, IMG submission 86154)
GTCAACTACTCCAATGACTACAGCGATGGCGTGCGCGGTACTGATAACAATCGAGTCGGACCTGTTCGACTGGTTGCCAGCGGCTTAGCCTCAGCTAAAGCGGTAAAGCAAGCGGCCTTCCTCTGCTTTGCCGTCGCTGCAGTATTTGGAATTGTCTTGGCAGCACGAACTTCGTGGTGGCTGGTCGTAATTGGTGCGGTGAGCATCGTCGCCGCCTGGGGTTACACCGGTGGCAAACATCCTTATGGATACTCAGGTTTTGGTGAGATCTCGGTATTTGTTTTCTTTGGACTCGTTGCCACCATTGGAAGCTATGTGGTGCAATCACACAAGGTAAGTTGGCAGAGTTTTCTCGTCGCGGTTCCAGTCGGCGCGCTCTCGTGCTCACTATTGGCAATTAACAATCTGCGCGATCTTCCTAAAGATTCCCTAGTGGGAAAACGCACACTTGCGGTTCGCATGGGTGACAAACGCGCTCGCCAGATGTTCATTGGTCTGCTTGTGCTTGCTCATCTTCTGGCCATTGCTGCTGCATTCATCACACCTTGGACGCTGGTCACGGTGCTCTTTATTCCAATAACCCTTAATATCCTCAAGGGGATTAGGGCTGGGGCGAAAGGTGCGGAGCTGATTCCAATGCTTGGTCAGGTAGGAAAGTTACAACTCTTCCTATCAACATCTCTGGCGATCGCACTTTTGATTTAGCAGGTAAACTAACTTTTATGCTTGATGCTCTGATCGTTCTTGGTGGCTTAGCCATCTGGCTCTATGGATTAATTGACTGTGCCCGCACCGAACAAGATGCAGTTCGTAACCTTCCTAAATGGGCCTGGCTAATAATCATCATCTTCTTCGGATCACTCGGTGCAATTGCTTGGCTGATTGTTGGACGTCCAAAGGGGGTAGCGCTTCCAAAGCGCAGAGTTACAAAGATGCTCCCACCAGATGACAATCCAGATTTCTTAAAGAAACTCTAACGCTACAAAATCTTACAAACCGGAGTAGGTATGCAGCCCGGTTCCCCAAATGTTTACGTAAATATAATTGAAGAGAAATGTCGATCCCGCGAAGATGCAGAGCCAAGCAGCTCTTCTTCCACGCCATCCGACGGTGACTCTTGCATGTAGATATGCAGCATAGGCAACCCAGGTAATAAATGCCCACGTCTCTTTTGGATCCCAACTCCAATATTTACCCCAGGCCGACTCAGCCCAGATAGCTCCAGCAATAACCGCGAAGGTCCAGAGTGGAAATACAAACGCAACTAAGCGATATGAGAGTTGATCCAAACTATCAAGAGATGGGATTCGCGCTGCCCACTGTGGGCGCCCGCCTTTGAGCTCGTAGCGCTCCATTATTAAGTATGTGGCAGCCACTAAATTGGCCACCAGGAAGACTCCGCCGGAGATAATTGCCGCTAGAACGTGGATCGCCAACCATGGAGATTTAAGTGCTGGAACCAGTGGAGCACTTGGGCGATAAAGAACAGTAATAGCGGTTCCCAAAGTAAGAAGGACCGATATTGAAACTGGCAACCCCAACCAACGGACTTTGTACTTTGCAAAGGCAAATAGGTAAGCCGCTGAAAGCATCAGTGCGCCAGTGATAGAAAATTCATACATATTTCCCCATGGCACCCGGTGCGCAGACAGACCGCGAGTAACTACCGCAACAGCAAGAACTCCAAAACCGAGGATCATCATGGCTGTACCAATGCGTCCGGCACGCTGCGTCTTTGTGAAATCAAACTCCGTCTTATCGTTACTTCCTACATTCTTGACCGACCACGAGACTTCAAAGGCGTGCGCGAAGAAGGCGATAGTAAAAATAACTAAACATGCATAAATCGCATCGTTAGAAAAGTAAGCAAGATTCCTAGATGTCACTCTCTGCCTCCCGTAGCCTCTTCAAGCGCCCGCGCTAGCGCTGTGAGTTCTGATTCAAGCCCAGGTATTCCATTCTTGGCTAGACCCGCAATTTCAACACCTTCGCCCACCTTTACCCAAATCCGTCGCTGGCGTGTAAAGAGTGAGATCAGTAACCCCAAAATGGCGAAGATGGCACCGAAGAGCGCATACATCTTTCCAGGATCATCCACAATCTGCAGGTTAACCCATGATTTCCAGCCATCAAATGTGATCGTTCCCTCACCAAAGTCGTAAGTACTTCCGAGAGTAAGAGCTTTAAGACCGATCTTGGTCATCTTAGAAGTATCAAGCGAATACACAGATTGTGGGGTTCCGTTATCAAGTCCCAGGTTGCCCTTCCACGCAGATAAGACAAGACGGGGATCCAAAACCTCAGGGTAGGTTGAGAAGATGCCGCGCGCGGCGCTACTTCCAGCGGTCGGAATAAATGAAGCGATAAATCCGATCTGGGGGTTCATATCTGGAATCTTGATGGCGCCAAGTGAGCTGAGATCGGCATCTTGTGGCAAGAAGATCACCGCGCCTTGAAAGGTGATATGTCCCGTCTTATCTCGGACAGTCACCACTGGCGAATATCCATTTGCTTGAAGGTAGACCTTGGTGCTTCCAGATGTCCAAGGCTTATTAACCTTGATAATCACCTCTTTTGACTGTGAACCTAGAGGATTTGCGATCCGTGTGGTCAGAACGTAATTGCTCGGTTGACCTGTAGTGGGGTCATATGTCGCGGCGAAATTGGTGACCGTCAGGGAAAATGGAATCAGCGAACCTTGTCCTTGAAACTTACCGTAAGAAATATTGTCGTAAGAAGTTGGGGTGTTGATAAAGCGATCGCCTACATTAAGAATCGCCTCTCCCTTCATTCCAAAGAGAGATCCGAGCGCAACCCCTATCAAAATCAAAATGAGAGAGAGATGGAAGAGCAGATTGCCAGTCTCACGGGCAAATCCCTTCTCTGCCGAGATTGAATTCCCATCAACTCGAATCCGGAAACGATGCCGTTTAAGCCACTTGGTTGAGAGCTCAAGTGCAGTTATTGAATCTGCCGTTACGAGACGGTAACCCTCCATGCGATCTAAGTTGCGTGGAGTAAGTGGTGGCTTCTTCCCGATAGCTCGTAAATGTTGAATGGTGCGAGGTAGCACACAGCCGATCAGGGAGATAAAGAGCAATAAGTAAATTGCGCTAAACCACGGCGAGGCATAGACATTAAATAGATGGAAGCGATCCATCCACTTAGCCAACGTTGGATCCGAGGTGAAGTAGGAATCAACTTTCTGCGGATTCTGATTACGCTGTGGAAAGAGAGAACCCGGTATAGCGGCAACACCAAGGAGCATCAACAAGATAAGCGCTGTTCGCATACTTGTTAGTTGGCGCCAGCCCCAACGTAGTAATCCGATAAAGCCGATATCGGGCGCAGAACTCTTCTGTTCGCTCATCAGACGCTCGGTACAAAGCTAGAAATGGATGAGCGCAAATGATTCATGATCTCGCCCCATAAACCTGTTGCCTGCAAAAATCCGATGATGATGAGAAATACTCCCCCAAAAATAGTTAATAGATTGCCACGCTGTGAGATGAAGCGGCGCAATTTTGCTGATTGATCAAAGAACAAACCGACTCCAATAAAGGGAACTCCAATTCCAAAGCAGTATCCGACGCTAAGGATCGCCCCGCGTAAGGCGCTAGAACTTTGGAACGAGAGCGCCTGAACCGCTCCCAGCGTTGGCCCGATACAAGGCGTCCACCCCAATCCAAAGAGAAAACCCAAGAGCGGAGCTCCAAGTAAGCCCGTTGTGGACTTCCACTTCGGCTTAAAGGATCGATAAAACTTCTGATTAAAGAGAAAGACGGTACCCATGAGCATCGTCAAAACTCCCAAAATAATTTGTAGCCAGCGAGAACCGCTCGATATCTTGGCTCCTAAAGAGCCGAAGAGCGCGCCATAGCTAATAAATAGCACCGAGAATCCGGAGACAAAGAGAATCGCTCCTAAAGCTGTCCTACCTTTGTTCTTAACGTCGGTCATACCGGCCGAGTAAGCCAGGTATCCAGGAACGAGTGGCAGTACACAAGGTGAGAAGAAAGAGATAAGCCCGGCAATCACAGCGACAGCGAGTGCTAATAGGAGATTGCCGGAGAGAATCTGGTGCACAAAGAAGTTATGCATGAGGTGCATCCTTCAGTACTTTGTCGATCAGATCGCCCAATAGAGCAACTGTGACTTCACCACTTACTCGCGCCGCCACATATCCATGTGAGTCGATGATCAAAGTGGTTGGGATTGCGTTCGGTACTAGTGAGTTTCGAAATTTTGCCAGAACTGAATCGTCGGTGAAGGTCGGATAAGAAATCTTAAATCTCTTTACAAACTCAAGTGCGGAAGAGGTGTTATCGCGAGTCAAGATTCCAGCAAATTGCACACCTTGAGCCTTGTACTTATCAGCAAAGTCCGAGAGTAGAGGTGCCTCGGCACGACAAGGCGAACACCATGAAGCCCAGACGTTGAGAACTGTGACCTTGCCTGACGGAAGCGATATTGAACCATTCTCTAAAGTCGCACCTGAAATAGTTGGGGCAGGTTTCCGATCAGAGGCTTTCACATAAATCGCCACGCCATCACCAGAGATAAAAGCGTTCTGATTTGACGTTGATAACCCACCACTTGAACATCCAGTTAGTAAAAAAATTGATGCAACTGAGACTATAAAGAGTCTCTTCATTTCTTCTCCGGCAAGAGATGGCGCGCCGGTTCAGAGTAGCTAACTCCCTCGATATCCCCCGCGCTATCTAGATGAAAACTTGTAACCGAAGCTAACGTGCACTCTCGCTTTCTTGGGTCGTGCATCATGCGCCTTCCCTCAACAGCCGAGCGTAAAATCCAGATCGGAAGTTGATGTGAAACTGCGAATGCATCCTTGCCGCCAGCGGCATCTCTTGCCGCAAAGAGAGATTGCAGCATGCGCGCCACTTGTTCTTCGTAAGGCTCACCCCACGATGGGATCCACGGCTTAGTGAGATAACGCCACGACTTGGGGTGACGCAATACTCCGGAACCTAATTCAAATTTCTGTCCTTCGAAGACGTTAGCCGCTTCAATCAATTTCTCATTTGTGATGATAAAAAGGCCATGCGCCTCGGCAAGCGGAGTAGCGGTCTCTTGCGCGCGCTGCAAGGGAGAGGCCAACACCGCCCCAACCTCAAATTGTTTTGACCACTCCGCGACAGTGCGAGCCATCTCTTGGCCACGATCGGATAAGTGCCATCCCGGTTGGCGACCGTAAAGGATTTTCTCAGGATTGAAGACTTCACCATGTCGCAAAAAATGAATGGTAGAAGTCGTTGAAGGCATGGCGTAAGCATAAAGGAGGGGCAGAGCCCGCCTGCGCGATAGAGACGTGAACCTTGGCTAGGCTAGTGATATGGCGCTCACACCGAAGCGAGTAGCTTTCTTTGATGTCGACAATACCTTGATGCGTGGCTCCTCACTCTTTTTTCTCAGCAAAGGGATGTACCAGCGCGGGTTCTTCACTAGGAAAGATATCTCCAACTTTGTGATGGCTAATTTGCGCTACCGCCTCTCGGGGGTTGAAAACAAGGAAGAGATTGCGAAGATTCAAGGAGCCGCTTGCGAATTTTTTCGGGGCCACGATGCCACCATCATCGAAAAGATGGGTATCGAGGTTTATGACGAATATGTCTCGCCTGCGCTCTGGCAAGGAACTATTGAAATCGCCAATAACCACCTAGATCAAAATGAAGAAGTTTGGCTAGTAACTGCCACTCCTAAGGATCTCGCGGATCTCATAGCAAAGCGTCTGGGATTTACTGGCGCGCTAGGTACCGTTGCAGAAGTAAAAGATGGCGTCTACACAGGTAAGTTGATCGGCCAACTATTGCACGGTCCAAATAAGGCGATTGCGGTAAAACTCTTGGCTGAGGAGCGCGGCATAGATCTGGATAATTCATATGCCTACTCCGATAGCCACCACGATATTCCCCTCCTGGAAGCCGTGGGGAATCCTCGTGCCATCAATCCAGATACTCTCTTACAACTCCACGCTCTACATGAGCACTGGCCAATTTATGACTTTCGAAGGATGCGAGCCTTAAAGCGGGTCGCCGCACCGGTACTGGGGCGCATAGTAAAGCTGGCCACGCTCCTCTCACCTTGGAGTTGGCGTCGCGGTAGGTAGCTAAACCCCAGTAATGTAGGGCAGTTATGTCTAACTCAACGATCTCCTTCACGGAGGAGCTACGCAACCGATCTGATGACCAGGTCAAGGCGCTATTTTCGTTGCGTCCGGATTTAATTTCACCGGTACCGACCGATCTGATGGCGCTGGCCGCCCGCGCAAATTCAACTCCAAGCTTGCTTCGTGCTCGTGAAACTCTGGATAAATTTAGGCTTGATATCCTCTCGGCAATCTGTTCCCTCGATGAACCTGCGCCATTACTTCAAATTTTAAGCGTCACGAGTAAAGAGGCTTTAAGCGCAGTTGAATCTCTGTGGGAGCTCGCCCTGATCTATAAAGATGGTGAGGGTTATCGAGTCCCATCCAATCTGCGAACCATCATGGGCGAGAGCCCTGCGGGTCTTGGGCCAAAGAGTTCACGTCCAGTTGATTTCACAATTCTCGAGCAGGCTCCAAAAGGCGCTCGCGAAACACTTATGAAGATGGTCTGGGGTCCCCCCAAAGGACAGATAGCCGACATTAAGAAGGCGCCTCCATCAATTCAGTGGTTGTTAGAGAATAACTTTTTGGTTCCCTTTGATTCACAAACCGTTTTACTCCCTCGTGAAGTTGCCATGCATCTTCGCGAAGGAAAAGTATTTAAAGAGCTAACGCCACAGCAACCCGCGCTTGAAGGCTCTACTCGAAAGCAGAAGGCGGTCGATCTAGCTGCCATTGCAAATATCTCCACATTTGTACGTTGGGCCGAAGAACTCGGCCACAATTGGTCAGATGAACCCCCTACCGCACTTCGTTCAGGTGGGTTAGGAGTCAGAGATCTAAAGCGCACCTCAGAACATCTAGGTATTTCTGAAGCCTGCGCCGCCTTTGTGGCGGAACTGCTTTATATCGGCGGCCTCATTGTTATAGATACAGATGATCAAATATTGCCCACAAATTCATTTGATCTCTGGCTGACAAAGAGCATTGAAGAACAGTGGCACTCTCTAGTAACTCTCTGGTTGGAAACTTCTCGCGTGAGCGGACTTATTGGAAAGAGCGATTCCAAGAATATTGCCGCCCTCGGTCCTGAGTTAGATCGCGGTGGGGTTTCTACTTTGAAGAAGGTAATGCTGAGAGTCCTTAAGGAGCACCTAGAGCTTGATCCGACGCTCGCGTCGATGAGCGCAACACTTCAGTGGTTACTACCTACTCGCGTCAATAGTGATTATGCCGAGTGGATTTTGCGCGAAGCGGAGTGGCTCGGGTTAACGGGTCAAGGCGCCCTCTCAACATTTGGATTAGCCTTAATAACAAATGAAGAGTTGGGAATTGAAAAGGCGCTTCCCAAGCCGGTTGATCACATACTTATCCAAGCCGACAACAGTGCGGTTGCACCGGGTCCTCTCACTTTGGAACTTGCAAATGCAATCGGAACGATTGCAGATATTGAGAGCCGAGGCGGGGCGAGCGTTTATAGATTTAGTGAGACTTCGATAAGACGCGGACTTGATCACGGCCAAACTGGCGATCAAATCAAAGATTTCTTGAAGAAGATTTCTAAAACTCCGATGCCACAACCTTTGGAGTACCTAATCAATGACGTGGCGAAGCGCCACGGAAAACTTCGCGTCGGAAGCACCACCTCATATATTCGCTGTGAAGATGAAGGACTTATCCAAGAAATCATTCACGATAAGCGCATCGATCATCTACGCCTTCGTAAGTTAGCGCCACAGGTCTTAGTAAGCGATGTAGATAGCACTGAACTCATGCGAGTATTACGTGATTCTGGTTATCTACCGGCGGCTGAGAATGCCACCGGAGTATTAGTGACTGCTCCACAAGTGAGACGGGCAAAGTCCAGACCAAAACCCCCTCGCATAATCTCAGAGCAAACCTCCCCCAACGAAGCGCTCATCTCTGCCGCTGTGCGAGCTCTTCGCGCTGGAGAGCGAGCCAGCTCCCACAAGCCCCGCGAGGTACCTAGAACAACGGCAAATGAGACCGTTGATCTCTTGCATCAATACATTGAAGAACGCGCTAGTTTGACCATTGGTTATGCCGATACCAATGGCGGAGTCTCAAACCGCCTTATCGATCCACTCTCCATCTCGCTCGGCACCTTGGTTGCCCGCGACCATGCGACAGGCGAGATCGCGCACTTTCGTATACCTCGCATCACCGGCGTGAGCCCCGCCAACTAGGCTTATCCCATGACCTTTCTAGCCGACCTCCGCGAACTCGTTGAGTTCCAGTCTCCCAGCGAAGACTTAGTGGCCTGCCAAGGAGTTATTGACCTGGCGATAAAGATCGCAGCCAGAAACCTGCCACAGCCTGCTGAAGTAACTAGCGCCGGTGGTCGCCCAGTCTTTTGGTGGGGAAGCAAAAACCCTGAGGTAGTGCTTCTCTGTCACCTAGATACCGTCTGGCCAATCGACTCATACCTACCTTTGTGGCGCGAGGAGGGCGATCAGATCTTCGGCCCAGGAATTTTCGATATGAAAGCAGGATTCTTGCAGGCAATGTACGCAATTAAAGATTTACCAAACGCCTTTGAAAAAGTCGCTTTGGTCGGCACCACAGATGAAGAAATTGGTTCACATGCCTCTCGCGAACTTATTGAGAATTTGGCAAAGAGCGCAAAGGCGACCTTGGTCTTCGAATCCTCCATCGATGACACGGTCAAGATCGGCCGCAAGGGAACTTCGATGTATCGCATCACGATTCACGGACGGGCTGCTCACGCCGGGCTTGAACCCGAGAAGGGAATTAACGCCACCACCGAGATAGCAAAAATTGTTTTGCAAATGGCGGCGCTCGAAAATCCCGAGCACGGCACAACAGTTGTCCCAACAGTCATGCACTCGGGTTCTACGACGAACACCGTCCCAGCCATTGCCACGCTAGATATTGATGCACGTTCATTCTTAGCTGCAGAGTTAGTGCGGGTCGATGCAGCGATTAAAGCTTTACAAGGATCTCACCCGGAAGCAGGTATCGAAATATCCGGTGGAATCAATCGACCTCCACTTGAACACGCTGCAACTGCAGAGCTCTACCAAGTAATCGAAAAGGTAGCGGCAGACCTAGGCTTTCCACCAGTTGGACAAGTATCAGTCGGCGGAGCAAGCGATGGAAATATCGCCGCTGCTGCCGGAGGTAAAGTCCTAGATGGACTCGGCGCAACTGGTTATGGTGCTCATGCAGCACACGAACATATCTTTGTAAGTCGGATCGAACCTCGAATCACGCTTATCGCTGGATTCATTAAGGAATTGATTTAATGGTTGATGGTCCGCTGATTGTCCAGAGCGATAAAACGCTGTTGCTCGATATTGACCATCCACTCTCCGATGAATGTCGTAGGGCTATTGCATCCTTCGCCGAACTTGAAAAATCCCCCGAGCATATTCACACCTATCGACTAACTCCGCTCGGACTCTGGAACGCTAGAGCCGCGGGGTTAGATGCTGAGAAGGTTATCGACACCTTATTGCAGTACTCACGTTTTGCAGTTCCTCATGCGCTGCTAGTCGATATTGCTGAGACCATGTCTCGTTATGGACGATTGCGTTTGGAAGCGCATCCAGTTCACGGGCTGACCTTGGTCTCCAACGATCCTGCAGTACTCCGGGAAGTCACGCGGGGCAAGAAAATTGCTCCGATGCTAGGGCTGCAGATTGATGATGAGACCCTTGTTGTTCACCCCGGACAACGCGGCTTCCTCAAGCAGGCGCTCCTTAAACTCGGTTGGCCAGCGGAAGATTTCGCGGGCTACGTCGATGGAGAACACCACGAGATCGCCTTGCGTGAAGAGGGTTGGTCGATTCGCAAATATCAAGCGATGGCTGCAGAAGGTTTCTGGCACGGTGGCTCAGGAGTTGTAGTACTTCCTTGCGGTGCCGGTAAGACAATTGTGGGAGCAGCTGCAATGGCCCACGCCAAAGCAACCACGCTCATCTTAGTAACAAACACTGTGGCGGCAAGACAGTGGCGCGATGAACTGTTGCGACGCACGACTCTTCATGAAGATGACATCGGAGAATATTCAGGTGCCAAGAAAGAGATTCGCCCCGTCACAATCGCGACTTATCAAGTAATGACCATGCGACGTAAAGGTGTCTATGCGCACTTAGATCTCTTTGATGCCATCGACTGGGGTTTAATTATTTACGACGAAGTTCATCTGCTACCAGCACCAATATTCCGCTTCACCGCCGATATCCAATCACGACGACGTTTAGGACTTACCGCGACCTTAGTGCGCGAGGATGGCATGGAGGGAGAGGTCTTCTCTCTTATTGGGCCAAAGCGCTTTGATGTTCCTTGGAAAGAGATCGAGTCGCAGGGCTACATCGCACCCGCAGATTGCGTTGAAGTTCGCATCACGCTTACTGAAGAAGAACGACTTAACTACGCCACCGCCGAGCAAGAGGATCGTTATCGCTTCTGCTCAACAACATTGACCAAACGTAAAGTTGCAGTTGCTCTTGCCAGACAACATGCCGATGATCAAGTACTTGTGATCGGTCAGTATCTAGATCAGCTTGACGCCTTAGGTGAAGAGTTGGGAGTTCCAGTGATTAAAGGCGATACTCCGGTTAAAGAGCGCGAACGTCTCTTCAACCTCTATCGCAGCGGAGAGATCAAATGCCTCGTCGTTTCAAAGGTTGCCAACTTTTCAATTGATCTGCCAGATGCCACCATTGCAATTCAGGTATCAGGAACTTTCGGGTCAAGACAGGAAGAGGCGCAACGTTTGGGACGAATTCTGCGTCCTAAATCAGATGGCCGAGGTGCTCGTTTCTACTCATTGGTTGCCAGGGACACAATCGACCAAGACTTTGCTCAAAATCGCCAACGCTTCTTAGCCGAGCAGGGATATGCCTATCGGATCATTGATGCCGATGAGGTTCTCTCAAAAGATAGCTAGTTTAAATTTCTCCTTGGAAAGCCTTACGAAATCGCTCAGGATTTACAGTAAAGAAGTCATGGGGAGCGTGATCTATGTGGATCACCGGAACCTGCTCACCGTATTTGTACTCTAAATCTGAATCTCCATCGATAAATATTTCGACAATCTCAAAACTCAGTTCATTCTGCAGCTTTTCTAAGGTTGCTAAGGCATCGTTGCACAAATGGCAGCCGTGGCGGGAGTAGATCTGAACCTGGCGCATGGTGCCTATCTTCGCAGAGGACTAGGATTTTTCACTATGCGTGCCCGAATAGTGGTCAAACCCCTCATCGCGGCGCTCTCCCTCTCGCTTCTGGTGGGAATCTCTCCTGCACATGCGCTCACGTTAGAGAAAGTAGCTGCGCCATACGAAAATCTTTATCGCGCATCTGGAAGCACATCCGCAAAAATTACCTCTAAGACCGCAACGCCTGCTGGGAAGCACGTTGGGTTACTCAGTAAATTTAATGTGAATTATGTGAACGTTCCTGTGGCGGAGCAGACCGCGGTTCAGGCGGCGATTGACATCTGGTCGGATAACTGGAATTCATCGGTTCCCGTAAACGTGGTAGCCAACTTTGTTCCTGAAGGAACTTCTGGAATTTTAGCTTCCGCCTCCCCCGTAAGTTTCTTCCATAACTTTACGGGAGCACCTGACACCACCCTCTGGTACTCATCTGCGATGGCCAATGCTCTAGCTGGAAAAGATCTAGACCCTGCAAATCCAGAGATTTCGATCAACATCAACTCCACAATGTCGAACTCTTTTTACGTTGGTACCGATGGAAATTGTCCCTCTAATATGTTTGACCTCGAATCAATTATCCTGCATGAGGTGACTCACGGACTTGGATTCCTATCCAATGACTCTTTCGATGCATTCTCCCAGTATGGGAGCATTGATCAACCAACTCCCTTCGATGCCTATGCTCAAACTCCAGATGGTGGGCGCCTCATGGATATCTCCTCGCCCTCCGCAGAACTTGGAGCCGCGCTTCAGAACACTTTGGTCTGGTCGGGCAAGAACGGCATTGCTGCGAACAATGGATTAAAACCGGTCTTGTATACGCCAAATCCATATGAGAATGGTTCCTCGGTCAGTCACCTGGATGAGACCACCTATCAAAATAGCGGTGCGAATGCCTTACTTACTCCAGCGTGGCCCGGAGGCGCTGTCTTCCACACACCTGGATCAATAGTCCTTGGAATGCTGGCAGATATGCGACTTAAGCCACCTGCTGGAATTCCAGTTGGTATTCCAAATGCTCCTCGCAATGTCTTTGCCATCGTTGGCGATAAATCTGCCTTAATTAGCTTCGATCCCCCAGACAATGCCCGCACTTCACAAGTGAGCTCATACTCAATCAAGGTCAATGAGACCGGTCAGGTTATACAAGCGACATCAAGCCCTGTGAAGATTACTGGACTTAAAAACGGATCTCACTATTCCTTTACAGTTACAGCGAGTAATCAACTTGGAGTTTCTCCCCCACAGACTAGCAATGCAATATTTCCTCAGGCTGCCTGGAAGTCAACCGTCCTTGATGGCACCTCTGATGCCAAATTCCTAGCTACTACCACCTACAAAGGTTTCCCAACAGTCGTCTATACCGATAGTAAAAACGGCTACCTCAAACTAGCGACCTGGAATGGAAAGACCTGGACGAAGAGCATTATTGATGGAAATGGCGGTGCTGGCGGGCGCACCTCAGATAACGTGGCAGGAAATGTCTCCGTATGTACCTCAGCTGCCGGAAAGAATCAGAGACTTGATGTTGTCTACGCCGATCTGACGCAGAAACAACTTCGCTATGCCGGTTTTAATGGAAAGAGTTGGAAGTACAGCGTTGTTGATGGCGATGGGGCGCAAGTAATCAAATTTTCAGATCCCAATCGGACGAAGACTGCTAGTGATGTCAGCGGAGCGAATGCTTGCGTCGATACCGCCGATGGAATTCAAATCTTCTACCGCGATCAGAGCGAAGGAATAATCTTGGCGGCGGTTCAAGTCGGCACCACAATTGGGAATTGGCAGTATCAAATTGTGGATGGCGACACTAATTCAAATGGACACACAACGGGCGATGTCGGATTCCACCTCAAAGCGGTAAATGTGGGTCGTAACGTCTATCTTCTTTATGACTCGGTATTACAAGTCAATCAACAGAAGCAGGCGCTCCAAGGCGAGGTTCGCTTGGCAACTCGGGCCAGTCTCTACCCTGAAGATTGGCATTACACCGCGCTAGATACTTATGGCAGCGATATTGCAGTAGCTGGTTACGACGTCGCATTGTCAGTCAGTGGCAAGAATGTCAGTGGAACTTGGATGGCAGCTAGTGGAACTTCAATTCCAAATCCAAATCAATTGCGCTGGATCGATATCTCTGGAAACGGTTCAGTTATTTCTACCAGCACCGATATATATGGCACTCCCAGTGCACCTCTCAGCAGTGATGGATCGCATACCCTCTTTAATTGTCAGAACCGCCTCTGCGCAGTGAATAATGCAGATCAGACCGTCTCTTTAGTCACTAGTGCAGATCTAACAAATACATTGGGAGCTACCTGGATTATTATCAACAAAGTTCGATATGCCTTAGTAGGTGTCGGTGGAAAATTACAACTCTTTAAGGCGATAACTTTTATTTAGTATGAATTACCGTTACAAGATAACTGCCTAACATTGAAGTTAATTCAACAACTCCTATTCCGCTCTGATACACCAGTGAAAGTGGAGTACCTTGAACCGAATAAATTCCTTTAAGGGATCTATCTTTTAGAGCGTTCTTAATAAGCACGGTCGTGCTTTGGTGCAATGGCATCCCTAACACTCCGCCAATTGGTTTTGGTGATACATAACTGAGCCATCCGTATGCAGCGCTCGTCGCATTAAAAATTTGAGATGGGGCCACTGGTTTAGTAGAGCTGTTCTTGACAGTCCCTATCTTTCCAAGTGGAGTCACAGAGACCGTGAATGTTGGAGCAGCTGCTCGACTAGATATGCCTTGAATAATGAAGTTAGCCCCTTTGAGAGTTATCGAGGTCGGAATATCTACATCGGCTAAGTCTTTAGTAATGGTATTTAGCAATGAGCCGGTCGAGCTAATCTCCCAAACCGTTAGTCGATTTAAACCCGAGGCAGGAGACGTGTTGCCACTTGCAATCGCCGAAGCCCCAACTACCCAAATATTGCCTGCTATATCCACATATCCTGCGGAGGCAACATCATCCCCTGGAGTTCCCAACCGCAAATCCCAATTATGAGTTCCATTGGGGTTAAGAGCGATGATGTATCCATCACTCCCGCCGAGTGGGGCCGCGGTGAGAAATTGTGAGGTGCCGGTTTCTGCAGTACCCAAGAGGTAGATAGATGAACTCGATGTGAGAAGCGATGAGACTTGATCTCCCCCAGAAAAATTAGTTGTAACAGTTGGAGCTAAATTGTTAATTGTTAATGGAGCTACTGGCGCCTTAGTTGCGGCCACCGCCGTTGAAGAGAGGACAAGAGCGAGCGTCATTCCAAGCAGGAGTGCTCTTTTCACGCCAATTCTCTCGAACGATCTGCAGCCGCCTTCATCGCCCGTGAAACAACTCCTGCCAAATCCGCTTCACCAAATACCTTGAGTCCTTCATAAGTCACGCCTTTAGGGCTCGTCACATTTTCACGCAAAGTTGTCGCACTCTTACCAGTCTCATCTAACATCTTTGCGGCGCCTACTATGGTTTGAATAACCAATGTAGTTGCTGTCCCAGCATCTATTCCCATATCGACAGCTCCCGCAACCATCGCTTCCACGAAGGCAAAAAAGTATGCGGGTCCAGATCCACTGGTAGCGGTGGCAGCATCTTGAAGTTCTTCCGCAATCTCAATGCTCTTTCCGGCTGCCGATAAGAACTCAGATACATATCTGCGTTGATCAGGGCGCACCTGGCTTCCGAAGGAGACGATCGACATTCCAGCACCTAAGAGGGTGGGGGTGTTAGGCATGACTCGCGCCACCGCTGGCTCGCCAAGACCTGCCTCTATCGTGGCAATTTTCTTACCGGCGAGGAAGGAGATGACGAGCGCACCGCGCTTCAAGGTTGGCGCCACTCGCTCCATGATGGTCTCTAAATCCTGTGGCTTAACAATGATCATTAATACATCGCTGGTTGCAGCCATCTCCTCCACAGACGCCGCAGTAATGCCATAGCGATCCTCGATCTCGAGACTGCGTTCTGGCCTGCGCACTGCAAAGTTAATTTTGCTGGGATCTGCTCCCGCTTTGAGAAGAGCGACTAGAAGCGCCTGTCCCATATTGCCCACGCCAATAAGGCCTACCTGGGCGCTTTTGATATCGATCTGATCCACGGGAGTTAGCCTAGCCAATCGCACATCCGAAGGGGCTCATAGAGTCTTCACCTGTCACAGTGCCCTAGTAGGCTCTCGCACTATGCCAGAAGTTAAAGATGGATTTGCTCGTGACTTTGTGGAGTTTGCCGATCCAGCAAAACCAGATGAGATTTTTCGTTGTGACCTTACTTGGCTAACTTCTTACTGGCAGTGCATCTACGGTGCGGGATGCTGCGGCATCGATGCCGATAAGCCTGATGCGGGTTGTTGCTCGGATGGCGCTTATTACTCAGATGCCGATGATGAGGCTCGAACCTTAAAGGTTGCCGAGCGCCTTACTCCTGAGATGTGGCAGTTCTACCAAGAGGCACAACCTAAGAAATCCAAAGGTGTACTAAAGATCTCTGAAGTTGGATTGGATGGAGATCGCAAGACTCGCAAGGTTGAGGACTCTTGTATCTTCCTAAACCGCAAGGGATATGAAGCGCCTGGTTTTACCGGAAGCTTCGGTTGCGTACTTCATCATCTGGCGCAGAAAGAGGGCGTCCACTTCGTTGAGACCAAGCCCGATGTCTGCTGGCAGTTGCCGATCCGTCGCTCCTTTGAGACCCGCCAATTCGGTGAGCAAGAGATTTCTGTAACTGTGATTGGTGAGTATGAGCGCTTAGCGTGGGGAGATGGCGGAGCCGAATTCTCTTGGTACTGCACTGCAAATACTGAGGCCCATGTTGGTCGGGAACCGGTTTATATCTCTAATCGACATGAACTTATAGCCCTTATGGGTGAGGCAGGTTATGCCGAACTTACAAAGTACTGCGATGCTCGCATCGAAGCGATCGCCGCGCTTGCCGCAGAGACAAAGAAGCGTTCTCTGCCACTCTTCATAATCCACCCCGCAACCCTTGAGGCACAGAGATAATTTACGATGGCAAAGGCAACAGCTAAAGATCCATTCCGCTGTAGCGAATGTGGCTGGAGTTCTACTAAATGGGTCGGCCGTTGCGGTGAATGTCAGGCTTGGGGCAGCGTCGAAGAGATTGCCGCTCCAAAGAAACTCTCGCTTGTTGCAGGTGCGGTCTCGCAGGCGGCGGTACCAATCGGTGAGATCAGCGTAGAAAGCGCCCGATCCCGCTCGAGTGGAGTCGGTGAACTCGACCGCGTACTAGGCGGCGGATTGGTGCCTGGAGCTGCGATCCTATTGACCGGTGAACCTGGGGTTGGAAAATCAACTCTGCTTCTCTCTGTTGCAGCTGAATCTGCCAGAGCTCAGATGCGCGCGCTCTACGTGAGCGGAGAAGAATCCGCTTCTCAAGTTAGATTGCGAGCTGATCGACTTAAAGCAATTGATCCACAACTCTGGCTCGCTGCTGAAAATGATTTAGGTGCGATCATCGCCCACCTCGAAGCGGTCAAACCAGAACTTCTCATTATTGATTCCATCCAAACTATTGCGAGTAGCGCCGTCGAAGGTGCACCTGGCGGAGTGACTCAAGTGCGTGAAATTGCGGCGGCATTGATTCGCATCGCTAAGGAGCGCAACATAACGCTCGTCTTAGTTGGCCATGTAACCAAAGATGGTTCGATCGCGGGACCAAGAATATTGGAACACCTGGTAGATGTTGTCCTTAACTTTGAAGGCGAGCGTCACTCACGTCTGCGTCTAATTCGTGCGACCAAGAATCGTTTTGGCGCTGCAGATGAAGTCGGATGTTTCGATATGTCTGATGTGGGGATCGTTGGGCTTCCAGATCCCACCGGGCTCTTCACTACACGTCACACCGAACCTGTTCCAGGAACCTGTGTCACGGTAGCGCTCGAGGGACGTCGCCCACTACTCGCTGAAATCCAAGCTTTGGTTGGAGTACCTGTTGCCGAAGGACGTGACTTCGGAAATGCCAGGCGTGTGACATCTGGTTTAGATAATCCCCGCACCGCAATGACTCTCGCGGTCTTAGATCTTCGCGCAGGTGTACGCCTTTCAGGACGCGACGTCTACGTAGCAACAGTTGGTGGAATGAAAATCTCTGAACCTTCTGCAGATTTAGCAGTTGCTCTCTCGGTCGCCTCTGCTGCTAAAGGTTTAGCACTTCCCGCAGATCTTGTTGCGGTTGGCGAAGTTGGGTTGGCCGGCGAAATTCGTAAAGTCACAGGAGTCCAACAACGCATCGCAGAGGCAGCTCGGCTTGGCTTTAAGCGCGCCATGGTTCCAGTCGGATCAGAGTTGAAGATCCCCGGAATTGAAATTATGGAGGTCTCTCGTCTTGAACAGGCTCTTGCTAAGGTCAAAATCAACTAGTGAATCAGCAAGTTCTGCTTGATTGGTATAGCCAGAACAAACGCGACCTTCCCTGGCGCAGGAGCACTCCGTGGGGCGTCATGGTCAGTGAATTCATGTTGCAGCAGACACCTGTTAATCGCGTCTTACCGGTGTGGAGCTACTGGCTCAAAGAGTGGTCCACTCCAGCCAAATTAGCCTCTGCTAAAAAATCTGAGGTAATCACTGCCTGGGGGCGGCTGGGCTACCCACGTCGGGCGATCCGATTGCATGAGAGCGCGCAGATCATCACTCGAGATTTCAACAATAAGGTGCCCAAGCGAACAGAAGAACTGCGATCGCTTCCTGGAGTTGGCGAGTACACGGCCGCCGCCATCGCCGCATTTGCATATGGTGAATCGACTCTCGTTTTAGATGTAAATATCCGCAGACTCTTTGCGCGTCTCTTCGATGGGGTCGAACATCCCACTAATTCAATCTCTACGATCGAACGAGAGCTTAGACGGAGGTTAATTCCGCAAGATGGCGCAACGTGGGCTGCAGCCACGATGGAATTTGGGGCGCTTGTGTGCACCTCAAAAAATCCGGAATGTGATCTCTGCCCTTTAAAACGTCAGTGCGCGTGGCGCAGAGCAGGTTATCCAAAATCTGAATTGGTTCGAAAGTCACAAAACTGGAGCGGGACAGATCGCCAATGTCGCGGCACGATCGTTCAAGCCCTTCGGGAGAACTCGAAACTTTCGGCAGTTGCCATTAACAAGTTATGGCACGATGAATCTCAAGTTGAAAAAGCCCTTAAGACACTTATTGCCGATGGCCTCATTGAGACCACCGGCAAAAGTTTCAGACTTGCTAATTAATTAAATTAGTTAGAGCTTGCAGCCTCAAGATCACCAGGTGTATCTGGCATCGTGGACTTAACAACACCTGTAAATGTGAAGGTCTCCTTCTCATCAACAGTTGCAACATCTACAAGAGTGATCTCTCCTGGCTTAACATCGCCAAAGAGAATCTTCTCTGACAAGACATCTTCGATCTCGCGCTGGATAGTACGACGCAATGGACGTGCTCCCAAGACCGGGTCATATCCACGCTTTGCCAGTAGAGCCTTCGCGGCAGATGTGAGCTCGATGCCCATATCTTTGGCGCGTAGACGCTCATCGAGGTTTGCGATCATTAGATCTACGATCTGAATAATCTCGTCCTCTGACAACTGGTGGAAGACCACAATGTCATCGATACGGTTAAGGAACTCAGGGCGGAAGTGGGTCTTTAGCTCATCGCTAACTTTGCCCTTCATACGCTCGTAGTTGCCCAAGACATCATCGGAGTTGTGGAAACCAAGTCCCAAAGTCTTTGAGATATCGCGCGTACCCAAGTTTGTGGTCATGATGATGACGGTGTTCTTGAAGTCAACGACGCGACCTTGAGAATCAGTGAGTCGTCCATCTTCAAGTACTTGTAGAAGTGAGTTGAAGATATCTGGGTGAGCCTTCTCGATCTCATCAAAGAGAACTACAGAGAATGGCTTACGACGAACCTTCTCGGTCAACTGACCCCCCTCGTCATACCCAACATATCCTGGAGGTGCGCCGAAGAGACGTGAAGCGGTGTGCTTCTCGGAGTACTCAGACATATCGAGTTGGATCAAGGCATCTTGATCACCAAAGAGGAATGCGGCCAAGGTGCGAGATAGCTCGGTCTTACCAACACCTGAAGGACCAGCGAAGATAAATGAGCCACCAGGACGCTTTGGATCCTTGAGCCCTGCGCGAGTACGACGGATTGCCTGTGACAAGGCGCGGATCGCTTGATCCTGACCAATGACACGACGGTGCAACTCATCTTCCATGCGAAGCAGACGAGCGGTCTCTTCCTCGGTCAACTTAAAGACTGGAATTCCAGTTGAGTGAGAGAGAACTTCAGCAATGAGTTCTTCATCAACTTCGGCGACGATATCAAGATCGCCAGCCTTCCAGGTCTTCTCGCGGTCAACCTTCTCAGCAATAAGAGTCTTCTCTTTATCGCGGAATGAAGCGGCCTTCTCAAAGTCCTGGGCGTCAATTGCCGACTCTTTATCCTTGCGAGCCTTAGCAATCTTCTCATCGAATTCACGAAGCTCTGGAGGAGCAGTCATGCGACGAATACGTAGACGTGAACCAGCCTCGTCGATCAGATCGATAGCCTTATCTGGCAGGAAGCGATCGGAGATGTAACGGTCTGCAAGTGTTGCTGCAGAAACCAAGGCAGAGTCAGAGATTGAAACCTTGTGATGGGTCTCGTAACGATCGCGGAGTCCTTTGAGGATCTCGATCGTGTGAGTCAGAGTTGGCTCAGCAACTTGAATTGGCTGGAAGCGACGCTCAAGGGCAGCATCCTTCTCCAAATGCTTGCGATACTCATCAAGTGTGGTTGCACCAATGGTCTGCAACTCACCACGGGCGAGCATTGGCTTCAAGATGCTGGCAGCATCGATAGCGCCTTCTGCTGCGCCTGCACCGACAAGGGTATGGATCTCATCAATGAATAGAACGATGTCACCACGAGTTCGGATCTCTTTGAGAACCTTCTTGAGGCGTTCCTCAAAATCACCGCGGTAGCGACTTCCGGCGACGAGTGCACCAAGGTCTAGTGAATAAAGTTGCTTATCGCGCAAGGTCTCAGGGATATCGCCCTTAACAATCGCTTGGGCCAAACCTTCAACGATCGCGGTCTTACCAACACCCGGCTCACCAATGAGAACTGGATTGTTCTTGGTACGTCGCGAGAGAACCTGCATGACGCGTTCAATCTCTTTCTCGCGGCCAATGACAGGATCTAACTTGCCCTCGCGAGCAGCTTGAGTGAGGTTGCGACCGAATTGATCAAGGACCAAGGAAGTTGTTGGAGTTCCTTCAGCCGGACCACCTTGTGCAACTGCCTCTTTACCTTGATAACCAGAGAGAAGTTGAATTACTTGCTGGCGAACCCGATTAAGGTCTGCACCCAACTTCACGAGTACTTGAGCAGCAACTCCTTCGCCTTCGCGAATAAGTCCAAGCAAAATATGTTCGGTGCCGATGTAGTTATGTCCAAGTTGTAGCGCCTCACGGAGCGAGAGCTCCAGGACCTTCTTGGCACGTGGAGTAAATGGGATATGACCGGATGGGGCTTGTTGCCCTTGACCAATGATTTCCTCGACCTGCGAGCGCACAGCTTCGAGTGAGATACCAAGAGCCTCAAGAGCTTTGGCTGCGACTCCTTCACCCTCATGGATAAGTCCTAGGAGGATGTGCTCGGTGCCGATGTAATTGTGGTTGAGCATGCGGGCTTCCTCTTGCGCGAGTACAACTACTCGGCGAGCCCTATCTGTAAAGCGCTCAAACATGGGTGGCACCTTCTTTCTAATTACCTTGGATTAGCCTACCTGTAACGCCAATTTGGTGAGATTTATGCCCCTGTGGAATGGCCTAGAGGATGCGTAGCCCCTGCGTGTTGCCTATTTCAGAGGATGCGTAGCCCCTGCGTGTTGCCTATTTCAGAGGATGCGGAGCCCCTGCGTGTTGCCTATTTCAGAGGATGCGGAGCATCCTCGTATTACCTAAGGTATTTGGCTTAACCCGCTCCAGATCCAAGAATTCAGCTACACCTTCGTCGTAGGAGCGCAGCAACTGCTGGTAGACCTCGTGATCGACCGGGGTCCCCTCAATCACCTGAAAGCCATTTCGGCCAAAGAATTCGGTCTCAAATGTCAGACAAAATATCCGCTCCACACCAATGTTTTTAGCACGCTCCACGATATTGGCGATGATGGCATTACCAACGCCTTTGCCGCGCATCTTGTCAAGGACGGCAACGGTACGGACTTCGGCTAGATCCTCCCAGAGAACGTGTAGTGCGCCACATCCCACAACCTCGCCATCGAACTCTGCCACGGTGAACTCCTGGACAGTTTCATAGAGAGTTACCGTCTCCTTTGCCAAGAGGCGGCGACCTAAAACATAGGTATCGATGATGGCGCGAATCGCCTTGATATCAGAGGTTTTGGCGGGACGAATTATCAAACTCATTGTTCCTCGGGTTTCACCAATGGGAACAGGATCGTCTCTCGAATTCCCAAACCAGTTAGAGCCATCAACAATCGATCAACTCCCATGCCCATACCACCCATCGGAGGAATTCCATATTCTATTGCGCGCAAGAAATCTTCATCGAGGTTCATCGCCTCAACATCGCCCTTGGCA
>Ga0118677_10005588_pt1 | contig 21890 bp, 6 predicted proteins | sample AliMusrvi5mmetaG_FD_86154 | JGI IMG/M metagenome (GOLD analysis project Ga0118677, IMG submission 86154)
GCTCCGGCGGCCTGCCATGCGGGATACCACCGCCTTACCAACGGTCCCCGTTACGACAACCACGAGATTATTGCGAAATCCAACGCCCCCGATTTCCCGTGATTAGCGCGGAGCGTTACAGCAGTTGGAACGACCTCTCGCATCATTGTTGATCAGCGTGTCGCAATAACCATGATTAAGGTTTAAGTAATAATAACGTCGGATTTCGCATTTGCTGCGGGTTGAGAGTCAGAAGTGCTTAGAACGAACGGAAGATATAAGCTGTAAATTGATATATGTAGAGTGATGCGTCTTTTTTGGCGCAGTTCATGGGATGGCCGTGTGGCCACTTCATGCCACATGACAAGGTTGCAATGGAACGTTAGTATAGGGAATGCCGCTGCGGAGTCGTGGACATCTACGTACAAATGCTGTCTGCCCGAACGGGTATTCACCAGAGGTGCTGCCGACGCTCGACAGCCACAGTGGCCGCAATTGCCCAAAGCTCAAAGCTCAAAGCCCAAAGCCATGCAGATCCAAACAGTATTGTTAGTTGTTGTTGTCGCCAGCCAACTCGCCCCCTCAGTGCAAGGCGACACTGGAGGTCTTACGTTTGACTCGGGCACGATCTCCGGGGTGATCTCGGGTGCCGGGAGCTTGACCAAGGTGTCCCCCGGCATCCTGGTTCTTTCCGGCGCCAACACCTACACCGGTCCAACCCTCATTGAGGCTGGCACGCTCACCCTCGACGGCTCGCTGAGTTCCAACGTCATCAATGTTGCTGCGGGAGCCACGCTTATCAATAGCGCTGGCGGGCTGAGCGCCTTGAGTACCCTAACCAATAACGGCATCACCCAACAGAATGCCGACGACACCATCGCCGCACTGGTCAACTCCGGCAGCATCAACGGTAGCAGCACCCTGACCGCCCTCACCTACGGGCTCAACAATGGCTCGCTCATCGTTGCCAATCTTGGCAGCGGCTCGCTCATCGCCAATGGATCCGTCAGCCTTAACGGCAGCAGTGCGGCCTCGAGCATTCACGTCCAGACCGGCAGCACCTCGCTGGGGGCAGCCGGGCGCTTGTTGGATGGCAGCGTCGTGACGATCGACGCGTTGGCCACCCTCAAGATGGGAGGGGACGAGAAAATCGGCACGCTGGCCGGAGCTGGCAATCTTCAAAATGGGGGCGGGCAGCTCACGGTGGACGGCGGGAACTTTTCCGGCAGCATTTCCGGCAACGGAGGCCTCACCAAGGTGTCCACCAACAACCTCGTCCTCTCTGGGACCAATACCTATACCGGTACCACTCTGGTAAACAGCGGAAACCTCGAAGTGGGCGGCTCGCTGACCGGCAGCTCGATAGTCACCGCCAGCGGCAGCACCCTCACCGTGGACGTCGGCAGCTCCATCCACACGGATACTTTAAATGTATCCGGCAACGTGACCGTGCACGATAGTTTGAGCCTCAATTACCTGACCCTAACCGGCAACGGGGTGATCGACAGCAGCGGGTCAGGCTTCATCAATCGTGCCGGGGCCACAGTCACGAAAGGGCTCACGTTCAACGGCAACTTCACCAATCAAGGCATCTTGGCCCCTGGCAGTTCGCCCGGCCTAACCACCATCGCCGGCAACTACACCGAGGCGGGCTCGCTCCATGCCGAACTGCAAACCACCACCCCCATCACCGGCCACGACCAAGTGCGCGTGGGCGGCACCGTCTCCCTCCTGCCTGGCTCGTCCCTTGTCGTGGAAACCTATAACAATGTGTTGCCCCTGCGCGGCGCGATCTATCAGGTTGTCGCCAGCTCCATCGGCGGCATCAAACCGATCACGGGTATCTTTTCAACCGTGCACTTTGACGCCGACGGAGCGAGCGGGCCCGGCGTGGCTGTGACCAACGCCGCAGTGCTTTTTGACCAAGCCACGGGGCGGGTCATTGCCACCGGGCTGAACGGACCAACCAGCACGTTTGCGGACCTCGGCAACACTGCCGGCCAGCGGCAGTTGGCCGCCAACATTTTCAACAACGCCACCAGCTTGATCGGCCCCAACCAGATTAACAGCAGCACCACTGCCGGCGCGCTCGCCCTCCAACTCATCGCCTCGCCCAACAGCCTATCCACCCTAACCCCGGTATTTTACGGAGCCGTCGCCGATTACGCCATGGCCAGCGACTTGGCCGTGACCAATCTGCTGCACGACCGGGTCACCCATCTACGGAGCATGCCGGGGTCCAGACAGGACGACATGGCACTTTACACCGGCATCATGCAGCACAATTTTGACAGTGCCGACCACGTCAACATCGACCGCACGGACTGCTACGTGGGTGGCGACTATTCCGCCGCAAAGAACATGACACTGGGCCTGCTGGGAACCTATAACAACGGTAGTTTTTCCACCGACTCCGGGCGGGGTGACATGAGTGGAATGGGAGCCGACGCCTACATCAAGACCCGCCTCTGCCCGAGCGCCGGCCTGACCGGGCGGCTAGGCTATGGTTCGTATCATTGCGACCTGCGGCGCAACACCACCGACACCGTGCAGGCCCTTGGTTCGACCGATAGCGGTGTGATAACCGGCAGTTTGGGACTTGGCTGCCTGGGAGGTCAGTGGGGTGAGTTGAGCCTTGTGCCTCGTGTCGATCTAACCTATTCGCACGCCACGGTCAATGGCTTCACTGAAGCCGGTTCCAGCGACCGAATGGTGTTAGGTTCCTATGGAGCTGAGCGGCTGTGTGCCCAGCTTGGCGGATCGCTGGTCTGGGCGACCAAGTTGGATGGTCATTTCCTCGGGGTAGAGATCAATTCCAGCTTTGAGCAATTCCTCATCGATCACAGGGGTAGCCAGCAGGCGACGATGGTCTCCGACCCCACCTTCAGCTTCAATCAATCCTTCGCCAACCCCCAATTGACAAACATCAGTTGCGGCCTGCGTGTCGGTTATGGCATCAACGGCTGCACCAGCATCTATGCCGGCTACGAGGGGCGCATCTCCGGGGAGTCCAGCGGCAACGGCAGTCTGGGCCTGCGAGTGAGCTTCTAATTTTGGCGGATGTCGATGATGACAGGCAGCAGACATGCACTGAGAGATTGAACGCGCGGTGGTACATCAGCCAGTGCGAGGAAGCAACCGGTGAGTGGGATCTTGCATGACCCTCAATGAGAAATAAATTCGCCGTGCAAACTCATCGAAAGTTGCCTAAGAATCTCCCCCAAGCGTATTTCTGCAAACCGCATGATGATCACTATCCACGTTTTCAAGACAAGCGTCCGCTTGGCATCTGTTGTTCTAGCCGTATTCGGGCTTGTTGCCGCGACCGCTAAAGCCCAGACGATGCCACAAGACAACTGGCGCTACAACGGCCATCCTTCAGGAGACGAGCTCTCCCAGTGGGATTATTTCTCGCAGCCGCGTAGTCAGCAAGGGCTCTACCGCCAATCTATCGACCCCTCCCGACCCTTCTGCGGGCTACCGCTTCACCGGCTGGCTCATCGGAGGCATCCGCTATGACCACCCCTATCAGTATCAGCCGATTCCCATCACTGTGACCTCCGACACCACGGTCGTAGCCCGCTATATTTCCGCCGCCGATGACACGAACAACAATGGCATCCCCGACTGGCAGGAGTGGTTCTATTTTAACTCACTGCAATACAATCAGACCTCGATTCTAAACGGGGACGGATTTACCTACGCCCAAAAACAACTCCGCGGGTTTTCGCAGATCGTGGCAGACCAATTGGAAATGGGTGGGATCAGCCGCAGGCGTTCGAGAACCTTTATCGTGGATACCACCGGAAGATTGCCCTATCGCCTCACGAGTGATCCGGCAACGATTCTAGAGCAGACGCAGTATTTGGCAGCAGGAACCCCCATCACCGTCCCTGACAAAAAAAACAGCACGTATTCAAACTACAAATTTGCTTGGTGGGACCTCAACGGCGTGCGCCAGCAAGATCCAACGGGTGTCGCGCTTACAACATTCAGCTTTACGCTCAATATGGCTAGCACCGTTACGGCACACTACGTCGATCCGAGTCTGTACACGAATGCCGACGGGATTTCCGATTGGACGCAATGGACCTATTACGGATCGATGGCCAATGGTCCCACCAGCGAAACGGATGGCGATGGTTTCACCTATGCTCAAGAGTTGCTGAGAGGTTTTTCGCCTCGGGTGGTGGACACCTTGGATCAAGGTGGGGTATCAAGGAGGCGATCCGTGCTGACAACGGTCAATGCGGTGTTCCTAGCGAATTTTCCCGCCATCGGCGCGAATGCCGCCATCAATCTCACCCCCACGAGTGCTCGATTGACGGCGCAGATCAATCCCATAGGTGCCGACACAACGGCATATTTCCAGTGGGGGCTGACGGCAGCCTACGGCAATCAAAGTCCCACTCAAGATCTGGGTAGCGGTGATCAGTCGATCACCGACTTTGCGGACATTAGCGCACTCACACCCAATACGCAGTACCATTTCCGAGTGGTGGCCACCAGCAGCCGTGGAACATCCCAAGGCAGTGACTATACGTTCGTTACCCCACAAGGCACTTTCAATTGGTGGATCGGCACCTATCCCGGTTTGGCAGACCCAACCGCTGCAGGTGACCCCGATCACGATGGAATATCAAATCTGCTGGAATATGTGCTCAATGGCAATCCGGGCACGCCCTCCACGACGATCCTTCCGGTCGTTTCCAAGATGGAGAACAACTTTGTCTTTAGCTTCAATCGCCGCGCGCCTTCGGCACAGGACACCACCCAGATTTTCCAATACAGCACGGACCTGAGCCATTGGACGGATGTGATGATTACCCCACCGACCGACGCCAGGGTGACCCTGGGTGTGGCTGATGCCGATGGTGTCCAGAAAGTGACCGTGACCATTCCTGTAGCTGCCAACCCCCGCATGTTTGGTCGGCTCAAAGTTTCACAGCCGTGAGAGGTTTCTCCGTTGATAAGCAGCTAAATGCGCCACGTGGCTGCGTGCCGCGTGGCTGCTGCGTCTCGCAGCAGGCCGTGAGCGCTGCGTCTCGCAGCGCGTGCCAGGTGGCTGACCATGATTAGAGAATGACCAGGGGCAGGCGCAACGCTCCATTCACTTTTGCATGGGCGCAGCGGCCAGAGGCACGCTGTCACGGCCTGCGGCGGGACGCCGCAGCTACGCCACGTGGCTGCGTGCCTCCGGCCGCAGGCCGTGTGTGCTGCGTCCCGCCTGTCGGCCAATGAAACGATAGGCGGGAAGCTCAATACGGTTCAATGAACCCGTGCATGCCTATCTCAGGGCCTCGTGACACGCAAACGCACAAACCCGCGGTCACCCGCACCCACCGGAATACTCGCCGTGATGCGTTCACGATCCCCTTGATCCACCGGCGCTTGGGCCACCACCCCGCTGGAACTCCAAGTTCCTTCGGTTAGTGAGTCACTCCATTCAAGCGCAAACTCAATCCCGTCAGCCACGGCGTTCTTGGCGCGTGAATAGCTGAAGGTAAAACCACGACCATCCTGCCCGACGCTCACCGTCTGCATGCCAGGGGAAGCGAGCGGCATGGCTGTGGCGAACTTGATTAGATTCGGGATGCCGTCGTTAGCTGGCGTAGCGAGGTCAGCGCCGTCACCTGTGTTGTTAGCACTTCCATAGTTGCTCAATCTCCATGCTTCAAGATGGCTCAGGCTGTTGCCATTCAGGAGGATATTGAATGGGTTGTTAGCTGAGTCGCTGCTCGCGATATGGATCGCAGCACCTCGCGGGCCAGTCGCTTGTGGGGTGAAAGTGACCACCATATCGCTGCTGGCGGCGGCACTCACCGACGTGGCAGGAGCCGTGGAGATGGCGAAATCTGCGGCATTGGGACCCGCCGGGTCGATGGTGACACTTAGCCCTGTCAGCGTTTGATTGCCGGAATTGCGGATGGTGAACGTGAGGGGTTTGGACGTGTTCACTTCCGCATTGCCAAAGTTCACGGTGGCACCATTGCTTAGAGACCCGTTTTGTTCGACGGCGATCACGGCCGTTCCTGACGTGTAGGTCACGGCGGTGTCGGCATAAGGAGGCGCAGGTTCAACTGTGCCGTTGTTGTCAGTGGCGACACTGTAGAATTCATAGTGTCCGTCGCCGTTAGGATAACTGAAAGTCGCGTTCCAAGGGGATGCAATCGCCGTCTGGAACGGGTTCCAAGCCGTCCACGTCGTGGTGTCTGCCGAGTAACGATAGAAGAACTGTACCTGTGTCACAGTGACCGGCGTGCCCGCGAACGGCGTGGTGACCTGCAAATATGGATGATTGGAGGCGTATTCCTTTGAGTCGAACCCATAACTTGGTGATGTCGCGTCGGTGGAATTCTCGGAGACTGGCTTCACTAACAGCGATACCAACTTGTTGCCGGCGAGTTTGCTCTGGGCAAAGGCGGTGGCATCCCAACTGTAATAGAGGTTAGTCACGCCGGAGACGAGCGTCTGTGTGTCCAGCACGCTGCCAAATGTCGGCTGATTGTTCCAAGTGATGGCTGTTTCGCCCCATGTGTCGTCATTTCCACCGCGCACTTCGGCATCTAGTGACGCACCAGTGGCCTTCCAGCACGACATGTTCAGTGTCGCGCTGGTAATCGTGGACCCGGCAGGCAAACTGGACAGGTCAAAACGCAACCAAGCACGTTCATTCTGGAAAGATCCCGCAGCGGCGCTCTGAATGTAGAGGTTCGTGGTGTTGAAGTTGCTTCCGGGAACACCGCTTTCCACCTGCGCATCAGCCACTGGCTCCAGCGAGAAAAATGTTTGATTGGATCCGGGGGCGGCGCTGGCGGTAGCGGTGAGGGCCAGCGGGCTGCTCGTCTGGCTGGGTGTCAGCGGGTTGACCTTCGATTCCGGCGGAAAATTCGGCGTGGAGGCAAGCGTGACGCTATCAGCGCGGAAGCGCAAGCCATAGCTCTCGCTCGTAGGGACGCCGGTGATCACGAGATAGTCGCCGGTGCTGCCGGGGAGGGTTTTAGTGGCGTAACCCGTGGCATCCTGGATGGTGATGGTCGTTCCACTCTTGTCCGTCACGGCACTGGTGCCGCTCCTCCTCGCGACAAACTTCACATAGTGGTTTTTGTATGTCTGATTCCAAAAGCCGCTGATAGAGCTGAAAAACGTCGGCTGAGCCAAACTGGCATCGTGACCGACGATTTTGAATTCAACGCCGTCGGACTGCACGCCTTCCTGATCGACGAACTCTGGATCACCCCCATAGAACGCCCCTTTGCCCCAGACCTCCACGATGTCACCTGGTTTAAGAGCACCGCTGCGGAATCCCAGATAGCTGCGATACCATTCATTCTCAGAAAGGCGGTTGGCGCGATTGATAGAACCATCTGCGTTGACCAGATCCGTAGGTACCTGCTGCGTGCCGCGGTGGGCCAGCGTCTCGGGTGTGGCGCTGAGAAATCGGATGAATCCGTCCTTGAATGCCTCGCGTGAGTCATTGTCATTCATCATTGTCACAACCACACGATAGCCACCGGAAAACTCGGTGTTGAGAGAGTAGCGCGTCGGACCAGCCTGATAGGGGTGGGCTTGGTCGAAAGTCGCCGTGTAATCCATCAGTGCCGTGCGGGCGAGATACGTCGATGTTTGCGGAGCCGGGTCAATGGTCGCGAAATTCGAGGCATCGTGAAGATACATGTAGTTGTTGATTGCCACCTTGTAGGTATGGCCCAGATCGATAGGGCTTCCGTTGAGGGAGATTGCGGTAGGCACGCCGTCGTAGGCAGTCACAAGCCAGCCAGCGGACATGGCGGCGTCACAGTTATGGTCCCTGAAGAAGTTCCAGATTTGTTGGCCGGTCATGTTCACGACGTAGATGGTGTCGTCCGCCCATGGGAAGGTTTCATAGATATTGGTGTATTTCACTGGACCAGCGATGATGTCGGAGCGGACGCCGCCGCCGGCTTCGAGCGAGAGGTCGGCCTGGCCGAACAATAATGTCGCTTTCCACTGCACGGCGTCGCAAATCCAGTTGCCAGCCGTGTTGTTGCCGCTCCAAGGATATTCGTCCGCAGACCACCATTTCATGTAGTTGTCCAAGAGCAGGTTGTCACTTGTGTAACCGACGACCTGGTCCACTCCATAAGGTGGATTCGTGGCGGCATACTGGTCCTTCCGTGTTTGAAGGTAGCTCGCAATGTCAGAATCAGGAGTGATGTCGCTGTTGCGCAGCGGATAGTAGTTCGAACTAACGAGTTTGCCGAGGCCGTTGATCTTGAGTTCGCCGACGTAGTGCTGGAAGCTGCCGGCTTCGGTGAAGATCGTCTTGTAGTTGAGAGATGTCGGCTGCCAGACGGTATCGCAATAGGTGTGCCAGTGGCCGCTTACGACTACTTCCGGCAACTTGGCCGCAGCATTGTCCACAAGAATGGGTGTCGGGTTGGCACCTGTGACTGTGCAGAGGCCGCTATGGCCCATGTGGGTGAGCAGGATCACCATGTTGCAGCCCTGGTTGTTGCGCAGGTCATTCACAATATCCGCAAAATGAATCTTCGTGCTGTCCGAGCTCGACCAATCGCATTTCACAACATCAATCAGGTTATTCACATCCGTCTCGGGTGAGTCGGCGGATTCGGTGGTGTAGCCGACGACGCCGATTTTATTGCCGTTGACGTTGAGGATGGTGGATGCGCTGTAATAAGGCGTGTGGGTGCCCTTGTTGCAGATATTCATGGAAATGACCGGGAACTCGGCGGAGGCGGCCTTCATGTTGTTCAGATACGAAATGTCACGGATATCATGATTGCCGACGACCATCGCGTCCAGTCCACGACCACCACGACCTGAGATGAGCTTGAGTTTTGCATCCAGCATCTTGTAGTAATCCACGATGGTTCCATTGCCGAAGGATCCCGGCGTGAATCCCGGGCCGTTCCAGTCACCGATGGGGTTGCCTTCGGAGATGTCGCCGCCGTCGAGCACCAACGCGTCCGGCGTAACTGCCGTTAGTGAGAGCACCTTGCTGCCCATGTACGAGATGCCGCCAACATCTTCAAACTGCGTCGCCGTGCTGAACGTGTGCTGCGGCACTATCCACTTGTGCGGTGTGACGCGGGCATGGGTGTCGTTGGTGTGGAAGATGGTTAGACCGCCACGAAGGTTGAGGGTGAGCGACGCGGTTGCCGATCGGCTTTGGTCATCGACAACCGAGAAATTCAGCAACTTTGATCCGCCGGTTAGATTAGCTGGGATCGTTGCGGCGTAGGTAAACGTGTTGCCCGATCCCGAAGTGAATGCCTGGGTACTCGTGCCACCGATAGAGGTGAGATCACCCGTAACGACAATGCCGCTGCTGCTGGGATTAGCGCCCGGAGTGACGGTCACGGTCAGCGTTACATTCTGGCTGTTAAGAATCTCGGTGGCACTAGCAGAAGCAACGGCAGTCGGATTGATGGGTGCTGAGGTGGCCGCAATCCCACCAGAATCCACTGATGTAAGCCCGCTGATCACCGCGTGAATCACTGCGGAACCCGCAGCATGGGGGGTGAAGATTGCGCTTTTCCCGTCCCCGGCGGGAACGAGATCGGCGGCCACAACGCCGCCACTTAGGTTTGTGAGAGACCAAGAAGCAGCGGCATTGGCGATGAAGGTATTGCCTGATGAACGGCTTACTGAGAAGGCAGTGATAGAACTTCCCGCCCCAATGGTTTGCGCGGCAACCACAGAGCCCGAGCCATCAGCGAGGGTCTCGACCCGCACTTGGGATTCGACCGGGCCGGGAATGTAGATGGGTGTTGAGCCGTTGTGAGGAACCACGGCTCCCGAAGTGAAATCCGCAGCGTTCTGGTCCGTGTCCGTCGATCCGCTGTCCTTGCGGGTCACAGAAGTGGTGTTGCTCGGCGCGGGTGTCGGGCCGGTGCCTTCATAGCTGTTAGCCGTCAAGCCGAAGCCGACGAAATCCACGATTGCGCCACCGCTGGAGGCGGTTCCCGAGAGTGCGGTGGCAGTGTTGCAGAGGGCGACTTTGCCTGCCGCCCCGCTCAAATTGAGGGATCCCGTGGCATCAGGCGTCGGCAGGGAGGTCGATCCGCCGGCACCTGCACCTTCTTGCACCAGGTAGAAGCCACCTGCTGGAATACTGCCTGTGAGGCTCGTTAGCGCCCATGTAGCTCCAGTAGCGGAAGCATATTGGACGGACCACCCGGCCACGCTTACTGGAGAGGAGGAGATATTATGAAGTTCGATAAAATCGTTTTTATAGGTGGCACCCGAGTTACCGCCGCCGCCATAGACTTGGCTGATGACGATGTTGGTTGAGGGTGCTGCCTTGAGAACGCAGGGCAAGCCCGCCGCTAGTGAGGCCAGAATAACCATGGCCGATGTTATAGATTTTCTAATCATTTTCATTGTGGGATGTGGACAGTTAGGAATTCGGATTGCATTGAAATTGTGAGAGATTGAAACCGGGGATCAATGGATGCGGCAATTGTCACTGCGCATCCCGCGTTCCTCGTGGGCACATTGTTGATTGACTGCCTGTTCCCAGCGAGGCCAGTCCTGTTGATGGTCCAAATTGAGGGTCGTACGGAGGTCCGCCAATGCAGTGGACGCGAGCGGATGCCCGTCAATTTCAGCTATAATAAACAGCATTCTAAGCTTGATCGGATTGGGACGACGCAGCAAATCATCGTACAGAACATGCATTAACTCCGCCGGAGTGTTTGGATCAACCACCTTCGGCAAGGCGGTGGACACATAACAGTCATCCGGCAAGGTGCCCAGGGCCGCAACCAGCACCTTGGCATCCGGGCTGCTTTCCCCGCCCAGTCCGGGCAGACACCGCGGGCTGCTTTCGTCGTCGCAGCAATGGGCGCAACGGTACTTATTTTGAATGGTAAATGCCATCTGCCGGGCTTCTGGCGAGAGAGCCTCCGGTAACACGGTCGCTTGTTTCCGGGCAAATCGCGGGTCAGGTGTGGTAAAAGGTGCAGTTAGCGGAGGGCTTGGCGCAGGCACCACGCCGTCCACCTCCTCAGCTTGCGGTGTTCGCCATCCGGCAAGATGAATCACTGATCCTTCCGGTCCCCTAAAGGCCAACCATGCGAGAATCGCGATACATCCTGTTAGGATAAGATTAATGGCTAACAATCCCTGCGAGCGGGTGTGACTTGTACTGGTGGACTTCTGCATGCAGGGGATGTATGATCGAATTGACGGACTTGTGAATCCGGTAATCGTGACAACTTTGCCACATGATATCATCCACTTAACTTCGAGAAAAAATGGTTCCAGACATCTGTCTATCGAACACCGCAGATTGAGACTTATGCAATCGTTGGCACGACCTGTCTGAACGATAAAGGGGCCGCCGGCTTTCACCAGCAGCCCCCTCTCCTGGGAGAACCCTAAACCCGGGAGAAACTTATTCTCGCATCAGGGGATGACAACCTCGAGCCTCATCACGCGTCGCGGGTGCCCGGCGTCTGCCGGAACCAAGTCCCCAATCTTGACCGTCACCGGCCCGCTGCCGGAAGTAACAACGTGGGATGCTCCGCCACCGAGCCACTGCCAGTCGCCGACACCTGTCTTCGATGCCACGTCCGTCCATGTCGCTAGATCGTCGGACGCTTGCACGATATAGGTGACGTCGGTTGGATTCGGGCTGGGCAGCGAGAAGCTTATGGCCAAGCGCTCGCTGAGTAATGGATTCGCATCGCCACTGAGGGCCGTTGGCAGGGCGGCCACTCCAGAAGCCACAGTGGGGTTGAGGCCCAGTGCGTATTCCAGCAAGTTGACTATACCGTCGTGGTCGAAGTCACCTGTGTCGGCTGTGTCGCCCGTGTCAGCAGACGTCCCGAAGTTCGCCAGGCGCCAAGCCTCAAGCGGGCTCGGCAGCACGGTGATGTTGAACGACGAACTTTGCACGGTGCCGAAGCTATCCGAATAGGCGTAGGTGATAGTGTGCACGCCAGACGCAACGGCCGCAGGGTCAAACACCCCACCGGTCACGCCTGGGCCGGAGAAGCTGCCGCCCGCCGGAGATGCACCGGAGGCACTCACAAGATCCATTGTCGCTCCGTGGCTCTGCGCGGTCAGACCGGCGCTGGCCGCCTGATTGAAATAGGGCTTCAGGACAAGGGCGAACTCGCTGACGACTGCCGGCGTGCGTGCTGTGACGGACGCGGAATCGGCATCAAGTTGGGCCTTGTTGTATGGTGCGATGCCCCAGGTTTTGACATTCAGTTCCTGTGTTACAGCGTCGATCGTGAACTCGGTCCAGCCGTAGCTGTTGCTAGCTGTGTAGAGACCACCGATCAGATGGCACATGGGCAGCGGGTTCGTGGCGAGGGCAATCGGATTGTAACCGAGGGAGGAGAGGCTTGGATTGATGATATTGTTCATTACCAAGGCTTCCTTGCCGGGTGCACTCAGCGATTGATAGTAAGCGTCGGTGCCAGGTGCCGCGAGACCTGCCGCGATTGCGAGATCAACGATGGTAGGCCCGAACGGTTTGTCATAGGCGATAGGACCCGTGATCACCTCGATGGAGTTTGTTTGGATCTGCGGACCGAAGGGTGCAAGTTGATAGGATAGGCGATTGATCACTGTGCCATGAAAGTCAGCGGTGACAAAGACGACATTGGAGATGTGATTGTCGTCGATGAACTTCAACAGTTCGCTGCGCTCGGCGGCATAGCCTTCATAGCGGTCCTCGGCACCCAGCGGCCCGAAGTTCTGGATCGGCTCCGGCACACAGACAAATTTCCAAACGATACCGGCGGCTTGCGCGGCGAGCAGGTCTGCTTTAAAGTCGGCCTTTTGCTGGGCTCCGAGCAGCGTGCGTCCCGGAGTGAATGAAGTGGCAAGGAAGGTGCCGACCTCGAGCGGATTGGTGATATCTGCAACCGGTGTCAGCGGCGCACTGCGGAAGGAGCGTGTGTCGAGCACAAAGGTCGCTGCCGTCTTGCCCTGTGTTGAGTAGCGATAGAGTTTGGTGTGGTTGGCGGTGATAGGATCGCCGGTCGCCCCATAACTCTGATCAAGGAGTGGATGGTACTCATTGAAGGCTTGCACGCCGTTGCCAAAGGTCTCCGTCTGATTGATATAGATGCCGGTATCGGCACTGAAGCGTGCATCGCTGGTACGAAGCGCCCCACCGGCGAAGTTGTTAGTTACTTCGTGGTCATCGATCACCGCGAAGACGCCCGTGGAAGCCCGCAGATCGCCGAGGGTGTTCAGGCCGTAGCGGGGGACATACACTTCATTGAACTTGGCCCGGAAATCTCCGAGCGTGCGGGCCTGTGCAGCAGGGACGTCAGGCGAGGATACGTCAGCGTATATGTTGTCACCAAACAGCAAGAAGAAATCGAGGTTTTTGCCAGCGGCATTTTTCACCGATGGATAGGGCGCGAGATCACCCCGTTGGTCGCCGCCGATGCCGAAATGAAGACCACCGAGGGTGCCAGCTGCTGCCGACGTCTTGAAGGTGCCGCTCGCATTGTTGTTCAAGTTTTTAGCCCGGTAGTAATACTGCGTGCCAGCCGTCAGGCCGGTGATGGATGCCTTAACGGGCAAGGTGGTATCTGTGATCGCAATCGTCGTGCTGGTCACGCCAGAGGCAAAAGTGGCACTTGTGGAATAGTCGAGAGTGACGGGGCCATTGCTAAGACTGTGAGCCCACAGAACCGCGCTGGTGCTGGTGACGTCTCCGGCGGCTACGGTGAGGACTGCGGGTTTGACAAAGCCCGGTGAGCCAATTTCTCTGGCATCGCCCACGGCAGCGAAGGCACCGTTCGTACCGATGACACTCGGGGTCGCAATGATGGGTAGTGGCAGTGTCCTGCCACCTAAACCGGCCTTGTTATCGAAGGTGGCGAAAGGAGCCGTTGCAGGCGAGACACCAAAGCCGACCCCAGTAACGATGGCTCCGCTGGCGTCGAAGAGAACGACTTCATCAGCGGCGCTGCTGAGGCCGACGCCGCTGCCAGAGTAACCGCCGATTTGCAGACTGGCGGGAGGATTGCTGCCAAACCAAGTGCTGCGGAACGCTGCGGCCTTAGTCGCGAGGTCGGCAGGATTCGTCGTGGCGATTTCCATGAAGATCACAGCCTCACCAGGAGCGATGCTGGTGACTCCGAACATCGGGACTGCGGAGGCGATGGCGTGTGAGTTATCATCCATCTTCCAACCGGTGATGTTCGCGGTCGTGGTGCCGATGTTAGTCACTTCGAACCAATCCGCTCCGATACCGTTGCTATTGCCTGCGGTGCTGGACCACGGAGCGACTTCGGAGATGATGATGCTGCCTGGTACCACGGCGGCCGCGACGGCCAGCGTGTAGTTGGTGCTGGCATCTGGAGTTGTGCCGACGGTAACGTCATCGACGGTGACGGTCACACTGTAGCTTGGCTTGTTAGCATTGCTTAGTGTGGTGCCGGACTTCAGATACAACGAGTTACCGACGACGGTGAAGAACGCGGCGTCGGTGCCGCTGACTCCAAGCGTGTTGGTGCCTTGGCCATCATCGGTGACGGTGATATCTGCGACGCGGATGTTGGAGGCCGTGTTGGTGGCTTCGGAAATCGTCGCGAGCGTGTTGGTCAGGGCGATGGCAGTCGGTGCCATATTTAGTATATCGTTGTCCAAGATGGTGATGGTTGCCGTGCTCGAGGCACCCACATCGTAGCTTCCGGTGTCGGTGATGCTAAGGGTCAATGTCTCGGGGCCTTCGCCGAGCAGGTCGTCCACCGGGGTAATGGTGATATCCACAAACACCTGACCAACGGCAAACGTCACCGATCCGGTGAGGGCTGGCGTATAATCCGCAGCGGTGGCTTGTCCTACTCCAGTGGCGATGCTGTAGATCGCAGTGAGCGTGGAAGCGGTACTGCCGGTTCGGCTGATTCGGAATGTGCCAGGATCGGGGCCGGTTTCAGACGCGCTGGCGTCGATGGCGACGATGCTCACAAGCGGGGTGGCTCCTGCGCCGACGGTACCCGGAGAGCCGATTTCATTAGGGTCATTGACGGCAACGAAGGCACCGCTAACTCCCACGACACTTCGAATGGAGATGGTGGTTTTGTTCAAACCCGTCGAGTTATCGAAGCTGTAGAATTTCCCAGCAGTGCCCGTGTTAGCACCAAAGTCCACGTGCGCCTGCAAGTTCCCGCCGATGTCGAAAAGGTTCACTGCATCACCCGCCGTGCTGAGGCCGACACCGGAACCAGAGTAGCCGCAGAAGTGCAGGTTGGCGGGAGGATTGTCGCCGAACCAAAGCGTCTTGAACGCAGCTGCTTTGAGATCGAGTTCCGCTTGGGAGTCGATGCCGGTCTCGATAAAGATGACGGACTCACCAGGATCGATGCTGCTGGCACCAAAGACGGGCAGCGAGACCGAGTAGGAGTTGGAATTGTCATCCACGGTCCAGCCTGTGAGGTCCACGGCGGCAATGCCGTAGTTGGTCACTTCGAACCAGTCGGCGGCGAGCGCTGCGCCGCTATTGCTGCTAGACCATGGAGCCACCTCAGTGATGACGAGGTTCGGGGTGGCACCTGCGCCGGTAACGACGGTCAGATTGTATGTCGTGCTGGCATCAGGGCTGGTGCCGACTGTGGCATCATCTACATTGACGTTGACCGTGTAGGTGGGCTTTGTCGTCGCATTGAGCGATGAGCCGGCTTTGAGGAACAAGGCCGTACCAATGATCTTGAACGAGGCGGCGTCTGCGCCGGATACGGACAAGGTGTTAGGACCGATGCCATCATCGACGACGAGGATGTCAGCGACGCGAATGTCGTTAGCAACGCTCGGAAGCTCTGGCAGTGAACTAACGACGGAGGTCAGCGTCACAGCGGTGGGCGGAAGGTTTGCCTCAGTGGAGAGCGCATAAACCCAGAGTTGTGGATGATCGAAATCGCCACCGCCATCTTCGTTCGTAACGTAGAGGTTGCCGCTGCGGTCCATGCAAACGCCTTCCATCGTCATGGCAGGCACGCTCAAAGGACTGCCTGGGTCAGCAACGATGGTCAGACGGCTGTAAACGTTGCCGTTGCGGTCGCAGTTGATGATTTGACCCGACTCCTGGCTGATGACGAGGAGATGGCTGGCTTCCGGTGTGCCGGTGAGCGCGGGCAGATTCGACAAGGCGAAGATGTCGGAGAGATCGAGCGTGTTGAGCAGATCGGGGTTGAAGAGATCCGTCGAATTAACAGTGCTCGGCGAGCCATTCGTCGCGGTGAGCGTGTTCCAGTCAATGTTGGTTTGGAAGATGCCCTTGGGCTGCTTTTCCTTGACGAGAATGAAACCACCGGTGAGTGGGTCCCAAGTCACACCTTCGAGGCCGATATTGCCGATGGTGGTGCCGAGCTTCATGGTCTTGGTCGCAGAGCGTTGAAGCGTGGTGTTGGGCACATAGGTGAACTTCACCAGGGTGCGATCGCGTTCCTCGGTCATCACGAACTCACCATTACCTATGTAGGCGAGGGCTTCAGTGTCATCGAACTCGGTGCCTGCACGGCGGGCCGGATTGAGCGCAAGGGTCATCGAGTCGATGAGCTCCCCGGTCTTCGTCACTTGCACAACCGAAGTGCCACCATCGCCGGTTAGGAAGAGCGTGTCCGTGTCCCAGTTATAGGTCACGTTCGATGCTTCCTGGCAAAGCAAGCTGTCGGTCGGAGGCGTGGTGCGCGTCGGCTCAGGCAAATCATAGCGACCCACGCGAACGTAGCGAGAGAGGTCCACCGTGGTGACTGCGCTGTTGACGGTGATGTCGCCAGCAACATAAGTGAGCGCGTAGTTCGTTGCGGTGAAGCTGCCACCCGTCGCTGCGGATGCGACCACCGAGCCTGGATAGTTGCCAGCAGGATCAACCGCTGCCGCGCCGGAACCATAAGTGATCGTGACCGAGCCAATCGTTTCACTGTTCGCCAAACCGCTGCTCGTGAACGCCGTCGAACCCGCAGCACCGGTGAGCGTGACATTGAAGTTTTTTGTCACGTTGTCCGCAGTGACGGTCAATGCTTTGGCGGTGACCGTGTTGCCACTTGCTGCGGTGGTGATGCTTGCTGTCGTCGCTCCGCTCGCGAGGCCAATGCTCAAACCATTGTAGTTGCCGGAGACGGGAGCCGTCGCCGCGAGTCGAACCGAAAGCGTGCCGCCCGCGGCTTCGAAGCTTGCCGATGTGCCAAACGTCGTGCCATCACTGGCGACTTCAAAGCCCACAGGTGCCGTGGCGATGATGCTGGCAGACAAGTTGCTGCCCGTGATCGGGAAGGTCTGCGCGGTGGATGCCGTGCCGTAACTCGTCGTGAACGCGGTTGCAGTGGCTGCTCCTGTGATAGCGGTCGGGGATAGCGGCGCGAAGGCGATCCCACGGAAGGCGGTGTTCGCAGCGGCCGTGGCCAGCAATGTGGGAGCGGAGGTGAGGGTTCCGCTGTAACCCGAGGTATCTACTAGGCTGGCAATCTCGCCGCCACCTGCTGCTGCTGAGCCACCTTTGCGTGTGACATATAGAGTAACCGTCGTGCCTGAAACAGTGCCAGTGATCCCACGATAGGTATCGGCACCCGTGCCGATGGTTCCCTTTGCAGTCCACGTCGTTCCATCAAATGAAAACTTCTGAATGCCCGCAGCGTCATCGCACACATAGAGCGTATCCACGCCGGCGACCGTTTCACTGAGGTCGGCGAAAAAGAATGAATACGGACTGCCGGTGACCGCAAACCCCGGCAGATTGGTCATCGTCTGGCCTGCGGTAGTTGGCAGACCGCTGCCGACGCTGGCAAGCCGGAGTGCCGAGCCGGAGCTATCGGAACTGTAGAGTTGATTGTTGAATAGGTTCACTTGCCGATTGTTTGCCAACGTCGTGCTGAGCTGGGTCGAGGTGCTCGCTCCCAGGGTGGCGTAGCGAATGCCACCAGCAGCGCCCGCAAACCAGAAGGCGCTGCCGTCCACCGATACCGCACTGCGTCCATTGTTACCCGTGGCGGCGTCGCTGAGCCCAGTCGTGGTGTCAATGTTGCCCGAACTGTCCACCCGGCCTATCACCCGGCTGACCGTAGCAGAGGCCGAGCTTGTTAGGCCAGTCGTCGGTATCGCCGCATCATAACCCGTGGCTATCAGGTACCGTCCGTCCGCAGAGCGGGTCAACATGCCCTCGGAGGTGGCGGTGCCACTGGCAATAAGACGCTTATTGGAACCGCTGACCACTGTGGGCAAGGCAATTGACTGCACCAGAATGCCGCCGGGCGTATATTCGTCGATAAAGACCGGGCTGCCGGTGGACACCAGTGAACCGCTGCCGCTGCCAGCCCTGTACACCGCCAGGTTGCGTGGGGTGAACGGTGCAGCGTTGGCACTTGGAAACAGGAACGAAGTGCCGCAGGCGACGAGCGCCAGCAAGCGTGAAGAGAGCGACTTGGCTCTGCTGATAGAAGTCAGATTGGTTGGATTCATGGGAACAGTACAGTGTCAGTTAGGGGAGATTGGATTGGCAAATGCCGGGGTTTTTAAATATGGATCGTTAGGCGGCCAGCCGAGGCAGCTACAGTAAGAATTTAGTCTGACGGGGGGGCGGGCTGTTTCATATAATTGGTATCTTGAGATATAGTTGTGGCGGACGCACGTGCCGGAACTGCTCAAATTATTCATGCAACCCAATCCCTCAACAGCCGAATTGCAACGATTGTGTCACAATCGGCCATCCCTGACAGAAAAGAACCCCGCCCGGCCAAGGCCGGACGGGGTTGACATGACACCATCGCTACAACCATGCAGCAATTCCAAGAAGCTCAACAACACACCAGGCTCTGGCATTTAGCCACCATGGTTTTGTTACATTTCCGTCACTTGTTGAACTTGCCAAAGATCATAGCAGGCCAAGATGGCGATAGTATCTCACGCTGGCTTTGCAAGCAGAACCCACAACCAATGACATGCTTCAGTTAGGATAGTGGGGCGGTACGAAGGAGATACCCGTTACCGCGGGCAGTTTCAAGGCGCTCGGCATGAAGCCCGAGTTTGACGCGCAGGCGTTTGATGTGTGTGTCGAGGGTGCGGGAATGGGTGTCATCACTATGAGCCCAGACCGAACGGAGAAGTTCGTTCCGCTCGCAGATTTGGTCGGCATGCTCGCAAAGGTGACGGAGGAGTTTGCACTCGGTAAGCGTTAGATCCAACGGGGAGTTGTCAACATAGCACTGGAGAGCTGCGGAATCGAAGCAAATTGGACCGGCGCAGAGGCGCTTGAACCCGGTGTGGACTGCGCTGCGTTTTAAGACAGCCTTGATGCGCAGCAGCAACTCCTTGACGGAGAAGGGTTTTGTGACGTAATCATCGGCCCCTAGTGTGAGACCGGCTACACGATCCTCAGGTAAGGCACGGGCGGTGAGCATGATGACCGGTGTGCGCAGAGTGCGCGGATCGCGCCGCAACTCGCTAAATACGCGCATACCGTCCATTCTTGGCAAATTCAAGTCCAGCACGATGAGTCCCGGGTTACCGGATTTGGCGAGGTCGAGACCGGTGATGCCATCATGGGCGAGAATAGGAGAGAAGCCAGCCTGCATCAAATTGAGAGCAATAAGTTCCGCGATGTCGATTTCATCTTCAATAACAAGGATAGGGTCCATCGGGGGTGCTGCTTCGGTTCTGGCGCTGATCTGCGTAATTGATATCTAATGCGTTAGACCCTCTTTTGATTGGGGCGGTCACACCATGACGTACTTCGAGAATGCTTGTATTCAAGCATTCTCGAAGGGGGTAAAGTGCAGCAGCACGTCGAAAATAGGAACGTCTCGACGGTCGGAGAATCCTTCGAGTGTGACAAGGTTGTCACATTTTCGGTTCGAGACTGCCTGAAGAAGAATTACAGCACCAACGAATCGATGTGACTTGGCGCTGGCAGCCAGCGCTCAAGCATGTGAGCCAACGACTCCGGGGTAACGGGCTTGACGAGGTAGTCATCCATGCCCGCCTCCAGGCATTTTTCCCGATCCTTCTGCATCGCATTGGCAGTCATGGCGATGATCGGGAGCCTGGGATGATTGGCTCCCGTGTGGGCAGCTCGGATCAAACGGGTGGCGTCCAGGCCGTCCATCCCGGGCATTTGCATATCCATGAGCACAAGATCATAGGCGGTCGTGGCTATGGCATCAACGGCCTTCCGGCCGTCGACCACGACGTCCACCGGCAGTCCCATATTGCGTAAAAAGCCTGCTGCTACCTTTTGATTGATGAGGTTGTCCTCGGCCAACAGCACCCGCAGGGACGGCCAGTGACCCCGTATGGGTGGCGGAGGCGCGGGTGGAAATTCCGGCGGCGGCGGCGCTATGGGTGTGGACTGCAGGGCGGTGGCAAAACAAGCGGTGAACCAAAACTCAGCCCCATGACCAACGACACTCGCTACGCCGATCTCGCCGTTCATGAGGCCGACGAGCTGTTTGGAGATGGCCAGTCCCAGACCCGATCCACCGTAATGCCGGGTCGTCGATGCATCCACCTGGCTGAATTTTTCAAACAACAAAACCTGCTTGTCCGCATGAATGCCTATGCCCGTGTCGCGCACCGCAAAGCGCACAACCGTGCCATTGGCACTGGCCGCGACTAGACTGACGTGAACGACAACCTCGCCGTGCTCGGTGAACTTGATGCCATTGCCGACCAAATTGAGCAGCACTTGGCGTAAGCGAGCGGGGTCGCCATGCAATAACTCCGGGGTGCCCGGGGCGATAATGCAACTGAATTGGAGGCCCTTGGCACGGGCGGTGATAGTTAGCAAATCGATGATTTCATCCAGCAGGGCAGGCAGGCTAAATTCCAACATTTCCAAGTCGAGTTTTCCGGCCTCGATCTTTGAAAAGTCAAGGATGTCGTTGATGAGTTTGAGGAGAATCTTCCCGCTGGCGTGGGCCATTTGAGCATACTCCCGCTGCTCAGGGCCGAGCGAGCCACCCAATAGCAAACGAGTCATACCGATGACACCGTTCAAAGGGGTGCGGATTTCATGGCTCATGTTCGTTAGGAACTGGCTCTTGAGCTGGGACGATTCGATGGCGATGTCACGGGCGATCATCAACTCCTGGTTAGATGCCTCGATACTGGCATAACTGGCTTTGAGTTGGGCGGCCATGCTGTTGAGGGCCATCTGCAAATTGCGAATCTCGAGGATGGAACCCTCCTTGATTCTGATTTCCAAATCACCATTGGCGATGCAGTGTGCGTGCTGAATTGCTGCATTGACCGGCTCGGTGATCCATTTGGACATGGCTAGCAGGAGCACGAGCATGGCTGCGCCGGCGGCACCAGCGGCGTACCAGCGCGACGAGCGTTCCTTCTGCGCCAATTCGGTGTTAGTCCGTAGGATGGTTTGGGTCCTTTCCTCCGCAACCAGATCCAAGATGGCACCGAACAGATCGGTCGGCTTCCGATCTTGGCCCCGCACCAACACGTCAGCTCGCTGGTAGGCCTGGCCCGTCCCATCATCGAATGCCACCAACGCGATCCGATACATGTCCCCCAATTTCCGGTGCTCTTCCAGAAACTCGCTGGCAACCCCACCAATCCGGGACGACTGAGGGAAACTTCGCACAATTTCCTCAACCAACCCGCGTGTCTGCCTCTCCTCCTTCAAGAACGATTCCCAATACTTCGCACGGTCGTCGGGATTGTGGCCGCGGATCAACACGTTCTTCCACTCCTGGACCTGTTTCTTAAATGCCACCTGTGCCTGCAAGGCAGTCACTTCGTATTTGGACGCACGCAGGATTGCCCTGATGCTTTCTTGGTGCATACGCGTCACAAGTTCGTGCTGGAGCCACCCGATTCCCAGCAGCACGGCAAAGAATATTCCGGTGAGCAGCAGGACAATATGGCGGAGATTCATGAAACGAGGGAGGGGTTGCCCCAGGCCCAACACACAACTTGATGACCCAAGC
>Ga0118677_10004349_pt1 | contig 21887 bp, 20 predicted proteins | sample AliMusrvi5mmetaG_FD_86154 | JGI IMG/M metagenome (GOLD analysis project Ga0118677, IMG submission 86154)
TTAGGTTTCAATATTTTAAAATTTTTCATAATATCACTCTTTAATGTAATATTTACCCGGCAGTTGTTTCACCAGGTTTTTAAATTCGAGTTCCAATAATTTTACAAGAATAACAGACATTTCCAAACCCGATATATTTAGAATTTCATCAATATGCATCGGCTTATGGTTTAATATCTCCAATAGCTTTGATTCATCCGAGTTTATATTAATATTTTTCATATAGTCTTCAAATATTGATTTTTTATTTTTTAATAAATTAAGTTCCTCGAGCACACTTTCAGGCGAAACAGCAATTTGTGCAATATTTTTTTTAATTAATATATTAGTTCCTTTACTCTTCTCAGAATAAATTTCCCCAGGAACCGCAAAAACCTCTCTCCCCTGGTCGAAAGCAAATCGTGCAGTAATAAGCGAGCCGCCTTTTTCAGCACTTTCTATAACGACGGTTGCCCTCGATAAACCACTAATAATTCTGTTTCTCTGAGGAAAAAATCCGGGCATAGCCTTAATATCACATTTATATTCAGAAATAATTGCACCGCCCGATTCGAGAATCCTGTCAGCATTTTTTTTTGATTCAAACGGTAAAATACAATCAATCCCGGAAGCAATTACCGCATAAGTTATTCCACCGGCTTTAATCGCAGCCAGATGAGAATATGTATCAACTCCATAAGCCAGGCCGCTTGTAACAATAATATCATTCTGAGCAAATACTTCCGCAAATTTTTCCGCAGTATGCCTGCCATAATGTGTACATCTGCGTGTTCCTACAATTGATATTGAATCCTGAGTATGATGTAATAAATTTCCTTTTACAAACAGTAAAAATGGCGGATAAGTTATCTCTTTTAGTAAAGGCGGATAGTTGTTATCCCAAAGGTTAATAATTTGAATTCCGTTTTGCCAGCATAGTTCGGACTGCATTTCTGCGTTATTCCTAAGAGTGGATAAACCGTCCTCAAATAATTGTCCCTGGCTGAGTTTAATAGCTTCAGCAGAATCGGACTGCAAGAATTCCTCCAAACAATCAAATTCTTCAATAATATTTTTCCGCCCACTGATTTCGGGTTGATGAGGTAAGTACATTTGCTCATTATTGTGAAACTATTAACATTCATATATTAACTAAACAAAATTACCATGTCAAAGAAACTCGTTGATGAATTCATGGCAAAAATTATTGCCAAGAACCAGGGTGAAAAAGAATTTCACCAGGCTGTAATGGAAGTGGTTGAATCACTGATCCCATTCGTGGAAGAAAATCCGAAATACAAGACAGCAAAGATCCTTGAACGGATGTGCGAACCTGAACGCACCATTTTATTCCGCGTTCCCTGGACGGATGATAAAGGCGAAATCCAGATCAACAAAGGATATCGTATCGAGATGAACAGCGCTATCGGTCCTTACAAAGGCGGTTTGCGTTTCCACCCGACTGTAAACCTTGGCATTCTCAAATTCCTGGCTTTTGAACAGGTATTGAAGAATTCACTCACTACTCTTCCCATGGGCGGTGGTAAAGGCGGCAGCGATTTCGATCCTAAAGGAAAGAGCGATGCTGAAGTAATGCGTTTCTGCCAGAGTTTCATGACTGAACTGCAGCGTCACATCGGTGCTGATACCGATGTTCCCGCAGGCGACATTGGCGTAGGCGGACGTGAAATCGGTTTCATGTTTGGACAGTACAAACGTCTCCGCAATGAATTCGTGGGCGTTCTTACAGGTAAAGGCCTCGAGTGGGGTGGTTCACTGATCCGTCCTGAAGCTACAGGTTACGGCCAGGTTTATTTTGCAGCTGAAATGCTGAAGACCCGCGGTCTTGACTTCAAAGGCAAGATCGTTACTGTATCAGGTTCAGGAAACGTTGCACAGTATGCAACTGAAAAAGCAACTTTACTTGGTGGCAAAGTTGTTACCCTCAGCGACAGCGAAGGTTACATCTATGACCCCAAAGGAATCGATGCTGAAAAGCTTGCTTTCGTGATGAACCTGAAGAACGTGAAACGCGGACGTATCAAGGAATATTGCGACAAATATCCTGAAGCAAAATTTGTTGCCGGAAAACGTCCCTGGGAAGTTAAATGCGACGTTGCATTGCCCAGCGCAACCCAGAACGAAATCAACGGTGACGATGCAAAGGCACTCATCGCAAACGGTTGCTACTGCGTTTCTGAAGGAGCCAACATGCCTTCGACACCAGAAGCTATCGAACTGTACATCGAAAAGAAAATCCTTTACGGACCCGGCAAAGCAGCCAACGCAGGCGGTGTTGCCACTTCAGGTCTCGAAATGTCACAGAACTCAATGCGCCTTAGCTGGACACGCGAAGAAGTTGACCAGAGGCTGCATAACATTATGATCTCTATCCATAAGAATTGTGTAAAATATGGAACTGAAAGCGACGGATTCATCAACTACGTAAAAGGCGCCAACATCGGCGGTTTTGTAAAAGTTGCTGAAGCTATGCTTGCACAAGGACTTGTCTAAACTACCAGATGTTCATTTTGATTCAGAAAAGGCGCCTCACGGCGCCTTTTTCGTGACTCGTGAACCGTGAACCGGATCACGAGTCACGGTTCACGGTAAAGAGGATGGCGTTGAAGAACGCATACCACACCACTCCCGCCTGTTCTTCAAGCATTGATTCTGAAACGATGTTCACCGAGAACAAAAGAATGAAAACAAAGTAAAGGTAGTAGCGGTTCCGGAAGGAAGCAACCATCGGGAGGATCAGCATCAGCAGAAGCGCTAGAATACCCGGCAGACCCAGGGTCAGAAAAGTCTGCAGGAACTGGTTGTGCGCGTTCAACCTGAATTCCAAGGCATGTTCAATGTTCTTTTCCTTATACTGTTCGATCAGCCGGTCTTTCACATCACCGGTACCAACTCCAAACCACAGGTTCGACTTAATGATTTCAAAAGAAGCCTTCCATATTTCAACCCGGTCGGATGTGCTTTTTGATGTTTCAGGAGGAGCCATACCGGCAATGGTTTCTGTGCTTGCAGCCACCCTGGCTGAAGTACCTGAAAACACATGCAATCCGGCCCACATCAGGATCAAAGTAAGGATGAGCAATCCAAGACCTCCAAAGACTTTCCTTTGCCTGAAAACGAGTTCCGCCGAAGCAAGAACTGCGATCATGACCATGCATAACAGGCCCATCTTGGAACTCAGGAGAAATATAAATACAAAAAACCAGGCAAGTAAGAAGAAAAACGTGAAGGAAGGTCGTGAGGAAGAACGTAAAGAAAAAGCTGAAAGGAGTTCGATGATGATGAAAGCCATGGCAAAATCCAGGTACATGGCGAAATAGCTCGGATGGAAGTACCATCCGAGCTTCATATAATAGAAAGATCCCGGGATGTTTTCCTGCCACAAAACAACTGCATGCCCCAGTAATAATAAGGAACCCGTCACACAGCCTGCGACATACCACAGCATCATAAGCCGGAGCCGCTTTGAATCCAGGAATCCAAAATCCGCAGTCGAAAAAACAAGAGGAAAAATCAGGAGTGAAAGTTTCACCTCCAGGTCAAACCATGCATAGGAGAAGTTGCTGGTATACAGCAGCCCGATGACATACAGGATATATATTCCCGCAAACAACAGGGTGTTTCTGCGGCTTTTTACACTGAATAATGCAGGTAGGGTCTTAATATAATCGCCCGAAAGCAGCCAGTTCAGGATAAAGATCACGATGATGGTTGGGATGAGTTTTCCCCAGACCGGCAGCATGAATGCAATTCCCAGGCAGGAGTACCAATAGATATGCTGATGAATCTTTTTACGCATTGAGGCGGTTCCAGAAATCGTTAACAATTAGTGTGGGATTGAATTCTTTGAGCAGGTAATTGTACCCGTTGATTCCGAATTCAATCCTTTCCTGCGGGTGCGAATAGAGGTATAGCGCCTTTGCAGCAAGATCTTCAGCATCTTCAGGAGTGAAAGCAAGCCCGGCCCTGCCGGTTTCGATGAGCAACTCCTTTGCCTCTCCTTCAACACCGAGCAATAAAGGTTTTTTTAAGGCCAGGTTCTCGAAGATCTTTGAAGGGATGGCTCCTTTGAAAAGGTCAAGTCTCTTAAGCGGGATCACCGCGGCGTCTGATATACTGATGAAGGGGATGACCTCTTTCTTAGGCCTGCTGTCAAAAAAGTACACATTGCAAAGGGTTTCAGATGCTTTCAGCCTGAGAAGTTTTTCTTTTTCGGGGCCGCTGCCCATGATCAGGAATTTAATATCCGGGTATGAGCGCAGCTTTCCGGCAGCCTGCAGTATAACTTCCAACCCCTGGGCAAACCCCAGTATGCCGGCATACAGCAGCAGGAAGTCGCCCTGGCTGAACCCCAGTTTTTCGCGAAGTCCTTCTTCTGCGGCATAAGGCTCAAGTTCTTTAGCCTCAACCCCGTTCTTCAGCCAGAATACATTTTTTTGAGGGAAACGTGAAGAAATATTCCGGACTATCCCTTTGGTCTGCCCTGTAACCATGAATGATTTGCGGTAAAGAAAACGTTCAAGCCATGAAGTGATGCCAAGCAGGAAACGGTTTGTGACCAGGCCCAGCTTTTCGGCACTTTCAGGCCAGAGGTCCGAAACATTGAAGATCAGCCTGGCGCCTTTAAATACTTTCAGGAGGTAAGCCGAAATCCCAAGGAACAAAGGAGGGGATTCACATAATATATAATCAAACTTCCCGGTGCGGAACACACCGGCCAGGAAGGAAGTGAAAACAAAACTGAAATAGTTAAGCAGCCTTGGAAAAATCGCCTTGCTCGTCCCGACATAGATCCAGGCCCTGTGTATTTTTAGCCCCTGTACATCTTCTGAAATATAAAACCTGCCCCTGTAGCCTTCATGTATCTTCATCTCGGGGTAATTCGGCATGGCTGTCAGAACTTCCACCGTCGCGCCCTTTTTCATGAGCTGCATTGCCCATTGCAAAAGCCGGCTCTGCGGAGCCCCGGTCTCCGGAATAAAATACTGGCTGATGATTAGGATCCTCATGAAATTCTGTTTTCTGATCAGCCCGGGATGACCCGCTTGCCTAAAACGCGCCCTCGGGTTTTTCTTCCGGCGATTTGAAACCTTTTTTGAAATAAGGTTTCGGCCTGAGTATCTTATTGAAGGAGAAATACTGTATAAGCACAAAGTCTTTCCCGTCGTTCACCATGGCATACAAACGGTCGGGATCATATGGCAGAATGCGGCCCTGGTAATCCTTCTGTCCGAAGAGATTAGGTTTGTGGTAGGTCTTAACTACCCAGGTTTTATTCAAAGTGTCGGTAAGTGTGATGATGATGAACGGATGGCTTGAGAGTACCGAATCGCGGGTGTGCTTGTCCATATCATTCAAAAAGGCTTCAAAATTCAAGCTCCTGAAGCCCGAAAGGAAATTAAGGACCTTCAGCGTATCCAGGTCAGGCATGGGTTTGTTATCCGAAAGAGAGATAAAGCTTTTAAGCCTGCCTTTGTCAAGGGCAACCTCGAAAGAGTAATCGGGATTGTCGGGCACGTCGAACTTCACTGTTCTGATCTCTTCAATATTTGTCCTGAATACGGTAAGGTCCCTCCAATATTTCTCTATTGTACTGTACCGCGGTGTGACAAACCCCCTGAGGCCGGGGAGGTAGATCACATAAGGTTCTTCGGAGTTCTCCATCAGGGCGTAATTGGCCTGGTTGTCGGGCGTGGCCCCTCCTATATAATATACCTTGGTTAGTTTCTCATGAGGGAACCACCTGAGGCCCAGGAAATCGATACGGTAAACCACCTGGTAAACCTCAACCTTCACTCCGTTAACAGCCAGGTGTTTTACAATGGTATTGTATGCAGCAACAGCTACAGGCGCCTTGACCTGTATATCCGACATGGTTTTCAGCATCATGTCGATATTGAACTTCAACGCAGGGTAAGCGTCGTTGAGAACCCAGTTGCCTGTTTGGGTCCTCGTAAGTTTAACCGAGTTGTTGTTCTTGTCCGACATGAAGATCTTGGTCACCGTAGAGGTGTCGGCAACCGCAAAATCGCTCATCGAGCGCCTGAATGTATTGGACGAATTGGTAAACACCAGGACCAGGGCTACAACTGCCAGCAGGATCACGAGTATAACGATGTACCTGTTTTTCTTCATATGTTGGGTAAGGCTTTTTATATGGATTTACGGGCATACTTCATCTGGCGAATACGGAGTCTTACAAGGGCAAATACAAGGATAAGGAATACCGGCAGGGTTATGTTCAGGAGCTTCCAGAACAGTCCCTCGCTTTCCACTTTTTTCATATCCAGCAGCCTCATTTTCAGTTCACGCGAACGCACGGTGATCAGTCCCGATTCATCGGTAAGGTAATTCATTGCGTTGAGGATGAAATCCCGGTTCCCGAAGGTCTCCCGGGTCCATTGGTCATATCCCATCGGCAGGGGGTAACCTTCTTTCAGATTGAACTGGTTCTTCACGATATCCCCGTCGCCTACGATGATCATTTTAGTAGGCTTGCTCTTATTCCTGAATTCAAGCCCTTGATTTTCTGAAAGTTCGGGAGGTATCCTGAATATATAGGATGAAGTAAACTCACCTTCGAGCAGGACAGCCACAGGGAAAGGCCCCCTGTTAAAAAGTCTTTCATCAGGCTGTTCCTTCAGCATCTCCAGGTCAACAAGCACCGGTGCGTTTACAGTATAAGAATAAGGGGATGAAGTAAGTATGACTTGTTTCTTTATACCCGGTGCCTGCACGGTATCCACAGTGCTGATGAATTCGCTTTTGATAGCGTTCAGCCCATGAACAATAGGGTGATTGATGGTGGGCGTGAGCAGGGGGAAATAAAACCACCTGAAAAAAGTGAATTGAGGCTGGTTGCCAATCTGGCCTGTCTTCAGGGGGATGGGCATCGATGACATGTCCAATACGAGGTTGCCGTTAAGGCGGGCGCCGTATGCATACAGCATGTCCTCAAGGTTCACATCCATTGTTACACCCATGGTTGAATTGTATTTTTCGAGGCTGTCCCAGGGAGTGTATACCGGGTCGATAAGCCAGAGAGTTTTGCCACCGCGCATAATGAACTGGTCGATCAGGAATTTGTCTTTTTCATCAAATGGCTTGGTGGGCTTTGCAATGATAAGGGCTTTGTATTTGTTGGCAAGCCTGGAGTGAAGCGAATCCATCTTCACCCTTAAAGTCAGTGCATTGATCTTATGGTTAATAGTCACCCTTTCGACATTATAAAACTGTGAAAGGGAACGTTCAAGATCATAGGTCTCCATGTCGGATAGTTCGCCCTGCCCTTCGAGTATGGCAATGGTAGGCTTTATGATCCTGGTCAGCACCGACATGGCGCTTGCAAGATTGTATTCGAGCGACTGCACCGAATTGTTCAGCATCATCTCCGGGTCTTCTCCGTGGGCGGAGCCTGTAAGCAGTTGCACCGGTGTATCATGCCCGCGGTAAGTCACAATGGCCCCCGGGAATATCACAAGCTGCGATGACTGCCCTTTTTTATTGACCCTTAATCTTGTAGGCTGAAGGCCTTTCTCCGTAAGGCTGCGGTAGGCAAGGTTCCTGTCTTTTTCGTCGGCGATGGCGCTGAGGTCTACGAACTGGTATTGAACGAATTTGCTGTAAGCTCTGAATTCATCAAGCATTTCCCTTGTTTCGTTTGCCAGGCGTTGGAAGGCAGGAGGCAGGTCGCCCGAAAGATACACCTTGAAAAACATCACATCGTCGAGATGTTTTACTACTTTTTTAGTGGCAGGGGCCAGGGAATATCGTTTTTCGGAAGTCAGGTCAAAACGGGTAAACACGTAGCCCGAAATGATATTGATGAGGGTAATAACAACCATCACCAGCAACAGCTGTATAATGTTGTTTTTCCTGATATCTTTTTTCTTTTCGTTCACTTTCTCCATGGCTTTACCATTTTCTGCTTTCCAGTGAAAGTTTGGTTAAAAAAACGAAAAGGGCTGTCACACTAACGAAATATATCAGGTCACGGGTGTCAATCACGCCACGGCTCATCGAGGAATAATGCGCATTAAGCCCGAGCCCCTGTACCATGAGCCCGGTTTTACCTGAAAGGATAAATGAGTAAATGAAATCAAATCCGAGGTAAAGAAAAAAACAGAGGATGAGCGAAATGACAAAGGCAACAACCTGGTTATCGGTAAGCGAGGATGAGAATATGCCAACCGCCACGAAACTCATCCCCAGGAACATCAGTCCGGTATAGGAGCCCCATATGCTCCCCGAATCAAGATTCCCCGGGGGCATTCCCAGTTTATATACCGAGAAATAATAAACCAGGGTGGGGAGCAATGAGAAGATCACCAGCACCAGTCCGGCGAAAAACTTGGCCAGGATGATCTGGAGGTCGGTGAGAGGCTGTGTCATCAGCAATTCCAGGGTCCCGCTTTTTTTCTCATCGGCGAAGGAACGCATGGTGATGGCAGGTATCAGGAACAGGAAAACAAAGGGCCCGAGTATGAACAATCCGTCGAGATTGGCATACCCGAAGTCCAGTATATTGAACTGCATAGGGAACACCCAGAGGAACAATCCTGTCATCAGCAAAAAAACCACGATGACAATATAACCGATAAGTGAACTTAAAAATCCGTTGATTTCTTTCTTGAACAGCGTGTACATTTTTCCGCTTTGAGGGTTGCAAAGTTACGATTTTTTCGTTTTTCTTATATTTGGCGTATGAAAAGCTTTTTCAGAAAGAAATCCGCCGGGCCGAAAATGCCTGAAACTTTGCATGAACCCGGCCCCTGTTTAAACTGCGGGACCCATTTATGGCCAAGTGATACATTCTGCACGAAATGCGGTCAAAAACGTCTAGAGCGTGAGGATCTGTCGATCAGGCATATGTTCCGTGAATCATTCCTTGACTATTTTCATTTCGATTCAGGGTTTTTTCGAACAATCGTTCCATTGGTCACAAAACCCGGTTGGCTTACAGTTGAATTCATGAAAGGCAAAAGGAAGTCGTATGTAGAGCCGTTCAAACTGTTCCTTGTGATCAGCGTGATCTATTTCATCCTGCTTCCGTTCAGCGGCGAGACTGTACCCGAACAGAACGAAAAGGCCGGAAATTCACCCGCTCCCTCATCCGCAGTTGACACAAAACAAAGTCATACTCACTATAGTGTTAATGGCCTCCCTGTGAACAGCGATGCAATAGATTCAATGCGTAACGAAATTGACAGCACCGGCATAAGGCAATATGTCGAAAAACATTTTAAGAAGGAATCAGGGTGGACGAAACTTTTCATGAGACAGGCTCTTAAAATCATGATTTCGACAGGGCAGTCGTTCACCACGGTACTGGAACATACTGCATCGAAGCTGATTTTCCTGCTCATACCCGTACTGGCACTGCTGCTGAAACTTTTTTATATAAGGAGTAAGCGCTTATACTATGAGCATCTTATCTTTTCGCTTCATATCCATTCCTTTTTCTTCCTGTTCCTCATCTTTTACCTGTTGGCCGGTTTCTTTATTCACATCAGCATATGGATCATTTTGCTTGTGTTCCTGATCTATACCCTGCTCGCCCTCAGGAGGTACTACAGGCAATCGACGGGAAAAACGCTTGCAAAGATCTTCGTGATCTCAATTTCATACCTGCTCATCGCACTGCCAATATTCATGATAGTTCTTATGGCTGTTGCAGTGATGACTTACTGATAAATTGATTCGGTGAGATCCCTGCGCTTAACCCAGCTCGACATTGACAGCCTGGTCAACATGCAGGCCCAGGAGGCTGGCGGCATTGCCCTTGTTCATTGCGATCTCGAGGTAACCGCTGCTGCTGAACAATGCCAGCATTTCGCCTTCGGGCACATCCTGGTATGATTTACTAATCTGGGTGATACGGTAGTTCGCGGTGCGGAAGGTAATGGTGAATTTCTTTCCTTTAGTGGCCGATTTGAACAGGGTTTCGGTAATATTGGTGAAGGCATTCTCGTAATTGTCAACATAGATGACCTGGCCTTTGATGAGGTCTCCCTGTATCACCGGGCGGAACGCGATCTTCTGCATGACTTCCTTTTTCATATGGCCGAGCTTTTCGACAGGCTCGCCCGAGGCAATATGACAGGCCACCTTAGCAAACACATCCCGGGTGGGAAATGTAAAATAATCCGAATCCTGCATGACATCCAGGTCGAAGATCAGTTCGGGTTTTTCATCGAAGATCAAAGAGAATATCCCGTTGTCGGCGCCTATGAACCAATGCCCTTCATATTTTACCAATGTATGTGGATGACGGATGGAAGCCTCAGTGTTTACGGCGAGTATGTGAATGCTGCCGGCCGGGAAGTTCTTATAAAAATTACGGATGATAAAAGCAGCCTGGTTCAGGTCAAAAGGCGGAATATGGTGGGTTATATCGACAATCGTGGCATCCGGCATCTGCCGCAGAATAGTACCTTTTACAGCTCCGACATAATGGTCTTTAATGCCCCAGTCACTGGTCAGCGTAATGATAGCCATTGAATTATTCGTACTTTTGCGTATTCAAAGGTACGCTTTTTTTAATGAGTGAGAAAATCATCCGCATTGAATCGGTCCATCCACTGGACATATTCGGCCCCAACGACCAGAACCTGGAACTGGTCAGGAACCGGTTCCCGAAACTGAAGATCCTGAGCCGCGACAATTATATCAAGGCATTGGGCGAAGAATCGGACCTCCTTGATTTCGAGGAAAAATTCACTTCCCTTATGCTTCATTTTGAGAAATTCGGAAGGCTTACGACTGATGACATCTCCCAGCTGTTCGAGGCTGCCGACCTTTCGCCAGCCCTTGCCCCTGAAACCAGCCCTGAGGTCCTTGTTCATGGCAAGAACGGCATGCTGGTGAGGGCCCGTACCGCCAACCAGCTCAGGATGGTGGAAAGCTGCGACAAAAATGACCTTGTTTTCGCAATCGGCCCTGCCGGGACAGGAAAAACTTATACCGCTGTAGCGCTTGCCGTGCGTGCCCTGAAAAACCGGCAGGTAAACCGTATCATCCTAACCAGGCCTGCGGTTGAAGCCGGTGAAAACCTCGGCTTCCTTCCTGGCGACCTCAAGGAAAAACTCGATCCTTACCTTCAGCCTTTGTATGACGCCCTCAGGGATATGCTTCCGGCGCAGAAACTGCTGCAGTATATCGAAGACCGCACCATAGAGATCGCCCCTCTTGCTTTCATGCGCGGCCGTACTCTCAATAATGCTTTCGCTATCCTGGACGAAGCCCAGAATACCACTCCCAACCAGCTCAAGATGTTCCTTACCCGCATGGGTGCTTCCGCCAAATTCATGGTTACAGGTGACATAACCCAGATAGATCTCCCGAAACACCAGGTTTCAGGCCTCATCCATGTACAGGCAGTCCTCAACGATGTCCCAGGCATTGAGTTCATTTACCTGGATAATTCCGACATCATCCGCCATAAGCTGGTGAGCAGGATCATCAACGCCTACGGTGCAAAACAGTGAGTGATGAGAGAAACTCAGGCAAGGCAGTAATTTCAAAAAAACATCTTTATCCAGCTCCTTCGTATATTTGAAAATGTTTTTCAGAACATGAAATTAAGATACGACATTGCCTGCGGATTGGATTCTCCAGAAAGGACCTTGCGTCACCGTGAAATCATATTGCATAAAAAATTCTTAAAAAAACTTTACGAACAATGGTACGATGAATTCCTGAAGGAAATTAAAACCCTGCCGAACGACGTATATGTTGAGATCGGTTCAGGAGGGGGATTCCTTAAGGAAGTGGCACCCGGGGTGATCTGTACCGACGTTCTTGAATTGCCAACAAATGATAAAACCTTCTCGGCACTGGAAATGCCTTTTGAAAACAACTCTGTTGGAGGCATATTCATGGTCGATACCTTCCATCATATAAGTGATGCTGAAAAATTCCTGGCCGAAGTATCAAGGGTGCTGGTAAAAAATGGGAAAGTAATAATGATCGAGCCGGCAAATTCTTTATGGGGAAGATTCATTTATAAAAATTTCCACCACGAGCCCTTTGATGAAAAAGGCGGGTGGACCATCCCCGTTACCGGCCCCTTATCCGGGGCAAACCAGGCCTTGCCCTGGATTGTTTTTGAACGGGACCAGGCAATTTTCAGGAAAAGATTCCCGAACCTGATAATAGAAAAGATCAGCTACCGAAACCCATTGCTATACCTTTTAAGCGGAGGGGTTTCTTACAAACAATTTCTGCCTGATTTCATGTTTCCCCTTATTAATTTTTTGGACCGGGTTTTGCCCCGAATATCAAAACAGGTATCAATGTTCGAGATGATCAGGATAATATCCATATAATACGATTGACCAGGCAGAAAAACAGCAAAGCAATGGCATGAGCCCCGGGGCAAGCCCCGGCCTCGGTTTCCGCAGTATGCGGAATCAAACCCTTTAGAGATTAAATTATCGGCATGGCAAGAGGAAAAAAGCAACAAGAAAACAGAGAGGAAATCAAAGTCAGGGAAAGGGATCAAAAGACAGTTGCTGTCAAAATGAGATCCGGGTTTAAAATACCTCATCCTCTCTGGTTTATTTTACCATTGGTCGCAATCGCATTCTTCCCGATCCTGAACAACGGTTTCGTTAATTGGGATGATAACGAACTGATCACAGGCAACCCCCTCATCCGCAGCCTCAGTCTTAATGGCATTTACAAGATATTCACGACCTTCTGGGTAGGGAATTACCAGCCTTTGCACATCCTTGCATATGCCTTGCAGTATCATTTCTGGGGGCTGAACCCAGCAGGTTACCATGCAGTGAGCCTGATCCTCTTCCTTGGCATTACTTGCCTGGTTTATTTTTTCATCAACAGGATCAGCCGTAAGAATATTACTGTTGCAGTTATCGCCACCCTTCTTTTCAGCATCAATGCAATGAGGGTTGAATCTGTTGCCTGGGCCTCCGAGCACAAGGATATGCTGTATGCGCTTTTTTATTTGGCGGCACTGATAACCTATGTCAAATATATATTGAGCGGCAAGGACCAGCCCCGGGGCTGGAAGTTCAGATATCTTATTTACACCTTTGCTTTTTTTTGTTTTTCAGTCCTGTCGAAAGTTATGGCTGTGAGCCTTGTGGGCGCCCTGGTCATGCTTGATTACTATTATGAACGCAGGCTAAATATCCGCATGCTCCTTGAAAAGGTTCCGTTCGTCATCGTCAGTATTATTATCGGGCTTGTTCAGGTTAAAGCAACGGCATCAACCAATTCCATCGATACCAGCAACCAGTTTACACATGTTGAACGACTCCTCATCGCTTCCCGAAACCTGATGTTCTTTTTTTATAAGATGCTGGTCCCGATAAATCTCTCGAATTACCATCCTTATCCCTACAGGGCAGCAGGATTGCCCTGGCCCGTTGAGTTTTATATTGCACCATCCTTCGTTCTCATCCTCCTGGCCCTGGTGATATGGTCGATGAGGAAGACAAGGATCATTGCATTTTCTGTGGGTTTTTTTATCATTTCTCTCTTGTTGGTGCTGCAATACATAGCTATTGGCCCAACCCTTTTCAACGAACGCTACTCCCTTTTACCGGCAATCCCTTTGTCGTTCCTGCTTGCCAGCGGAATTTACCTGCTGACATCCCGCTTCCCGGCTATGAAAATGCTCAGCCTCGGGCTTACCGGTGTTTACATAGCGATCATGTTTTACCTTACTTTCTTTCGCTGCAGTGTATGGCAGAACCCTGCGAAACTCTGGACCAACGTAATCTCACAGTATCCGCATGAAGCTTACCCATATTATGTGCGCAGCGAATACTACGGAAGGACCCTGGGCGATGTAAGGCAGGAGATGGAAGACCTGAACACCTCCATCAGGCTCAGCCCCACTATTAATATGGCATTCATAAACAGGGGCATCGTCTATTACCAGAACAATATGTACGATTCAGCTATTTCGGATTTTACAACGGCTATCCGCCTGAACGCAGGTTCCTGTGAAGCATTCATAAACAGGGGTGTAACCTTGTCCATGATGGGTCGTTATACCGAGGCGTTGAACGATTATAACAGGAGCATTGAACTGGATCCGTCGAAAGTAAATAACTACCTGTACAGGGGATACTGTTACTTCCGTATGGGCCAGCCCGACCTGGCGCTTCAGGATTATAGTACAGGTATTGCAATGGCTCCTGACAATGTAAGCATGTTTTATTTTCAGCGTTCCCAGGTATTGTATTCAATGAAAAGATTCGACGAGGCTTTTCAGAACATCCAGGCTGCAAGGAATGGAGGGGTTAAAGTGGAAGACGCCTGGTTTGACATGTTGAAACATGCAGCCGGGCAATGAGGCGAAAGTCGCCTGCCAGACCTTACCTGAACTTTAATTTACGTGCTGCAAACAGGCTCATTTTGATCAGGAGCCATCCATGTTTGAACCTGCTGATCTGGGTGGATCCGTATACGCGTTCCCTGTACCTGACAATGATCTCGGTGATTTCCAGCTGAAGCCTGGATGAGCCAAAGAGCAGGTCGAAATCTCCGAAAGGATCAAAATCCCCGAAGAATGCCCGGTTCTGCTTTATCTTTTCATAATCCTTTGTGAACAATACCTTGGTACCGCACAAGGTATCTTTAAGCCTTTGCCCCAGCAGGTAGGTAAAAAACAAGCCGAATAATTTGTTTGCCACCAGGTTAAGAAAGCGCATTGCATCTTTCTCCATGGGATAAACCAGCCTGCAGCCGTTGATAAACTCACCCCTGCCGGTTTTAAGAGCCAGGTAGAACTTTTCAAGTTCCTCAGGGGGCACCGAAAGGTCTGCATCAAGTATCATCAAAACATCTCCGGCTGCCGCATCAAAGCCCTCCCTTACAGCGTTTCCTTTCCCTTTCAGGCTTTGTTTCATCACTTTGATATCCTTGCCGGGGAAGTTCTCCCTTACCCGCACCATCTCTTCGAATGTCAGGTCCGATGAATGTCCTTCCACAAAGATGAATTCCTGGGAGAGGCCGAACAACGGCGTTCTTAGTATTGCATTTTCAATATTCCCCCTCTCATTTCGGGCAGGAATGATGATTGAAACGCTGTAATCCCTCTCTTCTTTTAAAACCGGCCTGGCTACAATGACGTTGACCAGGTCGAGCTTGTCAAGAAGAGGAAGGTTGGCCAGGATGCGGTTGAAAAACTGGTTGATTACCGGGATATTTTTAGGGAACATCAGCTTATGCTGTACCGTGATGATCCGGAACCCCGTTAACTCAAGAAGGTTGTTGATATCGGCCGTCGACAACCAGTTCTGCCTTGGCTGTGAAAGCTTCAGATGCAGGCTCTCGGCCATCAGCATAACAGGCTGCCAGAGGAAATTAAAGTTTGAAATGATGAGTCGTGTATGTTCGTTACAATGCCGCGACACACATTCCAGGGCTTTCTGCACATCCCATAAGGAGCATGCCAGGTCTGACATGATGATATAATCAAACGTTTCATGCAACGAAAGGGATTCTGCTTCCTGTAGATGAAATATTAGATCCGGGTACCTGTTCCTCGCAAGTTCAATGGTAGCTTCCGAGAAATCCACACCAACCCCGTAAGCAGGTTTAACCGAGGCAAGCAGATCGCCCAGGCCGCATCCGACTTCGAGAACACGGCTTCCCCCCGGAATTATAAACGAGAAATAACGCTGCAGGGATTTATGATAAAAACTGTTCCTTTTTTCCCATTTCGCCCGTGAACCCGCCGTACGATTGAAAAAATCCCTGACATCTTCCTTGCTCATCGTAGTATGGTTGATAAAACAGGCTGCAAGATAAAAAAAAGACTCCGCAATATGGCATATTTTCTAGTAGGTCATTATCTCCATGAGCCCCTGCCTGAGCCTGGAAAGCATGGCGGGACTGATTTCACCGAGCTTCCTGATGAAACGGGATGCTGTAATGGTCCGAACCTGAAAAGTGAGTATCTCAGAATCCTTTTCCAGTCCAGATTCCTTGCCCTTCTCAATAATCACACAACCTGCAAATCCTTTAATCTTCGAAGTCAGGGGGCAAACAATGCCTATGCCAAGGTGATCGTTCATTGCATTTCCGCTGATGATAACCACCGGACGTATCCCGCTCTGCTCACTTCCTTTCACCGGGTTAAGGTCGGCCAGCCAGATTTCCCTTTGTCTCATTCGTCTCCAAGCATTTTCAGGTAATCTTCCATCCCCTCCTCCGCCATACTGAGCATCTCCTCATCTCCGGCTGCTTTTTTGAACGACCGAATATATTCTGCTTTTTTCAGATGCCCCAGGTAATTCCTCAAAGCATTCTCCAACAGTTTGTTTTTGGGCATTTTAAGCTTTCTCGCATAGAATTCCAGCAGATCCCAGACATCATCTGGCAAAGTACTTGTATAAGTAACCGGCTTCATAACACCAATATTTTTTACAAATATAATTTATAAATACCAATTTTTATTTAAATTCCTTACTTTTGTCCTAAATCTTCCATTTATGCAAAACGTGCTTACGAAAACCAGCTTCAGTTTCCCGGGACAGAAATCCTTGTATAAAGGGAAAGTCAGGGATGTGTACAATATAGACAATAAATACCTTGTGATGGTGGCCAGCGACAGGATCTCAGCTTTCGATGTTGTGCTCCCGAAAGGCATTCCATATAAGGGGCAGGTGCTGAACCAGATTGCATCCAAGTTCCTCGATGCCATGGCCGATATTTGCCCGAACTGGAAAATCTCCAGTCCTGATCCTAACGTGACTATCGGCAGGTTCTGTAAGATATATCCTGTTGAGATGATCATACGAGGATATCTTACCGGCAGTTCCTGGCGCACCTATCAAAAGGGAGCAAGGCTGATCTGCGGTGTACCGGTCCCCGACGGGATGAAGGAACACCAGAGGTTCCCCGTACCAATCATCACGCCCACCACCAAAGCGGCTGCCGGCCATGATGAGGACATCACCGAAGAAGAACTGCTTGCAAAAGGGATCATCCCTAAGGAAGAATACGAACTGATCAAGAAATACACTTACGCCATCTTCAAAAGGGGAACGGAGATCGCTGCAAAACACGGACTCATCCTGGTCGATACAAAATATGAATTCGGTAAGGGTGACGACGGGAAAATCTATCTCTGCGACGAGATACATACCCCCGATTCTTCACGGTATTTTTACCTCGATGGGTACGAGGAAAGGCAGGCCAAAGGCGAACAGCAGAGGCAGCTTTCCAAGGAATTCGTAAGGGAGTGGCTCATGGCAAACAATTTTATGGGTAACAAAGGACAAACGGTTCCCGACATGCCCGATTCTTTTGTCAACGAGATCACCGAACGCTATATCGAACTTTACGAGAGGATCACCGGTGATACCTTTGTACGCTCCGACACTTCCGCAATGGAGAAACGGATCGAGGCTAATATACTGTCCTTTTTAAGTAGCGAAATAGCGAAGTAGCGAAAAGCAAAATTGCATCAAATAAAATTTTCACTTATTCAATTGAATTAAAGGCAAAAAGATGATTCAAAACTATTTCACCATTTCGCCATTTCGCTATTTCGCTATTTCATTATGATCCCCTTCTCCCCTCCCCGCATGGACCAGCGTATCGTCGATGAAGTCGTCGATACGCTTTATTCAGGCTGGATCACTACGGGTCCCAAAACCAAGAGGTTCGAGAAACTGCTTACCGCTTACGGAGGCCAGAAGGCGACTTTATGCCTCAATTCGGCAACAGCCGGGCTGGAACTTGTACTGCACTGGTTCGGGGTCGGTCCGGGCGACGAGGTCATAGTTCCTGCTTATACATACAATGCCACGGCCAACGTGGTGGTGCATTGCGGGGCGACCGTCGTCTTTGTCGATTCTTCCGAAGATTTCAATATAAGTGCCAGTGCAATCGAAAAAGCCATCAGCCCGAGAACGAAGGTCATTATACCGGTGGATATCGGGGGCTGGCCCTGTGATTATGATGCGATCAACGTATTGGTAACCCGCTCCGACATCCGCAGTCAGTTCAAACCAAATTCAAAAGAACAGGAGCAGCTGGGCAGGATCTTAATCCTTTCCGATGCCGCCCATTCCATTGGTGGGAATTACAAGGGAAAGAACGTGGGAAGCCTCACTGATATCACCGTGTATTCATTCCATGCAGTGAAAAACCTCACGACAGCCGAGGGGGGGGCGATCTGTTTCAACCTGTCTGATCCCTTCGACAACCAGCAGCTTTATCAGAGGCTGAACACGAAATCCCTGCATGGTCAAACCAAGGATGCCCTTGCAAAAAACCAGATCGGCAACTGGAGATATGATATTGTTGAAGCGGGTTACAAATGTAACATGACCGATATCCAGGCATCCATGGGCCTGGTTGAGATACAGAGGTACGAAGAGGATATGCTGGTGAGGCGGAAACACATACTCGACCGCTACAGGGATGCATTATCCAAATATTCATGGGCTGAGATCCCTTTGTACGAAACCCATGACTGCCACTCCTCTTATCATCTTTTTTTACTGCGGATAAGGGAAGCGACGGAAAGCCGGCGTGACCAGATAATACAAGAGATCTTCAGACAGGAGGTTGCGGTGAACGTGCATTTTGTTCCCCTGCCTATGATGACCTACTACAAGTCTCTTGGTTACCGCATGGAGGATTATCCGGTGGCTTACAATAATTATTCCAGGGAGATCACACTCCCGGTTTACTATGACCTCACGGATGATATGGTGGATGAAGTGGTGAGGGCGGTGGTAAACGCCGTGAATCGTGAATAGTGAACCGTGAACCGTGAACCTGAATGATACGTTTTTTCGACATAGTATTTTCACTCTTTGGGCTGATCATCTGCTTTCCCTTATTCATTATCATCGCTTTATTCATTACCCTTGATTCAAAGGGAGGTGTATTTTACACCCAAACCCGCGTGGGTAAAGGCAATAAGGATTTCAGGCTTCTCAAGTTTAGATCTATGAGGACCGAGAGCGACAAAAAGATCGGGCTCACCATCGGCAGCCGCGACAGCAGGATTACCAGAGTGGGATATTATTTACGCAGGCTTAAGCTTGACGAACTTCCTCAGCTTTTCAATGTGTTGAAAGGCGAAATGAGCCTGGTAGGTCCCCGGCCTGAGATAAGGAAGTATGTCGACCTTTATTCTGATGAACAAAGGAGAGTGCTGAAAGTAAAGCCCGGTATCACCGATTATGCCTCGCTGGAATATATCAACGAGAACGAGATCCTCGGGAAATCATCACATCCCGAAAAGGATTATATTGAAAGTATCATGCCGGCTAAAATTACCCTGAATATGAAGTTCATCAATAATCCCAGCCTTTCAAACTATTTCAGGGTCCTTTTATTGACAATTAATAAAATATTCTGACCTGAGATCAGAACTAATCTGATTATTTAGGGAGCAGTTGTGGTTCTGTCGTCCCGAGAAGAATGGATTCGGAAGAAGGTAAAGCCAATCCTGTATTTTCATTCCTTCCCTGGAGAATATACCTGGGCATGCTGTCGTTCACCTGATCAACCGCCTGCTTGCATAACTTTCCAATATCTCCTCCTTTGACCCTGTTCCATATCAGGCTCAGCCTGCTGCCGGTGAATTCGGTGAACATGGCATAATCGCCATCGCTGTCGCCTGCCGTGAACAAGGGATCCCAGTTCTTCCCGGTTTCTGATTTTATTTTTTGGTTTACAGCCTCGACTTTACCGTGTTTGAATGTTTTAACCCATCCTGCCTTGTATTCGGGGATGATCCTGCCGTCGCTCCCTGTCTCAAGATCCATCGCGATCACATGGTCGGCCGGCAGGTTGTAGCCGTAAGCCCCGACTCCCGAAAATGCTTCAACAACAGGTTTGTAACTTGCCGAAACAATAAAAACATCGATGCCGTTGCGTTGCAGGGCCGAGAAAAGGTCCTGTATCTCGGGGATCAAACGCAGCCCAGTCCGGTATGAGCAGGCAAGAATGCCCGACCTGGTTTTAAAGCCCGGCGGCGACTGAAGGGTTTCTTTGCCGATACGGTTGGCGAGTTCAAAGGAAACAGCCTCGCCGGCCATGAGTTTAACTTCCGAAGGGGTAAATCCGGAAAACAAATAGATCACCCAGGTCAGAGCGTATTCCTCTCCTATTCCCTGGGTATCTCCATAACCTTCGAAGAGAAAAAGCAATTTAGCAATGAAATCCTGGTATTGAGGAGTATTGTGTATTTCTTCAAGGCTCTTTTTGCCCGCCATCCCCGAAAAATTATCATACAGGAAAGAATAGTCGTTGAAAAGATCCTGGTCAATGCCGGCAAGTTCAATTTTTTTATTGTCCTCCGTCAATTGCCTCACCCCCTTGATCTCGTCTTTCAGCAATCCCCTGAACTGCTCCTTGGTCATTTTATAACGCAGGTTGAACATCTGGTAGCGCATCAGGGCTTCTTCCACATCGAAATGGGCGCAGGTCTGATCCCAGTCAAACACAGCGTATGGGGCCTTGTTCTTATCATAATATTTGCCCCCCAGACCATAATCATTTATGAATTTATTCAATACAGTGTAATTTCGTTCAGACCAGTTCAGCCTGTCGAGGGGCTTTGAAGTCGTATTTCCCTGTTTCGAATTATTGCAGGAAGTCAAAATCAGTCCCGACATCAGGACTGGCAGGAACCATTTTTTTATGTTCAATATCATAGCGTTGATTTTTCAGAAAGACCTGGTCAGCTTAGTTATTAACATCTGATATATATCCCTTTACAAGCCCCTAACCAGGTTTTCAACTTCCTGTTGTATAGATTATATCTCGTGAGATTCAAAAATAAGTATTATTCCCGTTCTTCTATTCCGAAATTATTTCAATCTTTGTTCCATGAACATAGAGATCATCAACATAGGTGACGAACTCCTGATAGGTCAGGTCGTTAACACCAATGCATCCTGGATGGGAGAACAGCTTAGTCTTGCCGGGTTTAAGGTGCATCAGTTTACAATTATAGGGGATACCCGGGAGCACATCCTGGAAGCCTTGTGGAGAGCCGGTGAACGCAGCGAAGTAGTGCTTATTTCAGGTGGCATTGGTCCTACAAAAGATGACATCACCAAAACGACCTTATGCGATTTCTTCGGGACCAGGCTGGTTTTCAATGAGGAAGCTTATAAGGATGTTGAAGCGCTTTTTGCCCGCCGCGGATACGCGGTCACCGAGTTGAACAGGCAGCAGGCATACATGCCCGAAGAATGCTTGAGCATTGTCAATAATTTCGGGACTGCCAGGGGGATGTGGTTTGAAAAGGATATCCCGGTTCCGGGCAGGCAGGGAAAGACCATCTATGTTTCCATGCCGGGCGTTCCTTTTGAGATGCAGGCTATGATGAAAGATTACATCATACCCGAATTAACAACGAGGTTCCATCCGAATTCAATATACCATAAAACTATCATGACACAAGGGATAGGGGAATCTTTTCTTGCCCAGATCATTGAAGAATGGGAGAATAACCTTCCCCAGTCCATTAAGCTGGCATACCTGCCTCAGCCCGGGATGGTCCGCTTGCGGCTTAGCGGCACCGGAGATGACGAGACTTCAGTTCATGCCCTTGTTGAAGAGGAAGCAAACAAACTGTCTTTATTGATTCCTGAATATATTTATGGTACTGATGATGACCGCCTTGAAGCCCTTGTCGGGAAACTTCTGAAGGAAAAGAACTGCAGCCTGGCCACCGCTGAAAGCTGCACGGGAGGCTATATTGCTCACCTGATCACCAGCGTTCCCGGGAGTTCGGCATACTTTAAAGGATCCATTATTGCCTATGACAATGATGTGAAAGAACAGATGCTGGGGGTAATGCCCGAGACATTGGAGGAATTCGGGGCCGTGAGTGCAGAAGTTGTTATCGAAATGGCTATCGGGGCACAATCCAATCT
>Ga0118677_10005591_pt1 | contig 21884 bp, 17 predicted proteins | sample AliMusrvi5mmetaG_FD_86154 | JGI IMG/M metagenome (GOLD analysis project Ga0118677, IMG submission 86154)
GAGTTGCAGCGATACGGCAACCTTTCCGGGCGCGTCGAGGTGCGGTTCACCATCGAGCCGGACGGGTCGGTTTCCGGGATCTCGCCGACGCTCAACGAACTGAACGCGAACGTCGAGTCCTGCGTGGTGCGACAGGTGTCTCAACTGAAGTTCCCGAAGCCGGACGGCGGAATCTGCATCATCCGCTGGCCGTTCCGCTTCCAGCCGGGAGGATGACGGGCAATGGCAGTTCCTTCGAACTACGACATTCTGATCTTCGACATGGAAGACGCCCTGGTGGACCAGTCGGTCAGCCTGGGCATGGCGGTCAGCCGCGGCGTCGACACGTACCTGACCTCGCTGGTCGGCGTGAAGCCCGAGGGAGGGCCGGTCTACACGGTCGAGGACGTCAAGGCGTTCACCGAGGCCAACGACTTCGAGTCCGATTTCGAAGTGCTCAACGCGTTGCTGGCCAACGCCGTGCAGCACCTGTCCGAGGAACTGAGCGAGGACGACTTCGGCGGGTACGACGGCAGGGACCTGCTGGACGCGATGCGGACCAGCGGCCGGATCACCGACACGCTGGGCGACCTGTCGGCGCGCAAGAACATCCCGGAATTCAACAAGGCGCTGCGCAGCCGTGGCGGCGGCAAGCGGGGCTTCCCGCGCGTCCGCACGGTCAACCGCTGGATGGTCCTGTCCGAGGGCCACATCATGATGGACAACCTCGTCAAGCGAGTGCTGGCCGAGGTGTACCTGGGCGAGGAGCTGTTCGCCAAGGAATACGGCCGTGCGCGGCAGTTCATCGTCGGTGACGGCGCCATCCGGTTGGAAACGTCGTGGATGGACCCGGAAGACCTCCTGCAGATGCGGAAGCGCTGCCCCTTCGCGGTGCTGACCTCCCGCAGCCAGGCCGAGGCGCAGTTCGCGCTGCAGAACATCGGCATGGGCGGACTGGTGGACGTCATCGTGGGACAGGACGCGATGGGCATGGGGATGGCCGACCAGGAGGAAGTCACCTGGATCCGCAACCTGGGCGTCGGCGGTGCCGGATCGGCGGACTACACGACGCGGATCACCGAGGCGATCGAGCGGGTCCGGGCCCAGGAAGGCATCGAACAGTTGGTCCGGATCGGCTACGTCGGCAACACCGCACGGGACGGGCGCAGCTTCACGCAGTTGAAGGAACGGTATCGCATGACCGTGATCGGCGTCGCCTTCGGCCTGGACAAGAAGATCCTCATCGCCCAGAAGGAAAAGGGCGCCGACCTCGTGATCGCCGAGCCTTCCCAGCTGATTCGCGTGCTGTCCGAGCGTCCCCGCATGCGTGGTTCCGACACTCATGGCGGGATGTACTGATACCGGATGTCGGGCTGGCGCTTCATCCGTCGGTCGGGGCTTCCTCGCGATCGGCCACGGTCATGGTGTCGGGGCGGAACGTCAGGCGGACCTTGCCGGTCGCGCCGTTTCGCTGCTTCGCGACGATGATCTCGAGGACGTTGCGGTCCTCCTCCTTCGTTTTTTCACGGTCGTAGTATTCGGGGCGGTACAGGAACATCACCACGTCCGCATCCTGCTCGATGGCGCCCGATTCTCGAAGGTCCGACAGGATGGGCCGCCGGTCGTCCCCCTTGCGCTGTTCGGGGGCGCGGGACAACTGGGACAGTGCGACGACCGGGATCTGCAGTTCCTTCGCCAGCGCCTTCAGGGATCGTGAAATCTCGCTGATCTGCTGCTCGCGGCTGACCCGCTTGTCGGACGGGTCCATCAACTGCAGGTAGTCCACCATCACCAGGTCCAGCCTGCCGTTCCACGCCATGCGGCGCGCCTTGGCCCGCAGTTCCAGTACGCCCAGCCGTGGCGAGTCGTCGATGTAGAACGGGATGTCCCGCATCTCCTCGCGCACGCGACGCAGGTGGTCCATGTCGGCCGGGGCCAGGAAGCCCTTCCGGATGCGCCCGGACTCGATCATCGACTGGATGCACAGCAGGCGGTCGGTGATCTGCGGCTCGGACATTTCCAGCGAGCAGAACAGGGTGTGGTGGCGCGGTTCGTTGCGCGAGGCGTTCAGCGCGAGGTTCAGCGCGAAGGACGTCTTGCCCATCGAGGGCCGCGCGGCAATGATGATCAGGTCGGACTTCTGGAGCCCCAGCAGCATGTTGTCGAGGTGCCGGTAGCTGGTCGGCACGCCGATGGTGTGCACCCGGTGCTCGTACTGGTACTCGATGCGCTCCATCGCGTGATCGAGGGTCTCGTCGAGGCGCTGGATGGTCCCGGAGAGGCGCGCCTCGGACGCCTTGAAGATGGCCGCCTCGGCCCGGTCCATGAACTCCTTGGGTTCCAGTTCGGCCGCGTAGCCTTCGGACACGATGCTGCTGGCCGTGGCGATCATGCGCCGCACCAGGGCCTTGTCCTTGACGATCTTCGCGTGGTACTCCGCGGACGTGGACGGCGCGGCGTCGTTGATCAGTTCGGAAAGGCGCGCCATGCCGCCCGCGGACTCGAGGTGGCCGTGGGTTCTGAGGGCGTCCGCCACCGTCACCGGGTCGATGCCCGCACCTGTTTCGAACAGCCGGGACATGGCCTCGAAGATCTGCTGGTGGGCCGGCATGAAGAAGTCCTCGGCCCGCACGTGTTCGGCCGCGAACGGGAACGCCGTCTGGTCCACGAGGATGGTGCCCAGCAGCGCGGTTTCGGCCTCGGGGCTGTGCGGCGGCGGGACCTCGCCCGGCCGGACGCTGAGGGTCGGAACGTCCGGGTTTCCGGTGGTGCGTTTGCGATTCATGGGGGCGAGGATACGGGCGGTGCGGGCGTCGGTCAAGGGCGCCCGGGGTCGTGTTCGCCGTTGACGGAAGGGCGTCCGGACAATACCCTTCGCCCCATGAGTACGCCCCGAATCCACGTCCTTCCGGACGATCTCGTGAACCAGATCGCCGCCGGCGAGGTGGTCGAAAACCCGGCCTCGGTGGTCAAGGAACTGGTCGAAAACGCCATCGACGCCGGTGCGGCGCGGATCGTGGTCGAATCGGAGCGCGGCGGCCTGGGCCGCGTCCGCGTGGTGGACGACGGCGGCGGCATGGGCGCGGACGAGGCGGGGGTCGCGCTGCAGCGCCACGCCACCAGCAAGATCGCGACCGCATCGGATCTTGACATGATTCGCACGATGGGCTTTCGCGGCGAGGCCCTGCCGTCGATCGCCTCGGTGTCCCGGTTCAGCCTGGTCACCCGCCGGTCCGAGGACGACGTAGGCATTCGCATCGACGCGCTGAACGGCCGGCTGGAAATGCGCCCCGAGGCCTGCCCGCGCGGGACCGCCGTGACCGTGGACGACCTGTTCTTCAACGTCCCGGCGCGCCTGAAGTTCCAGAAGGGCGAGCGGGCGCAGGCGGCGGCAGTGGCCGACGTCGTGGTCAAGGCCGCCCTGGCGTTTCCCGAGGTGCACTTCGTGCTGCAGTCGGGCGGCAGGCGCGTGCAGGACCTGCCGCCGTGCACGCGGTTCGCGGACCGGGTCGCGTCGGCGTTCGGCAGGGATGCGACGGCCGGCCTCGTGGACCTGGACCTGTCGCGCGACGACATCCGGGTGGCCGGCGTGGTCGCGCCGCCCTCCGCCGCGCGCGGGGACCCTTCGCGCATCGTGATCCTGGTGAACCGGCGACCCGTGGCCGACCTTGCGCTGCGGCGGGCGGTCCTGCAGGCCTACTCGGTGCTGCTCCCCGCGGGCCGCTTCCCGGTGGCGGTGGTTCGTATCGACGTGGCGCCTCGCGACGTCGATGTGAACGTCCATCCGCGCAAGTCCGAGGTCCGCTTCCGGCATCCCCGGGAGGTCGCTGGCGTGGTGTTCGAGGCGGTCCGCGCGGCCCTTGCCGGCACGCCGTGGATCGATGTCGGCGGCGGGAGCGATCCTTCCGGGTATCCGCGGGCGACTCCCTGGATGGCCCGGGGGGCAGAGGGCCTTCCGGGATCGATTGGAGCCGATGCCGACGTCCCGTTTCCCGGGCTGGAACCGGGTGCCGCGGCCGGGGTTCGCGAGGGCCTCGCCTTGCGCCCGCCCGACCTGTTCGGCGCCCCTGTGGCGGCGTCCGGCATGGCCGGGTTGCAATACGTCGGGCAGGTGGCGAACACGGTCCTCGTCTGCGAAGGCGAGGGCACGCTGGTGCTCATCGACCAGCATGCGGCCCACGAGCGCGTGAACTTCGACCGCCTGTGGTGCGCGCTGCAGGGCGGCCGGGTGGCCGTGGAATCCCTCCTGTTCCCGGAGGTCGTGTCCCTGGACGCTGTCGAGGCGGGTCGCCTGGACGCGGCCCTGGAAGCCCTGGCGCGCCTCGGGTTCGACCTGGAGGCGTACTCGGGCGACGCGGTGGCTGTTCGCGCGGTCCCGGCGATCCTGCGCGGTCGCTCCGTCGCCCGCGTCGTCAAGGAATGCCTCGCCGCGGCGTCGGACGAGTCCTCCTCGACGGGTACCGAGCGGCTGCATCTCCTGGTCGCCACCGTGGCCTGCCATGCGTCGGTCCGGGCCGGCGACCCCCTGACCGAGCCCGAGGTCCGCGCGCTGCTGGTTGCGATGGACGGTGTAGCGGACCTGTCGGCCTACTGCCCGCATGGCCGGCAGGCGGTCGTGGTCCAGCCGATAGGAACGGTCCTGCGTTGGTTCGGGAGGTAGTCCGGGGTGCGAGCGATCTGCGTGATGGGGCCCACGGCCGTGGGCAAGTCGGACCTCGCGGTGGCCATCGCCCGGACCTTCGGCGGCGAGGTCGTCAACGCCGATTCGATGCAGGTCTTCCGGCACCTGCCCATCGGTACCGCGGCCCCGACGCCGGACCAGCTCGCGGCCGCGCCGCACCACCTGTTCGCCTACCTGGAGCCGGACGAGGAGCCTGACGCGGGCGACTGGGCCCGGCGGGCGGCCACGGTGCTGGCGGACCTGTCGGCGCGGGGGCGCCTGCCCGTCGTCGTGGGCGGCACGTTCTTCTGGATGCGAGCCCTGTTCGAGGGGCTGTCGGACATCCCGCCGGTTCCCGCCGAGGTGAGGGCCGCCGTGCTCGGTGCCATCGGTCGCGAGGGGGTCGAGGCTGCCCACGCGCGCCTGGCCGAGGTCGACCCGCCGACGGCCGCCCGGCTGGCCCGCGGGGACACGCAGCGCGTCGCACGGGCCCTGGAGGTCTTCGACGCAACGGGGCTGCCGCTGTCGCACTTCCAGGCCTGCGCGCCCGAGCCGGCGGTCCGTGCCGAGGTGTTGCGCCTGATCCCCCTGCTGCCCGTATCCGCGCTGTACGCCCGCATCGACGCGCGGGCCGCCCGGATGTTCGGGGATGGCCTGGCCGAGGAGGTTCGCGCCGTTCTGGCGATGGGCATCCCGCCGGAGGTGCGGCCCCTCAAGACGTCCGGCTACGCGCCGGTCGTGGACTTCGTGCTGGGGCGCTGCGGCGAGGAGCAGATGCGGGAACGGGTGGCGCGGGGGCACCGCAACTACGCCAAGCGCCAGTTGACCTGGCTGCGCCGCGAGGAAGGCCTGCGCCTGGACGCGTCCGCTGGGTGGGACACGGCACTGGATGCGTCGCGAAGGTTCCTGCAGGGGTGATCCCGGGTCATCGGGCGGGGCGAACGGCGGTCAGAACTCCAGCGTCGCGCGCATCTGGCGCTTCTTCTGGAACATCTTCTCCTGGCGCTCCTGCTCTTCCTTGCAGACGATGCAGTAGGTCGTTTCAGGACGAGCCAGCAGGCGCTTGCGTCCGATCGGGTTCCCGCAGCCTTCGCACAGGTCGTACTCGCCCTCGTCCATGCGGGCCAGGGCCTTTTCGATCTTGCGCAGCAGGAACTTTTCGCGGTCGCGCATCCGGTACTCGAAGGACTGGTCGTACTCCGTCGTGGCCTGATCGACCTCGTCCGGCGCACGGACTTCCAGATCCTCCTGTGACAGCAGGGTGTCGCGGGCAGACTCGATCAGGGCCTTCCGCTTTTCCTGCAGGATTTCGCAGAATTCCTTGATTTCCTTCGGCGTCAGGCGCTTCAGTTCGTCGTCTCCGCCCGCGGCGGCGGCCTTCTTTGCCGGGGGCCTGACCGGCGTCACCTCGGCTTCGTCCTCGACCGGCGGAGGGGCGACCTTCTTGGCGGCGGCCTTCGCTGGCGTCGGCGGGGGCGCGACCTTCTTGGGGGCGGCCTTCGCTGGCGGCGGCGGGGGCGCGACCTTCTTGGCGGCGGCCTTCACGGGCTGGTTCTTCGGCTTCTCCACTGCGGGAGGCGGAGGTGTCGGGGTCTTCTTTGCCACGGCCAATCTCCTGTTCCAACGGCCGGTGACGCTGCACCGGCCGGCCACCTATGCCTTAGCGGGCATTATTTGATGGAGGCGGCGGCAAGTCAAGCGGCGCAGCCGATCCCGCTGTCCAGTCCCCCCATCCCTGCCGATTCCCACCCTGCCCCATTCGCTGCTGTCGGGCCGATGAAACGTGGTCCTGCTCGGCTTGACCCTTCGGGATCGGGTGTCATACTAGGCTGTCAGAGGAGGCCTGAATGGTTTCAGATCGGCTGGATCGGGTGGCGGATGACCCGTTCGGTGAGGCCCGATCCAGGGCGGCCTCGGAGGGTCGGGCCCTGGGACTGGGGTTGTCCTCGTACTTCCCCCTCGAGGTGTTCGACGCGTTCGGGCTTGCGGGCGTGCGCCTGCCCCCGAGGGCGATGGACGGCTACCCGATGGCCGATGGCGTCCTGCAGGCGTTCGCCTGCGCGACGGTGCGGTCGATGCTCGAAACGCTCCTTCGGGGCGACCTGCCGGTGGGCCTCGTGGGTTCGACCAGCGGTTGCGACGCGGTGACGACGGTTCCGGGAATCCTGAACGCCGCGATGCCGTCGCTTCCGGTGGTATCGCTGCGACTTCCCATCGCGGTCGAGTCCGAGGCGGCTGATCGCCATGCGACCCTCGCGCTGCTGGACCTGTGTCGCGAAACAGAGGCCATCCTGGGCCGCCCGCTGGACCTGGGCACCCTGGAAGCGGCCGTGGTGGACCGCGAGGCCGTGCGCATCCGCGTCTGCAACCTGTTCGGTCGCCTGCCGGTGCGGGACATTCCGGCATCCCGCGTCTATGCGGCGGCCGTCGCCGCGCAGGTGATGGCCCCCCGCGAATTCCTGGCGGCATGCGACGACGCCTTCCCGATCGATGCGGCGCCATCGGGCATGGATGGCATCCCGATCCTGCTGTCGGGCGAAATGATCCCGTCCGTGCAGTGGATCCGCGACCTCGAGGCGATGGGCGCGACGATCGTGTGCGACGACACCAACACCGGGACCCGGGAAGCGGGGCGCCGTGTGCGTCGCGACCCGCCGAACCGGTTGCAGGCCATCGCCGAAAGCCTGGTCCACCGACCGGTCCACAGCCCGGAGCGGTTCGTGTCGGGCCGCCCGCGCGGCGTCGCGGCTCGGGCGCGGGAGGCCGGTGCGAAGGCCGCGCTGCTGCTGCATTACAAGTTCTGCGACCCCAGCGCCTTCGAGGCGCCGTCCCTCGTTTCGGCCCTGAAGGACGTCGGCATCCCCGCCATCGTGCTGGAGGTGGATCGCCAGATCACCCTGACGGGAGGCGACCGGACCCGGGTCCAGACCCTGCTGGAGGCGCTGCCGTGATCAAGCTGCGTGCAAACAAGCGCCTGCAATCCACGATCCGCAACCAGGTCCTGTGGACCCGCTTCGGGGCGAGGATCGGGCGCCCGATCGCCTGGGTGACGTCCGGTTCGCCGGTCGAAATCGTGCTGGCCGCGGGCTTCATCCCGTTCTATCCCGAAAACCACGCCGCCATCTGCGCGGCGCGCGGCATGTCGCAGGACCTGGCCGAACAGACCGAGGCCGAGGGGTACTCCCGCGATCTGTGCAGTTACTTCCGCGTGGACGTGGGCAGCCAGATCAGCGGTCGCACGCCCCTGGGCCACCTGGTCCCGCCGGACGTCATCCTGGTGTCGAACAACATTTGCGGCACGGTCCAGAACTGGTTCCGCGTGACCGCCGAACGGTTCAACGTGCCCCTGCTGTTCCTGGACACGCCGTTCAACGACGCGGCTCCCACCGAGTCGGACGTGGCCTACGTCCGCGAGCAGTTGGTCCACATCGCCGCCGAGGTGACCCGCCTGGGAGGTCGGCGCGTGACCGAGGATCGGCTGGGCAAGGTGGTGCTGCGGTCTCGCGATGCGCTGGAACTGTGGGCGGAAGTGCTGGCGATGGCGGCCGAGCGACCCGCGCCGTTCACGTCCTTCGACGCGTTCGTTCACATGGCCCCGATCGTGTCGATGCGCGGCACGCGGCGCTGCATTTCCTACTACCGCAAGTTGCGGGACGAGGTGCGGGAGCGCGCGAAGGCCGGGATCTCGTCCGTCCCCGACGAGAGGGCTCGCGTGGTGTGGGACAACATCGCGATCTGGCCGGTGCACAAGCAGTTGAAGAAGCTGTTCGAGCAGTACCACGTGTCCCTCGTCAGCGACACGTACACCAGCGCCTGGACCGTCGAGCACCTCGAGCCGGAGGACCCCTTCACCAGCCTGGCGAAGGTCTATACGGACATCATCCTGAACCACGGCGCCGAGCACCGGGTGAAGGTGATTTCCAGCATGGTGCGCAAGTTCGACGCCGCCGGCTTCGTGCTGCACTCGAACCGTTCGTGCAAGCGGTACTCGCTGGGCCAGTTCGGCGTCAAGACCGCCGTGTCGACGGCCACCGGGGCCACCGGCGTCGTGATCGAGGCCGACATGGCCGATCCCCGTTCGGTGTCGTTCGAACACCTCGAGCAGCGGCTCGTGCCGTTCTTCGAAACCCTGGGGGCGACCGGATGACCCGCGTTGCCGGCCTGGACATCGGTTCGACAGCCACCAAGTGCGTTTTGATGGAGGACGGGCGGGTCGTCGCCAGCGCCGTGGTGTCGTCCATGCCGGACATGCGCGTCGCGGCCGAGCGCGCCCTGCTGGAATGCGGTGCGTCAGGCGTTCCGGTGCTGACCACCGGGTACGGTCGCGCCCTGTACGAGGCGCGCCTGGCGCAGGTCAGCGAGATCACGGCCCTTGCTGCGGGCGTCGGCTTCGTGGCGCCGGACGCCGCGACGGTGGTGGACATCGGCGGGCAGGACAGCAAGGTGGTGCGGGTCGAGGCGGGAAAGGTCGTCGATTTCGCGATGAACGACCGGTGTGCCGCCGGAACCGGCCGCTTCCTGGAGGTCATGAGCCGCGTGCTGCACGTGCCGTTCGACGAGTTCGACGCCGTGGCGGCCGACGAAGTCGAGCCCCTTCCGGTCACCAGCACGTGCACCGTGTTCGCCGAATCGGAGGTCGTCGGCCTCCTGTCGGCGCGCCAGCCGGCGTCGCGGATCCTGAAGGGCGTCCTGGTGTCGGTATGCGGTCGCGTCGCGTCGCTGGGTCGGCAGGTCGGGCTGAAGGCCCCGATCGTGGCGACCGGCGGCACGATGCACTCCCGTGCCGTGGTTCGTGCGCTGTCCAATGCCTTGGGCCTCCCGGTCGCGGTGCCGCCTTCGCCCCAGTTGGTCACGGCCACCGGCGCGGCGCTGCTGTGCGCCCGGCGCGTGGAGAGTGGCGCGATCGTCTAGGGTCGGAATCCGGGGCGTCAGCCTTTCAGGCAATCGACGCCGCAATCGTCGGGCTCGACCTGGATGGTGACGTGGATGATGTCGAAGGTCGCCACCACCGTCTGGATGTCGCGCAGGAGGTCGCCATAGGGGCGGGCCGGGTCGGCGACGACGTGGCATGACAGGCTTTCCAGGCCGCTGCCGATGGTCCAGACGTGAAGGTCATGGACCCCGCAGACGCCGGGGATTTCCAGCACCGCGGATCGCAACCGATCGGGATCCAGGTGCGCCGGGGCGGCTTCCATCAACACCGCCAGGGCCTCCTTCAGCAGCCGCCACCCAGACAGTACGATCAGCACCGCGATGACGATGGAGGCCACGGGATCGGCCCAGGTCCAGCCGGGGCCCAGGATCGCGAGGCCCGAGGCCATCGCCCCGAGGCTGCCCAGCGTGTCGCTGGCCACGTGCAGGAACGCACCGCGCACGTTCAGGCTGTGGGTCTGGACGCCGTGCAGCAGGGCCAGGCCGGCCAGGTTGATCACCAGGCCGCCCGTCGCGATGATCAGCAACGGGCCGCCCCGGACGTCAGGAGGGGCCTGCAGGCGCTCCACCGCCTCGACGAGGACCAGCGCCGCCACGGCGAACAGCGCGGCGGCGTTGACCAGCGCGGCGAGGATTTCGGCGCGGTAGTACCCGAAGGAGCGCCTGGGGGTCGGAGGGCGGTGGGCGACCCACAGGGCGAACATCGACAGTCCCAGCGCGGCCGCGTCGGACATCATGTGCCCCGCGTCCGACAGCAGGGCCAGCGAACCCGTCCAGAAGCCGCCCACGACCTCGACAGCCATGTACAGGAGCAGCAGGATGAGGGTCGCTGCCAGGCGCCCCTGGGCATGGGAATCCCGCCCGTGCACGTGGCCGGCCACCGGATGATCGTGCGGAACGTGCGCCGGCCCCACGGGGGGTTCTCCGTTCACCCGGACAGATTCTAGCCGGTTACTCAGGGATAGCACACCCCAGGGACGGAACGGCAAGCAGGCAAATAGGGGGTTCCGGTCGGGGAGATCAGATTCGAACTGACGACGTCCTGCTCCCAAAGCAGGTGCGCTACCAGGCTGCGCTACTCCCCGGGGTCCAACGCGCCGCGATTCTACCCGCCAAGGCCGGCGCGGACAAGAGATGGCGACCACCGGGTCGTGCGTCCGGGAACTTCCTCCTTGACACCCGGCGATGGTTCGCGCTACAAATCCTCGCCTTTTGACCGACGCCCAGGTAGCTCAGTCGGTAGAGCAGCGGACTGAAAATCCGCGTGTCGATGGTTCAATTCCGTCCCTGGGCACTTCAGAACCTCACGAATTCACGATCGAAACGCCCGCAGTCTGCCCCGTCGAGGCGCCCCCGATAAGTGGTTGATAAAGGTCACTTTTCGACCTTTGGGCCGGGCAAGGGGTGGCACGTCGGGTAGCAACTTTCGGGGGCGCGGACCCTAGCAGTCCCGGTAGACGTCGCGCCGATGGCCGATGCGCACTATCAGGATCGTCAACAGCGCGTCCCGGACCTCGTAGACCATTCGATGGTCCCCGATGCGGACACGGTACAAGGCATCGGCGCCCGCCAGTTTCCTGCACCCCGAGGGGCGGGGATTGTCGGCCAGAGCCTCCGCCTTTGTCACGATGCGGGACTGCAGTTGCCGGGGCAGGTCACGCAAGGCGACTGCGGCAGAGGGCTTGAATTCGATGGCGTAGGGCAAGGGTTACAACCCCAACTCGGCCTTGAGAGTGGCGAGGGGGATGGAACCCGGCTCGGCCAGGGCCTTTCGGGCGGCTCGCACGTCCGCGCGGTCTTCCCATTCCCGGAGCCGGGCACGGGCGCGGCGACCCGAACCGGCGACGGCGCGGGCGACGGTCAGGACCGCGGCGGCCTCGTCTTCGGTCAACTTGCCCGCCAGATCCAACAGCGCATCGCGTGCGGCACTCACCGTGACTTCCCCGTTCGGACCAATTCGATTCTACCGCATCGCGGCCTGCCGGGCGACGGGGTAGGAACGCTCCTCCGGAAACGACCTTCCCCGGCGCCGTGAAAGACGGAACCCCTTCCCTGCACTCGCGGTGGTACCATCGCTCGCGGAAACACCTGGAGGTCAGCGCGTTGTTGAGGGGTGGGATTGTTGCGTTGTGTGCCGTGGCTTGGTCTTGCGCTTGCGGCCCGGGGGGAATCCGGTGTCTCCGCCGCGGAGGCGGTTCCGGACCCGGAGATCCAGGTTCAGAAACTCACGGACGAATGCTACCGCCTCGGTTGCGAAGCGACCGACTGCAAGGCCAGCGAGAAGGACGGCATGCAGATCTGTGACAAATGCCGCAAGGCGTGTCGCGAGGGAGCGGAACGCGCCGTTCTGCGACCCGGCGAGCCGCTCCCGCCATGGCCGGCCGTTGATTCCTCCCCTGGAGCGTCCGATCCCGGACAGTTTCCCGAGACCATGCGCAAGTGGCGCGAGGCGATCGAGAGGGTCATGCCGGTGGCGCGGGTCTTGTACGCTTGCACCCCAAAATGTACCGAGGGGTGCCCAAAAGTCGGGGGCTGCCCGCAGTCCATTCAATGCCTTGCGAAATGCGAACGAGACACGAGCTCCATGTTCCCGTTTCTGCCGCACCCGGACGAGTATTCGACCCCGGCGAAAATCCAGCGGGCGACGCGCGTGGCGGAACGGTGCGCTTTCGAAACGCCTACGATGAAGACCGCACAGCAGTGGTTGACGCGGTACGAGGTCTGGAAGGCGAAACGGGATACCTGCGGGCGGGACTGCGACCTGGAGGCCGGGTTGCCGGTGGCACCCGCCGTGGGTCCGGAGTTCCCGGGATGCGCCGGGGCGATCATGTGCATCCTGGAGTGCGGAAATCGGAATCACTCGCTGACCTCACGATCGGCAAAGGCTTGCCTCGCGGAATGTCAGGAAGAGGTCCCCACCACGACGTTCACGTTTGCACTTGAGGCAATGAACTGCCTGACGGGGTGCGGCGGGATGCAGACCGAGTCGGGCAAGGATCGGTGCTTGGAATCGAAGGGATGCAAATCACGCTACAAGCGCTGCACTGGAAAGGACGGGTGACGACAAGCGTCCGTGCCTCGCCTGTTCCCAACCGCCGGCCGTACGCGCTTCGTGCGCCATCCCAAAGCGGCAGACAGTCGCCCAAGGACAGCGGGTGGTTGGGTCGCTGATCCTTGTGCCGCGCCCGCCCTTCGTCGCCCTTCCCAGGAAGTCATGCATGTTCTTGCGCTTTCCGGCCGCCGGGGGATAATCCGATCCAGTCGGAAATGAATGAGTGATCTCTCCCTCGTCGTCGTGGCGTCGTCCACTCGCCGGCCGGTCGGCGGGTGGCCTGGTGCCGCAGAGCGACCGGAGACGGCTGGCAATGAAGCTGCGCGCCAAGGTCGGCTGGGTGGTCCTGGCGGTGTTCGCCTCGATCATCGTCGTCGGCTACCTGCTGACCTACCGGCTCCTGCTGCCCCAGTTCCTGGCCATCGAGGGACAGGGGGCGCATCGGGAAGTCGTACGACTGCGCGTGGCCCTGCAGGATGAACTGGACCAGGTGGCCGACCTGGGCAGGATGTGGAACGAATCCGGCGCCGTCGCCACGCCCGTCGATGAAGTGTCGATCCCGCAGCCCGCCATCGCGTCATCGAGGGCTGCGCCCGCAGGGACGCTGGATTTCGTCGCTGTCTACGATCGCGAGGGGACCCTCCGGGACCGGTGGTCGTCGTCCGCCACGCCGGGCGACGCGGACCTTCCGGATCACCTGGCGGGAACCTCCCTGCCCCCCGGCAGTCCCCTGCGATCCGCGGTCTGGGAGGACGGCCCCCGAACCGGGATGCTGGCGACACGGACCGGGGTATGGATGCTGGCCTACATGGCCCGGCGCCCGTCGGTCCCCGGGGATCCGAGTCCCGGGATCCTCGTGGTGGGACGCGTGCTGGATCGCAAGGCCCTGGCAGCCCTGGGCCGCCGCATCCAGGTCGATTTCGAGGCATGGCCGCCGGGTGCGGCGGGTCTTCCGGCCGATCTGGCGGACATGGCGGCGGAAGGTTCCGAAAGTCGCGGGGACCTGACCCGCGAATTCGAATCCCACGTGGAGTCCGTCGGCGCGATCGCCGGCCTGGACGGGCGTCCCGCCCTGCTGTTCCGCACCGATTTCCCCCTGGGGATCTGGACGCGGGGCCGTTTCATCCTGGACGCGGGAGCCGTGGCCTTGACGGTCGCCGGCGTGCTGATCGGCTTCCTCATGTACGTGATGATCCGCGCGATCGTCGTCGCACCCCTGTCCGACCTGACCCACCACATCACCAACGTGGGCCGCGAGGGGGACCTTTCAGCCCGGCTCCATTCCGCGCGGCGTGACGAGATCGGCAGCCTTGCCGTCGAGTTCGACCGCATGCTGGAACAGCTGGAAAAGATGCAGGGCCGGCTGGTGGAGGTGTCGCACCTCAGCGGCATGGCCACGATCAGCCGGAACGTGATCCACAATCTGGGCAATGCCCTCAACAGCGTCTGGGTGCCCGTCCAGGGCATGTCCGAGCGTGCCCGCATCACGCGCGGGCCGGCCATCACCCGGACCGTCGAGGCGCTGCGGGCCCGCGGCCCCGATCTGGGCCGCTTCCTCGCCGAGGAGGAGCAGGGCCAGAACCTGTTGAACTACCTGTCGAAGCTGGCGGTCCAGATGAACCGCGACGACGAGGTCCTGGCCGCCGACCTGGTGGTCCTGAACCAGAACCTCCTCCACATGAACGAGGTCATCCAGGCCCACCGGGTCATGGTGAAGAAGGGGGAGGCTCCCCTGGAGCAGGTCACGCTGGTCCGGCTGGCGACCCTGTCGCTGAACATGGTCCAGTCGACCCTGGCCAAGAGCGGCATCCGTATCGAGCGGGAATACGAGGAGACCCCGCCGCTGTGGCTGGAGCGGGTCAAGGTCGTCGAAGTGCTGGTGAACCTCCTGACGAACGCGAAGGAGGCCTGCCTGCTTGGGAACCGGAGGGATCGGGTCATCCACGTGCGGGTCGTCAAGGCGCCGCACGAAACCGTCTGCATCGAGGTCCAGGACAACGGCGTCGGCATGTCCCCCGACCAGGTCGCGACGCTGTTCGACGGTGGGTCCTCCACCAAGGGCCCCGGTCGCGGCCAGGGCCTGAGATTCTGCGCGCAGGCCGTCGAGGAGATGGGGGGGCGCATCCGGGCGACCAGCCCCGGCCCCGACCTGGGCAGCACCGTGACGGTATCGTTCCCCGTGGGCGCGAACAGGCCGGGGAACGGCAGGTCGCTGGAAGTCCTGTCGTAATTCAAGGGAGGCGCGCAGATGTTCAGCGGTTTCTACCAGAAGTCGTCCGATGCGCTCCGCGCCCAGCGAGTCCTCGTCATCGACGACTCACCGTCGATCCACGATGATTTCGCGCGGATCCTGTGCCCGGACCGGCTGGAGGTGTCCGGGCTGCTGGAGCTGGAAGCGGCGGCCTTCGGCGAGTCGGGCACCTCGGCACCTCGGGACGCGCCGTCCTTCCGGGCGGACTTCGCCCTCCAGGGGGAGAACGGATGCCAGATGGTGGCCGACGCCATCGCCGAAGGCGACCCCTACCTGATGGCCTTCGTCGACATGCGCATGCCTCCTGGATGGGACGGGGTCGAAACCATCCAGCACTTGTGGAAGGTGGACCCCAACCTGCACGTGGTCATCTGCACGGCCTATTCCGACTACTCGTGGTCGCAGGTCGTCGGGATCCTGGGCTACACCGATCGGCTGCTGCTGCTGAGGAAGCCGTTCGACATCGCCGAGGTCTGGCAGATGGCCTGCGCGATGACCCGCAAGCGGCAGATGCACCTGCAGATCGCCCGGCAGTTGGCCGACAGCGTCAACCTGTCGCGCGAAATGGAGGAGGCGAACAACCTGCTTCAGAAGGAGATCGCGTCCCGGTCCACGGCCGAGGCGAACATCCGGCAACTGGCGTACCACGATGCCCTCACGGGCCTGCCCAACCGGCTGTACCTGTCCGAAAAACTGCAGGAGTGCTTCGACCGCTTCCAGGCGGACGAACATGCGACGTTCGCCATTCTTTTCATGGACCTCGACAACTTCAAACTGATCAACGACAGCCTGGGCCACGATTCGGGCGACAGGCTGCTGGTCCTGGTCGCGCAACGCATCAAGGCGTGCATCCGTTCCCTGGATTTCCTGGCCCGGATCGACGACGAGCCCGCTGCGCGCATCGGGGGCGACGAGTTCGTGGTCGTCCTGCGGGGATTGCACCGTGCCAGCGACGCGGCGATCGCGGCGACGCGCTTCCTGCAGGCGCTGGCGTCGCCGTTCCAGGTGGGGGAACACGAGATCGGCGTTTCGGCCAGCGTGGGCATCGCGGTCAGCAACGCCAACTACCGCGGCATCGACCCGATGCTGCGCGACGCGGACACCGCGATGTATCGCGCCAAGAGCGAGGGACGTTCCCGGTACGCGATCTTCGATCCCGACATGCACCAGTTGGTCCAGGACCGCCTGCAACTGGAAACCGATCTGCGCCACGCCATCGACCACTCCGAGTTCGTGCTGTACTACCAGCCGATCGTGACCTTGCCGGAGGCCGCGGTGCACTCCTTCGAGGCGCTCATCCGCTGGAACCATCCGCGCCTGGGGCTGATCGGTCCGTCGCGCTTCGTGGCGGCCGCCGAGGAGAACGGGACCATCATCCCCATCGGGATCATGATGTTGCGGATGGCGTGCCGGCAGTTTGTCGAATGGACGCGGCGTTACCCGGGCATGAGGAACGTGAGCCTGAGCGTGAACCTGTCGGCGCGGCAACTGCGGGAAACCCGGCTGACCGAGGAGATCCGGCAGATCCTGGTCGAAACCACCCTGGCGCCGGAACGGCTCTGCCTGGAGATCACCGAAACCTACCTGATCCAGGAACTCGACAAGGCTGCGCTGCAGTTGCAGTCCCTGTGCGACCTGGGTGTCAGCATCCACATGGACGACTTCGGCACCGGGTACTCGTCGCTGAGCAACCTGCACCGGTTCCCGCTGTCCGCGGTCAAGGTGGACAGGGAGTTCACCAGCACGATGTACAGCAACCCGACATACGGGGCCGTCATCCAGGCCATCGTGACGCTGGCGCACGAACTCGGGCTCAAGGTGATCGTCGAGGGCGTCGAGCATGCGTCCCAGGCGGTTCGGCTGGCGGCGGTGGGATGCGACTACGCCCAGGGGTACTACTATTCGAAGCCCCTTCCACCCGACGATGTGGTCCGGCTGCTGGAAGGACTGTCGATGCGGGCGCGCGCCGAAACCGTCGCGGTCCCCTCGTCATTGCAAGGATCCTGACCGGCCCCGTACCTCCCACACGCCCGCCGACAACAAGTCTACAATAGAGGCGAAGCGAGGAATCCCGGTCGCCAGGCCGACAGGTGGAGGGGAAAGATGAAGGGGATCATTTTCAATCTGTTTGAAGACTTCGTTATCAACAGCCTCGGGGTTGATGCCTGGGAGGAGATCCTTGCCTCGGCCGGACTGAAGACGACTGAACCCTTTGTCGGGCCGGGGTCCTATCCCGACGAGGACCTGCTTGCCCTGGTCGCCACGACGGTCAAGCAGATGGGTGTTTCGAACGAGGAGGCGCTGCGGGCATTTGGACGGTTCTGCATCCCGCCGCTGGCCCGCCGGTTCCCGGGCTTCATGACGCCGCATACCCATCCGAAGGACTTCCTGCTGACGGTGGACGCATTCCACAGCACCGAGGTCAACAAGCTGTTCGACGGGGCGCGATGCCCGCGGTTCCACTACGAAACCCCGGCGCCGGACCGGCTGGTGATGCGGTACGAATCGGAACGCAGGATGTGCGCGCTGGTCGAGGGGCTGCTGGACGGGGTGGCCATCCACTATGGCGTTCCGATCCGTCACGTGCAGACGTCCTGCATGCAGCACGGCGACCCGGCATGCGTGTTCGACCTGACCTTCGGTTCGCGGGAGGGGACGCCATGACGCCGTCGGAGGTCGCCGAACAGCGCCTGGCGCGGGCTCTGCGCAAGGTCGAAATCCTCGAGGCCCTGATCGAGGACCGGACGCGGGACCTGTACATGTCGCAACAGGTGCTGCGGGCCAGCGAGGAGATGTTCCGGGGCCTGTTCGAAAGCTCGCGCGATGCCATCATGACGCTGGAACCACCCACCTGGGCCTACACCTCGGCGAACCCGGCGACGCTGGCCATGTTCGGCGCAGGGAACCTGGACGAGTTCATTGCCCTGCAGTTGAGGCAGGTGTCGCCGGAACGGCAGCCCGACGGCAGGCCCTCGGCCGAAAAGGCCGGGGAGATGATCGGCAAGGCGATGCGCGAGGGGTTCCATTTCTTCGAGTGGACCCACCGGCGGATCACCGGCGAGGAGTTTCCCTCCACGGTGCTGCTGACGCGCGTGGAACTGGCCGGGAAGCAGTTCCTGCAGGCGACGGTCCGGGACGTGACCGAAAGAAAGCGCATGGAACAGGAGCGGGACCGGGCGCTGCACGCCGCCGAGGCTGCCAGCCAGGCCAAGAGCGAGTTCCTGGCGAACATGAGCCACGAGATCCGGACGCCGATGAACGGGGTCCTGGGCATGACGGAACTGCTGCTGGACACGCCGCTGTCCCGCGAACAGGCCGAGTACGCCCAGGCCGTGAAGTCGTCTGCCGAGGCGCTGCTGGGCGTGATCAACGACATCCTGGACTTTTCGAAGATCGAGGCGCAGCGAATCGAACTGGACCCGATCGACTTCCACCTGCGGGACTGCCTGCACGAACTGCTCCAGACCCTGGCGTCCAGGGCGGGCGACAAGGGCCTGGAACTGGCCTTCCACGTGCCGGCCGACGTGCCCGATCGGGTGGTGGGCGACGCCGGCCGCCTGCGCCAGATCCTGGTGAACCTGGTGGGGAACGCGATCAAGTTCACCGCGCATGGCGAGGTGGTCGTCACCGTGGCGAAGGAGCAGGAGTCCGAGGATGCGCTGGTCCTCCGCTTCGACGTGTCCGACACGGGCATCGGCATCCCGGCCGACAAGATGGGCACGGTGTTCGAGGCGTTCTCGCAGGCGGACGCCTCGACGACGCGGCGGTACGGCGGCACGGGCCTGGGACTGACGATTTCGAAGCGCCTCATCGAACTGATGGGCGGGCAGATCGGCCTGGACAGCGAGGTCGGGCGCGGCAGCACGTTCCATTTCACGGCACGCTTCGGGCTTCAGTCCGGCCCGGTGCGGCTGTCGGTTCCGGCCAACCTGGAAAGCCTGCGCGGCCTGCCGGTGCTGGTGGTGGACGACAACGGGACCAACCGGCGGATCCTGTCGGAAATGCTGCGCAACTGGGGCTTCCGCGCCACCGTCGCCGAGGGCGCCGAGCGCGCGCTGGAAGCCCTGGCCCAGGCCAATGCCGACGGCGATGCCTTCCGGTTGGTGCTGCTGGACGCCAACATGCCGGGGATGGACGGCTTCGAACTGGCCGAGCGGATCCGAAACACCCCGGGAGCCGCGCCCTGCCTGATGATGATGCTGACGTCCGCGGGACGGCGTGGCGATGCGGCGCGATGCCGTGAGCTTGGGATTTCGGTCTACCTGACCAAGCCGATTTCGCAGTCGTCGTTGCTGGATGCCACGATGACGGTGTTCGGCGCCCCCGACGAGTCGGGAGCCGCGGTGCCCACCCTGGTCACCCGGCATTCGCTGCGGGAGGGCCAGCGGGCCCTGAAGGTACTGCTGGCCGAGGACAACGAGGTCAACCAGCGGTACGCGACCCGCCTGCTGGAACGTCGCGGCCACGAGGTGGTCGTCGTCGGCGACGGCCGGCAGGCGTTGGACCGATTGGAGGCGCCCTCGGGGCGGCCGTTCGACCTGGTGCTGATGGACGTGCAGATGCCCGGGATGGACGGCTTCGAAGCGACGGCCGCGCTGCGGGCTCGCGAGGCAGGCACACCAGCGCACATGCCGATCGTCGCCCTGACCGCGCACGCGATGAAGGGGGATCGGGAGCGCTGTCTGGCCGGGGGGTTCGACGACTACGTTTCGAAGCCGGTCCAGCCCGAAGCGCTATTCGCGGCGATCGAGCGCGTGACGCCCGCGGCGCCCGGCGAGGACGTGAAGAAGCCGGGCGCGATGATGCGGCCCGCCTTGGCGGCCGTCCCGCTCGCCGGGAAGGATGACACCGCGGACCGGGCGGGCCTGCTGGCCCGGTTCGACGGCGACGTGGACCTGCTGGCCGAACTGGTCGACCTGTTCCGCACCGGCGCGCCGGGCCTGGTGACCCAGGTCCAGGATGCGGCGGCCCTGGGGGACGGGCCGGCCCTGATGCGGGCCGCCCACACCTTGAAGGGCATGGTGGGCAACTTCGGGGCGTCGCTGGCCCTGGATCTGGCGCAGGGCATCGAGGAACGCGGAAGGGACGGGAACTTCGCGGATGCCACGGCCCGCGCCGCGGATCTGGAGCAGGCCGTCATCCGCCTGGCCACTCGCCTCCAGGATTTCGTGGCGGAGGCATGCCCATGAAGATCCTGATCGCGGACGACGAGGCCGTTTCCCGGAAGGTGCTGGAATCCCGTCTGCGCAAGTGGGGATACGACGTCGTTGTCGCCACCGACGGCGCCGAGGCCTGGGAGGCGCTGCAGGGACCCGACGCCCCCGACCTCGCCATCCTGGACTGGGAGATGCCCGGGATGGACGGCATCGAGGTGTGTCGTCGCGTTCGCCAGGCGGCCCGCGAATCCTACGTCTACCTGCTCCTGCTGACGGCGAAGAGCCGCGGCGAGGATATCGTGGCGGGAATGGACGCCGGGGCGGACGACTACATTGCGAAGCCGTTCGATACCAACGAACTGAAGGTGCGCCTGCGGGCGGGTCGGCGGATCCTGGATCTGGTCGCCGAACTGGTCCGGGCCCGCGAGATGCTGGCCGACAAAGCCACGCATGACTCGCTGACGGGTCTGTGGAACCGGGGCGCCATCCTGGAAACCCTGGAACACGAAATGGCCCGGGCGGATCGCGAAGGGATGCCCCTCGGGGTCATTCTGGGGGACATCGACTTCTTCAAGCGCGTCAACGACACGCACGGACACCTGGCCGGGGACGCCGTGCTGCGGGAGACCGCCCGCCGGATGCTTTCGGTGCGGCGTTCCTACGACGCCGTAGGCCGGTATGGTGGCGAGGAGTTCCTGGTCATCACCCCCGGATGCGGCCTGGAACTGGCACGAAGCGTGGGCGAACGGATGCGGGCTGCCATCGCCGCCGAACCGATGGACATCGCCGCCGGCCTGATCCCGGTCACGATGAGCCTGGGCGCCACGACCTACCTGCCACGGGGGCATGCGACGCCCGAGGCGCTGGTGAAGGCGGCCGACGAAGCCATGTACCGGGCCAAGGCAGGCGGTCGCGATCGCGTCGAGACGGGCGAGGTTGAAGCATGAAAGCCGTGTCCAAGGGCGTGGTGTGGGCCGTGGTGCTTGTGCTGGCGCTGGCGCTGGCCGGGGCCGGGTACGCCTACTATCGCCAGGAAGACGGGCGACTTCGAACCGATGCCGAAACCCAGCTGAACGCCATTGCCCGACTCAAGGTCGACGAACTGGTGCGCTGGCGCCAGGAGCACCTCCGCGACCTGGAAGGGATGGCGACCGGGATCGTCCGCAGCTACGTCCTGGCGGGGATCGACGGGCCCGACGGCGAGGGGAACCGCGCTGCCCTGACGACCTGGCTGGAGCAGTACCGGCGGGTCCACCTGTACCAGAACGTGATCCTGGCCCGTCCCGACGGCAGCCTGATGCTGTCCCTGGACCCGGGACTCACGAGGCTCGAGCCGGAGGCGATGGACCTGGCGGCCCGGGCCGTTGCATCGGGTCGTGCCGAGTTCGGCGTGATGTTCCGCTGCGGCGCCTGCGGGAAACTGCACCTGGACGTGGCGGCCGCGATCTTCGACGACGAGCGGCGCCAGGTCGCGGTGTTGATCCAGCGCAACGACCCCGACGCCGAACTGTCCCTGCTGGTCCAGTCCTGTCCCACGCCCAGCCCCAGTGCCGAATCGCTGCTGGTCCGGCGGGACGGGGACGAGGTCGTGTTCATGAACTTGTTGCGGCACGTGTCGGATCCGCCCCTGACCCGCCGCATCGCCTTGTCCCGGACCGAGGTTCCGGCGGTCCAGGGCGCCCTGGGGCATTCGGGGATCTTCGAGGGCCCGGACTACCGCGGGGTGCCGGTGCTGTCCGAGGTCCAGCAGGTCCCGGATTCGCCCTGGGCCCTGGTGTCCAAGGTGGACCGGGACGAGATCCTGGCCGAGGCGCGGTACCGTGGTGGCGTCATCCTGGTGCTGGTCCTTCTGGG
>Ga0118677_10005594_pt1 | contig 21875 bp, 17 predicted proteins | sample AliMusrvi5mmetaG_FD_86154 | JGI IMG/M metagenome (GOLD analysis project Ga0118677, IMG submission 86154)
CATCTGCGCTTCAATATCTTGGGTGTAAGGTTCGATCATTTGTCAATTTTGAACAAGATTTCTTTCTCACAAAGTATAATTCTCGAACTGAACTTGCCTAAATTAATTTATGCACATTCCTAAGTCAAGTTACCCAATAAGTTCATAGCCGAAAGTAGCCCAATACAATAGAGCATGCACAGGCAGATTCTTCCGGATCACCCGTTACATCAGCTCATGTCGTATATTGTTTTTAAAATGTAATAGTCAGTTTGTTGTATGTATAGGCGACAGTGCCCGATGTTGCTAGTGATGTCGGGCTTATCCTATGTGCTAACGGTAAATGATTAGTTACAAACAAAAAATCACCCGTTACATGACAGGCTATTGCATAGCGTTTTGGTAAAATCACTGTGAGGTTTGGGAGGTTCACTAGTGAAAATATAAAAACTGTATGAGAATTTGTTAAGGATAATGGCGAGTTGGGTGATTAAAGTAGGCTCATTTATCTTGTAGTGTTCCGAAAATTACGCACCGGACAACAAGCTCTCATAAGGAATTCGCAAGCCTTCATGTAAGCGCTTAATCATGCGCAGACTTAAAGAGCGTTTACGATTTAGCACTTCGGACACTCGACCACTAGAGCCTATGTAGGTTTCAAGATCTCGTGGCGTAAGACCTTGTTGTTCCATACGAAACTTAATCGCTTCAATAGGATCAGCCGGGCTAATCGGGTAATGTTTATTTTCGTAGGCTTCCACTAAGGCCACCAGAATCTCGATTTCTTCAGCTTCTAGGGTGCCTTCTTGCGCTTGAAATATCGTCTCAAGACGATTAAACGTCAAATCAAGGTCTTCATCGTTACGGATAGGCTTAATATTCATCTACATTCTCCCCATCAATTTTGTCATATTGCTCATGGGTACCGACAAATTCTACCCATGCAATACAAGCTCTGTACTGCATTTCAACGACTAACCTGTATTTGTTGCCGCCGATATTAAAAACAACTCGGTTATTAGCGCAAATGCTCGCATTTCTATATTGCGCCTTAACTGTCTGTGGGGACAGCAACTCCCAATTTAAAACCCTGCTAAAATAAAGTCTTTCTCAATATTACAGAACCAAGCGGCATAAGTATAAAACCAATGGACCTAAACGTAGTTGACCAGATACGCAAAACGTTTAACACACTACCGGATTGCCGAAAACGAGGCAATAACCAGAAATATGCTGTAGAAGATGCCGCCTTAAGCGCGTTCTCGGTGTTTTTCAAAGCCCTTCTTTTTTGGACTCTCAGCTGCGGATGCAAAAGCATCACAACCGCAACAATGCGCAATCGATTTTCGGAGTCCATCAAATCCCTTCGACCAGTCAAATTGGCAATCTCCTTGACCCTATCGTACCAGAAACGCTGTATCCGATGCTGGCGGAGGCCGGTGACAAGCTGTATACACAGGGCTGTCTGGAGTCCTTTAAAAGTATTGGAGACACGCTGCTGGTCGCGTTGGACGGCACAGATTCGTTCAGTTCAGAAAAGATTTCCTGTCCCTGTTGCACCCGGCAAACGCTGAAAAACGGCAAAACATTGTACCGACACACCGTGGTTACGCCTGTTATCGTCGCCCCCGGGCAAAGCCGCGTGGTGCCTTTGCCTCCTGAATTTGTCGTTGCACAGGACGGTCAGGAGAAACGGGATTGCGAACTGGCGGCGGCAAAGCGCTGGCTGACTGCTTGGGGCAATCATTACGCTTCTCGGCGTATTACCCTGCTGGGCGATGATCTGTATTGCCATCAGCCGTTTTGTGAAGTAGTCAGGCAGCAACAAATGGACTTCCTCTTTATCTGCAAACCCGATTCTCACTCGCTTCTGTATGAATGGGTGGCTGACTTTACCCGCACAGGTGAAGTCCAGACACTTGAGAAAAGTCGCTGGAATGGCAAGCAACGCCTGACTGAACGTTACCGTTACATCAACCAAGTTCCACTACGCGACAGCGATGATGCCATACTAGTAAACTGGTGCGAAATCACCATCACTAATGCTAAACAAGAGGTTGTCTACCGCAATGCCTGGGCTACATCGCACGCCATAGACGAATACAATGTCACGCGAATCGTCGCCGCAGCCCGTGCCAGATGGAAAGTTGAGAATGAAAACAACGTTCTCAAGAACCACGGCTATCATTTCGACCATAACTTTGCCCACGGCAAACAGCACCTGTCCAACTTCTTAGCTACGCTCAACCTGTTGACCTTCCTCGCCCATACCGCACTTGAATGGTTGGACGAAGCTTACCGCGCCGTCCGAAATTCGGCACCCTCCAGACGGACTTTTTTCGAAAACTTACGTACGCTACTTCAATTCATCCCTTTTGATAACTGGCAACATCTGATGCAATTTATGCTAAATGGCGGAACCAAATTACCAGTTAAAACTTAAGGCTTTAAATTGGGAATTGCTGATTATATTCGATCAAAGCCCTACTCTTATCTGCTGTTCTGGAAATTGCGAAACCCTTTATTAATGCTTTTTCTGCCAGCTTATAGCCAGTACAACCCAATGATCTAGACTGCTTCCAGTACATTTTCAGAAAAACTCTATTGCTTTATATAGCACCTAGTACCATAATTATTACAAAGGATTTTAATAAAACACCTATTACAGGGATTTTTAATATGGCAATTTATAAAACCAAAGTTTTTGAAAGATGGGCAAGTAAAGAGGAATTAGATGACAAAGTATTTTGCAAAGCCGTTCAGGAAATGACAGAGGGTCTTTTTGATGCCGATCTTGGTGGTGGGCTATTCAAGAAGCGAATAGCGAGGCCAGGAAAAGGAAAAAGCGGTGGGTATCGAACATTAGTCGCCACTAACAAAGGTGACCAATGGTTTTTTGTTTTCAGTTTCCCTAAAAATGCGCGTGGAAATATCAATAATGTCGAAGAAAAAGCCTTGAAAATGTACACCAATCAATTGCTGTCATATACCCAAACGGTCATTGACCAGCTTACTAACGATGGCAAACTAATACGAGTTGAGTGCAATGAAAAAAGTGAAATCAGAAATTCTTGAAGCGGTCCACGAATCTGCAAAAGATTTATTCGACTCCGGCTTGATGGACAAAATGACAATGCGCGAGTTTGATCGGCTTTGTTTGCCGCCGATAAGTCCTCTACAGCCTGAGGAAATAAAGAAAATTCGCGAAGCAACCAATGTGAGTCAGGCTGTTTTTGCTGCGTTATTGAACACCAGTATTCCTACTGTGCAGAAATGGGAAATAGGCAAGAAGAAACCAAGTGGAACAGCGCTTAAGCTTCTGCATTTGGTACAGGAAAAGGGTTTAGATGTTATATTTTAATTTTTATAAGCCACGAATCCTATTTTCTAAGAAGCTTATTAAGCATGGCTACCCGCTTAAAGTGGGTAGCCAAAGTTTTTGCAGGATAATCACTTCTTAGGATAACAACACCTTAACCAATGGACTTTCAAACAATTAAAACCCAAGCCTCTTGCACGCCTGCCTTTATTCTAAATGCAGATGCAATGATTAATAACCTACAAATTCTAAACACATTGCGCCAACAGTGTGGCTGTAAAATATTATATTCCATCAAAGCCCTGCCCTTATCGACTGTACTGGACATTGCTAAGCCTTTTATTGATGGCTTTTCTGTCAGCTCTTTATTTGAAGCGAAACTGGCTAATGAAATATTAGCGGGTCATGGTAGCCTTCATTTAACCTCACCCGGTATCCGATCCAATGAATGGCAAGAATTAACAGCCTTAATCACCCACCTCAGTTTTAATTCCTTAACACAATACCAACGCTTTTCAACCATACCCTCCCCGCAAACGTCTCTTGGGATTCGTGTTAACCCCAAGCTATCCTTTCTTAAAGATGATCGGTTTAACCCCTGTCGCCCCCATTCAAAGCTAGGCATCGATATCGATGTCTTATGGCAATCATCAGATATCAATCAGGTTAAAGGCTTACATATTCATAATTTATTCTCAGCGACTGACTTTACACCACTAGTTAAAACAATAGAGAAACTCCGTCAATATTTTGGGGCAGAGCTGGCTCAACTGGACTGGCTAAATCTGGGCGGAGGGTATTTATTTAATCACATCAACGACCATCGTCCGTTCATTAAATTAGTCGCTAATCTTAAGCACGATTTTAACCTGGATGTTTTTATTGAACCGGGCAAAGCCATCATTGATAACACTGGCTATTTAGTCACAACCGTGATTGACCTGTTTGTAAGTGACGGTAAAACCATCGCTGTGCTTGATACCTCCATCAATCATCACCCTGAAGTATTTGAATATCAACGTCAGCTTGAGTTAAACGAACAGGTTTCCAAGGGTAGATATTCAGTCATTTTAGCCGGAAGCACTTGTTTAGCTGGCGATCTCTTCGGAGAATATCAGTTTAATGAACCTTTGAACCTAGGTGACAAGCTGGTTTTTAAAAACTGTGGCGCTTACAGCCTCATTAAAGCCAACCGCTTTAATGGCTATAATTTACCCACTATTTATCGCTACCAAAACCAGCAACTCACGAAGATAAAACAATTCGATTATCAGGATTATCGTCAACAATGGTTGGCGAATTAATCTCAACTTTATATAAGGTCTGCAAACATGAAAGCCATTTTAATGACTGCAAAAGGTCAACCCGATGTACTAAGCTATGAAGAGGTAAAGGAACCCGAAATTTCTAGTCCCTCTCAAATTAAAGTCAAACTACAAGGCCCTGGTGTTAATCCGATTGATACTAAGATCAGGAAAAATATGACTACAATTAATAACGCTTGAATGATGCTTGCCCGTATTCATCTGCTTGATTTATGTATAATAGTCAGAAAGAATCCAGACGTGATGATGTATTTTCAAATTAATATATGTTTGATGAATTAACAAAACCCTTAGCAGAGAGAATGCGACCCCAATCTCTAGGTGATTACGTGGGTCAGACACATATTCTAAAAGCAGGCAAACCGCTTTATGAAGCGGTTGTCTCTGGAAAATTACATTCCATGATTTTCTGGGGGCCACCCGGTACAGGAAAAACGACCCTAGCCCGGCTGATTGCTAAACATTCTGATGCTGAATTCATGCCTATTTCTGCGGTGTTATCGGGTGTTAAAGAAATTAGAGCCGCAGTGAGTGCTGCCCAAAAAATTCAACTTGAACAGCACAGACGAACTATATTGTTTGTCGATGAAGTCCATCGGTTTAATAAATCACAACAAGATGCCTTTTTACCCCACGTAGAAGATGGCACGGTGTATTTCGTAGGGGCTACGACTGAAAATCCTTCATTTGCGCTCAATAATGCACTCTTATCCAGAGCACGCGTTTATGTTTTAAATGCACTATCTCCTGATGACTTAAAGTCATTAATAGACAAAACCTTAACTGACCGCTTGAAAGGATTGGGTGATCTTGGCATTGAAATGTCCGAGGACATTAAACATCAATTTGCTGAAGCTGCAGATGGGGATGCCAGAAAGCTATTAAATTTACTTGAAATTGCTGTCGAACTTGCAGCTTCAAAAAATAGTACTATTATTAATGAAGCCTGTGTAAAAGAGGTTCTGACCGGTGGTGTTAGACGCTTTGATAATCAGGGCGAAGAATTTTATAACCAGATTTCGGCATTACATAAATCAGTCAGGGGCAGTTCACCTGATGCAGCACTGTACTGGTTGTGCCGTATGATGGATGGCGGTTGTGACTTGGCATATTTAGCCAGACGCATTGTAAGAATGGCTTCAGAAGACATTGGTAATGCTGATCCTAGAGCCCTACAAATTGCTATTAATGCCTGGGAAGCCCAAGAACGTTTGGGCAGTCCTGAGGGTGAATTGAGCTTAGCGCAAGCTATTGTTTATTTAGCTTGCGCTCCTAAAAGTAATGCCGTCTACACAGCCTATAAGGCCGCCAAACTGGATGCTCAACGAAGTGGAAGCCTTGGGGTGCCGGTACATTTAAGAAATGCCCCAACTAAACTTATGCAGGCTTTAGATTATGGAAAACATTACCGGTATCCACATGATGAACCTGAAGCTTACGCAGCAGGTGAAACCTACTTCCCCGATGCCTTAGTCGGCACTCGTTATTACGAGCCCGTTGACCGGGGCTTAGAAATTAAAATCAAAGAAAAATTAAAACACCTACAATCATTAGACAAAATCTAACCGCTAAGCAATCTTGTACTCATCCTCTAATAATTTTGCATGGGCCGCCGCCAGCCTGGCTATCGGTATTCGTGGTGCCGAACAGGATACATAGTCCAGTTTAATATGGTGGCAAAAACGAATCGAATGAGGGTGTCCACCTTGTTCACCACAAATACCTATCGTAATGTCAGGGCGAGTTTGATGACCCGAGTCAGACGTCATTTTCATTAATTGCCCAACGCCTTTAGCATCAAGCACTTCAAATGGGTTGTCTTCAAGGAGTCCAGTTTCATTGTAAAGAGGCAAGAACTTGTTTTCTGCATCTTCCCGAGAAAATGAAAACGTCGCTTGAGTTAAATCGTTTGTACCAAATGAAAAAAACTCAGCCACTTTTGCCAACTCAGCTGCCCGCGTACACGCTCTGACAGTTTCAACCATGGTTCCAAATTTAAACTCTAAGACAATACCATACTGTTTTTCAACTTCTTCCTGAATTTGATCCACGTAGACCTTAACTGCTTTTAACTCGTTTACAGTAATAACCTGAGGCACCATAATTTCAGGCAATATTGGCGTACCTTCCTTTATACAGAGTGCGGCTGCTTCCAGTATGGAGCGAACCTGCATCTGATAAATTTCTGGATAAGTCATTCCTAAGCGAACCCCACGGTGTCCTAACATGGGATTGACTTCGTACAACTCTTTAACCTTCTTTAGCATCAATTCTTTTTTAGCGATGGCTTTATTAATGACATCTTCATTTAATTGATTAAAAGGTACGGGTAGATTAATTTGTGAGCCTAAAGTATCCAAGACCACTTGTTGTCCTTTAATCATCACCTTATAGGAATTTAAGGCTTTTATTTCATTCTCTAACTGATGCTCGCTCGGTAAAAACTCATGCATCGGTGGATCCAGCAAACGCACCGTCACTGGGTAAGGCGACATAGCCTCAAAGATTTGTTTAAAATCATCCCGTTGAATCGGTGATAATTTATCTAGAGCGGCTTCCCTGGCTTCTTTGTTATCTGCCAAAATCATATCAATCACTAAAGGCAATCGATCAGACGCATTAAACATGCGCTCAGTTCGGCATAAACCAATACCTTTCGCACCGTAACTCAGCGCAATACGCGCACGTTCAGGCGTATCCACATTGGCATGAACTTCTAGTTCAGCAAATTCATCAGCCCACGCTAATAAAGTTTTCAACTCATCAGAAAATGAGGGCTCAATCGTTGCAATCATGCCTATATAAATAAGCCCCGTACTACCATCAATAGTAATAATATCGCCTTCTCGGATATGCAACTCACCGATAACTGCCTGACGTGATGTCACATCAATCTTAATATCTTCGGCTCCAGCAATACAGGCTTTGCCCATACCTCTGGCAACCACTGCCGCGTGGGAGGTTTTACCACCACGACTGGTCAAAATGCCCTGAGCTGCAAAAAAACCATGAATATCTTCGGGCTTAGTTTCTTCTCTCAGCAAAATAACGGCTTCGCCTGCCCGTCCCATCAACTCGGCAGTATCGGCATCAAACACGCATTTTCCAAAAGCCGCGCCTGGAGAGGCTGGCAGACCTTGAGCCACCGAACTCACATTATGATTCGGATCCAATTGAGGATGTAACAATTGCTCTAATAATTCTGGATTAATACGTAATATGGCTTGCTCTTTACTGATAAGCCCTTCAGAAAACATTTCTACGGAGGTACGAACCATCGCCACTGCGTTCATTTTGCCGTTACGGGTTTGCAAACAATACAACTTACCGCATTCAATCGTATATTCGTAGTCCTGTACTTCCTGGTAATGCGCTTCAAGTTTATTGCGCAAATCAACCAATTGCTTATAAAGATCAGGCATTTCAGCAGCTAATTCTTGCACCGGTTTTGGAGTCCGAATACCTGCTACCACATCTTCACCCTGGGCATTCACCAGATACTCGCCATACATCTCATTGGCGCCGGTACCCGGGTTACGTGTAAAACCGACCCCGGTTGCACAATCATTACCTCGATTACCAAAGACCATAGCCACCACGTTAACAGCCGTTCCATTCGCTATTTTAGGTGTAATATGAAACTCGCGTCGATAATCAACGGCTCGCTTTCCAGTCCATGAGTTAAAGACCGCCCTGATAGATAAATCTAACTGTTCATAAACATCTTCAGGAAACGGTCTGCCTGTCTCTTCTAACACCACATGAAGAAATAACTCACTAATCTGGCGCAAATGTTCAGCATCAAGACCGATATCAGCTTTAATCCCAGCCTGCTTTTTTATCGCATCAAAATGTAAATCAAACTTCTCATCTGAAATACCTAAAGCTACTTTGCCAAATAGCTGAATAAACCGGCGATAGGCATCATAAGCAAATCGAGCATCACCCGTCTGTTTAATGAGACCAATTAAGGTCTGACTATTAAGTCCTAAATTTAATATAGTATCCATCATGCCAGGCATTGAGATAGCCGAACCGGATCGAACTGAGACTAAAAGGGGATTATCGCCATCCCCAAATAACTTACCTGTTAACGACTCAATTTCTGAAACATGCGCCTTAACATCAGCCATTAAACCCTCAGGTAATTGATAATTTTCAAGATAATCAAGGCAAGTACGTGTAGTAATAACAAACCCAGGCGGTACATTAAGACCTATTTGAGTCATTTCACACAAATTGGCACCTTTGCCACCCAGCAACCCTTTGTTTTTTCCATCCCCTTGCAGGAAAGAATAGATATATTTCTCAGTCATATTTTTCTCAATATTAAATCGTAACTAATCTCTACTGGGCGGCGGAGCCAATACAACTCTTGAACCATTAGACTCTGCGGCACTCACCACACCGGCTGCCTCCATGGCTTCAATCATGGTTGCGGCACGATTATAGCCCACCTTAAAACGGCGTTGCACACTCGATATTGATGCCTTGCGCGACTCAGTCACAAACATCACGGCTTCATCATATAAAGCATCATTCTCCGAATTATTACCGCCCTCACCACCACTCATACTGAAGCCATCATTAGAATCAGAAGATTCTCTAGTGATTTCTTCCAGATAATCAGGTGGTGCGGTCTGTTTTAAGAACTCAACAACACGATGAACCTCATGGTCATCAACAAACGCCCCATGCGCACGAATAGGAATACTCGTACCTGACGGTAAAAACAGCATATCGCCATTACCCAATAATGTCTCCGCCCCCCCTTGATCAAGAATAGTGCGCGAGTCAATACGCGAGGAAACCTGAAAAGAGATACGAGTTGGCACGTTTGCCTTTATCAATCCCGTTAAAACATCAACAGAAGGACGCTGCGTTGCCAAAATCAAATGAATACCAGCGGCTCTGGCCTTTTGAGCTAAACGCGCAATTAACTCTTCAACCTTTTTACCGACAATCATCATCATATCGGCCAACTCATCGATAACGATAACAATGCTAGGTAACTTAGTCAAAACAGGAAAAGACTCGCCGTCCTCTAAAGGATTTAATAATTGAAACATAGGGTCTCTAATAGATTCGCCCCTAGCGGTTGCTTCATCAATAAGATGATTAAATCCAGCCAGGTTTCTGACACCCATTTTTGACATTAATTTATAACGTCGTTCCATTTCTGCCACGGCCCAGCGTAAGGCATTACTGGCTTCTTTCATGTCCGTAACAACCGGCGTTAATAAATGAGGAATACCCTCATAAACAGATAACTCCAGCATCTTGGGATCAATCATGATCAACCGCACTTCTTGCGGCTTCGCCTTGTAAAGCAAACTTAATATCATGGTGTTGATAGCGACAGACTTTCCTGACCCTGTAGTACCCGCCACCAGGGCATGAGGCATTTTACCTAAATCAGCCACTAACGGTACGCCCGCAATATCCTTACCCATAGCCAGCGTGAGCAAGGATTTCGCATGTTCAAAGGCAGGTGAAACTAATAACTCACGCAGTGTGACCATTTCCCGCTCTCTATTCGGGATTTCCAGACCTACCACTGATTTTCCGGGAATTATTTCTACAATACGCACACTCGTCACTGACAGTGCTCTTGCCAGGTCTTTAGACAAGCTACTAATACGACTGACTTTTACACCTGCCGCTGGCTGCAACTCAAAACGAGTAATCACTGGCCCTGGATGAAAATCGACCACAACAACGGCCACATTAAAATCTGCAAGAATATCTTCAACTAATCGGGACATTTCTTCCAAATCGGCTTGAGAATAACCAATAACGCGCGTATCTCTCTCATCTAATAAACTCAAAGACGGCAACACACCTTCGCTCTCGTTACAGCTAGAGACCGACTGTTTTTGTGGCGTATAGCTAACACTGTATTTTTCAATAGGCTCTACATTTCTTGCAACACTACGTTCTACTTTAACGGGTGCCTTTTTCTTGGCAACCGTTTTCTCGGAAACCGCTTCAAACGAATGGACAGAGTTGTCAATAGACTCTTGTGAACTATCAACTGGCATAGATCCTAGAAATCGACAGGCCGCAACCGTATACCGACCAATAAGATCAATAAACCCAAGCCAGGAGAGTTCAGTTGCTAATGTAATGCCAGACAATAACAGTACGATTAAAAATAATGTCGCACCTGAATTGCCAAATAAAACCAATACAGCATCGCCCGTTTCTTGCCCCAAAATGCCGCCAGTACCTAACGGAAGTTCAATCCCGACTCTTAATAAATACAAATACAGTAAAGCCGTACTCGCTACAATAGTCGCAATGGATCCCAGCCACTGTAAGGTCGTTGTAATTTTTTGCCGTTTTTGTCTGACTCGACCGTATAACAAATACCCATGCCAGCAAATAATCAATGGAAATAAGTATCCACATAACCCGAAAAAACTCAGTGTAAAGTCGGCAAGCCATGCACCAGAAAGCCCACAGGCATTAACCACTTTCTGACCAGCCCCACTGTGTGTCCACCCCCCATCCTCACCACTAAAAGTAATTAAAGAAATTAAGAAAAAAACTGCAACCGCGAAACAGGCCAAAACGGCAATTTCACGTAACCCCCGAAACGTTTTTTCTTCCATTACAGCAGACATAAATTATGACTCAAAATAGATTAGGATTTATTAAAGAAGGAATATAGTTATCTATTCTACATTATTATCGACCACAAAAAAATCCAGCTTATTTTTAACTTAAAAATAATTGCTAATACAATAACATTTACGAAAGAAGCATTCACCCGCATAATTAACAACACCATCTTAATTTAACTAATAGATAACCCATAGAGGACTTTTTATGACTATTACCAAACACTGCCGACTTTTAATTCTTGGCTCTGGCCCTGCTGGCTACACTGCTGCTATTTATGCTGCACGTGCTAATTTAAATCCCGTCATCATTACAGGGATGCAACAAGGTGGGCAATTAACCACGACCACAGAAGTTGATAACTGGCCAGGTGATGTTGAGGGCTTACAAGGGCCTGACCTGATGGAAAGAATGCGCCTTCATGCTGAGCGCTTTGATACAGAAATTATTTTTGATCATATTCATACGACTGATCTATCTGCAAGACCCTTTACTTTAACAGGCGATAGTGGAGCTTATACCTGTGATGCGTTGATCATTGCAACTGGGGCATCCGCGCGTTATTTAGGCTTAGATTCCGAAGAAGCGTTTAAAGGCCGGGGAGTCTCTGCTTGCGCGACGTGCGATGGTTTCTTTTATCGCAACAAACCCGTCGCAGTTATTGGTGGAGGTAATACTGCCGTTGAAGAAGCACTCTATTTAGCCAATATTGCCTCAAAAGTCACCGTTATCCATCGGAGAGACAAATTTCGTTCAGAAAAAATCCTCGCTGATAAATTAATTGAAAAATCAAACAATGCCAATGTTGTGATTGAGTGGAATTCATCATTAGATGAAGTCTTAGGTGATGAAATGGGGGTAACTGGCATTAGAATTAAAAATACGCTGGATGAAACAACTAAAGAACTGGATGTTCACGGCGTCTTTATTGCTATTGGCCATACTCCAAACACAAGTATTTTTGAAGGCCAATTAGACATGGATCACGGCTACATAAAAGTACATAGCGGCATCAATGGAAATGCAACCGCAACCAGTATTGAAGGGGTTTTTGCGGCCGGTGATGTGATGGATTCTGTTTATAAACAAGCAATAACTTCGGCTGGCTCAGGATGTATGGCTGCACTAGACGCAGAAAAATTTCTTGATGAGCTAGTCTAAAATAACGTATAGAAGCAATCTTAGTCTGTATAGGGTAAAGACAATATATTCACCCTATACAGGTAGATTTTCAAGACCTCCAGTAACCCGTATAAAGTCTGTTAACCCGTCACCTGAGCAATCCAATCTTGCAGATTATAATAGTTGGTAATCCGAGCGACCTTATTGTCACGAATTTCAAAAAAAGCACCGGCTGGTAAATGATATGTCTGCCCATTGGCTTCCGGCAGGCCTTCATCAGTCTTAACATATTCACCCAATACCACAAACTCAGCTGAGGCGCGTTTGCCGTCGCCAGTGGCCATTATCACCATGTCTACAAGCTGTTCTTTATAATTGGTATTCATTCCTCCCATAAATACAGTAAAGGCCTCTTTGCCAACTTCTCTTCTACCCTGATTGATGTCATGAATCACATCATCCGTCAGCAAGTTTAAAAAAGTCGCCATATCAGCCCCATTAAAAGCGGCATAATAGCGTTCTACGAGATTAATACTGTCCTGTTGGCTCATATAAATTAGTCCGAAGTTATTATCAAATGAATTGGGGCATTGTATTTCCTAACTTTTTCAAGTGCAAGTAAAAAGCACTCTAAATCAACCCCCAAAATACTGGTTATCAGTCTTTAGCCCAGCCGCCTTCCCGTAAAGTCACGGTACGGTTAAACACTAATTTTCCGTCAACACTGTCTATCGCATCTAAACAAAAATAACCGGTTCTTTCAAATTGATAACGGTGCTCTGCCGTTGCCTCTGCCAAACTGGCTTCTACCCGACAACCTTCTAGCACTTCTAAAGAATCATGATTGATAACATCTAAAAAGCTTTCTTCATTATCTGGATTAGGGACGGTAAACAAGCGATCGTACAAACGAATTTCAGCTACTTTTGAATGTGACTCTGATACCCAATGAATCACGCCTTTAACTTTACGGCCTTCAGGATTTTTTCCTAGCGTATCAGGATCATAACTACAACGTAGTTCGGTAATAACACCTTCAGCATTTTTAATTACTTCATTACATTTAATGACATAAGAACCCCTCAACCGCACTTCTCCACCCTCTACCAGACGTTTAAACTTGGGCGGCGGAACTTCAGCAAAATCATCCTGCTCAATTAAAATAACCTGAGTGAACGGGACATTACGTTTTCCTAGCTCGGACTTTTGTGGATGATTGCTAATTTCTAACTGCTGTACCTGATCATTAGGATAATTCTCGATTACTAAACGTAACGGTTGCAGAACTGCCATTGCTCTTAGGGCGTTTTCATTTAGATCTTCACGAATGCAATATTCAAGCACACCCATTTCTATCCAGGAGTTTTGCTTGGTCACACCAATGCGCTCACAAAAATCACGGATCGCTTTCGGTGTAAAACCCGCACGACGTAAACCGGCCAAGGTCGGCATCCGCGGATCATCCCATCCCTTGACATGTTTTTCAGTCACGAGTTGATTGAGTTTACGTTTACTGACAATGGTATATTCCAATTGTAAACGCGCAAACTCAATTTGCTGAGGATGATGGGGCGTTTGTAATTTGTCTAACACCCAATCATAAAGCGGACGATGATCTTCAAACTCTAAAGTACACAAAGAATGCGTAATGCCTTCAATGGCATCCGAGATACAGTGAGTATAATCATACATCGGATAAATACACCATTCATCACCGGTACGATGATGATGCACACGCCGAATTCGGTAAATGGCTGGGTCACGCATATTGATATTAGGTGAGGCCATATCAATTTTGGCACGTAACACAAACTGACCATCTGCAAATTCACCCGCACGCATGCGTTGAAACAGATCCAGATTATCTGCAATTGAACGATTACGATCAGGACTTTCTTTACCGGGCTCCGTTAAGGTGCCGCGATAAGCTCTGATTTCTTCTGCCGATAGGCTATCGACGTAAGCAAGACCTTGCTCAATCAATTGCTCTGCATAGTCATATAACTGTTCAAAATAGTCCGAGGCATTGTATAAACCGGCCCATTCAAAGCCTAACCATTTTACATCTCGCTCAATTGACTGCATGTATTCGATGTTTTCTTTTTCTGGGTTAGTATCATCAAAACGCAAATTACAAATGCCATTAAACTCTGCCGCAATGCCAAAATTTAAACAAATCGACTTGGCGTGACCAATATGTAAATAGCCATTAGGTTCAGGAGGAAAACGGGTTGCTACTTGACCGTTGTTTTTGTTTTCTTTGAGATCGTTAGTAACAATCTGACGAATAAAATTTGCCGAAGGCAGCGTATCGTTGGTGGACATGGGTCTTTAATTATTTGAGTGTTATTGAAGTCAGTCTATTTAATTTTGAAAAGCATGTAGGGGTGGATTTATCGGCCCAAAGCGAATAAATTCGCCCCTACAGATACTCAACTTATTTAGTGCATATTCCTAAGCCGCAATCTTATTCCTGATTATTTCTTTTTAATATAAAAAATTTGTTTATCATCCTGTTTTATAAACTCAATGATCTGATGACCGGCCTGGTTAGTAAAAACGCCAAAATCTAAATGCGCAGCTGGATCGGTTGTTATGACCTTAACTACTTCACCGCTATTCATTGCCACTAATATTTTCTTTAAGCGTAACAAGGGCAAGGGGCACATTAAGCCACTCGCATCAACTTCCTGGCTAAATTCAATCATTGTTTTTAGTTACTCATAAAACTGTAGATTGCTTATAATACCACTACCTAACGAATCTAAGAATCATCACAACGAAATGGATTATTTCCCCGTTTTTGTAAAACTTCAAGATCAGCCTTGCCTTGTTATTGGAGCAGGTGAAATCGCCGCCCGCAAGATTGAACTCTTGGCTCGTGCAGGCGCAAAAATTACAGTCATTGCTAATGATATTAGACAGCCTGTTTTAAACCTGGAAAAAACCTATCAACTCACGATAATACAGAAATCATTTTCCCCTGAAGATGTCTTAGGTTTCAGGCTGGTTATCTCAGCAACTGATAATAGAGAAACCAATCTGTTAGTTGCTAATACGGCTGAAGCGCAAAATATTTTGGTCAATGTGGTCGATAGTCCTGATTTATGTCGTTTTATCTTTCCGGCTATTATTGATCGTTCGCCTATTATTGCAGCGGTTTCTTCGGGGGGTGCCGCACCTGTTTTGGCACGCCTGCTTCGCGCCAAGATTGAAACCATTATTCCGCCGGCTTATGGCAAACTGGCTCAACTGGCAGAACGCTATCGTGATGACGTTAAAAGGTTTATTAAAGAACCTTCACAACGGCGAATTTTCTGGGAAAACATCTTTCAGGGTTCCGTTGCTGAATTGGTTTTTTCAGGAAATGATCACAATGCCGAACAACAGCTACAACAGATGCTTCAGCAACAAACAGACACCGTCACTCAAGGTGAAGTTTATCTAATAGGCGCAGGCCCAGGCACGCCCGACTTATTGACGTTTCGCGCCTTACGCTTAATGCAACAAGCCGATGTGATTGTTTATGATCACCTAGTTTCGCCAGAGATTATTGATTTAGCACGGAGAGATTCCGAAAAGATTTATGTCGGTAAGCAGCGCGATAAACATACCTTACCCCAGGAATCCATCAACACCTTACTGACCGATCTGGCAAAAGCTGGGAAACGTGTAGTTCGCCTAAAAGGTGGAGATCCTTTTATTTTTGGTCGTGGCGGTGAAGAAATCGAAACTTTAATGGAGCAAGGCATTAACTTTCAAGTGGTGCCCGGCATTACGGCTGCCTCAGGCTGCTCTGCTTATGCGGGTATACCGCTGACCCACAGAGATCATGCCCAATCCTGTACCTTTGTGACCGGTCATTTAAAAGATAACTCCATTAATTTAAACTGGACACAATTGGCCAAACCCAACCAGACTATAGTCATTTACATGGGTCTGGTCGGACTGGATAAGATTTGCCAATCTTTAATAGAACATGGCAGCCCCAAAGACCTGCCTATTGCATTAGTTCAGCAAGGCACTACAGTCAATCAGCGCGTTGTTACCGGCACGTTGGTAACCTTTGCTTCGACTATTGCCAGTCTGGATATTAAACCACCCACATTAGTTATTATTGGCACCGTGGTCACCTTGCACGACAAGCTTAAATGGTTTAATAACAAGCCCATCCAATAAAAAATCAGTACTTTGTAAATTTAATTATTTATTTTTAAATGGCATGGCTACCAAAATTCATAATATAACTTTTTGATAAATAATGACTTCCAAATTGGGAATTGCTGAAAAAATAGTTGAGTCGTTAGACCTATAACTGAAAGTCTTACCTAACTTTGATACAAAAAATATACTTAATTTTGCGGAAAACTGTAATCCAACTAATTTGGCGCAAGGTTATATTATCCTAAGTCAAACTGAATGCGCTCACGAACTTGAAAAATCTCGTTTAATTATTGAGCAACAAAATAAAGAAATTATTGAGTTGCTAAAACATCCAACCTAGTCCAAGCTGATTTAATGAACGTATGGAGAATCATCCGGCGCTGTGACATAAAGCAGTATCCGGTAGATTACTAATAACTTGAAGTATCGGGGAGCCGTGTACCGTGTACGCATCGAGAAATAATCCTATCACCCGCCTTTAACATTATTCCTAACCGACTAAATATTAATTGTAAGCGGGACGTATTTAATTCGACAGCGTCCTTGCCGTCTTACCACTTGCCTACTTGCTGTAATACTATCTCCATTATTGGTATAACTGCATTATCAATAAAAGCAAATTGGAATCTATGTACCCATGAATTAATTAGTGGGTTTAACCTTATGGGTGAACACGTTTAAGGCGGGACACCTTCGACTATGAACAATCATGGTGTACCCAGAAAGAATAAGGGTCGTTGCCGTCTCTCTAACTTATTGAAACAACAGACTGTCCCGGCTTAAGTGGATAGCCTATTTAAACAAGCCCAAACGAAACTGGTTGGCATTGGTAATCTATCCCCATCGAGGTATTGAGAAAAGCACCAGCATTGAATTTTTACCGTTCCTAAACTCACCCCAGTTACATCGCATTTATCTGGAAGATTATCAAAACCGTGCTGACTTATCACCCACCCTTGAATTTATTCGCTTGATTGCCAGTGACAAACAACAGACAATAACTCGAGCCAAAGAATTAGCAAATCGACTTGATAAAATTGATGTGGATAGTTTAGATTTTATTGAAACAATATTAGTTTATAAGTTACCGCACTTAAGCCGAGAGGAGATTAAAAAGATGTTAGCTTTAAATGAAGTCGAATTAAGACAAACCCGTTTTTATCAGGAAGTGTCTGCCGAAGGACGCCAAGAAGGTAAACAAAAAGAATGTATTTTATTACTCAGTCGCTTATTAAGACGTAAGTTTGGTCTACAACCGCAACTTGAGAATAGCTTACAGGATTTAATCAGTTTACCTTTAGAAAAACTGGAAAATTTAGCGGATGCTTTACTGGACTTTAATGCGGTTACCGATTTAGAAACCTGGCTAGTTAATCACCGTTAAAAAATAACACCCTGAGTTATTCGAAAGATAATTTAGAGTATTCTTTAAATAACTGTGGCGCATTTCATGCTTAAACTTTAAAAAGTATGCGCTTATAAGACAAGCCTTACCCTTTAATAATAACCCTGCTGAGATTAAAAAATAATAATATGGCTAAGCCTGAAATTGCCGAGACAACTTTTAATTTGGACACAGCAATAGAACATATTGCTCATTGGTTACCCGCACAAGGCCCTATCAAAGATTTTATTCATCACAACACCTTACATGCCGTTCAGAATCATCCCTTTCATGAAGGCATCGCTATTGCCGCAAAAGTTTTCGGGGCACGCAGTTACTTACCTCTGGCCGATTATCAAGCCTTATACCAAGAAGGCAGGATCAAACCCAATGCCATTAGCTGGGCTATTGAACAGTCTGGATGCACCGCTTTAGAACAGGAAAAACTTCGAAGCTCGCTATTCGAACAAGACCATACCAGCCATTACCCGCCGGTTTCATTAGCCAATCATGGTATTCGTAATGCCTGGCTAACGCATCTTGAATTCAATCTGAATGCTTTGGCTCACCCTATCATCTTTAGAGTGTTAGGCAATTTTTTAGATCAAGGTATTAGCACCTGGAGCCTTCCAAAAACTGGAGAACATTTCTGGGACTGCGTTGTGCGCTTAACCCAACACAGTTTGTTACCACTGTACCCATTAAATAGTTCGATTGCCTATGAACTACTCTCTAAAAATCCTGATGACGCGATTCAGAGCTGTCTTGAGAAAATCGTCGGTGATGAACAACTTTATGAGCAATACTTACTAGAGATGCTACTAGCTCACCCTGGCTGGTCTGGCATGGTGCGAGTAATTGAACAAAATCCGAATATGCTATTGGCTCGCCGCGAGATTTCACTTAAAGAACTGATTGCAGTTGAACTATTGATTGAACTCATGTTTCTGAATAAGAAATATGACACACTCTTCTCAAACGTGTCATCAATACCCTATGACCATAGTACACCCTTATTAAAACAGGGCGGTATTAAACCTATCATTCCTTTACGCCTAAAAGTCTGGCATGAAGCGATGGAATGGTCATTGCATTCAGAGCTGCTAATCGCTTTAAAAATCAAACATTCAAAACAAGACACAACCGCAAAAACACAAGTCGTCGCTCAGGCACTCTTTTGTATAGATGATAGGGAATGTTCCTTAAGACGACATCTGGAAGAAATAAACCCAGCCATTGAAACGTTTGGTGCTGCCGGTTTTTTTGGTATCGATTTTTTTTATCAGGGTTTAGATGATGCTTACCCGGTTGCGCAATGTCCAAACATTATTGTTCCTAAACATTTAATTAAAGAACTGAGCAGCACTCCTAAATCCAGCATAAAACCCAAAAAGAGTAATCTCACCAACATGCATTTCACTGCACACTCAATGTTTAGGGGTTGGCTTTACACACAAACTGTAGGCATCGGGTATGCCGCAAAAATGGCTTGGGATGTTTTCCGACCTGGATCAAAGCTACTCAACATCAGAGCATTAAGCGAAATCGAATCCCATTCACAACTTCATTTACTCAGAGAATCTGACGAACTAACGCCTGATGGTCATTTATTGGGTTTTTCATACGATGAAATGGCAGATCGCTTAAATGGCCTATTGCGCAATATTGGCTTAACAGAACACTTTGCTCCTTTAGTGGTTGTGGTTGCTCATGGGTCAAGCAGCGTCAACAACCCTCATTTTGCAGCTTATGATTGTGGTGCCTGTTCGGGAAAGCCCGGCGCACCCAATGCCCGTGCCTTTGCCTGGATGGCGAATGATGAATCGGTTCGTGACATTTTGCGTGAGCGGGGCATTAATATTCCAGACGAAACCCGTTTTATCGCGGCACTGCATAATACCAGTCGGGACGAAGTCACCTATTTTGACCCACAACTACTAATAGAACACCCTGTTCCTGAATTGGCTGCATTTCAGGAAACCATGAGTCTGGCTCTCCAACGTAATGCCAGAGAACGCAGTCGCTGGTTCGAATTGGCACCTCAAGATCAAACCAATGAAATTGCCCATACACACGTTAAAAACCGTGCAAGCTCGATATTTGAACCCAGGCCAGAATATAACCACTCCAATAATCTATACGCCATTGTTGGCAGGCGCCAACTAACACGAGACCTGTTTATGGATCGAAGGGCGTTTCTACACTCCTACGACCCACAAACCGATGCCCAGGGAGAAATTATGGCTAGAATACTTTCAGCGGTAATTCCTGTTTGCGGCGGTATCAATCTGGAATATTTGTTTTCTCGTATTGATAATGCCGTCTATGGTGCTGGCACTAAACTACCCCACAACGTTATCGGTTTACTCGGCGTGGCTAATGGTGTCGAAGGCGATTTACGAACCGGATTACCCCATCAGATGATCGAAGTGCATCAACCCGCACGCTTACTGATTGTGGTTGAACAAACTTGCGATATTATTGATAAAACCATTGCCAAGCTGGCTGACCATCTAAAAGAGTGGTTAGATCATGAATGGGTAAGAGTGGTCTCTTGCCATCCCGAGACTCACCAACTTTTTCTTTATTCCGTCAATGGATGGAAACCTGTTACGCTGCCAGATAATGAAGAAGCCCCGGTTTCTTCTAAATCTCAAGATATCTTTGCCGGTAGGACGCAAACGATACCCGTACATCAATTTATTCGGAATCAAGCATGAACGCATTAATCTTAACCTGCCTGGGTTTACCCTTACTGGGTTTTTTATTGATTTTTATATCCGAGGCAAACGAGAAAAAGATTGCCTTCATCAGCTACTGGTGCAGTCACGCCTTAGGACTCAGTATTATTATATTATTAAGCCTCTGGGGTATTGCTGGTTTTCCAAATCACGAATATCAATGGCTAACCCTGTATGAAACTCATGACTATAGCTTTCCACTGTTATTTTATCTGGATCGAATCAGTGCCGTTTACCTGTTCTGTACCTGGGCTATTTTTTCGATCATCGTAAAATATTGTCGTTACTATTTACATAGAGAAGCGGGTTATAAGCGCTTTTTTTTAACGATTTTTAGCTTCGTGTTTGGACTTAATCTCGTCATTCTTTCAGGCTCGATCGACATTTTGTTCGCAGGCTGGGAAATTGTAGGGATCGCCTCGTTCTTACTCATTGCCTTCTATAGACATAGAATGCAACCGATACGGAATTCTTTAAGAGCTTATACCATCTACCGATTCTGTGACATCGGCCTGTTACTGGGCAGTTTGATGAGCCACTTGTTGTTTCACGAAAGTCAGCATTTTAGCCAATTAGTCGATTTATTCAACAACCCTGCGATGCCTCCAGCAAGCTACGGTTCCTTATGGTTAATTTCAACTTTAATATTGATTGCCGCTTCAGGCAAATCAGCACAATTTCCTTTCTGCTTTTGGCTACCGAGAGCCATGGAAGGACCAACGCCTTCAAGTGCTATTTTTTATGGCGCCTTGTCGGTACATTTAGGGGTTTTCTTATTATTGAGAACTATCCCTATTTGGTCTTATAACTATGTCACGCGCTGGAGTGTATTCAATATTGGTTTGTTGACTGTTATATTCGCCAGTATTTCAGAAAAAACCCAACCGAATATCAAAGGAAAAATTGCCTACGGCTCAATCACTCAAGTAGGCTTTATGTTTATGGAACTCGCACTTGGCCTTGAGACCTTAGTCTTGTTTCATTTTCTGGGTAATGCTTTTTTACGCTGTTATCAACTACTGGTTTCGCCTTCGATTGTCGTCCATCTACTGAGGGTTGAAGGCGCAACCGATAGTGATTTTTACATTCAAAGCAAGGCATCCTTCATAGCGGCCTAAAAGTAGTTGACACTTTTGATGTCAATAAAAAATTAACAACAAGCTACCGTAGCCATTAAAAAACGGCCAGTGACTTTAAAGATAAACGGCTTAGCTGTT
>Ga0118677_10005595_pt1 | contig 21874 bp, 18 predicted proteins | sample AliMusrvi5mmetaG_FD_86154 | JGI IMG/M metagenome (GOLD analysis project Ga0118677, IMG submission 86154)
CCATAGGCATTTGCAATATTTGAGGGGGCGTATCCATCAGCCGGTGCCGATTGCAAAGTGGGAAGCGGGTCGTTGTTCCGAGGAGAACCCGTTGTATTGGCCCTCATTCCATCACTCCACCCGTACTTCCAGTGTATGGCGGGTTTGATTCGGAAATTACGACTCGGGGTTTGGGCAAGCAATCCTTGCCATGTGTTTCCGATCAAAAATATGGAAAGCAGCGGCGCCACCCAACAACAGAACAAACGCTTCATAATATTCCAAAACTCATGATGACAATCTGGACTGGAAGAATTTGGAGTCAACAGGGGATCTGAAAATCTCCACCATTAAAATGCAAACTCACCAATATTTACTCTCATCAACCAAACCGTTAAATGAAAACAGAAACGCCTAGAGTTCAACTGGTTTATTGAGAAGAGTAGCAACACGTTGAAGGAGTCGACCGGCAGCCCCTCCGTCTAAAACGCGGTGGTCAAAACTTAGCGTGAACTGGGCTTCGGTAACTGGAACAAAGATCTTCGCCTTGGGATCCCAGAAAGGCGTAACGCGACCTGCTCCCATGCCAAGAAGAAGCGTCTGTTCGGGAAGGGGTATAGGAGTTGCCATAGTCAACCCAAAAACTCCGTAGTTTGTTATTGTCGCAATAGAGCCTCCAGTATCGGAACCTGGAAGACGGCGAGCGCGTGCAAGTTCGACTAGACGATTATAGCGCTCAACAAGATCAGCTAGAGGAAACTGGTCGGCATGCCTAATAACGGGGACCAGCACTCCATCCTCTGCTTCAACAGCAAAGCCAATATCGACTGATCTTGGATGAATAACTCGGTCTCCGATTAATCTTCCAGCGGTCGCTGGCATCTCGGAGAGAGCGATTGCCAATGCCCTAAGAGCGTAGAGAGCCGGCCCTGCCTTGACGGTTTGATGCTTTCTATGATCAAGGAGAATATCGAGCTGAATGGGTAAGACCACCGTCGCTAGAGGTCGGGTCCAGCTTCGACGCATGGCATCCGCTACCGCTACTCGCATGGAAGAAGCCGGTGAAATAGTGTTTCTTTCTAGATCCTGAAGAAATCTTTCCAGGTCATCTATTGTTACACGTCCACCCGCACCGCTTCCGGCAACACCGGCTAGATCGGCCGCATGGAGTCCGAGTTCAGACATTCGGGCCTTCATGCGTGGAGAGAGAAAACTGGCTCCGCCGGCATGAGCTGGAACAGGCAGACCCCGAACTGTGGGCTCAACTGTCATTTTGAACGCCTTTGATGGAGCAACTCCAGTATTATCAGTAGCCCTTTTTTTCTTGGGGTTATTGACAGGAACGGGGACATCATTCAAACCGAGACGCTCCGCATCCTCGTCGCTGATCTCTAGATAACCGAGACTGGCTCCCACGGCATAGCTCTCACCTATCGTTGCAGAGAGTTCCTTGAAAACACCTCCACAGGGCGCCGTGACTCCCATCACAGCCTTATTGGTTTCGACCTCAAGCAGATCGGTGCCTGACTCCACACGATCACCTACGGAGAAGGCAACCCGGACAATGGTGGCTTCAGCGATGGATTCCCCGAGTTGGGGCATGATGATTGGGAGGAGTGGCATGTCTTGGTAAAATTGAAACGCTAAAGTTTGGAAGTTGAAAGAATAGAAGAATGAAAGTGCAACCTGAGAGCGTTCATCTGTATTCTTTAGAGAGCCAATAGGCTTCGGAGCGAATTGACTACAGATGAAGCAGTTGGACGATGGGTTCCCCAGAGGGAGGGGTGATAAGGAACAGGTGTCTCCTTTGCATTGAGCCTTTGAGGAGGAGCATCGAGCAGGCCGAATCCCTCGGCTGCAACACGCGTTATTACTTCAGCGGCAACCCCACCCCAAGGCCATGCTTCACCGACGACTAGAAGACGTCCGGTACGCGCAACTGAGGCGAGGATAGTGTCGGTATCCAAAGGTCTGACTGTGCGAAGATCGACGACCTCAATGTCGTAGCCATCTCGGGAAAGCTCCTCCGCAGCAGCCAATGCCTCATGGACCATGGCACTGTATGCCACTACCGTAGCATCCCTTCCCGGACGGGCTATACGGGCCTTGTCAAAGGGAAGCGCCTCCTCAGGAAGTTTGTCCGCCTTGAGGTGATAATAGAGGAATTTGTGCTCGCAAAAAATGACTGGATCATCAAGGGAAATTGCCTCCAGCAACATTGTGTAGGCATCCTCGACCGTAGCTGGTGTCATCACCACAAGCCCTGGGTAGTGCGCATAGATCGCCTCCATGCTCTGGCTATGGAAAGGACCGCCTCCTGAGGTGCCTCCGCTCGGGAGACGCACAACGAGAGGACATGCGGTACCCGTCCGGTAATGCAAGGTAGCAGCATGATTTACTATCTGATTGAATCCACATGTGGAGAAGTCGGCGAACTGCATCTCTACAATCGGTCGCATCCCCTCCACTGCAGCTCCGATGGCGAGCCCCACCATGGCATCCTCGCTGATCGGCGCGTCGATGACGCGCCCAGGAAACTCCAAGGCTAGATTTTTGGTAGCCTTAAAAGCCCCGCCAAAGGATCCGATATCTTGGCCGTAAATAAAAACTCGGAGATCCTCAGCAAGAGCGCGGCGTTGCGCAAGCCGGATAGCCTCAAGATAGGTAATACTACTCACAGCAACTCCTCCGCGATAGAGCTTCTTCCAACGGTTGCAAAGGCATTCCAATCTTCCTCAGCGGGATCAGGCGCAGGTTCACGAAGAACCTTAGAAGCGGTTTCCTCCACATCTCTTTCCACTTCTGCGTACCATTCCGACAATTCCTGAGTTGTGATCCAACCCCGTTTCATTAGAGCCTCTTTCGCTATTTCCATACAATCGCGTCCGAGAGGGGATTGCTTTAATTCCTTAGGGATATAGGAGGCGTCATCATGTTCTCCGTGACCTACAAGTCGGAGCAGATCAGCAACAACTAACTGGGGTCCTTCTCCACCACGCGCAGCAGCAACCGCCTCCCCCATTACAGTAAGACAGTCGAAAAGGTCATTGCCAACTGCACGTCGTCCAGTCACCCCGTAACCAACCGCACGCGACATCAGATCGTCGCACGCAAACTGACGGGTGTTTGGAGTGGAATAGGCATACTGGTTGTTGGCAACCACCACGACGATTGGAAGTTTTTCAATTCCGGCGAGGTTCATTCCTTCATGAAAACTTCCCGTGGATGTCCCCCCCTCACCTATGGAAGTACCTCCGACCACACCTTTTTCCCCGCGAAAACGTCTGGCCAGCAAACCGCCACAGACGGTTGATACCATAGCGCCAAGGTGACTGATCATAGCATGGTAGCCCTCCCTTGGTCTTCCACGGTGAATGTTGCCATCGCGCCCTTTCATTGAACCGAGCGACGATCCTAAGTAAGTACGCAACGTGTCGAGGATTGTATCCCCGAATGCAAGCCTCCCAGCCTGATCCCTGATGAGTGGAGCGTATATGTCGCCGCGGCGAAGATGAACTCCAAGGGAGACACTCAACGCCTCCTGACCTCTTCCTAGAAAGACACCCCCTACGATCTTTCCGGACCGGTAAAGGGCCGCAAGTTTTTCCTCTAGAAGTCGCGCGGTCAGCATCGCACGAAAAGACTTTCGGGCAAGCTCCCGTGAGATCTCTGCAGCTAATACAGGGGTCGACATCGATTTTACCTCGCTTACGGAACCCTTAGACATCCGCTCAGACTAGGTAGAAGGGGCTTCGAAGGCAACCCCACCTTCAGGGGATTCGCAATCAATCTGGAGAACGGTTAAGGAAGCGATTTCCAAAGGAGCCCTAAAATCACCAATAGAACCGCACAGAGAAGTAAAAACTGAATCCTCGCCGAACGCTGTTCGGGAAGGGTCATGCGGCCTTTCACTGTGTTTGAACGTTTGGCACGGGGTCTACCGAACCCATCGGTCATTGTCACTGTCGAAACCGCACGAAGTTTGATCATCTCCTCTTGCTTGCGTTTCCGTTCCTCTAGCTTCTTGGGTAGCTCTGCGGCACGCCGCTGGATCTCCTCGTGCTTTTTTCTGAGCACCATTTCCTGACGACGAATTTCCTCAAGTTCGCGGTTCAGGCGAGTCCTGTCTTCCTCGATAGGAAGGTTTTGAGTTGTCCGAGGCGGCTTGGATCCTCGACGTCCGGGTGAAGGAAATACCATGCTTCGGAAATGTATGGGCGCTACCGCGGGGCTGTCAGCAGATGCCAGATCCAGAAAAACAGCGTGATCGTACCGAGAATCAAGAGTGGAAGAGTGAAGGCAAGACCGCTTCTCAGCCAATACGCAAAACTCTGGTCTCCAGCGTCGGGAAACATTGTTGAAGCCTCAGTTTCAAACCCAGATTCGGCTTCATTTGTTGGCGCTATCTTGGCATGTGATCGAGCATAAGCCATACGAGCCTCATCGACGGTTCCCATTGCTCTGGTCAGTTCACGAGAAAGATCCCTCCCCCCCCAAGCCTTGGGATTTATTTCCTCAAGGTTACGAAGATGTTCGGCATAGGAATCCTGAATGGTGTTGAGTGTTTCCAACCGACGCTGAGCCTCCTCGGTCTCGCGCTGAATAAGGATCATGGATCGACCGAGTTTATCTGCCATTTCATTGCGGCCCCTTTCAAGCTCCTCACGCCTTCGCGTCAACTCCTCGAGTCTCTGCTTTTCCTTTTCAATTTCCTCTTGTCTTTGCCGGAGTTGTAGCAGTTCCGACTGGGCTCTCTTGACTTGATTCTGTAGTTCCTCGGGTGACGGTGACTCCTCGAGATCCAACAACTCGTCGTGTTCGTCTTTGAAATCTGTCATGGGCACAATATATAGCGTAACCACACCCTTTTGACCCGAAAAATCTTCCATTAGGCGGCTTTTTTTTAATCAGGGTCAAAAATCGCCGATCCTACTCTGACAAGTGTGGCTCCCTCCTCAATCGCCACTTCGTAATCATTACTCATCCCCATGGATAGGGTCGAAAGCGGAATCCCAGCCCCTATTGCAAGGCGATCGCGTAAGTCTCTAAGCCCAGCGAAGTGAATTCTAGAAGCTTCTGCGTCGCGCGCAAGAGGAGCCATTGTCATGAAACCTTCTACATTAAGTCGGGGCAGCGTCAGAAGGTCGTCAAGCACACGTTCTAAGGAAGTTGGAGTGAAGCCGTGTTTGCTTCCTTCGCCCGACACGTTAACCTCCAGAAGAACGCGTGGATAAAGCCCCTCTTCGGCGGCGATCCTGTCGATATCACAGGCGAGCGGGAGCGAATCAACTCCATGAACAAGTTCAAAACATGGAAGCATTTTACGAATTTTGTTGGATTGCAGATGACCGATGAAATGCCAACGAAGCTTTCCAGGCAGAAGGGGAATCTTCACAAGCGCCTCTTGTACTCGACTCTCACCAAAAACCTCCTGACCGGTCTCAGCAACATCCCGGATCAGCTCGACAGGTCTGTTTTTAGAAACGACTACAAGGGTCACTTGGTTTGGATCACGCCCAGATTTACGAGCAGCGTCTGCAATTCGTGAATTGACAACTTGGAGATTGTCGGCGGGGGTTTTCATCGATGATTCGTCGTTGGAGGGATGCATAGAGAAAAAAGGGAGACTGACATCCCTTTTCACTTGGGAAGCTGCTCGGTCATGCGTAAGACTCTGCCCCATGAACATTGATGGATTCAAGGTCTTCTGCGATCTATGCGAAACCGGCAACTTTTCGCGAGCCGCAGAAGCCAGCGGCATTACCCAAAGCGCAGTCAGCCAGCAAATCAGGGCCGTAGAAAAGCGCTTCGGAGTTCCCCTCATCGATCGGACCAAAAATTCCTTCACCCTAACGCCCGAAGGGCATGTCTACCTGGATACTTGCCGTGATATTCTCAACCGCTATGAGAGCCTTGGAACTATGTTCAGGATTGCCCGAGGTGAGCTTGGTGGCAAACTCCGCATAGCCAGTGTCCTGAGTATCGCCCTTCACGATCTTCCTCCTATACTGAAACAATTCCGAAAAACGCATCCAGGCGTAGAAGTCACCGTCGATTACCGCAAGGATGAGGAAATCTACGCCGCTGTATTGGACAGACGCTCCGATCTGGGATTGATCGGTTATCCCAAGGCCCGTCCGGGTCTTCGGGCTATTACCTGCTGGAAAGAACGGCTAGTCCTCGTAATGCCTCCCGGCCATCCTCTAGCGGGCAGAAGACCGGCAACCCTTGCACAACTAAAAGGTCACCGCTTTGTGGGACTTTCACCGAAAACTCCCACCCGCCTTTATCTAGACAAGGTTATAAAAAAGGCGGGTGTTAGGCTCTCATACGTTGCCGAACTCGAAAATATAGAGACAGTAAAAGCCGCTGTTCAGGCCGAGCAGGCGATATCTATAATACCGGATACCTCTGCACGGCAAGAGGTTCGAATGGGAAGTCTGATATCCAGAGAAATTGATTCATTACAGATGTGGCGTCCGATGGGAGCCATTACACGCAGACCGATGCCTAAAAATGCATCACTGCTTGAATTTCTAAGCCTGCTAACACCACGGGCCAAGGCCTTGCTGCCTCCGGTCTAAAAAAATCAGAAGCCTCGCACTCTACCCGCATCTGATGCGTGCATCCGTTAAATTTTCTGTCAACTTGTCATACATCATGTCTACGCGGCTATTTCATCACTTCACAATCTTTGTCCAGTTACTGATCCCGTTGATGGCGTTGGACTCACTCTCCGCGCAGGCTCTACCTTCCGCGTCGGTAGCTTCATCCCCAATCTCGGTTTCTCCAACCAACCCGGCGCCTCTTGGATCTCCACCACTTGTTACAGTGACCCCGACTCCCCAGGGTGGTGCAACGTCTTCCTCTTCGATACCAACAGGTATCGCGTCTACAAACGGAAATGCCTCTCCTTCTGCTACTGTGCGTACACCCGATATGCAATTACCCTTGGAGGCTGTTGAACGTAGCGCCTACTCCTCTATCCGGGTTGAGGGACCCTATGTTGCGATGACATTCGATGATGGTCCCGATGCCACCTTGACTCCCCGCCTTCTGGACATTCTGAAGGAGAGGCACATCCATGCCACTTTTTTTGTCTTGGGACAACGGGTTCAAGATCACCCTGAGATCCTCCAGCGAGCAGTTGCCGAGGGTCATGAAATTGGCAATCACAGCTGGGACCACCCACCACTTAACAAGCTTGCCGAGGGCGGATTGCAACATCAACTGGCCGATACTTCAGCCTTAATTAAACAAACCGTCGGCCACGCCCCCACCATCATGAGACCTCCTTACGGTGCCACAAACCCAAGGCTTAGCCGGGCTATTGAAAAAGAGTATGGGATGAAGGTGATACTCTGGTCCGTTGATCCATTCGATTGGAAGGATCCTGGGGCACAGGTCGTATCGAGCCGTATCCTAAATGGTTGGAAGGGAAGCGGGGGCGCTAAGCCAGGAGCCATCATTCTCTCCCACGACATTCATAAGGGCACCATAGAAGCCATGCCCTCAACCCTTGATGCTCTCTTAGCCAAGGGTTACAAGTTCGTCACCGTTTCGGAACTGCTTGCGATGGAAAGCAAAAACCCATTGCCTGCCCCCTCAGCCTCCCCCTCAGCTCAGAAAACCCACAGAACCAAAAAGAGGTCTTCCTGATGATCCTATAAGGATTCTCTCAAGAAGCAGTCAGCACTGTTCGAAGAACACTCAGAGCTTCATCAACTTCCTCCCGAGAAACATTTAGTGGAGGAAGCAGCCTAATCGTGCGCTCTCCAGATGGAATGACAAGAAGACCTGCACTCATGAGTTTTTTTGTAATTATTAACGAGGGAGCTCCCTCCGCTTCACTCATGTCGTTAAGCTCAATCCCAATCATAAGACCAATTCCCCGCACCGTTCGGATCAGAGGGAGCTCCAATCGCTCCAAAGTTCTCTTGAGATAAGTCCCCATTTCCAGTGAGTTGGCGAGCAAGCCCTCCTCCTTGATTGCGGAGAGCACAGCCAAACCGACGGATGAGGCAAGAGGATTGCCGCCAAAAGTTGTTCCGTGTGTTCCTGGACCAAGCAGATCACAAAGCGACCCTCTTTCCTTTCCTTCCGAATCCGGTCCAGCAAGACGTGTGCCAGCCCAAAAGGCTCCGAGGGGAAAACCGTTCGCGATACCCTTCGCCCAACTCACAGCATCGGGTTCCACACCCTCCCTAACTAGCGTCCTCCATGCGCACCAGTCTCCCGTGCGCCCGAAACCGCACTGAACTTCGTCAAAGAGAAGAAGGAGGTTGTGTCTGTCACAGAGTCTTCGGGCAACCCTCAGAAATTCTGGTGTGGCAGGGTGAATGCCGCTCTCACCCTGAATCGGTTCCAACAAGATCGCAGCGGTGACTGGGGTGATAGCCGCCTCAAGAGCGTCCGTATCGTTGAAAGGAACATGAACAAAGCCCTCCAGAAGCGGGGCAAACCCTGTCTTCACTTTCTCCTGACCAGTTGCACTGATGCCGGCAAGTGTACGACCATGAAAGGAGTTCGTACAGGTGATGATGCCGAAACGGCCTTCGGGAGAGCCGAATTTCCGAGCCAATTTATAAAGCCCCTCGTTGGCTTCGGCTCCGCTGTTGCAAAAGAAGACCTTCCCGTCGAGACCGACTAAATCGACAATGAGTTTCGCCAGCTCTGCCTGAGGCCTCGTCATATAGAGATTCGAGGTATGAAGAAGGGTAGCGCCCTGCTTCGTTAGCGCCCTAGTGACTGCGGGATGACAATGACCGAGCGAACAGACGGCGATTCCCGCGCCGAAATCGAGGTATGCCTTGCCAGACTCGTCCCAGACTCGGCTTCCCTGTCCGCGAGCAAGCGCAAGATCAAAACGACCATAGGTAGGCATGACATATTGACCGTATAGATCGTTGGTATCAGATAAACTCATCGGCAATGTAAGGTAAGAATTAATCAGGAAATGAGGAAATCAGGAAATCAGTTTCCTGAATCCCTCCTCATCGAGGATCTTCACACCCAGTTTCTCCGCCTTGGCAAGTTTGCTCCCCGAATCATCGCCTGCCAGCAAATAGCTCGTTTTGGTGCTAACCGTGCCGGAAACCCTCCCACCAAGGGAGCGTATCAATGCCTCAGCCTCCTCGCGAGGAATAGACAATGTGCCAGTCAACACCCAGAGGGTTCCGTTCAGCAAACCTTCAGTAGTATGCCTAGAGTCACTTTGATCACGTTCTCCAAAGTTTAGTTTTGCAACTCGAAGTTTCTCCAGCAAACCAGAAACTTTCGGATCGTGAATCCAGTCATGAATCGACTTGGCCATGACATCTCCAATTTCTTCAACAGCGCAAAGTTCTCCCACCCCCGCAGAAGCCATTCGGTCTAGGGTTCCAAACCTTGAGGCTAGGGTGCGGGCGGCAGTGACGCCCACATGTGGAATACTCAGGGCTGCCAGAAGTCTCCAGAGTGGTTGGTCACGGCTAGCTGCAATGGAGGCGAGAAGGTTTTCGACACTCTTCGGCCCCATTCTCTGGAGAGCAAGGAGTTGTTCTGCCCTGAGATAATAGAGATCTGCAATATCGCGAACCATCCCCTCTCCCACGAGTTGTTCCACCACAGCCTCCCCAAGGCCGGCAATATCCATGCATGCTCGTCCTGCAAAATATTCGATGCGTCGTCGAAGCTGTGCCGGACATGTTGGATTGCTGCAACGTACCGCAACTTCTCCATCTGTTCGAGAGACAGGAGAGGAGCAGCCAGGGCAATTAGAAGGCATAACAAATGTTCGCTCGGATCCATCACGTTCATTGACCAGAGCTCTGACAACAGAAGGAATGACATCGCCTGCCTTTTCAACAATCACCCAATCACCGACTCGGAGATCCTTACGGGCGATCTCCTCCGCATTGTGCAGTGTCGCACGCGCAACGCTACTCCCCGCGACAAAGACTGGTTGCAATTCGGCAACCGGCGTAAGCACCCCACTTCTCCCGACCTGGATTATTATATCCAGAAGACGCGTTCTGGCCTGCTCTGGCTCATACTTGTAAGCAATTGCCCATCGTGGAGCCTTGCTGGTGGAGCCCAGGAGAGCATGTTGAGCAATCTGATTAACCTTAATTACGGCTCCATCGGTCTCAAACGGAAATCCATGGCGAATCTCTCCGAGTTCACGAATAGCCGCAACGATTTCCTCAGTAGTTCGTGCGGTCCAGATTTTCGGATCTGTAGGAAGACCCCATTCGCTAAGGCATCTGACGAACTCCATTTGGGTTGAGGGAAGTGGGGTGACAGATCCTGGCTCAAAAGCTCCAAATCCATAGAACAGAGCCGAAAGTTTTCTTTCGGCTACTATGTTAGGATCAAGCTGTTTAAGGGTCCCTGCTGCAGCGTTGCGGGGATTGGAAAAGACGGGTGAACCCTGTTCGTCACGCTCGGCATTGATCCGAGCAAAGTTTTCCTTCGGAAGATAGACCTCCCCCCTAACCTCAAGAAGTAATGGCACAATACCGAGCAGCATTCCGGGTATTTCACTGATTGTACGGATATTACGAGTCACCTCATCACCCATGATGCCATCCCCACGGGTAGTAGCACGAACCAAACGGCCACTTTCATAAAGGAGGGCAATCGCCACCCCGTCTATCTTGGGTTCTACCGTAAACGTGATATCAACGCCGGGAAGTAAGCGGTTCAACCGCTTTACAAATTCCTCTATCTCGTCCTCGGTATAGGTGTTATCTAGACTCTGCATCGGCACAAGGTGGCGAACCTGGAGGAAGGACCCCTGAGGTCTACCACCCACCCTTTGGGTTGGCGAATCGGGAGTGATTAGCTGGGGATTGGCGCGCTCCAGATCGAGCAGTACGCGGTAGAGGTCATCGTATTCCCGGTCGGTGATCTCCGGTTTGGCCTGCTCGTAGTACAACCGGTCATGATGGCTAATCTTGTGACGCAAATCCTCGATTCTTTCCGATATTTCAGGGGAGGTTCTGACTCGGGAGACATCCGGAGGGTTTTGGGCAAATAGATCGTCGGTGGGCATCGTACTCGTGATCGCAAGTGATCATTTTTTATCTGAACCTCGTGACATTGGCGATCTTTGAACATCGGAAACGGTCTGATTTTGACGTCAATGGAGTAATACCACTCCTTTGGGATCAAGCGGGGCTATTATGGGAATTGGCACGGCGCTTGCTCTATCATGATTGGTTTGTGGTTGCAGCCCGGCTGGAAAAGCTTTCGAGGTCTCGGGGGGGAACTCGGGAAAATTACGGCCGGGCTGCTTTTTTTTGGGTTCGCGAGAGGAAGAATCCGCTACAATTCGAGTTCCATGAGTATCCAATCTGATAGTATCCCCGATCAGATCAGCGAAAGGCTCGGCAATCGGAACGTAGAACACCGACTGGAACTTCAGAAAAAGTTAACCATGAGAAAGGTTTCCCAAGGATTGGGGCCCTTCGCTATGGATCATTTTTTTTCCCTAGATCAAATCATCGGCACTGTGATTGGAGTTTGCGGCCTGAAGGGACTTGGCTTGCACAATATGATGGATCTGCAGATTGTGGAAAACGAGGTCTTTCTTCCAGGTCTACCCTCGGCTTTTGAGGGCTTTAGGTTGATGCAACTCTCTGATCTTCATTGTGATCTCGATATCCATTTGATGGAAAAGGTTAGGGAAATGATACAGAAGATTCCTCACGATGCGGTAGTTCTAACAGGCGATTACCATAACAAAGTATCCCACTCTTTCGAACGATCTCTGAAGGAGATGAAAAAATTAATTCCATTACTTCATCCGGTTCGTTTTGGGATTTTGGGCAATCACGATTTTTTGGAAAAGACTGCGATCTTTGAAGAAAATGGACTTCCTGTCCTTTTGAACGAATCATGTTCAATAAGTCGAGGTGACCAGCGTCTGTGGATCTGCGGTATCGATGACCCTCATTTTTTCAAGACTCATGACCTCGTAAAAGCGCGAACAGGAATTCCGGAAGGTGAAATTAGCATTCTTCTTTCCCACTCCCCGGAAACTTACCGTCAAGCATCCGAACTCGGCTATCATTTGCAATTAAGCGGACATACTCACGGTGGTCAGATTTGCCTGCCAGGTGGAATTCCCATCTATCACAATGCACCAGGATGCCGCAGAGATCACCTGTCAGGACCATGGCGCGAAAAGACGATGGTTGGCTATACATCGCGAGGAACTGGCTCAGCAGGGGTAGCGGCACGATTTTACTGTCCTCCGGAAATCACCATCCATATCTTGCGCGGAGTAAGGTAAACTGGACTCTCCAACAGTTCTTTAAGGTCAGTCGTCTTTTCAGGGGATGCTCTCCCCTCTGATCAAATCCTCCCAGGTCTGACGTTCGCGTACGACTGACGCTTTCTCACCATCTACAAGTACCTCGGGCGGCATTGGGCGGGCATTGTAGGATGAAGACATGACAAAACCATAGGCTCCCGCACTCATTAGCGCGATCTTGTCACCAGGAGCTAGCACGGGAATTTCCCGATCCTGGGCCAGAAAATCGCCGCTTTCACAGACGGGTCCCACTACATCCACCGTTTCGAGGATCCCCGACTCCGATTGGAGCAGTGGTTCAATCTCGTGATACCCCTCGTAAAGTGCCGGGCGGATGAGGTCGTTCATTCCTGCATCCACAATCACGAAATTTTTCGTCGGAGTGCTCTTCCTGTAGAGAACGCTGGCAAGAAGAACTCCTGCATTACCAACGATGAATCGGCCCGGTTCAAATAAGATCCTAAGACCAAGCTGCTTTAAAGGTTCGATCACCTCAGCTGCGTAGTCCTCGGGGGAGAGACGACCTCCATCTTCCCCATGAGTCCCTGCCCACCATGCCGCTTCACCGCTACGCAGGGCTCCCCTGTAAGCAATCCCGACTCCTCCGCCTATGCTAAAAAATTCCAATCGGTATCTGGATTTCAGATCTAGAACAAGGGGCGTGAGCTTACGAATCGCCTCTGCAAAGGGAGCAGCCTTAAGAATTTGGGAGCCTATATGTGTCTGAAGTCCTCGGATACGGAGATGCTGGAGGGTGGCAGCCCTGTCGTAAACGGCCGCGGCTCGGTCAAGGCCGATCCCAAATTTGTTTTTGCTCTTACCCGTCGAAATATATTTGTGTGTGGGTGCATCGACATCGGGATTCACACGTATTGCAACAGGGGCAATCAGACCTGCGCTTTCCGCAACTCGGTTGATCATCTCGAGTTCCTCCTCGGACTCCACGTTGAAACTGTATATCCCTTGCCGCAGAGCATAGTCGATCTCTGCACTCGTTTTACCCACACCCGCAAAGGTGCAACGATCAGCCCGCCCCCCAGCCTTGAGCACCTTGAACAATTCGCCTCCCGAGACAATATCGAAGCCCGCTCCTTCCCTGGCCAAAAGATTAAGTACCGAAAGGTTACCATTCGCCTTCATTGCGTAGCAGATCATGCGGTCAAGCGAATTGAATGCAGAATCGAGACGACGGTAGTTTTCCCGGATCGTCCCGGCAGAATAAACATACGCAGGAGTTCCCACCTCGAAGGCAAGACTATTGAGATCCACCCCTTCGCAGTGAAGGACGTCTTCAATATATCGAAAATAATGCATGGAATGAATGTAAAAGGTGAATGGTCTAAGGTGAAAGGTGAAACGATGTTCCAAACTTGATCAGGTAAGCATTGGCAGATTCATAAAATCATGAAGAGTCAATCTGCCTATTTCTCTCATTTTTCCTATTGGATTCAGTCTCTATGACCTCAGACCGTACTTTTTTGTATCCGTATCATTTGAATGGAGGTAGTGGATCCCCAAGCATTTACTAGAGCTGAATCCTTCCTCATATTTATCTAAAATACTATCTGTTGTGGCTCTCAATTCGAATAAGACAAAAATACCACAATTTTTGGATTGTATTTGTGTGGGCCAACTGAAATACAAAGCGCGAGTTGACACCCTCCTACCACCAGTTTTCCACGGTGTGTTCCAAGTATCTCCCTGCCGAGATCTCGATGGAGAACCCGTGTTTACCATGCCAATTGGATGGCGATTTGGTACCCCATTTTTCTTCCGGATCCTTGGTCCGGCTGGATAACTGCACTAAAACCTACATACACCTAAACTGAACCGATGCATCGAACATCACCTATGGAAACTTCCGACGAGCAGAGTCTATTCTCTCCAACCTCTTCGGGTTTACAACGGAAAGGTGCGACGAGTCAGGTGAAGAACTTTGTTCTCGATACAAACGTCCTGCTTCACGACCCGCATTGCGTGAACCGATTTGAGAACAACCATCTGTTTATTCCTGTTGAGGTGCTTGGCGAGTTAGACCGTTTCAAGAACGAGCAGACAGAGAGAGGTGCCAATGCCCGTACTGTGCACCGCTTCCTTACTCAGATCTTTGACCACCAGACAAAGAAAGTTACGCGTGGGGTCAGGACGACCGGCGGGGGCACGGTAAGGATATATATCAACGACAGCCTGCGCAAAGATCGCCCGTCTTCAGTGATGCGCCGCTTCTCCAGAATTTTTCCTGATCGTGAACCGGTGGATCATCGGATTATGGCAGCCTGTCTTGCCGTTCAGGAAAGCGAGGAGAATCCAACAATCCTGATTACCAAGGATCTGAACATGCAATTGAAGGCGATGGCCCTAGGGATCACCTGTCAGGATTATCTCAATGACAAAGTCTCCGCAGAAGATGCCGAGGAGGGTGAGATTAGAAAAATCAGCGTCGAGTCCCACGAACTCCAGCGCTTTGGTAGCTCGCAGAGCATCGTACTAGATGAGAGCCGAACCGGCCCACTCGAGATCAATGAGTATGTTCTCCTATCGGCCTCGGAGCAGAAGCTAATGCCTGCACGACATCTCGGCGAAGGCCACTTCCAGCGGCTTAAGGTTCCTCAGTCGCTTCAAATGCCCCGGGGAATAGAATTGCGGGCCGCAAATCTCGGGCAACTCTGCTTTCTTGATGCCCTTCTGGATCCCACAATCTCACTCATAACCTGTTACGGGCAGGCCGGCACCGGTAAAACTCTTATGGCGGTGGCGGCGGGACTTTATCTGACTACCCAGAGGGAGTATAATGGGATGACGGTCAGTCGGCCCGTAGTCGCAATGGGAGATACCCTCGGCTTCCTGCCTGGCACCCTTAATGAGAAGCTACACCCTTGGCTCCAGTCTATTTACGATGCTTTCGAAGTCCTTCTTCCCATTCACCCACAGCGGACAGAAGGTCAAAACGGCCAGCATGCCTCCGAGCGTAAAAAACAAAAAAAACAGAATGCTTGGCAACAGGAGACCAACGCCCCAGGCCACCCCCCACTCAAGCCATACGAACAACTCATTCAGCGGGGACTTCTGGAGATCGAGGCCCTTTGTTATATCCGAGGTCGCTCCATCCCGAACCGTTTTTTTGTACTCGACGAAGCGCAGCAATTGACGCCGCTTGAAGCAAAGACAGTTGTCACCCGCATGTCCAAGGGATCGAAACTGGTCATGGTAGGCGACCCCGCCCAAATTGATAATCCCTATGTGGATCGTCGCTCCAATGGCCTAGTTCATACTAGGAATAGGCTCCGTGGACAGAAACTCACCGCCCACATTTCTCTCACCAAGGGAGAGAGGAGCCAGCTTGCAGAAATGGGCGCGACCCTAATGTAACTTCCCTTTCTTTCGATGCTTAGACTTTGAGAAATACACTGCTATAGCTGTTGCTACATCCGCTTCATACAATGCTACCTCTCGAAACATGACCAAAGCCGGAATTTTTCAAATTAGGTATTAGAAGATCAGAATTTTCGGTGATTGGCCCCTGTCGCTGTTGATGAATCAGGATCTAGAAGCATATCCAAAGTCTCATTAATAAAGTCATTACCAATGAACGGTCTATCATTTTAGGTCCCGGCCTGAATCTTGACTCCACTTGCCATTAAAAGGGTTGCTTTCCATTCACTTTGCAAGTGTCCCCGAGGTTACTCCCAGTTGTGCACGAGCACGGAGTGTGCGCCAGATTTCCGATCCTTGGATGCGACCGTCAAGGAGATCCTTGTAGGCCCGAAGGATTTCACTGGTCTGAACGGCATTTTCCTCTAGTAATTCCACTCGAAAATTGCGGAGACCTGCCGCATGGAGTTCGTTGAAATATCCTGCCCCTGTCTGGGCAACGGCATTGAAGAGCGTATTACGACATCCAACATCGGCGCGTAGAGGGTGCTTCATGCCGACACGGTCTTTGAGATGAACACGGTGGACGTCACAGGGACGACCACAGTTGGTGTGATCACTGCCGGTGGACAAAAATGCCGCAAAAACACAGTGTTCCATATGAAACATAGGCATATGCTGATGGAGGGTAAGCTCAAACCAGAAAGGAGGAGCAGAGCGAAGAAGATCGAGCACCTGTGAAACGTTAAGATCGTAGCTGATAGTCACACGGTCGAGTCCTCTTCCTGACTTTTGATCCATGAAATACTGTGCAGTGAGCGGATTTGCTACGTTTAACGAGAAATCTCCCACTGTAGTGAGTCCTCTCGATCGGAAGTACATAATCGCGCCGAGATTTCGGATAAGCACACCATCGGGTTCGGCATTCTCAATGAGCTTGAAAAAACCTTCCTCTGTCGCTTTCTGGATTCGTGGGGTCGCAAGCAGGATCTTGGCATCCCTGCACTCACGTACGAGGTTAACAGCATCTTTGTATCGACGGATATCCTCGAAATCCGCATACAGTTCCCGAATCCCATTTTCGAGAGCGGATTGTAGCTGATCCATAGTACGGCAAAGCACATTTAAAGAGGTATCCGAAGCCTCGATTGGTTTCTCGAGGCTCGCGTGATCAAAGGATTCTTTCTGCTTCAATATCGACCTCCAGTTAACCCATACCTCGGGTCGGGGGTGATCTGAAGAGATCAGGATTTTTTTGAGGAGTTCGCGGCGCATTCTGTTGATCTCTCCGAGGGGAATGATCACCTCCCCCTTAAGATCGACTTGGAGCATCCGAAGTTCGAGTCCTGCCTCGGAAGTCTTGCCGAGTTGCACACGGAGCTTTTCAGCCGTTAAAGGAGCATTCCTAGCCGTCTCCAAGGGAATAAGAGACTTCACAATAACATCTTCCGATTTAAATATCAGAGCCTCACCAGCCTCCCCCGAAACTGTAACATCAAATGGTCGGAGACTTCGCGGCATGATCCTCCCAACGAATGATTGCCGAAGACGTCTGTCCAATTCGGGGTCGTCGGTCTTCCAGATTCGATCGCCGTTTTTGAGCCGTCTGAGATCAAGCTGTCCATGGCGGAACGAATACCTGTTACCTCGAATCCCATAGATTCTCCCCCCCTGTTCCCGATCGGTATCTTCCCCGGTGTCAAACACGATCCCGTCGCCAGGACTGAGTTGAACCTGCGAATCAAAGGCTATAAAATCGTGAGCGATCTCAATGATCGTCCCGACATAAGGGCCCCGTTTTTTCCCGAAGCGAGCATGTACCAATTCCTGATGATTCACACCGTGCATCCATCCGGGATAAAGCCCTCTCGAAAAGGTCATTTCAAGCTGATAGCGATCCTCCGGACTCGCATTACGTGGATGGCCTGAAAGAGCTGAATCAATTGCCTTCCTGTACACCTGACAGACTGCTGCAACATATTCGGGAGATTTCAGGCGCCCCTCGATCTTGAAGCTGACAACCCCGCACTCAATAAGTGCCGGAATGTCATCCACCGCTGCTAGATCCTGCGGGGAAAGAAGGTAGCGCCTGTCGCCAAGATCACGTACAGAGCCATCGACAATAAGTTCATAAGGCATCCTACATGCCTGTGCGCACTCGCCTCGGTTGGCACTTCGCTTTCCCAAGGACTCGCTGGTGAGACACTGCCCTGAGTAGGCAACACACAGAGCCCCGTGAACGAAAACTTCCATCGGCATGCGGGTGGAGTCGAATCGCTTGAGCTCCCGCAGGGAAAGCTCTCGGGCCAACACTGCTCTGCAAATTCCAAGGTCGCGCGCCAACTCCACACCCTGCGGGGAACTCAGCGTCATCTGGGTGGATGCATGAATCGGCAGGTCTGGAACGATCAGTCTTGCCAGTCGCACCAAGCCTATATCCTGAACAATTAGAGCATCCACATTAGAACGATTGAGAAGCCTTAGGTAGCGGGCTGCGTCATCCAACTCTGCAGTGAAGACGAGTGTGTTGAGGGTTACATAGGCCTTAACGCCATGGCGGTGAATGAAGTCGATGACATCTGGCAATTCCTGCTCTGTGAAGTTATCGGCGCGAAGCCGGGCGTTGAACCGAGGAAGTCCGAAATAGACTGCATCGGCTCCGTTTGCTACGGCTGCCTTAAGGCACTCCCAGCCTCCGGCTGGAGCGAGAAGTTCTGGAGTCAGGGACATTGAGCGCAGAGAAAATTGAAGGAATCAGCAGGAACTCGAACGACGATATGGAAGCCATCCAATTGAAAATAACTCGATGTCATATCCATCGTTCGAGCATCTTCAGCCCCCAGCAGCTATATTCATGAGCTCAAGTCGATCCCCGTCCGTAAGGGCGATGGTCGCCCACTCATCCCGAAGCAAAGCAATCCCGTTGTGTTCCACAAGGACAAGGGATGCATGCAGGGAGAGTTCCTTCAGCAGTTCCTCAAGTGACACTGCCTCGGTTTCCTTAGCAACACTATTAATTATTAGGGTGTGCATGTAGGTTGATTCAAGAAAACCGTCGGTTCAAATAGCTAATTCAACCGGGTGTTCGTGCTTCGTCCTGTCCTTTTTTTCCCCACCGCTCTTACCAAGAATGGCATTATCCCAGTCCTTCCAAACAGGTTCGAGACCTTTCCCTCTGAGCATGGCCGCCACCTCAGCGGAGGAACGAATATCGCTTATGGCAAATTGCTCGGTGGCTGAAAAGCCCTCATCAATGGCAGCGACATGTTTTCCCTTCACCGTCTGATGCAGGCGATCTCCTCCCTGCCCCGTGTAACCACCCGGATCGGTGTGACTACCAGCACTCATCATGGTAACTCCCAGTGGGGCCAGTGCATCACGCAGGAACGATGGTTCGCGGGTACTCAAAACAATGCCAACCTGGGGAAATGTCACACGAAGGGCGAAGATAAGTTGTGTAAGATCACGATCAGAAAAAGGAAAACGGGGTTCGAAGGATCCGGCGGCGGGACGCAGCCTGGGTAGGCTTACAGTGATGTGGGAGGTCCAGCATACACGCTGAAGATGATACAGGTGCGTCGCGAGAGCAGTAGCTTCTGAGCGCCAGTCCGAAAGACCAAAAAGAACTCCGATACCAAGCCGGCGAAAACCTGCGGCATATGCGCGTTCCGGCGAATCAAGGCGCCAATTGTAGTCCTTCTTGGGACCAGCCGTATGAAGCTCCCTGTAAGTTAAACGGTCATAGGTCTCCTGATAAACAATCAGACCCTCGGCGCCGGCTGCGACCAGAGGCAGATAGTCTGCTGTCTCCATCGGAGCCACTTCAAGCGATATACTTGGAATTTCTTGCGTAAGACGTTCCAAACACCTCCTGAGATAGTCTCCCGAGACAAACTTGGGATGCTCCCCAGCCACCAGCAGCAAATTACGAAATCCTTCGCCGGCAAGATATCTCGCCTCGGCCGCTACCTGCTCTATTTCAAGGGTCACCCGCAGAATTGCATTGTCACGGGAAAAACCACAATAGGAACAAGAATTGACGCATTCGTTAGAGAGATAAAGGGGGGCAAACATCCTCATTGTCCGTCCAAAATGTCGACGGGTCAGTGAAGCAGATTTACGAGCCAGTTCCTCAAGGACTGTATCACTGCAGGGTCGCAACATGCTTTTGAACCCACGCATCACAGGCGGAGGCGTGGTCAGCAAGGAATCAATCTGAGTAGAAAAAGGCATTACAAATATAGGACTAGAAAATAAAGGTGGAGATTTGCAAGGAATCGAGACCACCCACTTGAACTTAAAAGAAAACAGCGTTCCATCCTTGTTTTCTTAGATTCTACATTCATCCGGCTTTATTTCCTTGCAGCGCTACCCATAGCCCTAGTTCTTCCATCTCATTCTCAGAGGGCGGACGCCCAGGCGCCCGCCAAGAATCATCAAGTGCAGAAACAGTACTTATTCTACCATTCTTCCAGACCCAAGAGACGCCTCCGTGGGGACCTACCTTGAGAGGATCACTCCAGAGATGGATGGAAAGCGTGCCGGAAGGGTTTACTGCGGCGGAAAGATGCATGGGGCCGCTGTCTGAACTTACTGAGAACCTAGCCCCCCTGATAATAGCGAGTAACTCGGCGAGGTCCGTAGCGTTTGTCCAATCCTCCACATTGGACGGCAATCCCCCGACGCAACTCCCCCTCCCGACCAATATGAGTCTTCTGGATCCAACACCGCGTGCAAAGGCGCGGATAAGGTCGTGATGGAGGCTTTTCCCTGCGCCACGAGAAAAGGGATGCAAAACGAGATAAGGCGTAGTGGCATCAAAGCCGATAGGAAATCTCCCTTTGGGGAGAAGAAACTCCGTTTCTTGAGGTCTAGGAATCTCTAGAATGTTCAGGACATCTAAGTAACGGTTTACTGCATGAACACCAGACCGGACGCTTGCATTTTGTTGGTAAAAGAGACGGGCTCCTTCTCGTGCATCCCCAAGACCGATAATCGTGGCGGCACCAGAGAACCGGGCGAATAACGCGCTCCTCATCAAACCCTGAAGGTCTATCGCCAAATGGGGCTTCCAGTCACTTAGGGTCCGTAGCCACACTATGGAACGCAACCATCCAGCGGGACCTCGAAAACTCTCCCTAGGAAAGAGAACAGTGCCGGATACTCCGGGATGTTCCTCCACCAAGAAGCGTAGCACAGGAAGGATAAGCCACCGTAGCTCGGCCTCAGGCCAATAATTATGGATAGCCGAGACCAACGGAAGAGAGTGGATGATATCCCCCATTGAACTCGCTTTTACCAGAAGAATGCGACTAGGCGGCTTCATGGCGTTCCGGATGAACGAGGCGAGGATGGGGTTATTGAAAGTGTATCATGGTTCTCATGGACCAGTATCCTCTCCTGTTGCGGGATCATCAGTTTTTCCTCCAAAACTCTCAGTTCTTTCATAAGGGTCGGCACTCGCTGTTTCTCACCCTCCTTGAAAAGTTGTAGCAGACGCGTATAAGCCTCACGTTCCCTGCCAGGGGAACGTGCGGTCTCGTATGCTGCAAAACGTCTCAGATAGGTGGGGGAGTCGGGAAATGAAGCCGCCTTTGAGAAAGCATCCGCAGCCCCCGCATGATCCTGTTCCTTATCGCGAAGGAGGGTGCCTAGTCTCTCATAGAGAAGATATTGATCGGGGTTGTTGCGGATGCCTCTTTCAAGAAAATCACGCCCGAGGGAAACATACTCGCGCGCGGTCCTCTCGCGGAGAGCTTCACTTTTCTGTTTTTCATCCTGAAGAGCGGCAGCGCTAGCGTTCCATGCCATGTGCCATGCGGCGTTATCCCAATAGAGAAGGTTGTGTGGTTGAAGGGTCGTTACCGTGTTAAACAGCCCTGCCATGCGACCCCATTCGGTTCTCTCCCACGCAGAATGAGCTTCAATCCAGAGAATGGCAGCCAATGGTGCACGGAACCCACTGAGGGCGGCGAGAAATCCTGACTGACCAATCTGTTCTCGAAGATCGAGATCAATGTTCGTATTCCTAAAGCCTGCGGAATTGGAGTCTTTTTGAAGTCTGATCTGCCATGGGATAAGAAACAGGCCGGATATGACAATCAAAAGAAGTGCTCCTAAGTGGCTTAGATTGGAATTTCTAACTCTTATCATTAGAGTTCGCGGTTTTGGAAAACCAGGCAGGCAACAGAATAATAGACAGCCGTGTAACATCCTCCCAGGGCT
>Ga0118677_10005596_pt1 | contig 21873 bp, 10 predicted proteins | sample AliMusrvi5mmetaG_FD_86154 | JGI IMG/M metagenome (GOLD analysis project Ga0118677, IMG submission 86154)
CATTTGCACCCTGAAGGGGTGCCAGATACGGGGAGGTGCTTCAATAGCAGCACCTGCTGCGACCCCTGTCAGGGTCGGATTCCTGTGAATCTCTCAATCCCGGGGTTTTCGGCCGCATTGCGGCCTCGACCCCGGGCGAATGACTGCCATCCCTCCACGATGCTTCATCGAGGGAATCCAACTTGCTCGACAGCGTGGTTCCTTTGAGGTCGAATACTGAGTTCTGATGTTTAACCCCACTGAAGCCTACGTGTCGGCCATCAGCTAACCTCCGCACTCAAGAATTGCACCCATTTTCCTCGCACTGGAAATTGACCCACCTTTCGGGTTGCTCTTTACAAGTGACCTAGAGAGACATACTTATGGCTATGCTAATCAACAAGCGCCTCTCACATTTCTGCACTTGGAGTTTAAATGTTCTCCCGGATGCCGACACCAAGCCCGCCCGCTTGCCACGGTGGGCCTGTCTGGTGTGGGTGAACATGGCGCTCGGAGTGCCACAAACGCCGGCTGCAGACAAACCTGTGGTGATCCCAGCCGATTCTGTATTGGCGGCTGGCACTTGGCACACGGCAGAGCTTCCAGTCTATCGGGATCCAGACGACGACTGGGCCAAGGATCCGTCAGTGGTCAAGGTCGGGGACACATACTACATGTATTACACCAGCGCCAACCCGTGGCAAGACAGCGGCTGCGGCGGCAAGGGCGAGTCGCGCATCGACTATGCAACATCACCCGACGGGCTGGTATGGACCTATCAGGGGCTATCGATTCCCAAGGGCAAGCCTGGCGAATGGGATGAGGAGCGGCCGCAGGCACCGGCCAAGCCGATATTGAAAGATGGCGTGTATTACATGTATTATGCCGGGAAAAATCCCAAGCGGGCAGTAGAGATTGGATATGCGACCTCCACCGATCTGCGCCACTGGACCAAAAATCCCGGCAACCCGGTGCTGCACAAGGGCAAGTGTAACGACCCTTTTATCTTCTTTGAAAACGGCACCTACTACCTGTTCTACACCTCAGGCGGCGATTCCATCTTTTACGTCACCTCCACCAACTTGCTCGATTGGTCGGCCGAACCAGTAGCCACCGGCGCGGTGGGCGAGGGCAGCGTGGTGCTCAAGGACGGCAACACCTACACGTTGTTCGGCTGCATCGGTTTTTCTAACAACGGAGAATACTACAAGGCTTACACCACGCAGGACCTCAAAAAACCGTTCACCGATTGCGGCCGAATCAAGATCAACAATCCGGATTTCGCCAAGGGCACTTTGAGCCACGGCGACGTCATCCGCGAGGGCAACGATTATTGGTTTTACATGCAGGGCACCCGCGACGGTGGCAAACGCTTCCAAATCGGCCTAGCCAAACAAGCAGTCCCTCAAGCACCTGTGATGAAGCCTCGCTAGAATGATCAGAATCCATCTTAATGGCAAAATACCAACTTTTTTGCTGGTGTTGCGGGAAGAAAATTCCATTATCCCCTTGCTTTAGTCAGTCCGCCACGTTGGCGGCTGACTGAGTAGATCCTAACATTAATAGCCGCCATGTCACTTGTTAGCAAACTCCCACGTTATGTTCCCGGTCTATTGGCCGTCATTCTGTCCATCGCCGCAAGTTCCGGAGCACGTGCTCAAACGGTCGTAAGCGGGCCTGCCACTGGCATCAGCGCCACCGGAGCGACCCTCAACGGAACCGTGAATCCAGACGGACTGACAACGAGCGCGCTGTTCGAATACGGTCTGACCAGCGCGTATGGAACCCAGGCCGAGGTGGCCCTGGCACCAGACAACGGTGCCACCGAGCAGAGCGTGAGCAAAGCCATCAGCGGGTTGCTACCGGCAACCGCCTACCACTACCGCCTGAGCGCGGCCCATGGTGGTGCCACCAGCGTTGGTGCGGACATGACATTCTCAACCGAGGCAACGCAAGAGCTATTCAAATACACAATCAGTAACGGGAATGTCACCCTGACTCGGTACACCGGTTCCGCCAGCGCGGTGAGCGTCCCCGACACAATCAGCGGCCTGCCTGTCACCAGCATCGGTGACACCGCATTTTTGGGTTGCACCAACCTTGTCAGCATCACCTTGCCGAGCAGCATCACCAGCATCGGCGACTCAGCGTTTCAATCATGCACCAGTCTCACGGGCGTCAAGCTGCCCAACAATGTCATCAGTATTGGCAACTATGCGTTCGCTTACTGTTCTAGTCTAACTGTCGCCACGCTCGGTGAAAACGTCACCAGCATCGGAATATCCGCGTTCTATTCCTGCACCGTGCTGGCCGGCATCTCTCTCCCCGACACCGTTACGGCCATTGCGCCCGGAACTTTTTTCAATTGCATCCACCTGGCTAACGTAAACCTCGGCAATGGCATCACCAGCATCGGCCTATCTGCGTTCTATTCTTGTACCGGGCTGACGAGCCTCACTCTCCCCGCCAGCCTCACCAGCATCGGAGACTGGGCCTTTGAAAGTTGCACCGGGCTGACCTCCATAACTCTACCCGACAGCGTCACAACCCTAGCAGAGGGGGCGTTTTCCACATGCAGCGGGCTCGTTGGCGTGAACTTCGGCACTGGCCTCACCAGCATCGGCAAATGGGCTTTTCAATGGTGCACCAGTCTGCCCGATCTCACACTCCCAGACGGCCTCACCAGCATTGGCATTTCCGCGTTCTATTCGTGCACCGGACTGCTGGCAGTGACCCTTCCCAACAGTGTCACCAGCTTCGGTGGATGGGCGTTCGAGAGTTGCTCCCGGCTAGCAACCATCGCGCTGCCCCACAGCATCACCGGCATCCCCCAAGGAGCGTTCTATAACTGCGCCGGGCTGATTCATGTAACCCTTCCCAACAGCGTCACAAGCATCGGCAATTCGGCGTTCTATAACTGCACCAGCCTAATCGGCGTGGACTTCGGCAATGGCGTCACCAACATGGGTGACTGGGTATTCGAAAATTGCGCCCGGCTAAGCGCCATCACGCTGCCCAACAGCCTCACCAGCATCCCCCAAGGAACCTTCTCCAACTGCAGCGACCTGGCCAACGTGGTCTTCGGCAATGGCGTTACCCGCGTCGGCGAGTGGGCGTTCTACGCATGCACCAGCCTGACCAGCCTGACGTTGCCCGATAGTGTCACCAGCATCGCAGAAGGCGGGTTCGCAAATTGTTCCGGCGTGGCCGCCATCCACTTCGGCAACGGCCTCACCAGCATCGGCGACTGGGCGTTTCAATATTGCACCGGCCTGACCGCGCTTACCCTGCCTAACAGCGTCACCAGCATTGGTATTGATACGTTTTATTCCTGCACCAATCTAGCCGAAGCCACCATTCCCACCAGCGTCACCAGTATCGGCAGTTGGGCGTTTGAAAGTTGCAGCGCACTGGCAAACCTGAGGTTCATGGGAGCCCCCCCCAGTTTAGGCACAGAGGTATTCCTCGATGCCACCCAAGTAACCGTGTATTACTTGCTAGGAACCCCCGGCTGGGCATCTACGTTTGGCGGTATGCCAACTGCCACTTTTAATCCTCCTGCCATCACCACACATCCGACTGGTGGCTCTTTTAGTGTGCTCAACTTCCCCTACTCCGTCAGCTTCCACGTGGTGGCTTCGGGAACAGCGCCGCTAACCTATGAATGGCACTTAAACGGTGCAATTGTTCCTAGTGCTACGTCTGACACGCTTTCCAAGCAAGTCACAACTTCTGGGAGCTACTCTGCTTATGTGATTGTGAGAAATGACTTTGGCTATGCTACAAGCAATCCAGCTACGGTGATTCTTACTTCCCAGGGGCCAAGTCCGATTGTAAGCACCGGTGCCGCAAGCAATCTCTCCGCGCCATCTGCGACGCTCAACGGAACGGTGTCTGGAACGGTGCTCGCACCCATAATCACCGCATACTTTGAATATGGCCTCACAACCTCGTATGGCACCATGGTGAGCGTGAATTATTCCACAGCCACCAGCGTCTTCGCTGCTTGTAGCGAATTGCTGGCGGACACGACTTATCACTATCGGTTGGTTGCCAACAACATGAATGGCACTACCTATGGGGATGATCGAACCTTTGTTCCAGTGCAATACAACTACACGATTTCCAACAATACCGCCACTATCACAAGCTACACGGGTACCGGCAGTAACTTGACCCTCCCCAGCACGATTGAAGGGAAACTCGTTACCCGGGTTGAAAATTGGGCATTCGCTAACTCAAGCAGTCTGAACCTCGTGACCCTTCCCGCCAGCATCACTAGCATCGGAGATGGAGCATTTTCCTCTTGCGCTAACTTGAAAGGACTGATTTTCCAAGGCAACGCCCCCACTCTCGGTGGAGCCGTTTTCTCCGGGGATGATCAAGGGAAGGTATATTATTCCCCTGGCACCACAGGCTGGAACACTGTCTTTGGCGGTCTTCCGACGGAGGCACTTCCCTTCCAATTCACAATCACTAACAACGCCATTACCATCACGCGCTACACGGGTTCCAGCACTGACGTGCTCGTCCCTGGCGTTATCGCAGGCATCCCGGTCACCAGTATCGGCAGCGAGGCGTTTCTATCCTCAACCAACTTGCTCAGAGTCACTCTCCCCGCCAGCATTACAAGCATCGGGGACAGGGCCTTTGCCTCCTGCACCAGTTTGTTGAGGGTTTATTTCAATGGCAACTCCCCAAGTCTCGGCGCGACGGTTTTCTCCGGAAACATCACTGCCAACGTCTATTACATCCCGACCATGACAGGCTGGGGCTCAACCTTTGGCGGGCTCCAAACGGTGCCGATTGGATTAGTCACTCACACGACAAGTTACAATACAGTTACCATCACCGGATATACTGGCCCCGGCACAACCTTGACCATCCCCAGCATGATCGACGGGCTTCCCGTCACCAGCATCGGAACTTATGCATTTGGTTATGAAACCACCCTATCCAATGTCACGATTCCCAATAGCGTCACCAGCATTCAGGACTATGCGTTCCATGACTGCCAATCCCTGGTTGGCGTCACGATCCCCAGCAGCGTCACCTCCATCGGGTGGGGGGCTTTCCAATATTGCTCGAACCTGGCCACCATCACCCTTCCTAGTAGCGTCACCCGCATTGAATCATCAACTTTCTTTGAATGCGCCAGCCTGACCAGTGTCACCATTCCAAGCAGCATCACCAACATCGGCGATGAGGCGTTTCAATCATGCATTGGGCTGACCACCATCACAATCCCCATCGGCGTCACCAACATCGGTGTTAACGCATTCGCTTACTGCCGCAGCCTCTCCTCAATTACTGTGGATTCGCTAAATTCGGCTTATAGCAGTCTGAATGGCGTCTTGTTTAATAAGACTCAGACCGTTCTCATCCAATGTCCGGGGGGCAAAATCGGATCTTACACAATTCCCAGCAGTGTCACAACCATCGGTGTCGGCGCGTTTTCCGGCGACTCAGGACTGACAGCCATCACTATTCCCAACAGCGTCACCAGCATCGGGGATGGAGCGTTCCAAGATTGCTCCGGTCTAACCGGCATCACAATCCCCGTTAGCATCACCAGCATCGGCAGTCAGGCATTCCTATCCTGCACTGGACTAACCGGCATCACGATCCCCAATAGCGTCACCAGTATGGGGAATGGCGCCTTCCAATATTGCTCTGGGCTTACGAGTATCACCATTTCCACCAACCTCACCAGCATCGAAAGTAATGCGTTCTACTATTGCACCGGACTAACCAGTGTTACGATCCCCAATAGCGTCACCAGCATTGGGAGCGGCGCTTTCTATAACTGCACGAAGCTGACCACTGCCACCATCGGAAACAGCGTCACAAGCATCGGCAGCAGCGCGTTTGAATCTTGCTCCGGCCTAACCAGTATTACGATCCCCAGTAGCGTGACCAGTATTGAGAGTTATGCGTTTCTATCTTGCACCAAACTCACCAGTGTCCTGATTCCCAATAGCGTTACGAGTATCGGCGAATCCGCGTTCTCATACTGCTCGAGTCTTTCCGCAATCACGGTGAACGCGATCAATGCCAACTACAGCAGCGTGGATGGAGTATTATTCAACAAGAGCCAGACACTCCTCATCCAATGGCCAGGTGGAAAAAGCGGAGGTTATTCCATCCCTAGCAGCGTAACCGCCATTGGAAACGGCGCATTTGCCGGTTGCTCCGGCCTATCCGGCGTCACCATTCCAATCAGCGTCACCAGCATCGGGAATTCTGCGTTCTATTCCTGCACCGGATTGACCAGTGTGATTCTACCAAACAGCGTCACAAACATCGGAAGCTATGCGTTCTATTCCTGCACCGGGTTGACCAGTTTCACCATCCCCAGCAGCGTCACGAGCATCGGCAGCTATGCGTTCGCATCCTGCACCGGTTTGACCAGTTTCACCATTCCAAGCAGCGTCACTAGCATCGGCAGTGCTGCGTTCTATTCCTGCACCGGATTAACCAGTTTCATCATCCCCAGCGGCCTCTCCCGTATTAGCAGCGATACGTTCTACAATTGCATCGGGTTGACAAGTATCACCATCCCCGGCGGCGTCACCAGCATTGACGACGATGCGTTTAACCACTGCACCGGGTTGACCAGCATCACCATCCCCAGCAGCGTCACAAATATTGGCAGCTATGCCTTCGCATCATGCACTGGCCTGACCAACGTCACTCTCCCCGCCAGTCTTACAAGCATTGGCATCTATGCGTTCTATGGCTGCACTGGCCTATCTAGCATCATTCTGCCCGCCAGTGTTACGAGCATAGGCAACTATGCCTTTGCCTCCTGCTCCAGCCTGGCGAAAGCAAGTTTCATGGGCGATGCCCCATCAAACCACATGGGTACTAACGTCTTCGCCTCCACTGCCAGTGCCTTCTCGGTGCTTTATTATAGAGGAAAAGCAGGATTCCTTTCACCGGTTTGGAGCGGGTTCCCGGCCACTGGCCTGTGGCCGCCTTCTACCACCACTGGCGTGGCAAGCGCAATCACGATGACGTCTAGCTACCTCCAAGGCATTGTGACCTTGAGCGGAGTCGCTAACACCGCTTTCTTTGAATATGGACTGACAACAGCATATGGTGCCGTTGCCAACTTGACGCTTTCACCAGACGGCGGCTCAACTGCGCAAGCGGTCAATGTGATGCTCAGCGGCTTGCAAGCGGGAAAAATCTATCACTACCGACTGAACGCCACCAACGCCAGCGGCACGGGACCGGGCCGGGACATGACATTTATGACCCTGGCACCGCCGATCACTCCCGGTGAACTGGTGGGGCCCAAATTCGATATTTCTGGAGGAACAGTGACCCTCACAGTGCAACCGACGGTCTCCGGGCACCGCTACCAACTCCAATGCTCCGACACCATGATGCCTGGCTCTTGGCAAAATCTCGGCTCGCTGTTTGACGGCGATGGCAACACCCATGTCTTTAGCGATACCTATTCCCCGGAGGTGAAAAAGCGCTTCTATCGACTCGTTCTCTCGGTAACACCTTAGCCATGGGTTGGCTTTGGAAACATTTGGATTGCCGCTTGCCCCCCAGCTTGTCGTCGATCAACCCACCAGCAGCACATGGACCTGTGCCGCCCCGACCACCGACATCGGCCGATTTTGCATCAGGTAAAATTAAGTTTTCTTGACAATCGGCCGATTTTTCGCTTTTAGAAGTTCAGCGCAGATGGCACGACGCAGCTTGGCGATTGAGAGAGTGAGACGCTTGGAGGTCCGGACACGGGCGGTCCAACGGGCTGTGCATGCGGTTTTTGGAGTGCTGTGCATGGCGGTGGGTTTTGTGGTGGTGGCCACGGCGGTGCCGCAAAAGCGCCGGGTGGAGGAATTGGAAGAGAAACTGGCGCAGGCGAACGTACGGGAGCAGGACATGCTGGCCGAGCGTGAGTCTTATGAAATCGAGCATCGGGCGCTGCGCGAGGATCCGGCGTTTTTGGAGATTCACGCGCGGGACCGGCTCAATGTTTATCGCGAAGGCGAGCGGGTGCTGAAATTTCGCAAAGCGGAGTGACGGGGCTGTGGGCATTGGGCTTGATCATGGGCCAGTACAGGTCTGCCGTTTGTCGAATTGATCAAGGACGTAGTGGTGGCTCAGATAAAGGATGAAAGGATTTGCACTCGCCGGAAGTACGCAAAAGCAGAGTGAAAGCCAGCGCCCAAATCCCAATATCCCCCCGCCCAACCTGCCGTCTCGCGGCCTGCCTAATAGCCGGAATGGCAGTGCTCGTAACGATCGCGGCAGCAAGCGCCGCCAATCCGACTCATCTGCGCTGCGAGTATCGAGCCAACCCGCTCGGCATTGATGTACTCAAGCCGCGGTTGTCGTGGCAGATCGAGGACGAAGGTCAAAACGCGAGGATAGCTCCAGCGCCCCCTGGAAAAGCCGGCGAGACCCTAGCTGAGGTGGCCGAAGGCAACGCAGTGGTCAGAGGGCGGATGCAGAGCGCCTATCAGGTTCTGGTGGCATCCACTCCGGTACTCCTCGCCCAAGACCAGGGAGATTTGTGGGACAGCGGCAGGGTGGCATCGGAGCAATGCAACCAGGTCGAATATGCCGGCAAGCCGCTGGGGTCAAGGAGCCATTGTTTTTGGAAAGTACGCGGATGGCTCAATGACGGTAAAGCGAGTGCGTGGAGCGCCACGGCAAACTGGTCCATGGGTTTGCTCACAGCGACGGACTGGCAGGCAAAGTGGATTGGGATGGACATGCAGGATGCCACCGCTGATCCTAAGGATGCGGAAAAACGGCGACTCCCGGCACGCTATCTGCGCAGGGAATTTGCGGCTTCAAAGACCGTCAAGCACGCCATGGCTTATGTCTGTGGACTGGGTTGCTTCGACCTTCATATCAATGGAAAAAAAATCGGCGACCATTTGATGGATCCTGTCCTCACGGAATATAACAAACGTGCGTGTTACGTGGCTTTTGACGTCACCCAAGACATAGTCAAGGGCAGCAACGCGGTTGGGGTAGTGCTTGGCAACGGGAGATTTCTTGCACCACGCCTGACCAATCCGGCGCCCTATAAGGATTACGGTGCTCCCAGGCTATTGGCACAGATTGAAGTTGAGTATGAAGATGGCAGCTCTGCGTGGTGGCTAAGCGACGGCCAATGGCACGCCACAGCAAACGGACCAATCATCGCCAACAATGAATACGACGGTGAGGAATACGATGCCAGGAAGGAGATGCCAAACTGGGATGCTGTGGGATTCGATGATTCCAAATGGCGTGATGTCCACCTTGTTGATGGGCCAAAAGGCCAACTGGTGGCTCAGTCCGTCGAACCTAACAGAGTTGTCGAAAAGCTGAAGCCGGTGATGTTAACGGAACCCAAGCCCGGCGTGTGGGTTGTGGATTTCGGGCAGGCATTTTACGGACAAGTTCGCATCAAAGTCAGCGGCCAGGCGGGCACAGTGCTCAGCATGACCGCAGCCTACAGCCTCAAGAGTGATGGCACCTTGAAGACTGCGGACAACCGGAATGCCAATTGCACTGATATTTACATTCTCAACGGGAAGGGCGAAGAAACCTGGTGCCCGTTATTAAAGGGACAGGGGCTGAGGCGCATTCAGGTCACCGGCTGGCCCGGCAAGCCGAGCGCGGACCAATTTGAGGGATGGGTGATTAGCACGGATGCGGCCAATGTGGGCTCATTCGAGTGTTCCAATCCGCTGATCAGCAAGATTCATAGGAATTATTTTTGGGGAGCACGCATGTATAAGCGGCATGGTGTGCCGCTGGATCCAGACCGTGATGAGCGGCAGGGTTGGCTGGGGGATCCAGCCAAGGATGCGGAGAGTGATGCGTTCAACTTGGGCGTGGCCGCGTTCTACAGCAAATGGTTGGGCGATATCAGGCTAGATCAACGCAGCGATGGCAGCATCGGTGATATATCACCCAATTTCTGGGACTGGGGAAACGGCGTGCTTTGGCCCAGCGTGATTACGATCATCCCCGAATGGCTGTTTGATTTCTACGGCGACCGCCGAGCGCTGGAAGCCAACTATGAGACCATCAAAAAGTGGATGGCATTCCATCAACAACGGCTGGAGCCTGATTTCACGGTAAGCCAGGACAGCTATGGAGATTGGTGTGACGCGTCAACAATGGATCAGGGCGGCAAGGCCATGGGCAATACCGCCATGCCTTTGCTATCCACTGCCTATTTTTTCAATAACTGCCGTATCGCGGCCCGGTTGGCAAAGCTCCTCGGCAAACCTGATGACGAGAAGGCGTTTGCGGCGCTCGGAGAAAAAGTCAAAGCAGGTTTCAACGGGAAATTCCTAGATCCCGTCACCGGCACGTATGCGGGAGACACCCAGTGCGCTTATGTCTTGGCGTTAAAGTTCGGGCTGGTGCCACCGACGATGCGCGATGCCATGGTCGCACGGCTCATCGATAATATACTGGTGAAGAACCATGGCCACCTGACGGTTGGCTTGATTGGCATGCAGTGGTTAATGCAGACACTGACGGAGATTGGCCGGCCTGATGTTGGCTATACCATTGCCACCCAGACGACGCGGCCGAGTTGGGGTTATATGATCGGCAAAGGAGCCACCACCATCTGGGAGCGCTGGGATTGTGATACCCAGGGCGGCGGCATGAACAGCGAGGCTCTGTCAATCCTTTCCGGAAACCTCGACGCCTGGTTCTATCAGACACTGGCGGGAATCAACTATGATCCGGCACAACCCGGCTTCAAGCACATCCTCATCAATCCCCGGCCACTGGGTGATCTCACTTGGGTAAAGGCACATCATGATTCTTTGTATGGCCGCATCGTCAGCAATTGGCAACTCGAGGGCGACAAGCTAACCATGGATGTGACGATTCCCGCCAACACCACGGCGACGGTGTTTGTCCCGGCCAAGGATCAGGCCGGCGTGACCGAGTCCGGCAAGTTGGCCGCAGACGCGGATGGCGTGAAATTCCTACGGATGGATGGCTTGGCAGCCGTTTATGCCGTGGGTTCCGGCACCTATCGGTTTAGATCCACTTTCCCGCTATCTCATCACTGACCAATCCTGACTTGTGGTTTACCGTGCGACCCGGCTGATTCGCAGTTCGTCGATAGCGCCTGTAAAGTTTCCGAGTTCTAGAATCCAATCATCGGTGCGGCCGGTTTGTACGATTGCAGTGGCGGAGGCGAGCACATTTCCATCGACTTCCAAGGATACTAGATTGGTGACAGTGCGGGTGATCTTGAGAGTGTGCCACATTCCAGGTGCGATGCTGGTGTTCCATCCGGCATTGGTGAAAACGATATTGTTTCCGGCCAGCAAGATGGGCGTTGCCGGCCACATCCATTTGTCCTGAATGAATCCCAAGGAACTGTCCCAGGCTTGGAACATTCGTAGGATGTTGTAGCAATCATGTCCCCGGGCGAGAAACGCGGTGGGGAAAATTCTTGCTTCGATACACAGGTCATGAGTGGCAGGAGAGACCTCCGAATTGGGGATATTGACGGTGAGTTTGTCCCCTAGATTCGCAAAGGATGCGCAGCCACCGTAAGGATGTTTCATCCATGTTGGATTGCTTAGCTGGTTTGTGCCGCCAGTTTCTGTCAGGTGGTGGTTATTGCCGCTGCTATCTTGGAAATCGCCATCGAAGTGGTAAAGCGCTATGGTATCCGCATCATTGGTGAAGCCTTCCGGAGCCGGGCGGGGATTGATCGTGCGGCTGATGCGAACCTCATCGATGTCGGCATCTATATCTCCGATGCTAAAGGTCCAATCATCGGTTCGTCCATAATTATTGAGCACCAAGGCGCTGGCAACCTCAACGTCATTCACTTTGAGACTGACATTGCCGGTGGTGTCGCGTGTCAGCGTGAATTTCTGCCATTTTCCAAGAGTGATCGCTGATGCCCACTGGCTGTTAGAAAAAACTTTCGTTTGGGCGCTGAGTAACATAGGGGATGCGGGTGTGAGCCATTTGTCTTGGAGGATTCCCAGTGAGCTATCCCACCATTGCTGCAACCAGAGAATTCTACCGACATCATGTCCCCAGGCCTTGTAGCTGCGCGGGAACATCCAGGCTTCGATGGTGAGTTCCTGAGAGGTATTGCCGGGCGCTATCCATTCATCTGGAATCAGGGCGGAAAGGCTGTCGCCGAAGTTGCTAAAACGCGCAGCTTGGCCGGCCGGGGAGCCATCGGCATGGGTGGTTGGAACAAAGGTGACGTTGCCAATCGGGGTTAGATCGAATTGGTTGCCGCTGTCATCCAAAAAGTCCCCATTGAAGTGATAGAGCGCCACTGTGGTTTCGTCCGCTTCCAATTCCCTGTCAAAAGGCTGGATAGAGGCAATACCGAGGGTTGCGGGCGGTGTTCCCGTTCCCGTTCCCGTTCCCGTTCCCGTTCCCGTTCCCGTTCCCGTTCCTGTTCCTGTTCCTGTTCCAGATCCAGTTCCTGTTCCAGATCCAGTTCCAGTGATGGTACCCGTGCCTGTCCCAGAGGTGGGGATGGGAATGGTTCGGCTGATGCGGACCTCGTCGATGTCAGCGTCAATGTCTCCGATACGAAAGGTCCAATCGTTGGTTCGTCCGTAGTCGTTGGGAACTAGGGCGCTGGCTACTAGGATGTCATTTACTGCGAGACTGATATAGCCGGCGGCGTCCTGAGCCACCGTAAGTTTTTGCCATTGGCCCGGGGTGATTGCGGATGTCCATTGACTGTTGGTGAAGATGGTGGTTTGGCCGCTACGCAGCATGGGGGTAGCGGGTGTTAGCCATAGGTCCTGGAGGATCCCCAGCGAGCTATCCCAGCATTGTTCCAGCCAGAGGATTTGGCTCGTACCGTGGCCATAAGCTTTGTAGGCCCGAGGGAAGATCCATGCCTCAATGGTGAGTCCCTGCGGAGTCGTGCCAGGTGCTATCCAAGAGTCCGGAATCACGGTGGAGAGACTGTCACCGAAGTTACGGAAGCGTGCCGCTTGACCGACTGGAGATCCATCGGCATGGGTCGTGGGAACGAAGGAAACGTCGCCCGTTTGGACCAGATCGAATTGATTGCCGCTGTCATCTGCAAAGTCCCCATTAAAATGATAAAGAGCCACGGTGTATTCATCAGTTTGGAATTCCCTGTCAAAGGGTCGTATAGTGGTGGCAAGAGGAATGAGCGCCGGAGGAGTGGTGGAACTACTGGTGGTGGTGGAGCCAGTGGTAGGGGCGGAGCTGGGTATGCTGCCAGTGATTCTGAGTTCGTCGATATAACCATCGAAGTTGCCGAGGGTGAGGGACCAGTCCGAAGTCCTATCGTATCTGCTCGTTGTTCCCGCTGTGCCGGTGCCAACAATCTGACCATCGAGTTTTACCGTGTACTGGCCGGAGGCGTCACGGGAGATGGAAAGGAGTTGCCAAGTTCCGATTTGGATCAATTGCTTCCACTGGGATCGATCAAACAGACTGATTCCATCGGCTGTGATTCCCGGGTTGTTGGGTTGAACCCACATGTCTTGCTGGACACCAAATTGACTGTCCCACGCTTGGTACAAGTTGAGTAGCGGCTCGTTGGAGGCACCGTAGGATTTGTAAGCCAAGGGGAGGATCCACGCTTCCACTGTTAGAGGACTCGCGGTGGATCCGGGAGCGATACGATTGTCTGGAAGTTGGACAGTGAGGGAGTCGCCGATGCCATGGAACCGAACGGCTGAACCTGCCGGGTTGCCCATCCACCCGGTGGCGAGCTGATCGAAATCCACCCGCCCATGTTTGGTCAAATTGAATCCATTGGGGGAGGCATCGTTAAAGTCACCGTTAAAATGATAGAGAGCGACGGTAGTGACTTCGAGCGGGAATTCGGCGGCACCTTGGGCTGACTGGATGCCCACCTCGGTGCGGGCGGAAACTCTTTTTCCATCTGGAAGTACTGCTTCTGCTTCGACCCAGAAGGTTCCGGTTTTCCTTGGCGTTGTATGGAAGGACGGCCCGCCGATGTAGCAAGCCTCCGGAGTTTCCCAAGTGACCCGGGCGTTGGTTAGATCGAGGGCACCAGCTTGGATCGTGAAAGTAGCCGGCTGGTTTTGCAGCAGGAATTGAGCGGTGCTAATAATTTCGGCGGGAGCGGTTTGCCACGGGATTGAGGCTCCGGGAGCGGTGGCCGCCAAGGCGCAGATACTTCCCAGCTCGCGTGCCTGTTGAGCGACCACATATTCGGTAGTGACGTTAAAGGTATCGGCCCAGCGGTCGTAGAGCGGGTATGAGTTGGATGCCACCCAATCGAAGGGGAAAGTCATCTGGTTCAGGTCCGAGGTATAAAGGCTGGTCCAAGGGAAACCGGCTTGGATGTTGCCGATCGGGAGTCCGGATGGTGGCATTTCCCGGTTGTCATTCTGTGCGTATTGACTGACGATTTCATGTTGCTGGTGTTGTCCTGCGCCGGTGACAAACGAGACATTGAGTGGGTTGCAACCGAGTTCGTAGTTAATGTTTCCAAGTACCAGGGTTTTCCAATCGGCACGCGCGTCGAGAGCATTGCGGGTTGTGATGTCGAAGGCTCGATCACCAGAGAAAAACCAACCGGCGGTCATAAACCGTTTGGAGGCATCGTCTAGGCAGGTACCATAGGCGCTTTGTAAGCTACGGCTAGCAATGGCGTCGCCAGCGGTATGGATGATGGCCTGTGTTTTCGCCAATTGATCCGAGTTCATTTCGGCGAGCGTCCGTTTGCCAGAGCTTACGGCGAAGCTATACGATCGGGCGGCACAGCCGTAACCTTCAAAGAGATACCACCATCCCCAACGGACGGTTGCGGGGTCTTGAGGGTTATACCATTCTATGAATTTCTGTTGGCATGCCGGGTCCCCGGTGGCCACAAACATAGATGCGGCCGCCCAGGCGAGTTCATCATCGTGAGAGAACAAATCCCCGTAATCCGTGATTTTTTGGTAACTGCCGGCTTTGCCGTATGTTTGGATCGCGGCGAGTAGAAAATTCCAGCCGGCGCGCGCTTTTTGCAAGTATAGCGCCGCCTCTGCGGGATATTGTTGCTTGAAGCGTGGCGAGGAGGCGATGTCGGCCAGGGCTCCCACCGCAGCGGCGGTCACGGCGGTATTTTTAGGCCAGACGACTTGCGGGTCGCCTGCGTCTGGCAGCACATTATTTTCATACGAACGGTGCATCGGGTACACGAGGAAAAAGAACCCGCCGTCGTCATCCTGAAGTTTGACGAGATAGTCTGCCTCAACTTTGGCTTCTTGCAGCAAGTCGCTCTTGCCGTCACCGCTTTCGGGAATTCCCAGATTATCCAAATCTCCGGCCCCGGGAAAATTATCCGCTGCAAACGCTAGATGGTGAATCAACTGCGCGGAATTGATCGTGTATTTGCTGTAGTCGCCCGCATCGTGGTGCCCACCGGAAACATCAATGGGACCGGTGCGCAGGATCGGATATAGCTGCGTTTCCACCGAAGTAATCCGGTTAGTGGCACCGCTGTCACTATTGCCGGAGGCGATGGCGGCCCAAGTGTCTTGGAATTGCGCGTCGCCGGTAGGGATGCTTGCCGCCGCGACGTGGCAGGCCGCGTGGGTGTGGCGGCTGTAAGGCAGCGTCAAAGCGACTCCACAGCGTTGGTTGTAAAGCCCCTGGGCGTACATCCGGGCAAAATTGAGCGCCATGTCTGGATCAATTTGGAACGCCAGTGAACGACCCAGTCCATCGATTTCAAGCTGATAGTTGCCAGCGGTTTCAAGGGCCGAGAAATCGGCGACCATGACTTTTTGATAAGGCAGGGGTGTGGTCCCGAAGCCTACATCCGGACGCGGAGTGAGGACGCCAGTGAAGGCGGTGGTGCCTGTAGCAGTATCAATGATGCGGAAGGCTGCGGCTGGTATGTCCAATTCGCCGGCGCTACCAAGATAGTAGCCGACCATCGCCTGTTTCGGTCCGAGGGTGGGATAGCCGACTTGGTTGACGTGAATCGCCGGGTTGCGGCGGTCGGTAGCCAAGGTGATGGTGAAGGAGTCGGGGGTTCCAGTGCCCCAACCGTCGGTCGTGACGGTGACGGCGTCGCCGGGTTGCGCCGGGGTGGCGAGCTGCAGATAAATTCGGTTGTCAATGTGGACGTCGTATTTCGCCAGCGGCGCATGCGCAACCCGGCGGCGGAACCCGCCAAAAGTGGCGAGGGTGGGCTGGCCGTTCAAAGTAACGGTGAAACTGGAAGGATCGGGCGGAGATAATACCCCCCCGGGCACAAAATTCCAACTCGTCAGCTCCTGCCCCTTGGCTCTTGCGCCTGTCCGCGCCAGTTCCAGGAGCTGGGTGTGATGAATCGCAGGCATTCGGTGCCGCTGACCGGGCTCTGGCCGTGGAGACCATCAATCCGGTCGGCATCCGTCGTTTGCTCTGCCTGTACCAGAATACAGGACGTCAAAACTGCGAAAATACTCAAGCCCATGACATATTCGGTAGTTTTCATGTTTTTTGTAAGCTGAACCCTCCGCAGAATTCCGCAAGCGAAAATTTCAGTTTTTTGTATTTTTACCTAATAATGCAGAAATCTGCAATATTTGCAGGTTTATTTGCTGATTATCGTGCATGACAATGATGGATTTTAAGTATTTTTACACAAATCCCCGCCGATATTCTCACTCGGATGTCGAGGGATGCGGCTGGCCACCTCCATTTTCTTTGGTTTTGGCTTTCCTGCCGACGTTTGGGGTCTAGGCTGCGTCCCCCCATGTCCGTAAAGATCCGCTTCAATTCCGCCACCACCACCGGTCTTGTTCTGGCCAAGGTGGGCCACCCTCAACGCGACGAACCCCTGCAAACGTCCAGGGAAATCTGCACCATCGCCGAGGATGACCAGGAAACACTCTGCACCATTTTTCTCAAACCCTTCAAAAACCTCAGTGGCCACCGCTTCAGTCATCACGCAGCACTCGACCAACACGAAATGCACGCCCTCGCTACGGCCATTTTCGCCGAACCCGCCGGCTTGCTGGAAAAAGGTTGCGACATTGCTAAACGCCTCTACGCCAAATCCAACCATCCTAACATCAAGTCTGGCGACCTCTGCATCTGCCTCATCCAAGATATCGAGGTCAATGGCGAACCCAGCCAGGGCCTGTGCATCTTGAAGTCCGAAAGCGTGGTGCCGTTTCTCAGCATTTCCACTCGCGACGGCGATCTGCGCCTGTCCACAGAGCAGGGCATCAATCCCGACAAACTCGACAAGGGCTGCCTCATTCTCAATCACCAGCCGCATAAGGGATATCATATTCTAACATTCGACCGCTCCGGCACCGAGTCGCGGTTTTGGGTCAGGGATTTTCTGGGCGTGGTGCCCATCACTGATAGTCCATTCCTCACTAACAAATACGCCAACATGGCGGTGGCCTTTGTCGAGCAGCAGGCTAAAGAGCAACCTAGCGACGCGGATGCCCCGCCGTGGGAGGCGTGCAGCGCCGCCCGCGACGCGCTCGGTTATTTTGAGGGCAAGGAGAAATTCAGCCTGCAGGAGTTTGAGGAACAGGTACTCAAGACACCGGCGGCAGCCGCCAAGTTCGCGGCCCACCGCGCCCAGGTCGAAAAAGACCAAGGGCAGAGGTTCGACGACTCATTCGACATCTCCAAAAAGGACATTATTAAGGCGAAAAAAAAAGTCGGCGCCATCATCAAACTCGATACCGGCGTTGAAATCCATCTCAAACCGTCCTTGACCGGCAAGCCCGACGCGGTCATCGAGCGCGGCTTCGACGACGCCAGGGGTATGAAATTCATCAGAGTGTTTTTCAATCAAGATGTGTCGGGGTGACAAAAAGCCACGGCGGTGAGGGCAGGAAGAGCACGGCGGGAAAGAAGCTCGCGCCACCGTGGACCGGGCGTTCGGCGAGCTCAGCCGAGCCGCATCTTGCCCGGATGACCCTGATGAAAGAATGCATTTAGCTTCGCACCTATTCCATTCGCCTCGCCATGGGCAATGCAGGCAGGATCAGGACTCCTTACCTCTGTGAAGTGAGACTGACATCGGTTTAGGGCAGCCACTGCTCTAGCACGGAAACAAGTGTGAGAGGGTTGATAGGCTTAGGTATATGCTCATTCATGCCCGCGTCCAAGCACGCCATTCTATCGCTCTGCATGGCATTGGAGGTCATGGCGATGATGGGCACATGCGGATTGATCTGGGTGGAAAGTGAGCTGCGGATCAAGCGGGTGGCTTCCAGGCCGTCCATCTCGGGCATTTGAATGTCCATAAGGACAAGTTCATAGGAGCGGCTACCGAGGGCTTGAATGGCTTGTACGCCGTTGGCGACCACATCCACCTGCAGTCCGAGAGGTTGCAGGAAGCCGAGGGCCACTTTTTGGTTGATACGGTTGTCCTCGGCAAGCAGCACGCGTTTGCCGTGCCAGCGAGGTTTTTTGGCGACCTCATCGGGCAAGGCAACGAGATCAATGTCCAGTCGCTCCAAATCGAGCTTGCCCGCGAGGTCAACCACCATGATGCCGTCGATGGTTGCATTGACCTGTGCCTCAAGGATGGCGGTTCTCAAGCATCGTTTCTCCTCCGCCTGTTTGCGCTCGGCCACAACGAAATCTAATTTCCTGTGGCGGCTGAGCTGCAATTTGAGCAGGGTAATGAACGCAGCGGTAAGGCTCAAGCCGAGGAGGGCCGTCCACCAGGTGAAGCACAGCGGGTGCAGGCGAACAAATCCCGGCCCGGCTAGGGCCGTCAGCGTGAAGGTATTGCCAAACAGCAATGCGGGACACATCAAGGAAATGCCCGGGGCCGGAAGACCGAGCGCTTCCCATTCCCCGGCTAATAGACTTGCCAGACGCCCCTGATCCTTGCGCCGGATGAATCGCAGGTGGTTGACAACCCATTCGCAGCGACTGCCAGCCAATTGCGAGATATTCTCCTTGCTCAGGCACATCCCGCCCTCGGCCTGCCTCGACGTCCAGTACACCAGGCAGCCGCCTGCGGTGAGGATGCTCAGTAGCAAGGCGGCACTCGTAAATATGTTAGGCATCGGACGATTATTGCTGCGTTTCTGCGCGGAAATAAATCTGCTATACTTGCCAAGTAAAGGAGAAAAATAAATATATCTATCAATTATTAAGCACCCCTTATGGATCGAGTCAAGCGTGCGAGGTGGGTGAGCATGCTAAATTTGCAGAGATCCCGCAAAACTTGCGGATTCTTTATGTATGAATTGCATATTAGCGCGGCATGGAGGCGACTACTGCCTCTATATAACGTCCTAAGTGTCTCATTATAAATGATTTATAAAATAATTACCAGCAACTACTCGCCCGTTAATTCATTCATCAGTAGTTGTATCTAACAACCATAATCCGAGCCAGTGATTATACTCGTCAGTTGTTATGCTTAGTCAAATTTTTTTTCATCTATTAGCTGGAAATCAGTATTTTATTTGATTCCATACCTTGACGACCAGCATGACTCGGGACAATGTAGGCGCGTGAACGACGCCGCAATCTATCAACCATCACTTGGAGGAACCAGCAGTGATGGCTGGCCTAACAGTACTGCTGGCTTCCCGCCTGAGTCCCGTGTTAGGGAAGTTAATACTGAGAGGCGGGAGCAGCATACGCAGATTCTAACGGGCGCGGGTATGTTGTTTGCGACCGTGCTGGTCTTGGGCCTGGTAGGGGTGCTGGTGGTGTTTGCCGTCCTGCGCGAGAACCAGGTGTTCTGGACCAATGCGGGTGGCTATCCGATTTGGCTACGCGACTTGGTGCTGTGGACTTTCTATCCAATTTTAGCAATCACTGGAATGAGTCTCATTCTTCTTAGCATGGCGTGTTTTTCCCGGGTCTGCCGTTCGCTGCGCTTTTTCGTTCTGGAGGTGCAATTATTGCTGGCGTGCTGGGGGCTGTTAGCCACTACTTTCTACATTGCCTTCAGCAACAACGTTATAAATATCATGGAAGGCAGGGACGTTCACTCGCACTCCCAAGAATCGCTCCGCAAGTAAGCGAAGAACTCATGGTGCTTGGTAAGTGCCGTACCGGGACGAGACAGGTGGCGGGTACGGATCCGTATCTAAGCGCGAGGATGGAATTGGCGGTGTACTGCTTTGAGACGCTGGCGGTCAACGTGGGTGTAAACCTGAGTGGTGGAGATATCGGCATGACCCAACAATTCCTGGATGACCCGCAGGTCGGCCCCGCCTTCCAATAAATGGGTAGCAAACGAGTGGCGCAGCAGATGCGGAAAGACGTTGTGGGCGATGCCGGCCAGCGCAGCGCGGTGTTTGACGATTTGGCGTACGCGGTCAGGCGACAAGGGACCGCCGCGCACACTCAGGAAAATATGTGAGGAGCTGCGTTTGGAGACGAGCATGGGTCTGGCGTTTTGAAGATAATCCTGGAGTGCCTCACAGGCCTTGGTGCCGACGCGAACGATGCGTGTTTTGTTGCCCTTGCCGGTGACGCGCAGGAAACCCTCATCGAAGTCCATCATCTCGAGCCGTGCCCGGCAGAGTTCTGACAAGCGCAAGCCCGAGGCGTAGAATAGTTCCAGGATAGCCAAGTCTCGGCGGTCCAGCGGTAGCGCCGGATCGATGGATTCCAGCAAAGTTGTAATTTCCTTGGCATGGAGGGTCTCCGGCAATGTCTGATCGGGGTGGGGCGCAAGCAGCGGCTCGGCCGGGTCCATTGCCAGGCGCCCCTGCGCCGCCAGCCAGCGAAAAAATACTTTTAGGTGCACCGTGGTGATGCGCAACGAGGCCGCGTTGAGCCCGTCGCGCTTGCGGCCGCTTAAAAATTCCGCTAATTCGTCTGTCCCTATGTCGCGCAGTTCACCACCGCGCTTGCCCAGCCATTTGGCCAGGGCGGTGAGCGTCTGGCGCACCGAGAGTTGATAGGCGTCGGACAACCCGCGCTCGGTGGCGAGGAATCGGATAAAGGCATCGCTGGCGGCTTCCATAGGTAGCCTTCAAGCGTGCACGGGATGGCTGGGTTGGGCAATGGAAACTTGTGTGAGGGGGAGGATGATTTGCTGGCTGGAGAATCCGCACTTGACTCCGCAGTGGGGCGGGGTAGCGTCGCCCCGCATGAAACGAATTCGCATCTTCCTCTCGTTGTTGGTATGCGTGTCAGCGCTATCTGGCTGTGGAGCGGCCAGCAACATGGTCGGCAGCGCCGCACGCCTGCTCGGCAACACCGGCCACTTGGTCGGCTTGTAAATGCGAGCGGTTCAGGCGATGCGAGCAAGTTGGATTCCCTGAAGTGGCTGTAAAATCAGTGACAAATTCGCTGGGGCGAATGTATAACCGCTCTTGCTCGGCGTCACCGTGTAGGTTATCCCGTCAGGCACGTTTGCAATCGTATAGGTGCCGTCGGCACCCGTCGTCGCTGTGCGCGTGCCGTCCGAAACCGTCGCCCCCGCCACCCCGGCCCCATTCAACGTCACCGTACCGCTGATACTGTAGGTCGTCGAGGTGCCGAGGGAGGTGACGTTGAGTTTCCCGGCCCCTGTGATCAGTGGACTCGTGTGCTCGGCTCCCGAGCCGTCCGCACCCCAGACGCCGACGGCTTGGGGTGCGCCATCGATGTAGAGTGAGCGGATAGTGTCGCTCGTGGAGCTACCGGTGTTGAGGTTCAAAACAGCGCCTGTTGTCAGATATACGTCCGCTCCATCCGCAAGGTATCCGCCCGCGACGGTGGGGCTGAGCGAGAGTGTCGCGGCGCTGACGGCGGTATTGCCGCCATAGGTGTTGGTACCCGAGGCTGCCTTCCAGCTTTGTAGGCCAGTATTCCGCAAGGTCAGGCCGCAGTTGAGAGCCAGATCCTTCGTCGCCGTACTGAGGTCGATACCCGAGGAGCCGACCGTTAGAGTATTGCCCGGGTTGATGGTCACCGCCGCGTTGGGGCCGACGATCTTGATGCCAAGCC
>Ga0118677_10005597_pt1 | contig 21873 bp, 19 predicted proteins | sample AliMusrvi5mmetaG_FD_86154 | JGI IMG/M metagenome (GOLD analysis project Ga0118677, IMG submission 86154)
CCCATCGCCGTCGCCGTCGTCCTTCCCGGGCTCACGCCTTCGACCTCCATCCGCCTCGCTTCCCCGCTGGCGTGGCTCCAGGAGCGCGGACTCGTGACGTACGCGCTGGTCGTGGAAGACCTGCTGCAGCATCCTCTCGGGAACGTCGCCGGGTTCCTCACGCCCGGGCGCTCGCGGCGCCGGGAGGCTGGTCTCACGGCCGAGAAGTCGTTGCGCGAGGCCGACCTCGTCATCCTCCAACGCTCGACCAGCCCGGCCGGCGAAAGGGCCCTCGCGATCGCGCGGGAGTCCGGCGCCGGCGTCGTCTACGAGTGCGACGACAACTTCCTCGCCATCGACCGCGAAACGCCTGAAGTCGGCGCGTACTACGACTCCCCGCAGGTCCGGCAGAGCTTCGTCGACCTTCTCGCCGCCGCCGATGTGGTGACGACGAGCTGCGACGCGCTCTCCGCCATCTTGCGAGAGTTCGCCTCCGACGTGCGCACTCTGCCCAATTGCGTCGATCTCTCGCTCGTCGGCGCGCACGCTCGCCCCGAGGCAGCCGGCGACGCGCTGGTCATCGGCTACGCGGGCACCGCCACGCACGCGCGCGACTTCGCCTGCGTGGCTCCCGCCCTGCGCCGCGTGCTCGACGAGGGGCGCGGATCGGTACGTCTGGAGTCCTTCGGCTTCGTTCCCGAGACCCTCCTCGGCAGACCGGACGTCAGGTTCACACCCTACACCGACGACTACCCGGGCTTCCTGCACAAGCTGGGCGGTGTCGACTGGTCGTTCGGTCTCGCCCCGCTGGCAGAGTCGGTCTTCAACAGCTGCAAGACCGACAACAAGTACCGCGAATACGGCGCCTGCCTCATCCCGGGCATCTACTCGGAGTGCCCCGCGTACTCACGGAGCGTGAGCGACGGCGTGAACGGGCTGCTCGTGCCGCACACCGAGGAGGGCTGGTACGAGGGCATCCGCCGGATGATGGCGGATGCCCGGCTGCGGGCAGACGTCGCGCGCGCCGCGCGCGAAGACGTGGCCGTGCGCTACTCCGTGGAGGCCGCGGCGTGGGCGTGGCGAGACGTGCTGCGCCACACCCTCTCGCTCCGATGACGACGACCCCCGCGGTCTCCATCTTCCTGCCGACGTTCCGCCGCGGCGACTGCGGGCTCCTGAGAGCCGCGATGGAGAGTGTACTCGCGCAGGAGTTCCGCGACTTCGAACTGCTCGCCGCCGACGACGGGTCGACGGATTCGACGGCTCGGGTCCTGTCCGACCTCGCCGCGCGAGACTCACGCGTGCGGAACTTCCGGCACGAGCGCAACGCGGGCCTGCCCGCCAGGCGCATCGCCGAGCTGCTGCAGATGTCGGCCGGAAGGTACTGCGCCTTCATGTTCGACGACGACCTCTGGTACCCCCATGCGCTGACCACCCTGGTAGCGGCCCTCGAGGCGCACCCGGAGTGGGACATGACCTACGGCAACGTCCTGTTCCCCGCTTCGGCCGACGACCGCGCGGCCGGACGCGGATCCGTCCTCGGGCGTGAACCCAGGGACTTCGACCCCGTCCGGCTCCAGGCCAGCAATCACATCCCCAACGTGGCGGTGCTGCTCCGGCGCGAGGTGCTCGACCGGGTCGGCGTCTACGACCCGCACATCCTTCTGCGCCGCCTGTGCGACTGGGATCTGTGGCTGCGCATCGCCAGAGCCGGCGTCATCGGTCACACGGACGTTCTGGTCGGCGAGGCGAACGGCGGCGCGACACCGGACTCGCTCGGCCGTACCGCGAGTGTCGACCTCGAGCTCACGGAGCTCTACATGGCACGCGATCGCGACGCGCTGCTTCTGCCCCACAACGTGCTCGAGTATCCGGTAGACGGTCTCGACGTCTTCGGCGAGTCCCCTCCGCCCATGCTCACAACGCGGGCCGCCCGTGAGTTTGCCGCCTTCTACCATCAGATCGGCGACGAAGGGCAGGCCGCTTCATGGGAGCGACGCGCCGGCGCGGAACGCCCCGACACGCTTGCGATCGCGGCGGTCGTGGTCCTGAGCAGCCCGCGTGTCGGCGTGCCTGCCGGTGTCGAATCGTATCGCTCCCAAGTCGACGAGGTCATCGTCGTCCACAACAGCGGCGAGCCGGACCGGCAGTACATCGCTCAGCTGGAGGGCAGCGGAGTGACCTGCCTTTCCCTGGCCGACGACCGGGGCCACGCGGCCGCCCTCAACGAGGGCTGCCGGAAGGCGCGCGATCTCGGCTATGACTGGGTACTCACCCTCGACCAGGACAGCGAGGCCACCCCCGACATGGTCGCGCGCCTGCGCGCGTGCGTCGAGTTGGATCAGCCGCGCGCGGCACAGATCGCCATGATCGCCTCGGTCCGGCAGTACATCGACGGCCCGGCCGCGGCGACCGGCGAGGGGAGCGCCGAGACCGACGTCGGGACGGTCACCGGCAGCCTCATCCGCCAGACGGCGCTCGCAGAGCTGGGCGGCTTCAGGGAGGACTTGTTCGTCGGCGGCATCGGCGCCGAGTTCTCGATGCGTGCGCGTCGCCGCGGCTGGCGCGTCGTGCGCCGGCAGGACGCGGTGCTGCTGCACGGGCGTTGCCACCAGCGCAGCGTCAGCTTCCCGGTCCGCTTCCGCGTGAGCGACAACAGCCCGATCCGCCGGTACTACATGATGAGGAACTACCTGAGGCTCAGACGCGAGTACCGGCGCGAGTTCCCCGACTGGACGGCACGCGAGGACGACTTCTGGCGCCGGGATCTCGTGAAGATGGTGCTTGCCGAGCCGCGACGTCTGGCGAAGACGGGGATGCTTCTCCGCGCCTGGCTCGATTATCGGCGCGGTCGCTTCGGCAGGTACGAGGACATCCACGCCCAGTAGCGACGCGCTCCACGGTGGTATCCGCCATCAGAGCGACCACAGGCGATGGCCTCCCACAAGACGGCCTCAAAGTGGGCGAGATCCGGTGCGAGGTCGCCGATCACCGTGCGGATGCGGCCCTCCTCCCACCCGGCTGCGGTGAGCCGTCGGTGAGCGTCCTCGTTCGCCGACAGGGCGATCGCGTAGAGCTCTCTGGAGGGCACGAGCCGACCAGCGAGGTCGCCGGCACCGTCGGACAGACCCACGAGGGCGACGCTCGGGAGCCTCCCGGGAAACCCTCGGAGCAGCCCGGCCACCGGAGGATGCCCGGCGTCAAGCAGACAGTCCGGCCGGCGCGAGATCATGATGTGCGCGACGAAGTCCCGCCACTCGGCAGGCTCGAGGAACCGTGGCAGGTCGTAGACCTCGGGGGTGTGCTGCCGGAACCAGGGCGTGAGGCCGACAGGGCGCAGATCGGAGGGCGAAGCCGTGAGGACGGCGACCCGCCACCCGCGGTGCACGAGGAATCCGGTCAGCCGGCTCAGGAGCGGCTCGGCGCCTCCGTCGCAGCCGGGCGGAGCCGCGAGGACCAGGGTCGGACAGTGGCCTGCCGCGGCCTTTCGCGACATGGAGAGCGTCAGGGCCGTGGCGGATATCGCAGCGCGCAGGCGTCGCCGCCGCTGCGCTCGCGACAGGTCGAAGGCGGCGGCCGTGAGCAGGGCTCGGTCATGGCTCTCTACCACCTCACGCCGTTTCTCGAGAGGCATCGGAGTCGACATGGAACTGAGCGAGCCACCCAGGTGGATCCTGTAGTTCATCAGCGGTTCGCCGGTGATGCTGCGGATGCGGGCCCCCAGCGCGCAGAGGCGGATCCAGAACTCCCAGTCCTCGGGCACGTACAGCTCCCCGAGGCCGAAGTCCGTGTATCCGCCCGCCCGCGCCCACAGCAACCGACGGAAGACCGCGCAGGTGAACACGTGGTTGGCCTGAAGCATCGAGTGGAGGTCAGGGGTGGACACGGCCATGACGGCCGTGTCGGTGCTTGCCCCGAACATGCGGAGCGCCGCGGAGACGACGTCGTAGCCGTAGGTCTCCAGAAGGAAGAGCGCCTTCTCCAGATAAGTGGGATCGAGCGTGTCGTCGGCGTCCAGGCAGCAGATGTAACGGCCCCGGGCACGCTCGATGCCGAAGTTGCGGTTGTCGCCGACCAGATGGCGACCTGTGCGAAAGAGGACCTGAGTGCGCGGCCGCTCAAGGTTCTGCAGCACGCTGATGGTGTGCGAGTCGCCGGACCCCCCGTCGACGACGATGATCTCCAGATCCGTCACCGTCTGACGGAGGATGCTGTCCACGGCCTCAGTGACGAAGCGGCCGTAGTCGTAGCACGGGATCACGACGCTGACGAGCGGCCGGCCGCGCTCGAGCGCCACCACCGGGAATCGCTCTACCGACAATGCCGCAGCACCCGTCGCCCGGCCTCGCCACCCTCGTCCGCGGAATCCACACAAGACCGCGGCGAGCCTTCCGCACCGCCCCGCGCCGCCTTGTCCCGGGGCGGCCGGCCACGCGCCGCCGAGCCAGCGGCCGCGACCTTTCGCCACCATCATCCCCGGCCTCCTGTCGTCTTGAGATCCCCGCGGGCCTCTCCGCTCCCAGCGAGAAGCGCCGTGGCCCCCCGCCCGGCTCACGGCCGTCATCGCGCCGTCAGAAGCTATCACAGGGGGCGGGCGGGGCGGCCCCAGGACCGGCGCGCGCGTCATGCTATGCTCGCCCCAGGGACGCCGACTGCGGCGCTCCACACGGGAGACGGAGATCACGTGAGCCCAGAAGCCGCCGACACTGCCAGGCTACACATGGTGGGTGTCGTGTTCAGCCGCGACCGCGCCATGCAACTCGACGCGCTCCTGCGGTCGTTCCTCCACCGCTGCACCGATTCTTCTTTCGCCGAACTGCACGTCCTGTACGCAACGTCGTCGCCGCGAGACGCGCGCCAGTACGCCGCGCTCGAGAAGTTCTGGCAGGCCCGCTTGCCGGTCACCTTCCATGCCGAGCGTGCCTTCCGCGCCGACCTGCTCCACGTCCTGGCCATCCCGGAGTCAACGGCCGGCCGTTCCGGCGCCTCGCGCAGGGACCTCGTGCTGTTCGTGGTCGACGACAACCTCTTCGTCCGCCCCTTCTCGCTGGAACAGGCCGGGGCCGCGCTCCGAAGGCACCGACGGGCGATCGGCTTCTCCCTCCGCCTCGGGCGCAACACCACCAGGTCCTACCCCTTGGACGCCGCACAGTCCCTGCCGCCGTTCACGCCGGTAGAGCCCGGTGTCCTGGCCTTCGACTGGACACGTGCGGAGGCTGACTTCGGCTATCCGCTGGAGCTCTCCAGCTCCATCTACAGAGCCCGCACGGTCGCCGGCCTGCTGAGCAGCGAGGATTTCACGAACCCCAACACCCTGGAACTCTTCATGGCGACCGCAGCGACCGGGTTCAGAGGCAAGACACGAGAGCGGCAGTTGCTCTGCTTCGAGCAGTCGGTGGCGTTCTGCAACGCGGTCAACAGAGTGCAGACGACCTACCCGAATCGCGCGGGCGATTCGCCAAGCATGTCGGCAGCGGCTCTCGCGGACGCGTTCGATGCCGGCCTTCGTATCGACGTCGACGCCCTGAGCGACTTCACGCCGGGCGCCTGCCACGAGGAAGTACCCTTCTGTCTCGCCAAGGACCTCGCCGCGCCTGGAAGCGCGCAGCGCGGCGGTTGACCGCAGGCCCAGGGGTCGGCGAGCATCGGCTCCGTCGTCCTGCTCGAGGAATGGACCGTATGGCATTCGACATCCTGGTGCTCGCCGCTCCCAAAGACCACCTCATGCTGCCCGTCGCGCTCAAGGCGATCGCGCGCAACCTCGAGGGCTACGACGACATCTACCTGTGCACGCCGTCGCCCTTCGACGTGTCCGCGCTGCCGGTCACGGTCCATCCCCTCCTCGACATGGACGTCCTGGACGCGGAGCCTCGCAGGTGGCGGTACCGTCCCAACTGGATCTACCAGCAGTTCGTCAAGCTGTTTCAGGAGGCCACCCCGAACGACCTGTATCTGGTGGTCGACGCAGACGTCGTCATCAACGCGCCACTCCCCCTGTTCGAGGGCACGACGCCCATCTGGTGGACCGGCGTCGAGCAGTGCCACGCCCCCTACTTCCGGTTCAGCGTAGAGATGCTCGGGGTCGGCCGCGCCTACGGCCACACGTTCATCTCCGACATGTTCTTCTTCTCGAGGAGCATGGTGCGGGACATGCTCCGCTCCGGGGGGTACTCTGTGCGCTCGTTCATCGAGAAGTCGTACGCCGTGGTGTCCGAAGACTGCTACGTCTCGGAGGCGGAGATGTACATGAACTACGTGTGCTCCCGGCACCCCGAGGCGTACGTCATTCGCGAACTGCGCACGACGTACCTCGCCAGGACCAGCGACGACCCGTCGGCGTCCGCCTGGTCCGCCGCGGAGATCGCCGGCGCCGTCGAGGAGTTGAGGGGGGGCGACTACCAGACGTTCTCTCTCCACTCCTGGTGTCCCACGTCCCACAACGACTGGGCGCCGGCCAGCGGTCGCTGAGCCCGCCGGCGCCGACCACGCGGTAGGCCAGTGCCGCCTGCGCGCCCCGGCCGTCACCGGCGCTCCGCGTCTAGGTGTTCTGCATCAAGAGGTTGTTGACCTGAGTCTGCCCAGCGGTGTGTCGCCGTCCAAGCCGCCATGCGGTCGGTAGCCATTGTAGTAGTGAAGGAAGCCCGGTAGGGCGGCGATCCGTTCGGCGGTCGAGTCGTAGGGCCGCTTGTAGGCCCAGCCGTTCTGGACGATCTTCACGAACGCCTCCGCCTTGCCGTTCGTCTGTGGCCGGTAGGGCTGGGTCCGCCAGTGGCGCAGGCCATGCGCCTCGACCACCTCGCGGAAGGCCTGCGATCGATAGGGGCTGCCGTTGTCGGTCAGCAGCCGCTGGACGCTGATGCGGTGGCCCTCGAAGAAGGCAAGGGCGTGCTCGAGGAAGAGGGCACCGCTCTCACCACGTTCATCGGCGAACTCCTCCGCGTAGGCGAGGCGAGTGGCGTCGTCGATGGCTACGTGGGCGTAGTCCCAGCCGATGCCGCGGTGCGTGGTCTGCGCCTTGTAGTCGGCGAGACGCCGGCCGCCACCGGCCCCGATGCGCGCCAGACGCTTGGTGTCGAGGTGCACGAGGTCGCCGGCATGCGGCCAGCAGTAGCGCACCACGGGCTCCCGCGGCTCGAGGTCGCGCAGGCGCTGGAGGCCGTGGCGGCGCAGAGTGCGGTAGACGGTCGCCGGGGCGAGCTCGGTTCGCCAGGCGATCCAGGCGGGGCCGCGGCGCTTGCGCAGGCGCAGCAACACGACCCGGCGCAGCAGCTCGCCGACCACGCGCAGGGCGATGCGCAGCGGTCGCGAGGAGCGGTCGAGCAGGCCGGTAGCGCCTTCGGCCCGCCAACGAGCGAGCCACTTGCTCGCCGTCTGACGGCTGATGCCCGCGGCCTCAGCCGCATCTTGGAGCTTCCAGCCGTCGCGTTCGACGCGCTCGCAGAGCAACAGACGTCCGTGCGGGGTCAGTCTCGCGTTACGATGCGCCATTGAGGGCCTCCCTCTCGGTCTTGGCTTGGACACCAATAACCGAGAAGGGCAGGCCCTCACTTGTCAATAACGTCGTGACTCAGAACATCTAGAAGGCCTCTCAGGTCAGCGCACACGGAACGTGCCGAGGGAGATTCGCAGCTGCGGCCACAGTCCCGACCAGGTCTCCGCGGTGGCGTGCCCGGTCAGCCAGTAGGCATAGCGATGCTTGAACACGAGCACCGACAGCGCCTGCATCGTGTGGCCCTGCAGTGAGTACCTGTACGCAACGCTCCATCCAGGGTCGCCGTGAACGGTGACATCCTTGGGCCTGTCGGCGAGCTGAACGAGCTTGAGCCGTGGTAGAAGTGACCCACCCATGATGCGCATCGCCGTGCTTGTGTACCTCTTGCCGGGCGTCACCACCCTATCCAACTGGAACACCTCGACCATGACGCCGTCCACGGGCATCCCGCTCTTCGCAACGGCGCCCTTCGGGTCAAGGAATGTGGCCGCGAGAAGCCGGTCCCCAGTCTTGGGCGCGGTGGACGCGGCAGTCGCGATCGTCTTCGTCCATCCAGCGGGATAGGCGATGCTGAGGAGGTACTCGGCATTCCTGTAGGCACTGAACTGCGCCGCGCCCGAAGCCGACGACGACGGGTTGCTCGCCGGCGTGCCCATACCGCAACCTGCCGCCAGTGACACAACCAGCGCAAGCAAGACGGCCAAGGCGAACTGGGTTCTTCGCATCTGGACTCCTTTCGTGCTGACGTTCGGCGGATGGTAGCATCCGAGGAACTTCACTGATGTGCACCTGCACCAAGCCACTCGGCCAAAGCCGGTCGCGCCCTCGCAGTGAGTCGCCATTTTCGACAACCACGAGGAGTTTCATGCACTGGATCGTTGATCGCGGGCCGACTGCCGATCCACTCACCACTGGGGAAGACCGAGACCGCAGCAAGAGGTCGCGCGTGTGGCCGACTCTGGTCGTTCTCGTCCTTCTTGTGTCCTGCGCAGTCCGTCTCGTCGGGCTCGGCGCGCTCCAAGCCCACGTCCTCGACGAGCACTACTACGTTCCCGACGCCAGGGCCTACCTCCGCGGCGATATCGGTCCGCACCGAGGAGGAGGCTGGGAGCCAGCCGGCTTGCGCTCCCTGGCCCACCCGCCTCTCGGCGTCGTTTCGATCGCTGCGGGCATCGCCGTCCTTGGGGACCGGCCGTTCGGCTGGCGCTTCACCTCGGCGCTTGCCGGCACGCTTCTCCTGATCTTCGTCTATCCGACAGGACGCCGCCTAGGCCTGCGACGACCGTGGGCCTTCGCGGCCCTCCTGTTCGCGGCTGCGGATCCGCTGCTCATCGCTCAGTCACGCATCGCGATGCTCGACTCGTTTCTCGCCCTCTGGACGGTGGCGAGCATCTACTGCGCGCTGCGTTACGCGGATAGCGCCAGGGCATGGCCGTGGCTGTGGCTGTGTGCACTCGCCGTCGGCGCCGCCGTGGCCACCAAGTGGTCCGGGTCGTTCGCGCTGCTGGCCCTCTTGGGCATAGCTGCCCTGGGGCCACGCAGGCCGGCGGCGAAGACCTTGGCGCGAGACGCCGGCATCGTTCTGGCCGGCGTGGCGGTCGTCTATGCCCTTGTCTACGTGCCGTATTTCGCAGCCGGACACTCCCTGCCTGACTGGCTCGCCTATCAGCGTCATATGCTCACCTACGGCTGGACGATCAGGAGCCAAACCGAGATGGTGTCGCCACCGATCCGCTGGGTGTTCGACATCGATGCGGCTTGGTACCGCTGGGCGCTCACCCCACGCGGCGTCCAGGGCTTCGTGGCGATCGGCAATCCGCTCGTCTGGTGGGGGGCGATCGCCGCGTTCGTCTTGTGCGGCGTGACGGCGATCACCCGGCGCGACCGCATCCTTGCCCTGCCGGTCCTGCTTGTCGCCGTCCTCTATTGCCCGTGGCTGCTGACGCACCGGGCGACCTACTTCTACTACATGGTGCCGGTGGTACCGTACCTGGCCATCCTGCTTGCATTCGGACTCCAACGACTGGCGAGCGCGCGACCCTGGATGCGCTACCCGGCGATCGCCTACGTCGTCCTGTGCGTCGCCCTGGGCATCGCCTGGCTACCGTTCGCGATGGGCGGCCACGCCAGCTACACCCTGTACCAGGCGCTCACCTGGCTGCCGAGCTGGAAGTAGCGGGCGGAGCCGGAAGGCGGCGGCGGACGCCTCTAGAAGACCCGCCGCCCCAGCACCTGCTTGAGCCGCCCCAGCGCCTTGATGGACTCGCGCGACACCCTCTTCTGCGTCAATCCGAGTTCCTCCGCGACCTCGGTCTGCGTGAGCTCGCGGAAGAAGAGCAGGTAGATGATGCGGCGCTGGAAGGCGGACAGCTTGTCCATGGCGTCGTAGAGCGCGATACGGTCCTCCACCGGCAGTGCGAAGGTCTCCTGGCGCAGATGGTGGAGCTGGGCGGGGTCGGCCTCCGCCGTCAGCTCGGCTCTCGAGAAGGGCTCGTTGCGGCTGTGCAGATCGATGCGCGCGTAGAGGTTCGTGACCTCGAGGATGCCGGCCTCGTTGATGTTGAGCGCCTCGGCCAGCTCGGCGACGTCCGGAGGCCGGCCGAGCTTGTGCATGAGCTCTGCGGACTTGTTCTGGATATCGTGATAGACCTTCTTGACCCACCGCGGCTGACGCAGAAGCAGGGAGTCACGGAGATGATGCCGCAACTCGCCGTCCACGATCGCGGTCGCGTAGGTGGAGAAGCGCACCCCCCGATCGGCGTCAAAACGCTGTGCCGCCTTGATCAGGCCGAGATTGGCCACCTGCACGAGATCCTCGTACGGCTCGCTCGCGTACGAGAACCGCTTGAGGATGTGATGCAGCAGATTCTGGTTGCGCCGCACGATCTCGTCGAGCGCGCGCGGCGACCCCGTGTCTGCGTAGACGGCAAGTAGCTGCTCGTTCTCCATGCCTCGCTCAGCTCTCTACTTCACGATGTTCATCATGTTGAAGATGGGCAGGTACATCGAGATGACGACCGTGCCCACCAGGGCGCCGACGAACAGCATGAGGATCGGCTCAAGGATGGAGGTCAGCGACTTGACCGACGCGTTGACCTCGTCCTCGTAGAAGTCGGCGATCTTGCTGAGCATCGCGTCGAGAGAGCCCGTCTCCTCGCCGACGGAGATCATCTGCGTCACCATCGGCGGGAACACCGGTTCCTTGCGCAGCGGCTCCGTGATCGACTGACCCTCCTTGACGCTGACCTCCACTTCCTTCATCGCCTTCTCGATCACCGCGTTGCCGGCGGCCTGGCCGGTGATGTCGATCGCCTGAAGGATCGGCACGCCCGAGGTGATCAGGGTGCCGAGCGTGCGCGAGAAGCGGGAGATGGCAAGCTTGCGGATGATCTCGCCGATGCCCATGGGGATGCGCAGCTTGAACCGATCCCAGACCTGCCGGCCGCGTTCGGTGCGCTTGAGGCGCCTGATGCCCCACACGGCGAAGATGATGACGGCGAGCACCACGAGGCCCCACCAGCTGCGAAAGAGGGTGGAGGCGTTCATCATGACACGTGTGAGCAGCGGCAGCTTGGCGTTGCCGAGTTCCTTGTACATGCCGGCGAAGATCGGGATCAGGAACATCACCATGCCGATGAGCACGAGGATGGCGAAGGTACCGATGACGACCGGGTACACCATCGCCGACTTGACGGCCCGGCGGATCTGGTCTTCCTTCTCAAGCTGAGTGGCGAGGCGGTTGAGCACCTCGTCGAGGATGCCGCCGAGCTCGCCGGCGCGCACCATGCTCACGTAGAGCTTGCTGAACACATTGGGGTGCTTCTCGAGCGCATCGGAGAGGCTGATGCCGGCCTCGACGTCCTGGCGGATCTCGCCGATCACCTTCGACAGCTTCTTGTTGGGCGTCTGCTCTTCGAGCACATACAGACAACGGAGCATCGAGAGGCCAGAGTTCACCATGGTCGCGAACTGGCGCGAAAAGACCGTCAGGTCCTTGGACTTGATCTTCTGGAAGGCGGCCCCGATGTCCATCTGCGCCAAACCCGTCTTGACCTCGTTCAGGTCGAGGACGGTGAAGCCCTTGTTGCGCAGGGTCGCGGCGGCGGCGGCTTTGCTGTCGCCCTCGATCTCCCCGGTTGCCTGTGCCCCTCTGGAGTCGAGGACTTTGTAGGCGAACGTGGTCATGAGCCTCCCTCGACGTTCTGCTGAGTCCTATCGGCGTTTGCGCGCATTACTGCAGCGTTTGTCAACGCCCGGCGGCGGCGACCGGCTGCTGGCCCATGAGCCGCTTGAGATCTTCCGGCGTGCTCGAGCGGCGCTCGGCCAGCTCGCGCGAGATCAGCCCGCGGCGCACCAGGTCGGCGAGCGCCGCGTCCATCGTCTGCATGCCGTGCGCCGTGCCCGTCTGCATCGTCGAGTAGATCTGATGCGTCTTGCCCTCGCGGATGAGGTTGCGCACCGCCGGCGTCGGGATGAGCAGCTCGCAGGCGACAACGCGCCCACGGCCGTCCCGCGTCGGCAGGAGTTGCTGCGTACAGACGCCCATGAGGGTCGTGCTGAGCTGTACACGGATCTGCTCCTGCTGGTGCGGCGGGAAGACGTCGATGATGCGGTCGATGGTCTGCGGGGCGTCCTGGGTGTGCAGTGTGGCGAACACGAGGTGCCCGGTCTCCGCCGCGGTCAGGGCCGTGGCCATCGTCTCTGTGTCGCGCATCTCGCCCACGAGGATGATGTCCGGGTCTTGGCGCAGGACGCTCTTGAGGGCGCGGTTGAAGCTCTTGGTGTCCGCGCCCACCTCGCGCTGGTTGACCATGCACTTCTTGTGGCGGTGCAGGAACTCGATCGGGTCCTCGATCGTCATGATGTGCTCTTCGCGCGTCTCGTTGATCTCGTCGATCATCGCCGCCAGCGTGGTGCTCTTGCCCGAGCCGGTGGGCCCCGTGATGATGCAGAAGCCGCGCGGCTTGCGCGTGAGGTCGTGCAGAGCTTGCGGCAAGCCGAGGTCCTCGAGCTTCTTGATGTTGATGGGGATGAGGCGGAAGGCGGCGCCCAGGGAGTTGCGCTGGAAGTAGGCGTTGACGCGGAAGCGGGCGCGGCCGGGGACCGAGTAGGAGAAGTCGATCTCCCACTCGTTCTCAAGGCGCTGCCGCTGGTCCTGGCTGAGGATCGAGTAGATCAGCTCGCGTGTGTCGTTGGCGGACAACCGCGGGTAGTCGAGGCGCTCGAGGACGCCGTTGACGCGGATGATGGGAGGCGACCCGACCGTGAGGTGAAGGTCGCTGGCGTCGCGCTCCAGTACTTCGAGAAGAACGTCAACCAGATCCATTGTCACTTCCTCATGACGGGTCTGCCGGGATCAGATGATGACACGAGCGATCTCCTCGACCGACGTCATGCCCAGCAGAACTTTGTCGATGCCATCTTCGCGTAGAGACTTCATGCCCTCCGCCGCAGCCACACGCGAGATCTCGTCGGCGCTCTTGCGCTCCACAGTGAGCCTGCGGATGGCCTCGCTGACGATCATGACCTCATACAGGCCCAAGCGCCCCTTGTAGCCGGTATTATTGCACCGCGTGCAGCCCTTGGCACGATACAGCACCACGTCGTCCCTGTCGCAGACCTCCGGCGGGAAGTCGTTCTTGCGCAGCATCTCCTTGGTGGCAGTGTACGGGTCTCTGCACACGGGGCATAGCTTGCGCGCCAGGCGCTGGGCCAGGACGCAGTCGACGGCGGACGAGGTGAGGAACGGCTCGATGCCCATCTCGGTGAGGCGCGAGAGCGCCCCGGGAGCGTCGTTGGTGTGCAGGGTGCTGAGCACGAGATGGCCCGTGAGCGCCGACTCCACCGCGATCTGCGCCGTCTCGCGGTCGCGGATCTCGCCGACCATGACGATGTCGGGGTCGCAGCGGAGGATCGAACGGAGGGCGGCGGCAAACGTCATCCCCGCCCTCACATTGACCTGGACCTGGTTGATGCCGGTAAGCCGATACTCGACCGGGTCCTCCACGGTGATGATGTTCTTCTCGGGAGAGTTCAGGATGTTGAGGGCCGCGTACAGGGTCGTGGACTTGCCGGAGCCGGTCGGCCCCGTGACGAGGATGGCGCCGTATGGCCGGCTGAACGAGCGCTGGAAGCGCTTCAGCGCCTTCTCGGCGAAGCCGAGGTCCTCGAGATCGAGCATCACGTTGGACTTGTCGAGCAGGCGCATGACGATCTTCTCGCCGTAGACGGTCGGGAGCGTGGCGACGCGCATGTCGATGGGCTTGCCGCCGACCATGAGGCCGATGCGGCCGTCCTGGGGGACGCGCCGCTCGGCGATGTCCAGGTCGGCCATGATCTTGAGGCGGCTGATCACGCCCGCCTGCATGCGGCGAGGGATCGACATGATCTCGTGCAGGACGCCGTCGATGCGAAAGCGGATCATGAGCTCCTTCGCCTGCGGCTCGAAGTGGATGTCGCTGGCGGAGTCGTCGACCGACTGGGCGATGATCGAGTTCACGAGCTTGATGATCGGCGCCTCTTCGGTGGCGTCGCGGATGTCGGCGATCTCTTCCTCGGGCGTGCCGGCGGCCCCTCCGGCGGCGGACTCGTCGATGTCCGGGCGGTCGCGATAGATCTTGGCGATCGCCGCATAGACGTCCTCTTCGCTGGCGATCGCCGGCTGGATCGTGAAACCGGTGATGATCTCGAGGTCCTGGAGCGCCAGGAGGTTCTGCGGATCGACCATCGCCACCAGCAGGGTGTTGTCGTCCAGGAAGCGCACGCTTGCGGCGCCGTAGCGGCGCGCCAGCTTCTCGTCGATGTAGCTGGTCGCGGCTGCGTCGAAGGTCGTCTCGCTGAGGTCGAGGAAGCTCACCCCGAACTTGGCCGCCAGGGCACGCGCCAGATCGAGTTCCGTCAGCGCCCCGTCGTCGATGAGGAGTTGCCCGAGCCGCTTGTGCGTCTCCTTCTGGCGCGCGAGGGCGGACTCGATCTGCGCCTCGGTGACGAGGTCCATGTCCTTGAGGATGTCCCCGAGCCTGAGCTTGGATGCACGCTGGCTGTGGACCACCGTCTCCAGCGCGTCCGCGGCGGTCACGCCGCGTTCGGGCGCCGGCTCGAGGTCCGGCAGGCCGACCGGCCCGGCCGGCACAGCCGCAGTCTCCATCGACGCGCCGAGGTCGTCCCGGCGCCCCACGATGACGGCGTCCGGCGCGCGGGTCGGCGAGGGATCAGCGAGAAGCTCGTCCATGGCGCTGTCCAGGTCCCTCGGCACCGGGTCGTCGCCCTCGGCGCCGTCTTCGAGCACTGTGGCTCTCGGCTTCAGTTCGTTGCCTCCGTTGTCATCTGACTGCATCCTGCATCACTTTCAGCGGGGCCGCGCGGCCGGTCCAGAGCTCGAAAGCGACGGCGGCCTGCCGGACGAGCATCTCCAGCCCATCGATCACGGCAGCTCCGTGCCCGCGCGCCCGCACGATCAAGTCGGTCTCCGTCGCGGTGTACACAAGATCGAAGACGATCTGCCCCGCGCTAACGTTATCGGCCATCCACGGAGGGACTTTACTCTCGCCCCCCATGCCGAGTGAGGTCGCGTTGACGATGAGCCGCTGCGCGGCCATGTCCGCCGGCGTCACGGTCTCGGGCGCCAGCTGCCGGCAGCGCACATCGGGCGCAGCGATCGCCACAAGCTCTGCAAGACGCGCCGCGCGGGTCGCGGTGCGATTGACGATCGTCAGATCCATGCCCAGTCGCGCGAGCGCCACGGCCGCGGCGCGCGCGGCGCCGCCGGCCCCGAACACGAGGGCCGCCGAGCCCTCGAGCGGCCCGGAGGCGGCGTTCAGCACGGCATCGCGCACCCCGGTGATGTCGGTGTTGTAGCCGCGCAACTGCCGGCCGTCGAGGACGATGGTGTTCACCGCCTCGGCCGTGCGCGCGTCCGCGTCCAGCCAGTCGACGAGCGGTACGACGGCGCCCTTGTGCGGGACCGTCACGCTGGCGCCGCGCATCCCCAGGGCCCTGAGGCCCTGTACCGCGGCGCCGAGATCGCCGGCGCTCACCGGCAGAGGAACGTAGACCAGGTCCAGGCCGAGCGCCCGAAACGCGGCATTGTGGATCGCCGGCGAACGAGAGTGTGATACCGGATCGCCGATGATGCCGAGCACGCCTGTCCTGCCGCTGATCGTCACTGCCCCCTCACGGCGGCGCCGGCGGCGTCGCGTCACTCTAGATTAGGCGTCGGGGCCGGGCCTCCTGCCGCGCCGGCGCACGAGGCCCGTCAGGTGACACCCGACTCGATCCAGTTCAGGTAGTCCTCGAGCAGCGTGGCCGCGGCGCGCGCGTCGCGGCCGGCGCGGCCGCCGCGCTGATCGGCGAGCTTGGACGTGAAGCGCTCGTCGTACATGTCGACCGGCACGCTCACCGCAGCACCGAGGCGGGCGGCAAAGCCTCGCGCCCTCCCCGCCTGCGCGTGCTCGTGACCGTCGAGCGAGAGGGGCAAACCGACGACGATGCGACCGGGCGCATGCTCGGCCAGGAGATCGAGGAGTGTCGCGAAACCGGCTTCGGTATCGACCTTCTCCACGACTGCCAGCGGCCGCGCCAGCGTCCCGGTCTCGTCTGAGATCGCCACGCCGGTGCGCACGGCACCGTGATCGAGGGCGACGATCCGCACTCAGCGCCCGAGCGCTTCACGCACCTTGGCGAGGCCCGCTTCGAGGCCGGCGGGGATGCCGTCCGCCGCGGGCCCTCCGCCGCGCGCGAGCGTCGGCTTGCCGCCGCCCTTGCCGCCGACGGCGGGCATCATCGCGCGCAGGACTTCCTGCGCGTGCAGCCCGCGCCCCACGGCGGCGTCGGCGGCCGCGACCACGGCGGCGGCGCGACCGTCCACGACCGACATCAGCAGGAGGACGCAGTCCGGCGACTCGGCTCGCGCCTGGTCGGCCAGGGAGAGCAGTTCGTCGGCCGACGTGACCCGCGGCGACGCCGCGACGACGGGCACGCCGCCCACATCCTCGGCTCCTTCCAGAAGCGCCGCAGCACTCTCGCGCCTCTCCCCCGCCACCGTCGCCGCGAGCCTCGACTGGAGCTCGGCAACCTCCTGCGAGAGCTTGTGCACCGCAGTCGGAAGGTGGTCGGGCTTGGCGCCCATCTGCGCGGCGAGGTCGTCCCACTCGTGCTCCATGCGGCGGTAGTGCTCGATCGCCGCCGCCGACGTGATCGCCTCGATGCGCCGCGTATTGGCGCCGACGGACTGGCTCGACGTGATGCGGAACAGGCCGATCTGCGACGTCGACGACACGTGCGTGCCGCCGCACAGCTCGCGGCTGAAGTCGTCGATCTCGAGGACGCGCACGAACTCCCCGTACTTCTCCTCGAAGAAGGCGAGCGCGCCGATCTCGGCGGCGTAGTCCTTGGTCGTGACGAAAGGTCGCACCGCATGGTTCTCGATGATGCGCCGGTTGACGAGGTCCTCGACCTGACGCAGTTCCTCGGCCGTAGGCGCGCGGCGCACGGAGAAGTCGAAGCGCAGCCGCTCCGGCCGGACCATCGATCCCGCCTGGCGGACGTTCTCCCCGAGCACGATGCGCAGGGCGTTGTGCATGAGATGCGTAGCGGTGTGATTGCAGGCCGTCTGATGACGACGCACGGCGTTGACCATCGCCTTGGCGCGCTCGCCTGCGACCACGGCGCCCTCGACGACGCGAGCGACGACGACCTGGTCCGACTCGAAGCGCACGACGTCCTCGACCTCGAGCTTGGCGGACTCCGTGTGGATCCAGCCGTGGTCGGCGACCTGCCCCCCGCCCTCCGCGTAGAACGGCGACTCGGCCAGCTTGACGGCCACACGGCCGTCGGCGAGCTCACGGCAGGCGCGCAGGACGGTGAAGACCTCGAGACGCTCGTAGCCCACGAAGGACGCCGGCACAGATGCGAACTCGCGCTGGAACTCCTCGAGTTCGCCCGGACCGGCGTCGAAGGCGCCGGCGCGCTGAGCCGTGCGGGCGCGCCGGCGCTGCTCCTCCATCAGATGTTCGAAGCGCTCCTCGTCGACGCTCATGTCACGCTCGGCGGCGATCTCCCGCGTGAGGTCGAAGGGGAACCCATAGGTGTCGTGCAGCTCGAACGCGACCTCCGCGGGCAACTCCGCGCCGGCGTCACGGGCACGCCGGAGCGCCTCGTCGAGGATGCCCATCCCCTGCTGCAGGGTGTGGCGAAAGCGGGTCTCCTCTTCGAGCACGACGCGCTCGATGTCGGAGCGCGCGGCAGTGAGCTGCGGGTACGCGGCGCCCATGCGCTCCACGACCTCCCCGGCCAGGTCGGCGAGGAACGGCTTGTCGACGCCGATGGACACTCCCTGCTGGACGGCGCGGCGGATGATGCGCCGCAACACGTAGTCGCGGCCGTCGTTACCCGGGAGCACGCCGTCCACGATCATGAACGCGGCGCCCCGCGCGTGCTCGGCCATGGTGCGCAGTGCCCGGGTGACGGCGGGCGACGCCGCGGGCTGCACGCCGGCCAGCTCCGCGGCACGGGCGATCAGCGGCGCGAAGGCGTCGCCGTCGAACACGTTGGTCACACCCTGCGTGATGGCCGCGATGCGCTCGATGCCCATGCCCGTGTCGATGCTCGGCTTGGACAGCAGCGTCAGCGCGCCGGACTCGTCCATCTCGTACTGGACGAAGACGAGGTTCCAGTACTCGAGGAAGCGGTCGCAGTCGCAGCCCGGCGCGCAGTCCGGGTCGTCGCAGCCCAATCCCGGGCCGAGATCGTAGTACAACTCCGAACAGGGCCCGCACGGCCCGGTGGGCCCGGCGGGCCCCCAGAAGTTGTCCTTGCGCCCGAGGCGCACGATGCGATCCTCGGAAAAGCCGTGCGACTTCCACAGCTCCACGGCTTCCTCGTCCGCGGGCACCTCGTCGTCGCCGCCGAACACGCTCACCCACACCTTGTCGCGGTCGATGCCGAGCTCGTCCGAGAGCTCGAGCGACCAGGCGATGGCCTCCGTCTTGAAGTAGTCCCCGAACGAGAAGTTGCCGAGCATCTCGAAGAAGGTGAGATGCCGCGCCGTCTTGCCGACGTTCTCGATGTCCGAGGTGCGGAAGGAGCGCTGGCACGTGGTGATGCGTGTCGAGGGCGGGGTCTCCACGCCCAGGAAGTACGGCTTGAACTGCTGCATGCCGGCGGTGGTGAAGAGGACACTGGCGTCGCCGGCCGGCACGAGACTGGCGGCCTCACCTGCCAGGTGCCCCCGGGCGACGAAGAAGTCACGATACAGGTCACGGATGTCGGCGGTGTTCACTCGGTCCCTCGCGTGGTCTCGGGGTCTGTAGGCTAGCGGTCGTCTTCGCTCGAGGCGTGCAGGATCTCGGGGCTGTCCAGCTCTCCGATCTCCTCGCGCAGCTTCTCGAGCGAGCGCCTGATGAGGCGCGACACGTGCATCTGGGAGATGCCGACGCGTTCGGCGATCTGCGACTGGGTGAGGCCCTCGAAGAAACGCAGATGGAGGATGTACCTCTCGCGTTTGTCGAGCTTGGCAAAGCCCGGCGCCAGCGTCGTGCGGTCTTCCATGGTGTCGTAGGCCTCTTCTTCGCCGCCGAGGTAGTCGATGAGCCCGGCATCCTCCTCGCCGCCCTCGCCGTTGGGCGAGGCCTGCAGGGAGACGGAGTTGTAGGCCTGACTGGTCTCGAGCGCCTCGAGGACTTCCTCGGGCGTGGCGTTGGCCGCCTCGGCGAGCTCGCTGATGGTCGGCGAGCGCTGCAGCTTGGGCACCAGCTCATCGATGACCTTGTTGAGCCGGATGTTGAGCTCCTGGAGCCCGCGGGGGACGCGCACCGACCAGCCCTTGTCGCGGAAGTAGCGCTTGATCTCGCCCACGATGTTGGGCGTCGCATACGTGGTGAGCTCGACTTTGCGCTCGAGGTCGAAACGGTCGATGGCCTTGATGAGGCCGATGGCCCCGACCTGCACGAGGTCGTCGAAATGCTCTCCGCGAGAGGCGTAGCGGCGCGCCAGCGAACGGACCAGCGGCAGATACATGGCGATGAGCTTCTGGCGCGCCTCGATGGCCCGGCGGCGCTCCTGGGGGTCGTCGCTGTCCTTGCCGTAGTGGTAGACCTTGAGCAGGAACTGGTCCTGCTTCTCGGTCTCGTCGCGACCGCGCGGCGGGTGCGCTTCGGCGACCGGGCCCTGACTCCCGAGTTCCTCGTCCTGGTCCTCCAGGGAGCGCACCTGGCCGGGGGGGGCCTCAAGATCGAGCGGGTCGTTGACCCGGTGCTCGTCGCGGCCGCTCATCGAGAGGGCCCTCGCGGACGCCGCTCGAGGACCACGAAGAACGACGAATCGTCGCCTTCGACGGTCACCGCATCCATCGTTCGGCGCAGCAACAGGCACAGGTCGATGCAGTCGTCGCGGCCGACGCTGACGCGCCTCCGCAGTTCCGCCGTCTGGAACGGCCCCGCGGTGAGCTTCATCGACCCGCCGTCGATCTCTGCCTGGACGGCGATGGTCTCGAGCTTCTCGAGCTCGAGCGCGTCGCCGACGAGCATCTCCATGGCGAGGCGCACGTCGTCCAGGTCGTCGAGCGAGTAGTCGAGGCGCGCGCAGATGCCGGTGACGACGGTCAAGACGGTGTCCCGAGAGCTCAGATCGGCCGGGACCTCAAGGTTGATCCTCTCGGCCATGACGCTGCCTAGCCTGCCGCCGAGGCAGCCGGGTCAGTCGCCGCGAGCTGCCGTGAGATCTCGGTCTCCCGTTCCCGGGCCGCGGACTTGCCGTCCTCGAGCGCGAGCGTCGCGCGGTGACGGGCTTCGCCGGCCCAGCGCTGCGCTTCGCCCGGGAGGCTCCTGACGATGCCCAGATAGGACTCGCCGGTGCGGTCGTGGCGCTGGCTGACGTAGTAGGCCAGCGCCGCGCCGGCGGCTGCGCCGCCGAACATCAGCTTGCTCACGAGACCCACTATCAGGCTCCCGGCTCGGCTGCGGCGGCGGCGTCCGAGACCGTGCCGTCGGCACCCTTGGCCGCCGCATCGGCAGAGCTTTCGGCGGCTGAGGAGGCATCGGCCGTGCTCCGCGGGCTCCACGAGGGCGCCGGCCCGTCGCCCGACGACGGCGCCGACCAGGGGTCTCCGGCGGCGCCGCGATCGCGCTTGCGGAAGCTCGAGAAGGCGGACTGCACGCCGGCGCTGAACGCCGCGGCCTTGCGTGCGGGTGTACTCACAGCGCCCTCGACGGAGGTCGCCATCTTGTCGATCTTGTCGGTGATGTCGGCGACGTCCTTGGTGATCTGGTCCACGTTGCCGAGATTGGCGTTGACACCGTCGAGCGTGGTGCCTGCCTTCTGCATCAGCGGCACGGCCTGCTGGTCCACGTCGGCGAGCACCTTGTCGACCCGTTCCAGGGCTTTGGCGGCCTTCACGAGGGCATAGGCGATGGCGATCGCCACCACCACGAAGAAGAACGCGGCGGCGTAGCGAAGAACGGTGGACGGCAAGCTGGACGCGGCTACCGCGAGGGCAGAATGCATGCACTTCTCCTTCCCGACAGTGTCCGTCGGCTAGCTTCCGGGAAGCGTATCACACTCGCCTCACGCGCCATCCGAGACGGCGATCAGGCCTCCGCCGACGACCACACCATCGCGGTAGAACACCGCCGACTGGCCGGCGGCGACGCCTGCGAACGGCTCCTCCAGGACCACCGTGACGCGATCGTGCGAGAGTCGCTCCAGGGCAGCGACGGGCACCGACGGGGAGCGATAGCGCAGCTGGACTTCCAGCCCCGGAGGATCGCCCAAGCCGCGGTCCAGCACCCCTCGCAAAGGCACCTCCGCGCGCAGCAGCGCTTCGCGCGGGCCGACGACGACGACGTTGCCGGCGGCGCGACGCTCGAGGACGAAGAGCGGCGCCGCGGCGGAAACGTTCAGCCCGCGGCGCTACGAACTGTGGAGCATCCGTGCTTCCGGCCATAACGTGCCGCTGATAAATGAAGTAGAGCAGGCTGCAGGCGCGGAACATCGCGCGACGGATGTCTCATGCAGCGACGAAAATGGCGTGGCACGGCTGGTAATGCAACTGGAGCAGGCCTATCCGCCGGAAGCGCGACTCTCTTCACTCCGGCGCGAGATCACTTTTGATCGCCAGTCCTCGCTCATCACCGTGCAGGACACCATACATGCCGCGTCGCCGCTGCAGTCCGTTGCAATACCGCTCTATACAGCACTACCGGTCGAGGTAATCGCCCCCGGCCACCTGGCCATCACCGGAACGTCACGCCGCCTGCTGCTGCAGTTCGATCCACGCCAATTACAGGCCGAGGTAACAACCGTCGCAATTACCGACAATAATTTGCAATCCTCCTGGGGCGCAACGTTAACTCGCATCATGCTGCAAACGACCGGCAAAGATGTTGACGAGGTGAGCTACAGGCTGG
>Ga0118677_10005598_pt1 | contig 21872 bp, 30 predicted proteins | sample AliMusrvi5mmetaG_FD_86154 | JGI IMG/M metagenome (GOLD analysis project Ga0118677, IMG submission 86154)
AATTATTTCCGACTATTGTTGTATTCTATTAAAGTTTTTCGCTGCACTGTCGATAAAAGAACTATAGATTAAAAAGACATTTAGGACTCAACCATGACTATCGAATCCATCACAAGTAGAGCGCAAACTCCTCTGACATTAAAAACACCTATAAAAACTGATACCTCCATTGGAATCACGTCAATACCTAGTGTTGAAAAAAATGATAGCGTTGCTATAACCACTGTAGCTCAAGATATAAAACAAGCCGTAGCATCGTCATCATCAGGATCAAATATCGATATGAATAAAGTAACTGCTTTAAAAAATGCGCTTGCTAATGGTAGTTATCAAATTAATGCTGAAAGTATTGCTAAAAAGATGATTCAATATGAATCTTTAATGCCTTAAGAAAAGGAGAGCGCTATGATACAAAAAACGTGGCCTATTACAGGAAATCTCATTTTTAATGCACTGCAATTAACAGAGCAGCTTTATCAACTGCTTATAGAAGAAGCAGATACTTTACAAAAACCACTACAAGCTGAATTAATTGACAGCATCGCTGCCGATAAAACAAAACTAGTGATGCAGTTAGAGCAATTCAACCAACAATGTGGTCAAGTCCTTGCAACCGAAGAGCTTCCAAATAATCATGAAGGTATTGATGCCTATTTTCAACGGGCGACTTCCGTCGGCTTATCTGCTATAGAAATCATGCAGCAATGGATTTCTATACAGGAACTATGCATTAAATGTAAAGCCTTAAATGAACAGAATGGAGCTAGCATAGAGCTACTGTCATTTCATACCCAGCGATCTTTACAAGTACTAAAAGGCAACCCACAGCGCTCGAATACTTATGGTGCAAATGGTGCTAGAAAGAATGATCCGTTTACACATACATTAATTTTGGTATAATTCAAAAAAATTAGATTATTTTGGTATCAATAATCAATAATCAATAATCAATAATCAATAATCATAAAAACTTTTTATTATTTTAAAGTCGTATAAAGACGACTAAGTTTGTTAAATTAAATTATCTATGGAATATGAATCGGCTTTTGTAATACACGGGACAGAACATATTATTGGAAAGCTCCAAATTCTTTTTAAAAAGAAATGCTTACTCACTGTTCATTATGGATATGACGACCAAACATTCGTAACAACAATACATGATATTAATTTAATCGACGAAACCTTGGTTTTTTATCATAAACCAAAAGAATCTGAAGTTAGAGAACTGCTTCATAGTGATAAAGTTACTTTTAAAGCAGATTACTTAGGTATTAAAATTGCCTTCGATGCTTTTCGTGTCGATAAATATAAAGAAGATGGGTTATCTGCATTTTCTATACCTATACCTAACAAACTTCTATGGATAGAAGCTAGAGATTACTACCGAATCAGGGCATTAGATTCATTGTCTGGTTATTGCCACCTAACCTTAGAAAGTAATCCTGAGCCATTAAAGTTTAAGCTATTCGATATTAGTATTGCTGGCTTCTCTATGCTAATAGACGATCCAGAAATATCAGCTTTAATGGTGCCAGATACCTGTTTCGAGCGCTGTAAAATATTATTGGAACAAACTGGCGAAGGCTCTGTTTCATTTGAGGTTAGAGGTAAGTTTATTCTTAATCCTGACGACCCAAACAGAATTGAAAAAGTAGGCTGTAAATTTACTAAAATAACCCCTGCATTTGAAGACATTATTCATCGCTACATGGGTAAAATAGAAAGAGAAACTCGGCAGCGATAATTATCTTTTCTTATGATTTCTTAGGTCTAGGTCTCTTCACAATATCTTAGGGCTGAGAAATTATAATTCCGCTTCATACCTTCAAAAATTATCCCTATACCCAGACGGCAATTAATTGACACGTTAAGCCCGTCAATTTCTTAACTATCTCGCGTTAATTATTAGTTATTAAAAAATAACCTATTGATTTGTAGTTGTAATTTAACTTTGGCATAATCTTCGCTTAAGTTGTTTAAACACTTTACGTCTTTAAACAGGAAAGCTGACATGATAAAAAAATCAACTAATCTAGCTGTTATTAGTAACAATACTTTTGAAGCCACTAAAGCTGTCAATATCAATCATTACGACATTAGCAGCGCTTTACAAACAACCTTAGAATTTAACCAGCTAATTGTAATTTTTAGCAATAAAATCGAAAGTATGGTTCCGCATAGCGCTTTTTCATACAGTAACGAAGAATTTGAGTTAGAAATTAAAAATGGAGTTTTTACTAAGCATTCATGCACTTACACTCTAAAAATAGAAGATCAAGCCTTGGGTGAATTAACATTCATGCGCAACTATCGCTTTAGCGCTACTGAAATTACATTATTAGAGTCGTTACTATGTTGCTTAATTTACCCCTTAAAAAACGCAACCTTATTTCATCAAGCCCTAAAAATGGCTTACATTGATCCACTAACAAAAGCTCACAACAGAAGTTCTCTAAATGACACCCTTAACAGAACCATAGGTTTAGCTAATCGTAAAAATCAAAGTTTATCTATTATTTTTTTGGACATTGATTACTTTAAAGTCATAAATGATGCATACGGTCATTCTTGCGGTGATAAAGTTCTTGTCGCTGCTGCAGGTCTAATTAAGGATAACTTGCGTAGTAGTGACGTTATTTTTCGCGTTGGTGGAGAAGAATTTGTTATTGTATTAAGCGATACTGATCTTGATGGCGCTAAATTTTTAGCAGAACGTATTAGAAAGGCTATTGAATCACATACCTTGGCTTACGATATGGTAACTATAAAAATAACAGCCAGTCTTGGTATTTATGATTTACATGAAAACGATACCGCAGATACCTTAATAAAAAATGCGGATAATGCCATGTATAAAGCCAAGCATAATGGTCGAAACCAAGTGTGCTTGGCTGGATAGTAGTTAAAAGTTATTTCTGGGGAAAACTTTTAGAGTTGTCGACATTATTTCTGGGATTTGCCGATAACTTTGAGAATCCTCTATATTATTTCTGGGATTTGCCGATAACTTTGAGAATCCTCTATATTATTTCTGGGATTTGCCGATAACTTTGAGAATCCTCTATATTATTTCTGGGATCTGCCGATAACTTTGGAATCCTCTATATTATTTCTGGGATCTGCCGATAACTTTGGAATCCTCTATATTATTTCTGGGATCTGCCGATAACTTTGAGAATCCTCTATATTATTTCTGGGATTTGCCGATAACTTTGGAATGATCTATATTATTTCTGGGATCTGCAGATAATGCTTAGAATCACCAACATTATAAAAATAATGTTGGTGATTCTTGTTGTTTTTTAGGATGCTGCTGATTTGTTGTAAATTCTTTTAATAATGTTGCCATAACTAACTATTAATGAATCACAAGAAGCTAGCCGAATTACGCTAAGATTTAACGTAATTGGGCTAACTTCCTGCTGCCTATGTTTGGCATTGCGACGATATTGGTTTTTATCAGCAAAGACTTGCGCTTTATTAAACTGACCTGCGAACTTGGCTACGGGGTTTTGTATAGGAATACAATCTATTTTGTTTGGATTACTACGTTTTTTCATGGTTTACCTCTTATAATAGTCTAAAGCTCATCTAAGTAGATGGGTGCAAATAGTGTACTACTCAGAGTGAAAAAAGCTTGTGAAATTTAAAAAAGATTTTGACGTAATTGTGGTCGGCGGTGGCCATGCTGGAACTGAAGCGGCATTGGCCTCTGCGCGTAGTGGCGCGAAAACGTTATTGTTAACGCAAAATATCGAAACCTTAGGGCAAATGAGCTGTAATCCGGCCATCGGTGGCATAGGTAAAGGTCATTTAGTTAAAGAGATTGATGCCTTAGGTGGCATTATGGCTAAAGCCATTGATCTAGGTGGCATTCAGTTTCGAACCTTAAATGCTAGTAAAGGGCCAGCAGTTAGAGCAACTCGTGCGCAAGCTGATCGACTATTGTATAAACAGGCAGTTAGACATACTCTAGAAAACCAGCCTAATTTAGCGTTATTTCAGCAAACGGTGGCTGATTTAATCGTTGTCGGTAATCAAGTGTGCGGCGTTAAAACTCAAATGGGTTTAAATTTTATGGCTAAGGCCGTAGTGTTAACGACCGGTACTTTTTTGGGCGGTAAAATTCATATCGGTTTAGAAAATTATAGTGGTGGCAGGGCAGGTGATCCTGCTTCTATTGCTTTAGCGGATCGCTTGCGTGAATTGCCTTTTCGTATTGATCGTTTAAAAACCGGCACTCCCCCGCGTATTGACGGTAGAACCATCGACTTTAGTAAGCTGGAAGAGCAGCACGGTGATGATCCTGTGCCGGTGTTTTCTTTTATGGGTAAACGTGAAGATCATCCGCGACAAATCCCTTGCCACATTACCCGTACCAACAGCAAGACCCACGATATTATCCGCGCGGGCTTAGATAGGTCACCCTTATATTCTGGCATTATCGAAGGCATAGGGCCGCGTTACTGTCCTTCGATTGAAGACAAAATTGTGCGCTTTGCTGATAGAGATACGCATCAAATATTTGTAGAGCCAGAAGGTTTAGATACTCATGAAATCTATCCTAATGGTATCTCTACCAGCTTGCCGTTTGATGTGCAGTATGAATTTGTTCGTTCGATGTTAGGTTTTGAAAATGCTGAAATCGTTAGGCCCGGTTATGCCATTGAATATGATTTCTTCGATCCTAGAGATTTAAAAATGTCTCTGGAAACTAAGCACATGAATGGCTTGTTTTTTGCGGGCCAAGTTAATGGTACGACGGGGTATGAAGAAGCTGCGGCGCAGGGTTTGATTGCTGGGTTGAATGCTGCGCGATTAACTCAAGAATTAGAGAGTTGGTGTCCTAGGCGTGACCAGGCTTATATTGGCGTGATGATTGATGATCTCATTACTCGGGGTACGCAAGAACCTTATCGTATGTTTACCAGTCGTGCAGAATACCGTTTATTATTGCGTGAAGATAATGCCGATTTACGCTTAACTGAAAAAGGTCGTGAATTGGGTTTGGTCGACGATGAGCGTTGGCAAGCTTTCGACATTAAACGTAATGCTATTGCTAATTTACAGGATGATCTAAAAAAGCAATGGGTTAGGGCGGAATCAGAGCAGGCTCGTGAAGTTGAAGGAATCTGGGGTAAGCCGCTGCTAAAAGAAGCCAACTTAATGGAGTTGTTGCGTAGACCTGAAATTGATATACAACGATTACTGGGCTTTTTTGAAGGAGGCGACATGATTGCCGATCAAGTCGGTGAGCAAGTCGAAATTCAAGCTAAATATGAGGGCTATATCGTCAGACAACAAACTGAAATTGATAAAGCCTTGCGTCATGATCATTTACGACTACCTGATAGCTTGGATTACGCTGGTGTCCCCGGCTTATCTAATGAAGTGAGTCAAAAACTTAAAGCACAACGACCTGAAACCTTGGGTCAAGCCTCACGAATCCCTGGCATGACACCTGCTGCGATTTCCCTATTATTAGTTTATTTAAAGAAGAAAAGTGCCTAATGGATGATTGTCGAAAAATATTGGTCTCAGGTTTAGAAGCATTAAACCAAAATTTGACTGAACACCAGATAGAACAATTGCTGGCTTTTATTACTTTGATTGAAAAATGGAATAAATCCTATAATCTGACCTCAATACGTGACCGAGTGTCTATGGTGCCTATGCATTTATTGGACAGTTTGGCGATAGTGCCTTTTATTGAAGGCAAACGAGTTATTGATATAGGCACTGGTGCGGGTTTGCCCGGTATAGTTTTGGCTATTTGTTTTCCTGATATTGAGTTTGTATTATTAGATAGTAATGCTAAGAAAACTCGCTTCGTACAACAAGTTATTTTGGAGCTTAAACTAACTAATGTCAGTGTTTGTCATAATCGTGTAGAGCTTTATCGCCCGGGTAATAACTTTGATATGGCGATTACTCGGGCATTTGCTAGCTTAGAAGACATTGTGCGATTAACTGCTCATTTACTTAATAAAGAGGGTGTATTGCTGGCAATGAAGGGACAAGTTCCCGATGTTTCTATGTTGGCGTCTGTAAAAACAGAGCTTTTTCCTCTCAGTGTTCCTGGGATAGACGGCGAAAGGTGTCTAGTCAAAATACATTTGAATGAAGTAGCTGAGGTCAATGCATGGGAAAAATAATTGCCATAACCAATCAGAAGGGGGGGGTGGGTAAAACCACAACGTCTGTTAATTTAGCAGCTTCGTTGGCGGTTGCTAAATGCCGAGTGTTGTTAATTGATCTTGATGCTCAGGGCAATGCCGCAATGGGTTGTGGTATAGATAAGCAGGAAGTCGAGTTTTCTAGTTACGATTTGTTAATGGAGGATGTGCCTGCTGCACAAGCAGTGGTTCATTTGCCGGGCATTGGCTTTTCGGTAATATCCGGTAATGCTGATTTGACAGCAGCTGAAGTTAAATTAATCAATGCAGATCGTAAAGAGCAAAGATTGGCTGATGCGTTGATGCCCATTAAGGCAGATTATGATTACATTCTGATTGATTGTCCTCCATCACTCAATATGCTGACTTTGAACGCGATGGTGGCCGCGGATAGTTTATTAATTCCGATGCAATGCGAATATTATGCTTTGGAAGGTCTTTCGGCTTTGATGAGTACTTTGCAAAATATTCAAAGCTCCGTGAATCCAGAGTTACATCTTGAAGGTATTTTACGGACTATGTATGACGATAGAAATCGCCTAACTAAAGATGTTTCTGAGCAATTAATTCGCTATTTTGGTGATAAAGTCTTTAGGACGTGCATACCTAGAAATATCCGCTTAGCAGAGGCGCCCAGTTATGGTTTGCCCGCAATCAGTTATGATAAGTCTTCACGTGGCTCATTGGCCTATGTTGCCTTAGCAAATGAAATGATAGAAAGAAATAAATAAATTATGAGTTTTAAAAATCGAGGATTAGGAAGAGGTCTTGAGGCTCTGTTGGTCGATGTGCCAGCTAATGAGGATAGGCCTATCGCGGTAAAGATAAATCTTCCAAGTGATGTATTAAATGAACTTGAGGCGATTAATGAGGTGGCGGAATCAGCCGAAATGACTATTCGTCAAGAAAGGTTGGTCATTTTAGCAGAGGTTCTTACTTTAAAAGAATTGATGAATGAGATTGAGCAACAGGTTCGTGATTTTTAAAAACTGATTCGTTTGTTCTGACAACCGATTATTACAACTTGATTATCATAGCGCTGTAGCAGCATTGCTTGGCGGATGAGCATACATAAAGAGAAAAAATGTCTTTAAATAAACGTGGGTTAGGTCGTGGTCTTGATGCTTTATTAGGTGATGTTACCGTTAAAGAAGAAAAGCATCATCTGAATCTTTTGCCGATAGAATATTTACAGCGTGGTAAATACCAGCCTCGCCAAGATATTAATCCCGAAAAGCTACAGGAGCTTGCCGACTCTATTAAGGCACAAGGCATTATTCAGCCTATTATTGTTCGTCAGCTTGCTTATGAGAAATATGAAATCATTGCGGGTGAGAGACGTTGGCGAGCTGCTCAATTGGCTGGTTTGACGCAAGTACCCATAGTAGTCAAGGAAATGGATGATCGATCGGCTATGGCCGTTGCTTTAATTGAAAATATTCAACGGGAAGACCTTAATCCTCTAGAAGAAGCAGAGGCATTAAAAAGATTGCTAGAGGAGTTTGAGATGACGCATCAGCTTATCGCTGATGCTGTGGGTAAATCTCGAACGACTATCACCAACTTATTGCGCTTAATTGAGTTGCATCCTGAAGTAAAAAAATTACTAATCAGTAATCAACTGGAAATGGGGCATGCACGTGCTTTATTATCTTTAGATGGGCCTAAGCAAGTTACCGCTGCTAATAAAGTAGTTAAAGAGGGTTTAACAGTAAGGGCAACGGAACGTTTAGTTAGAGAGCTGCATTCCGAGCCTAAAATTCAAAAAATTAAAACCATAGATAAAGATACTTTGCGATTACAAGAAAGCCTAACTGCTAGCTTAGGTGCTAAGGTCGTTATCGAACATAAAGAAAATGGTTCTGGGAAATTAGTTATTGCTTATACCAGTCTGGACGAGTTGGATGGCATCATTAGTCAATTTAAATCGTACGAAAGTTAAAAAAACTTTTTAAAGATATTTAACGTGCCTTAATGCTACTGCGTAACTAACTTCCCTCATTGTAAGGATTTTAAACGGCGTTTAAGTGTTCGTGATCATAAAGTCGTGTTTTTTTCCAACCGGCAAACTTATCATCATAAAATTGAATATCATTATCGATAGAAAACTCATAGCAACTTCTAAACAGCTTTGCTGTGCGGAAGGCGTGTAGCTCATCATCTGCAGTGACTTTATCTACATTGCCGACTTGAAAAGTTTTATTTCTGGATTTTCCATTGCAGACCCAAAAAACGGTATAGCAAAGATAGTTTTTATCTTTTCTATGATCGTATTTAATGGTTCTTGATACGCCAGTAACGCCAGTAGTAGTTTTGTTTTTTGGTGGCTTAAGAAAGCGAGTTTTACTGCCCTTTAAAACGACTAGCATCTGGTCTCGCCAGGTTATTGCGGCATTAAGTGACTTTCCTTTGTTTCCCCATAATTTATGTGAAAAATAACGACTCGTTTCCTTGCCGCGTCTTACTATGCGCACCTGATAACCAAATACATCTGGTTCGGTGATATGTTTGTTTTTTGCCATATGAAAATCCCCCTCGACAAGAATTATAGCATTGATTTAACAGCAGGGTTACGTCGCCAGAGCGTATAGTAACAATTTTTAAAAAATTAGGCTGCTTTTATGTGTGATCCATTTGTAATTATTGTAATCCCTTAACTACAAATTATGGCTAAAGTTTAAATAAAAGCAAGTTAAAAATAACAATACTAGACAATTCCCCACTAAATCGGTGTAGAATACGGTACGAAACCACAGAAGCCGTGGTAAGTGAAGTTATAACCTTTTGCTTTTTAAATATTTCTGGAGACAATTAATGAGCGTTTTAGTCGGTAAACAAGCACCTGATTTTACAGTTCCTGCCGTACTCGGCGATGGTCAAATAGTCGATTCATTCAGTTTTTCGAAAGCGACAGATGGCAAATATGCTGTTGTTTTTTTCTACCCATTAGATTTCACTTTTGTTTGCCCTAGTGAGTTAATCGCTTTAGATCATCGTGTAGATGACTTTAAAAGTCGTGGCGTCGAAGTGATTGCTGTTTCTATAGATTCACATTTTACGCACAATGCTTGGCGTAACACGCCTATTAATCAAGGTGGTATAGGTCCAGTTCGTTATACCATGGCGGCTGATTTAACACATGCTATCGTTAAAGATTATGATGTTGAAGCCGATGGTGGTGTAGCTTATCGTGGGACTTTCTTGATTGATCGCAGTGGTATAGTGCGTCATCAAGTCGTTAATGATTTGCCAATAGGACGTAACATGGATGAATTGCTTCGCGTAGTCGATGCTTTACAATTCCATGAAGAGCATGGCGAAGTATGTCCAGCAGGTTGGACTAAAGGTGATGCGGGTATGAATGCAAGTCCTGCGGGCGTTGCTGAATATTTGAACAAGAATGCCGATAAGTTGTAATTAAGATTGGATTTAAGGTTCAGGGTTTTTTAATTAAACACCTGAACCTTAAGTATTTTAGTTAATTTAGGACGTTTTTCCCGCAGTATCAGCAAGCAATTTCTTCCTAATAAAAAAGGCGACCGCAATGGCGCAAAGGGCAGGAATTTGTATCAGTGAAAAAGTCATGGTTGCGCTTTTTGCAACCAGTCCTGCCAAAGCAGTAACGACTGTTAGTTTAATTGCCCACCAAGTAGTCCAATAACCAATTAATCCTATAATAGCCCATTTATAAGGCTGTTCGCCTTGGCTTTTTGCCGTTAAAAAAAACCAAACCAATATAGCAACTCCGGCAAGTTTAGCTAAAAACAACATGTTTAACCCCTCGTTTATTATGTAGACATACAATAGTCGTGATTCTGGCTAGCACATACTAGCGTCAGGCCAGCATGATATTCCATAATGGTAATCATTACACTTTTTAACAACAGGAAAGCATTGTGCTAAAGCCCGTTAAAATTATTTTATCCATCATTGCAAGCTTAGTTTTTTTGATAACTATTGCTGTATTGACAGCATATTTCTTGATTGATCCGAATAATTACAAATCTGAGATTGTCGCTGCAGTTAAAGAAAAAACTGGTAAAGAGTTGAATCTTATAGGTGGGTTAAAGTTATCTGTGTTTCCTTGGTTAGGTGTTTCAACGGGACAAATGACACTAAGTAATTCGGCGGGTTTTCAAGGTCAAGATTTCGCAACCCTGGAAGCTAGTGATATTAAGCTTAATTTAATACCATTACTGACTCAAAAAATTGATGTAAATCGAATCGTTTTAAAAGGCTTGGTTTTAAATCTTGAGAAAAACGCACTAGGAGTTAATAGCTGGGATAGCTTGGTGCCTATAAAAACACTAGAGCAGGCTACGCCGGCTATTATTAATAATGACGAAGAGAAGATTGAAGTTAAAGGCTTGGCGGTTTTAGTTGTTGGAGGTGTAACAATAGAAAATGCACAAATAAACTGGCGTGATCAATCAGCCCGTAACTCATTATTCTTCAGAGACATTAATTTAAATGTCGATAGCTTTGCTTTTAATAAGCCTGTTGTGCTGAATCTAACAGGACTCGTTACAAAACCTGATAATCCTTATAAAGCCGCTATCCAATTTAACTCCCAGTTTATAGTGTCTGAAAATCTAGAGATTTTCGCATTCAATAATAGTGAGCTACAAGCAACGATAAGAACTGACAATATAGCAGATGAGCCTTTATTGGCGACTCTTGCCGTAGCTAATATGTTGCTGAATAAGTCGACACAAACTCTTAAAGTTTCTGGTTTAAAGTTGGTTGCCGACGATATAGTCGGCAGCGCTGATTTCTCAGGTAGTTATCTTGATGAGCATTATGCTATCCAAGGCCCAGTTATATTGTCGAGCTTTAATCCTAGAGAGGTCATGGCGAGACTGGGCATTAAGATTCCTGAGTTACAAGACAAGCAGGCTTTAACTCAGTCAGCACTGCATTTTAATTTATCCGCAACGGACAATACGCTTGATTTACAAGAGCTAAACTTAAGCATCGATAATTCACAAATAAATGGTTTTGTACGACTGCTGAGTTTTGTTGAACCAGCTATAACTATTAAATTAGCAGCAGATCATTTTGATGTTGATCGTTATCTGCCATCAGCTAAAAACCATGCGACTAGTAAATGGATAAGTCCAGTAGTTGCTATGGCTCTATCTTCTTATGCCTTGCCGTCTGATTTATTAAGTAAATTAAATATTGACGGCCAATTAAGCTTGGCTAGTCTTAAGCTTAATGGCCTGACATTAAATGACTATCAATTAAGTTTGAATACAAGTAATGGTCTGATTAACGCTCAGCAATCAGCTAAGGTTTTCTATCAAGGTGTTTATAGTGGCCATTTGGGTGTTGATTTGCGTAACAGCAAAGCACTGCTAGCACTGGAAGAAAAAATAACTCACGTTAATGTTGAATCCCTGCTTAAAGACAGTAAAAGCAAGTTTCAAATGACCGGCCTAGTGGATGCCTCCTTGCAGTTAAAAGGGCAGGGCCAATCTATCGATGAGCTAAAGTCATCCGTGACGGGCGACATACATTTTTTATTTAAAGACGCTGAAATAAAAGGTTTTAATTTACAAGCTATGCTGGATCGCGTTCACGTTAGTAGTGATGCGATAGACCCCGCTCAGGCGAATCATGATTTAACACGGTTTTCTAGTTTTTCAGGTAATTCCGTGCTGGCTAATGGCATTATTTATACTAATGATTTAGTCGCAACTACCGCTACCCTGCATATTAAAGGTAAGGGCGGTTTCGATCTTAATACAGAAAAACTGGATTATAAATTACAAGCACAGCTTATTAAGGCGGCGGCCACTGCTACTAGTGTCGAGCAGTTTTATGATACGCCTATCTCAATGGCCGTCACTGGTAGCTTAAGTCAACCTAATTATGCGCTAGATGTTTCGGCGCTATTAACAGAAAAAAATAAAGCCAAAATAACAGCATTTGTTGATAAGAATAAAGAAAAAATAGACAGTATCGTAAATAAAATTGATCAAAAAATAGGGCCCGGTGTCGGTGATTTATTAAAAGGTCTTTTTGGTAAGCATTGATTATTATTATGAGTCCTTTATTATTCCAACAGCAAGTTCTTGCTTGGTTCGATGTGCATGGCCGTAAAGATTTACCTTGGCAGCAGGCTATCACGCCTTATAGCGTTTGGTTGTCAGAAATCATGTTGCAACAAACGCAAGTTGCTACAGTTATTCCTTACTTTAATGCCTTTATAGAACGATTTCCGAGTATCGAGCAATTGGCCAAAGCGCCGCTAGATCATGTGTTACATCAGTGGTCAGGTTTAGGTTATTACGCAAGAGCGCGCAATCTGCATAAAGCGGCACAATTAATTGTTGGGCAGGGTTACTTTCCTGAAACTCTGGATGAGTTAGTGGCATTGCCCGGCATAGGTATTTCGACAGCAGGAGCTATTCTTAGCATCGTTTTTAAGAAAAGCGAGCCTATCCTTGATGGTAATGTAAAAAGAGTGCTGGCTCGCTTCAAAGCGGTTAATGGTTGGCCTGGCAATAGTCAGGTTAATAAAGACTTATGGGCCATTAGTGCGCAGTTAACGCCGATAGCTCGAGTCGCTGATTATACCCAAGCGATGATGGATTTAGGGGCAACGATCTGTAAGCGCAGCAAACCCGTGTGCGATAAATGTCCTCTTGAAAGTCATTGCATAGCTAGGCAGCAGGGCATCGTTTCTTTATTGCCGACTCCTAAGCCTAGAAAAGTATTACCTGTTAAATCATTAATTTTGTTAATGCTAAGCAATAATCTTAATCAAGTGTATTTGGAAAGAAGGCCGCCAACGGGTATATGGGGTGGATTATGGAGTCTGCCAGAATTTGATGATATCGATGCAGTACATGATTGGTGCTTAGCCAAACAGATAGCAGCATACGATACTGGGATGTTAGCTGTGCAGCGCCATACCTTTTCCCATTACCATTTAGATTACAAAACATTACTGATACAAACAGATAACCCCATAAATTTTGTGATGGAAGCAAATCAATCGCTCTGGTATAACCTTGAACAGAATGATGCGTTGGGTTTGCCAGCGCCTATTAAACAACTATTGCAGCAACTACACGGAGATAATAACAATGGCAAGAATGGTTAATTGCGTAAAATTAGGTATAGAAGCAGAAGGTCTTGATGACGTGCCTTTTCCGGGAGCTAAGGGCTTAGAAATTTTTGAAAGTATTTCAAAGCAAGCTTGGAAAGAATGGTTAGGAAAACAGACCATGCTAATCAATGAGAATAAATTGGCTAGCTTTGATCCTAAAGCTAGAGATTTTCTAGCCAATGAACGTACCAAGTTTTTATTTGAAGGCAATAATGAAATGCCTGAGGGTTATGTGCCACCAAAGGCTTAGGGTGCAGCCTTTGGTAAGTTGATTGCTCAGTGTCTATTAACTTAAAAACATCGCATCGCCATAACTGAAAAATCGGTAAGATTCCTTTATGGCGTGTTGATAAGCATTTCTAATTTCATCGTAACCGGCAAAGGCAGAAATCAACATGAGTAAAGTTGATTCAGGTAAATGAAAGTTAGTTAATAAAGCATCAACTGACTTAAAAGCGTAGCCCGGTGTAATAAATAAATCAGTATCACCAAAGCCTGCTGTTAATCTACCTCCTGTAGAGCCTGATTCTAATGCTCTTACCGCTGTAGTGCCAATGGCAATCACTCGCCCACCTTGCTCTCTAGCGTGTTGTACTGCATCGACTGTAGATTGCGGTACAGCAAAATATTCTTTATGCATGACATGGTCGACCAAGTTTTCTGCACGTACTGGTTGAAAAGTGCCGCTACCGACATGTAAAGTGACGAAAGCTGTTTGTATATTGAGTGCTTTAATTTTAGCCATTAACGCATCATTAAAATGTAAGCCCGCTGTGGGTGCGGCTACTGCCCCAGCTTCTTTAGCAAACACAGTTTGATAGCGAGTTAAGTCTGAGACATCATCAGCACGGGTAATATAGGGCGGTAATGGAATATGGCCAATTAAATCTAATAGCTTCATTAGCGTGATGCTTGCAAACTCTAAAATAAATAAATCATCGGCTCGTCCTTGTACGGTACAGCTGTAGCCTTGATCCAGCTCGATTAGAGCGCCTGCTTTGGGCGACTTACTGGCTTTAACATGAGCAAGCGCATGATGATCGTCTAGTATGCGTTCAATTAATATTTCAATTTTACCGCCGCTTTGTTTTTTTCCGTAGAGCCTTGCGGGAATCACCTTGGTGTCATTAAAAACTAATAAATCATTCTCATTAATTAAGTTAATAAAGTCAGTAAATTGGCGATCTGTTATGTGTCCTGAGCTTTTATCCATACACAAAAGGCGGCTTGCATCACGCTCTGCTAAAGGTTTTTGTGCAATTAAGGAATCAGGAAGTAGATAGGTAAAGTCACTTTTTTTCATAGTCGGCGATATTATCAGTTTAAGCCCATGAATACACCTTAAAAATAAGCTAGCTTTTATTAAAGACTGTCCTTATAATGTCCGTTCTTTGCCGGGATGGCGGAACTGGTAGACGCGCCGGATTCAAAATCCGGTTGGGGTGACTCAGTGCCGGTTCGATTCCGGCTCTCGGTACCAAACATAGGTTTCGAGAAGTGCAAAGAAACACACTAACCCGCAAGTCAAAAGGCTTGGCGGGTTTTTTATTGCCCTTTATTTGTCCAGTAAGGTGTTAATAGATCCATTGACATACCGTTGTTTATGGCGGTATAAGTTACGGTATATAAAATAAGATATAAATATATACCGTCATGCCGCTATCAGATACCGCTATAAAGAATGCAAAGCCTCGAGTTAAATCTTATAAAATTCAGGATGAAAAGGGGATATATCTATTAGTTCACCCCAATTGTCGGATATCCGTTCTGTGTTAGCCAATGTGTGTCTCGACCCGTTCCATATCCAATGTCTACTGTATCGCCACCTTCCGTAAAGTTCTGAAGGATCAGCGCATAAACCCTGCTTGGTATTAGTGTTGAATGAAGTTGAGCAATGCTACCTGCGTCTTTGTTATAAGTTGCTATTGTTTCTTTATCCATTATTATTTCCTAATTGAATACAATCCATGCATCAATCTTGTTATTGTTATCCGAAATGAGTCGTATATAATTAATCCATATTAATTTTATTAGGACTTATCATGAAAAATTTACAAAAAGATACTGGCACTGCAGCACTCATTATATTCGCAATCGTGTTATTCATTTCTGGGGAATACGCAGTATCAACAGCTCTGTTTGCTATAGCCATTACTGCTCTAAACATTAAAAGTAGTTTTAGCCGTTTTAAAGCTGGTCAATTATCTTTGGGTTGATTGCGCTCAACTATCTGTTCAATCAATACCAGATAGTTCCCGAAATACTAGTGAACACTTTTCAACGGTGATGGGTAACCTTGTGTTGCTACATACTCATCAAATGCCATAACACCTTCTGTTTCTGGTATACATTACTATGATTAATTAGCTCTTGGGCTGTTACTTTAGTCAGCGCTACCGATGTAATTTCATCGTACCATTCTTTGAATATACTACCCCCAACACGAAAGGCATTTTCAATGGCTGCGACCGATGGGGTTGTGGCCGATAACTGACGTTGACCAAAGTTCGACCAATATTAGTACTTTAGTGCTGAGTTTGGCAGTGTTTGCAGTATCAAAAAATGTGCTTAAAATGGTGTTTTTTTATTTTTTAGTGAGTTGCCTGGTTTATTAAAATTATTCCCTTCTTTAAGCGAGTGTGTGGTGGTGGTTTCGAGAGGCAAATCGTTAATGTTTTGTTTTGATTTACCCACAAATTTAGTACTTAATGGGAAGGTCAGTACGGAAAAAAAGATGTCGGTTTCGGCAATATGTCCGCATTTATCAGTATTGTGGTTGCTGGCGTCTGTTAAATGGACGGAAAATTCGTGCTCACCTCTACAGATATCAGGTGCCCAGTGTTGGAGTGAGGGGGGACTATAGATTAGTTGATTAAGGCCTGCCCCTGTGAAGGACATTGAGCCAGCAAAAACGACTCCATTACAGATGCCATTGTCAGGTTCACCCAGAAATGTCTCAACTGGATTCTCGATTGCATTGGCAATATTTTTTAGGGTGTCGCTAAAATTGCCTGCAACATCTTTACTCGCCCCAAATATGCCAGCTGCAATATCTGTTACAGCACCTATGGTACCAGCCACTTCGATGGTAACTTCGCTTAATAGCGCCTGATAATAAATGTCCAGAAGTTTTTCAATGATTTTATCAGTTTTAATTTCGTCATTACCTAGTCCTGGGTCGCCGATATTGGTAGCAGAATACACGACATTTATATGATCGTTGGCTCCAATTTCTATTGGGCCAATAATCCATTGATCATTCATTCTATCTTTATAGGTGGGTTTAAACGGAGGGAAAAACAGGTCATTAGGGGGTGGTGCAGTTGTAATTGTCATTCCTGAGCTTACCACCGTGGTAATTCCGCCTTGGCCTGTAACCTGATTATTTTTCAGGACCTGAAAAGTAATCACATCATAATCGGCATTTTTTCCGCGTTGATTCTGGCTATGTATGGCATTCAGCCGGAAACTAAAAAGTAGTGTGGACATTATTCATTTTCCTTTAATTAAATCATAAAAGAGAAACACTGAGATTGATAAGCTTAATCTGCATGTGAATCACGCAACTTGAAGCCATGTTCGGTATTCAATTCCAACAAGGCTTCTGGTGCTTAATATGCGGCAACGCAGATTACAATTTTCTCAATGCAAGGAAACTTAAAACCTTCGAATGCAAGTGTTACCGTTTGCAGACATCCCTAGTCGAAGGCTTTCAAGTCAGAATGTAAACAAAGTCGAGTGCATTATTTATTAAATTCTAAAGAAAGAAAATTCGTAGAAATACCTAGTTCACCTTTAATAATTTATGCTCTATTTCTTATGAAGAATACAATTTCAGCCATACAAGGTGAAATAATGATATTAACAGTTGATGTAATAGTTAATGCCGCTAATAGCTCATTATTAGGCGATGGTGGGGTTGATGGAGCTATTCATCGACAAGCAGGCTCACAGTTACGCGAAGAGTGTCGATTATTAGCTGGTTGTAGCGTAGGTGAAGCTAAGATTACCAAAGGTTACAACTTATCCGAAAAGTATATTATCCATCCAGATAGGGCCTATCTGGATGGATGGGCTGCATAATAAATCAGCGTTATTGATTAATTGTTCTAGAAATTCACTGGCATTAGCCGAAATAAATACTATACAGCCCATAGCATTTCATTGCATTAGTGCCGGCGTATATGGCTTTCCACCTAAGTTAGTAGCGGAGATAGCTATTCAGACGGCACTGACTTATCTATCAGAACAACAATCAAATCTACGCCTAACCTTTTGCAGCTTTCTTGAATCGGACTTAGAGATATATCAGGGATTATTAGGTAGAGTTTGACTGGACTGAATAGGCTAGGCTAGATGATGACGGCCTTTTTGATTGTCGCGACCTTTGATTGGAATTATTGATTAAATACGATTTCCAGCATCTTTATAGACCTTTTCTTTCTCCCTTTTACCGGCAGCAATAACTGTCACTGACACAATATCATCATCTACTCGATATACTATTCTATAGCCCAATTGCCGAAGTTTTATTTTGTAGCAATCTTTCATTCCAGAAAGAGCTGATGACGTTACCCTAGGTTGCTCTAAACGTTCTGCAAGTTTCTTTTTAAACTGGAACTTTATGCTACCGTCTAACTTATTCCATTCAATCAATGCCAGTTCATGAAATCTTAACTTATAGTTCATTAATACTTAACTCGATAAATGGCCCATTTGCTCGCTCAATTACTAGTTGCTTATCCTCTAAATCTTCAAGTTTTGCCAAGAGACTTTCATAGAATGCAGCAGATAATAGATAAGACTCAGGTCTGTTATGATTAAGAATAGCTATAGGACTTTCATCAGTTTCTTTAATTATGGAAGCATAATTACGTTTTAATTCCGTAACGCTAACAGTTGTATTGGCAAACACAGTATCCATGACGACTCCGGCTTGATGCTAAATTTAGCATTTAATATAGCATCTTTTTTGACATTGTTAATATTATTTTTGGCTAACTATTTTAGATAGTACTAGTGAACACTTTTCAACTATTCAACGCTGCTAGTTTGATGTCGTCAACTTGTGGTTTTCTCACAATCAGATCTAACTCATTAATGGACATTATTCATAAAGTATAATAAAGTTATCGACATCGACCAATTATTTATACAATAACATGATCACCTGTAAACTTTCCACAATATTAGGTGCTAAACGCATCAAAGTTTCTGACGTATGCCGTGCAACGGGTATTGCACGAGCGACTATCGATCGTTATTACAATGATCGTGTGAATAGCTTTGATCGAAAAGTGCTATCCAGTTTATGTGCTTATCTGAATGTTAGTCCAGGCGATCTAATTGTGCTGGTTAAGCAGGAAGACTTGTTTGATGGGAATAACACCGAGGATTTAAGATGATTGAGCGTGAATTTAAATTATTATTGGATGCGAACGCACTTAAGAAGATACAAATACATTATGCTTTTATGGCGCAGGGTTTCATGATTGTGGCTGATGGTAATCCCTTAGAAACCTCCAAGCGTGATACACGAGAATTCAAAACACTAGATGGTGCTGCCAAGTTTCTATTCAAATATGGTGTGGCAGATTTTGAGGTAAAGCTAAAAACAACGCATTAACACATCCGCTATATCAATGCTTCTAGACCCTTTCGCTCAAGGATATTCAGTAGTTTTCTTGATGGGCCACTGGGGTGCTTCTCGCCAACTTCCCATTTCTTGATAGTGGAAGGACTCGTATTGAGAAGACTAGCAAATACAGACTGACTCAATTTATAACGGTCTCGTAGTTCGCGAACTTGTACTGCATCATAAGTAGGAACTGCTTCAATGCACAGTGCATCATATTTGAGCATCTTCTTCTTATCTATGAAACCCGCACCATATAAATCTAACGCTGTTTCATGTACCGCTAACAGAATATCTTTTTCATTTTGTGATTGTTTAGCCACGATCTATTTCCTCAATAACTTTACTATGAAGTGCTGCGTTGATTTGACTATCATCTAAGGACAATAGATCTGACGCTAAATCTTGTAATCCCGCGACAGCTTTATGGCTGATATTATCAACAACATTCTTTTCAAAACCGTATACAAAATACCATCGGTCATCTTTGTTAGTAGCGACAAGGGTTCTAGCGCCACCTCTTTTGCCACGACCAGCAATACCGATACGTTTTTTGACTAATCCACTGCCCAAATCTGCATCAATTAAACCTTGATGCATTTCTGCTACTGCTTGAATAAGTGCTTCATCAGTTAGTTCTGAATTACGCATCCATTTTTCAAAATAACGAGTCTTAAATATTCGCATCATACGCTCAGTATACCACTAAGTGGCATAGTATAAAATCTAATACAAATATAACACATCTTAATCATCCCTTCGGGATACTCCCGTTGGTCGTGATATCAATTCTCTGTTAATTCTCATGACCAAGAGAATCGAAAATAACTATAACACGTTGATTTAAATACAATTATTATGCTATTAGCCTGAATTCTCTAATTCTCTAGGTATAGGGTCGCAGGATGATCATAGGCCTTCATGATTGCCATTGTGTGGGTCTTATCTATTAATATGTAAAATAAAAGAGAGAATTAGAGAATTAGAGAATTAGAGAATTCATATAATAAAAATGAAAAAACATAATGGTACCAAGGGCTGTAGACCATCTAACGATTCTCCAACGGCAGCGAATCTAGATAATTTAAAACACTAGATGGTGCCGCCAAGTTTCTATTCAAATATGGTGTGGCAGATTTTGAGGTAAAGCTAAAAACAACGTATTAATGGGCGCTTTTATATAATAAACTTATCTCTATATTAATGAAACAATCTATAGCTCGTTTGATGGCCTTAAAAATGTGGGTTTTACTATATTGATATCCTAGGTTTTGTGGGCAGATTAGAAATATTTGATGTCATACTCTTTTCGTTTCTCAGCGTTATGCTGTCTTCGTCTGTCAGTGAAGTAACTGTTCCGTCTATCGATGTGCTTAGTTGGTCGCCTTCTATCTTCGTAATAGCTGCTTCTTCTTAGTATCCAACACTGATTCATTTCCCATAATATTACCTAAATAAAGCCCACCGCAGATAGCGGCACATAAATCTCAGCAGCCATTTTGCAATTAACGTCATTAGCTAAGTCATTTAACGGTGCTATGGTATCTGGAATTAAATATTTAAGCGTTCGGCCTGCTCCAAAAGTAGCAATACGTTTTTGAGATACTAGTGCTGCTAAGCGCCGCTGTAGAGTACGCTTACTGGTGCTATCTATCGTTTTACTAATAGAGTCTAAGCTTATACCCTGAGGATTCTTGATGATCAGTTTTACAAGCTGATCCAGTTCATTGGTGACATTAATACTTGGCATTGGCTGCTCTATTAGTTGGCGCCATTACATTATCGCGCCATTTTTATTGGCGCGCAAATTAGATATCGTGCCACAGATATGGCGCTATTAATACACAGGTACACGATGACTCAATAAAGAATAATCATTAATCCGTCCTAATCTGTCGCAAATAAGGCGCGAATTCAACTCATAAATGCAACACCGAGTGAATCATCAATATTAAGTGAAGCCATCTCACAAAATACTTCCCATGGTGTTTTGTAATTTAATTTTTTTCTAGGTCTATGGTTAATCCCAGCTAATGCTTTATTAGCATCATCTTGGTTAATGTTATTCAATGGCTGATTCTTGGGAAAATATTGCCTCAACAAGCCATTATGATTTTCATTTAAGCCTCGCTCCCAAGAATGATAAGGCTTGGCAAAATAAGTGTCACAAGCCAATGCCGTTGCGATATCTATATGCCGGCAAAACTCACGGCCATTGTCAAAAGTGATGGTATGAACCCATTTAGCAAAAGGCATTAAGGCTTGAATAATAGCATCTTTTGTTAGCACAGCTTCCTTACGAGCAATAGGAATAACTAGATTCAATTTAGATACTCGCTCAGTTAAAGTGACTAATACGCCTTGATGACCTTTACCAATGACGGTATCGGCCTCCCAATCACCTAAACGGGTCTTTTTATCGACGATAGCAGGACGTTCATCAATGTCAATTCGGCCAGGAATAGTTCCACGATAGTCGTTTTTACCGTAACGTTTACGGTAAGGTTTGGCTTGATGACGTAAGTGCTTGTAAAGCTCGCCTCCATTGGCCTTGTCGGTCAAAAGGAAGCGATAGATAGTTTCATGACTTACGCTGGACTTTTTAAGTCGCTTTAAACGTCCTGAGATCTGCTCAGGACTCCATTTTTCCTTGATGAGTGGAATAATAGTTCGCTTCATTGACTCATCTAACTTAATAGCCTTTGGTTTGTCCGTATGCCGTCGCTGTGCTTTTATATGTGCTTGCTGATGACGATACCCACGGTTGCCTGTATTTCGTTGCAATTCTCTAGTGATAGTGCTTTTGTCCCGATCTAAATCTTTGGCTATTTGACCTGCGGAAACTTTTTTCTTATGCTCTATGTAGATATGGTATCTTTCTTCTTGGGTTAGATGGGTAAATGTTGTTCGCATTGGACACCTCTTTAGTTTTTTGTTTTGG
>Ga0118677_10005599_pt1 | contig 21869 bp, 16 predicted proteins | sample AliMusrvi5mmetaG_FD_86154 | JGI IMG/M metagenome (GOLD analysis project Ga0118677, IMG submission 86154)
ATCCTTACTCACTCCCGATTTCATCCGCCGGCTGGAACGGCTCGAGCTGACCACGAGGCGCGTGCTCGGCGGCCAGCTCAAGGGCGAGCGCCGCAGCCGGGCGCGCGGGCAGTCCGTGGAGTTTGCCGATTATCGCAACTATGTCGCGGGCGATGATCTGCCGCGACTCGAACTCCAGCCAGTGACCGATGCCCGCAGGGGTGCCGTCGTAGTCCACGGGCCGAAGCCCTTCCCAATTCGGCGGCAAAGGTGGGAGCGGGGCAACCCCGCCGAATTCCGCGAGAATGGCTTGGACCTCCTCAAAGTGGGGATCATCTTCGTCAACGGACAGGCCAATCGCGTCGATGCCCAAGGACACCATTTTGGCTTTGAAACGTTCCCAGGTGGTAAGTTCGGGTTCTTCAGACATAGCTCTGGTCCTGTTCATCCGCGCGTTTCAGCGAGTGCCTGTCCGACGTCTTGAGATTGGGTCTTGGCATTTGTTTCACTTTGTCCAGCCCCTTCGATCCCGCCGTGACTTCTTACGGAGCTTCCGCCGCTCATTGCGGGTCGTGTGCGGGATGCCCAACATCTCTTGCACCGCCTGGGGCAACGGCATCCCCATTTCCATCTGAAGTCGGAGTTGCGTCAACTCAATCCGCATCCGTTCCTCGATAGGGACGAAGTACCTCCCGTCAGGCTGAACACCCTTTAGTCGGAACTCGTCCAACTCGTCAGCCAAAGCAAGGAATTCCTGCAACCTCGGGTCGTCGGTCAAAGCGTGGCGGCGGTTCGGAATCAGGATGCGATTCCAGACCTTTTCAGGATCAGGCAGGAACAGGATTCGCCGTTCGCCCGTGTTTTGCCATGTGACGTCTACCTTCTCGCCTTCGGGCGATACCCAAATAGCGTGGTGTTCGGCCTCAATGAAGAATGTAGATTCCTCCCAAATGCACCAGCCGTGCAAGATTGTCCCGCCATCACTCTGGATTTTGCGGTGGACGTTGCTGTAGCATTCCCCATGCTTGGCCCCGTTCATGGGCTCCACGGAAACATACAGGGGATCGTGCTGACTGACCTGCTTGCAAAAAGCCAGAACTGTCGGGGTTATTGCGGTCGGTGTTGTTGGCATGTGTGATTCTCCTACACGGTTATTGGACTCAACAAAGATACGGACTTCCTCCTCACGGCGAATTCCATTACATTGCCCCCCAAGGAAGGAATTCACGGACGAGGCTATCGTCGTCCTGGGCCGTGACGAAACAAACGCCCGCAGTGAACCGCTTCTTCTTATTGATGGACTCCGCAACTTCTACAACGGGTTTAGGGACAAGTCCGTCCGCTGCCAACCTTGCTGCCCGTTCAGTCTCAGCAATCATCAACCAGTATTTGCCGTCATGTCGTTCGATCGTGCAACCGACCTTACCGTCCTTCTCCATCGCTGCTACAAATCCCTCGCTGATTCGCGGCGGCAACGACACGTCTTCCGCCGTAGCTTTCGGCCCGATAGCGGGTTCTTCGGACTCGGGAGCATCTTCCGTGGCAGATGCACTTGCCAATTTCTCTGTAAGGGCATTGACGGCGAGAACGATATCGTCGCACATCTCGCGGTAATCCTCGGGTGTGACGGATTCCTTGTCCCAGGCGATTGCCTTGATCTCGAACGCCAAGTGTTCCAGGCGACTCCGAATCTTTCTCAATGTTTCGTAGGGCCACACTTCGGATAGAAAGGCTTCGCCGCTTTCTTCCTCTTCCTCCTCGTCGTCCAAAGGCCCCTCCGCGATCCGTGCTGTCATTCCACTGAGTTTGGCCTTGCGGCGCAGTTTCTTGGAAGTCTTCTTAGCCTTATGCGGCTTGGTGGGCTTGCCCGCACCGCCTTTCTTCTTGAGGCCGACTTTTCCCTCGTCATTGGCCGCGTCAGCTTCAATGGCCTTCGCATCGTTGGCATTCGAGCCATCGACTTCAATGCCATTCGCATTGGTGTCGTCCAACGAGTCGTCCGCAATGGCCTTCGGGTCGGGGACAAGGTCAAGTACCTTGTAGGCTTCGTTGATCGTGAGGGTGGCAACGCCATTTTCAATCGTGGCGAGGCCATACACCTTTATTGCCCGCCATGCGGTTGTGGGGTGCAGGCCGATGGTCCCAAGGAACTTGGTCCACTCCCGCCGTTTCTTGAGCGGCGGCTGAAGGAAAACAAGGGCGGCACCGAGCCGCACAACGTCACTTGCCATCCTCTTGTGATGGCCGAGCATCTCTGTCAGCGTGGCATAGACCTCTTGGACAAGTTGTTCTTCCGACCAACTTGCATCAGGCAAATCTTTCACAGCGAAAGATTCCTCCCCCACAACGGGTACGACAGGTACTATCACGGTAAGCTGATTCTCCTGCTCGGCGGTCTTGGCGAGATCGGTTCTAGCATCGGGCAGGGATTTGCTGGGGTCATTGGTGCTGTCAGACGGTTCATTCATTTCTTGCATGGCGTTCTCCTTCTGAAAAAAGTGCGGGAAACTAACGACTTCAAGGAGATAAGCAGCACAACCCGTGTGCGCTTTGCGACGAGGCGTGTCGCAATTGGAACTACTTAACAGGGGTGTCCTTGATGCCCAACTCCTCCCACTTGCAGAAAGGTTGGTTGTGCGGATACCACCACACGTTTAGGCACTCATGCTGTCGAGCGATTCGGTCGGCCAATGGTTTGACCCACGAATTTGCGGCAAACGCTCCAGGGTGAATCTCATAACAAACAACGATGGGTGAACCCGTGAGGCCGTCCACCGTTTGGCCCCATTCCATGCAGATCAGGATTCCGAGATTGTCGGGGCGGTACTTCAGATCGGCGGGTGTATCGCCCGAAAGGTATGAACAGTAGAACCCCTCGCACGAATTGGGGCGGTCAGAATAGATGGCACATCCTGTCGCGGAGAGATGCTTGCATGGCTCCCAAGTTTCCTTGCCGAGTTCCTTCACACCCATTGCGATGCAGCAGGCGCGGCATCCACCGCAGCCGCCGCGTTGGGAGGCTTCGCGGACAAGGTGTTCTTGTGCCAGTTCCGCCGCACGTTCTATTTCCTGAATAGCCGCAAGTTCTACTTCCCACTCCCGCTCCTTTCGCATCAGCTTCGACACCAAGACGATATCCGCCTTGTTGCTGTAGACATACACGCGATTGGCTTTCGCCAGCCCGATCTCGAATCCTGGTGGCCTAATCAGCGTGGCCGAGTTGTCCGCTAGGAAAACGACCTTTCCGTCAACCACGACCGCATCCTTGCCGAGGGGGGTAATGTCTATCAACTGCCCGCTCGGATCGCACAATACGCAGTGGTGTACGGCGGTAAGGAAGCCCTTCCCCGATTGAAACATCCATCCCATTTGGCTCGTCCCGCCGTCGCGTTTCATTTTTTCGGTCACATTGCGGAAGCACTCGCCAAGTACGGCCCCAGATTCGGGACGATGTTCGACATGGAGCAATTGTCCATTGGGGACGATGGTGCGGGCGAATTCTTTGACGTGGCTGAGAGTATGCATGTTAAGTCTCCTGATGAAGAAGGTGTTCCTGCGAACCATTCGCGGGCTTCAAAGAGATAAGCAGCACAGCGGCCGTGCGCTTTGCGACACACTCCGTCGCAATTGGAAAGGTGAAAGGAGAACACCACGGTCATGTTTGACCGTGGTGTTCTTCACGGCCACTATCGCTCAAGGCGGGCTACGATGTGCGGCGGCAAAGCCCGTGTGAGGGCTTTCGAGGGGTTGGTCCGAATCGCTTGCTCCCACTTCCGCTCTTCTTGGAGCAATTTGGAAACAATGCGCAGGTCTGCCTTGTTGTTGTAGATGTGGACACGATTGGGCCGTGCGAGACCGAACTCGCATCCTGGCGGCTTAATCAGCGTGGCCGAGTTGTCGGCCAGAAAGACGACCTTGCCGCCGTTCACGACCACAGTGTCACGCCACTGGTCGTCAAAAGGGGTAATGTCCACCAGTTGGTCGTTGCTTGGGTCACGCCATACGCAATGATGGACAACATCAAAGAAGCCCTTGCCCCCCTCGAACATCCAGCCCATTTGACTCGCTCCACCTTCCCGCTCGATCTTTTCTGCCACGGCGCGGAAACAACTGGCGGGCATTACCCCAGGCTCGGGGCGATGCTCGACATTGAGCAACCGCCCATTGCTGGCGATTTGGCGAGCAAATGCCCTCACATGACTAAGAACGTTCATACTGAATCTCCTGAAAGCGTTGGTTTCCCCGCGACCTCTTCGCGGGGCGAACTCAATAGGAGAAGCAGCACAACGGGTGTGCGCCTTGCGACGAGGCGTGTCGCAATAGCGAGAAAACACACCGCCGTATCGGTCTGTGAAGATCATCGAAACATGCCCTTCCGCCAATAGGCAATCCGTGCGTGGCCTATGTCGATGTACTCTTGATCCATCTCGATGCCGAGAATCTCGTCCCATCCAGCCTGCATCGCACCGATCATTTCTGACGCCACGCCCGCGTATGGAACGAGGAGTCGGCGGGGGGATTCGCGTTCGGGCGGCAGGATCAGGTCGGCAAGATACCTGCACAGATCGAGCGGCTTCACGGCGGGATGATGGTTCTCCTGGGGCTGAATACCGTGTTCCTTGAAGAAACCCATGCTCGACTCGGGCCGCGTATCGGGCCGTTTAATGGGAAAACCTTCAAGCCCTGCGCCGCGTTCGTATCGGCTGGATTGGGAGCAGTAGTAGAACCGTGAGGGACCACCTGCATCACCGTAGTTGTCAGGGGCATTCTGTTCCCCGCCGCCGATGCCGCCGCCATAGAGCAGCTTCCCCTTGTGGCGAAGGGCGCGGCTTCCGCTCTTGCGATATGTGCCGCCCTTGCTGGTCGGGCCTTGCATGTCCAAGAGACGACCAGCCTCATCATCGAGAATGATATTGGCGGGGAAGCGTCCATTAACCCGACTGCCGACAATGTTGATGCCCGCCACGCCCCATTTGAGCGCGTTCGTTGCAAACGACTGTTCAAATGGCTTCATCGCCACAATAATCGGTTCGTAGGCGGGTTTGAGCGCAGTGCCATAACCTAGCCAGCGGGCATCGGCAAAGCCATTTCGTTCAGCCTTGAGGATTCGATCAATGTCATTCCAGATATCGCGGCTTTTGGGCAGTCCTTTCCCGTGGAGCCACAAAACGGTGTCTCGAATGTCCCAACCCGCGTCCTCCATGTTGCACATCAAGCGATGGTGCGTCCGAGGATGGCCGAACGAGAGCAATGTTGACCCAGGCTTGCAGACGCGAAGAAGTTGTTGGAAGACTTCCACGGATGGCAATTGGCCGTCCCACTCCTTGTTCATGAAACCACGCGCAATCCGACCAAACGCGCCTTTCGATCCTTTGTCTGTCTTCGGCGGCTTGCTGTTCGCCTTGCCGTATCGCTTGATGATGGTGGTCAACGCATAGGGCGGGTCTTGAAGCGAGCCGTCGAAAGAGTTGGATTCCAAATCCTTCAGGACATTTAACACGTCGCCCTTCGTGATCGAGAGGGTCGCCTTACGAGGCACCATAATGGTCGGCGGGGTTTTTTTGATCGAGATAATGGGCTTGCGGGGTTCAGGCATCATGGCCTCCATGAAAGGTAAGAGAACCACGGCTACGATTCTGACTGTAGCCGTGGTGTGGGATTAGCTGTGACGCCGAAGGTCAAGGTGAAAACTCTTTTGCCACAAACTTCATGAAGAGTTGAGTCAACTCCTCAGACTTTGCCGCTGGTACACCCTTGTCCCATTCCAAGATGCGACGAACAGCTTCGCGCTGCGGCCTCCAACCCGATGCCATCAATTGGTCATACGCGGCAATCCCCGCTGGCGCAATCGAAACTGGCCCCTTCATCCAGCCTCTCTCAATAAGTGTCTGACCAGCACCCTCGACAAAGAGGATGTGTTTCGTCATAAAGTCCCGAAGGGTGTCGTCGTCCATTTCTTCATACATTGTCGTTTTCCTTTTTCCGCCATTAAGGTAAGAGAACCACAGCCACGGTGAACCGTGGCTGTGGTGTGTGAAGGGACTACAGGCCGTTGTTGCTGAACCAAACGGCCATGACGCCGAAAGCGACGTCGGGATCGTCATTACACGCGGCGACGAGGTTATCGACGGCGGCTTGCACCTGCGGGTCTTCGATGGCATCAGTCACGTCGTTGGGCCGAGTGCGGACGATCTCAAGCAACCGTTCCGACACGGCCTCGATCTGCCCCGCGTCCAGCAGGTCGGAAGAAGAACCTTCGGCCTCGTCCTCTTCGTCCTCCTCGTCCTCTTCGGACTCCCCCAACTCAGCCGCGACTTCGGACGGCATCGTGCTGCCCTGTGCGCGAGGTTCGGGCATGGATGCCTTCCCCTCGTCCTTGAGGGCCTCAGCCATTTCAGCGGCGGCGAGAGCCTCGGCGTTTTTCTCGGCCTGCAACTTGGCCTCATTCTCGATGATTGCAGCGGCCCGATTCGCAAGCGAATCCAACTCTTTGGCTTCCTCGGCGTAGTCCTTCTGCGCCTTGGCATCCAGTTTCTTCTCGAACTCAGCCAAGTCCTTTTCCCGCTGCGATTCCTGGTCTTCGAGGGCTTCGCGGGCCTCCGCGAGTTTCTTCTTGAGATTCCGCCACTCGTCCACCGACTTCACGTTGCCGCGTTCGATGGCCTCCTTTGCCGCGCACAGGTCGTCGGCATCCGTCAGCGTCATATTGGCGCAGGTGGCTTCGTCCAACCAATGGGCGATGCGCATTGCCCGATGAACGGTGCGAGGGGACATATCGTGGCGTTGGAGATACTTGCCCCAACTCCCCTTGCCCTCCGTGGCCTCGACCATCTCCTGAAGGCGTTTGGCGACGATGCCAAGGCGATGCGCGGCGACCGATGCGGCAACCTTGGCCTTGAAGATGGCGTTCTCCGTCTGGCAGGCCGCTTGGTACTTGGTGAAGAAATCCTTTTCGAGTTGCGTGAATTCGTCCTGGTTCACAACAGGCAGCGTCATAACTTCGCTCATACTGGTCTCCTTCTCTTGGGGTCTTCGCGCCATTCTGGCGCGAACGCCCCACTAGGGTTATGAGCCTGGAAATCAGGCTCGATACCCAAGAAGGCAGCACATTGCTTGTGCGCTTTGCGACACGCTTCGTCGCAATTGGCAAGGCTCAATGCTGAACTCCTTCTTGGGCTGACGAAGCCTGACCGTCAGGCTTCTACCCAAGTTGGCAGCACAATGCCTGTGCGCATTGCGACGGAGAGTGTCGCAATTGGCGAACGTTGTTCGAGGATGGTGTTCCCGACGAATTTGACCGCCACACATGCTGAACTCCTTCTTGGGCTTTCACCTAAGAAGGCCACACAACGCCTGTGCGCATTGCGACGGAGAATGTCGCAAATTAAGAGATGGCCTGACGGACTTTTCGAAGGCGGCGAAGAGCCGTGACCCAATACGCCCCGTGGATTTCCATGCCGAGATAACGCCGACCACTGAGAAGGGCCATTTTGCAGGTCGTACCGACTCCGCACATGGGATCGTAGATCAAATCCCCAGGACAGCTCCAAGATATAATGTGGTCGCGGGCAATTGACTCGGCCATCCGCGCGGGATGGAGGTTGGTGTACCGTTCCGCCGCGATATGCAGACCCGTGGCGTACTTCCAAATTGGCCCACGCGCACCGAAAGTCGGTGTGGTGCGAGTATGCCGCCGTCGAACTTGGCCGTCACGATTGCGTTCTGTAAATGATCGTGTGCGGCCACGTTCATTGTTCAGGCGGTCACGGATCAGATTGATGCTTTGGGGCATCCCTTTTGCCAGAATAAAAGCGTATTGAAGAGAGCCGCCGTAGCGAACGTCACTGTGGCTGCGGCCAGCGTATGGCTCCATGACCATCGTGTGGTGCAATCTGAACCCGAGTTCCTGAAAGAATAGCCGCTGGCGAGAACTGGTCCCCGTTTCGGAACCGTCCACGATTTGTTCCTGCACAATCCAGACCACCACGCCGCCGACCATCGTGACCCTGAAGAGGTCGGTAGCGATTGTCTCGAAATCAAATGCGTGACCGCCGTATAGGTAGAGGTCGTCGTAGGGCGGGCTGGTCAGGGTCATTGGAATGCAGCAGTCAGGCAGCGACCGCATTCCCCGAAGACAATCGCACCAGAGGATGCGGTTGACGAACTTACGGTCGAGCGTGTTCATGCATCTCCTTCTTGTGGGGTATTTGCGTCAGAATGGCGGAAACAACCCGTTGGGGGTAGAAAGCCTGGAAATCAGGCTTCCCAGAGGAGAAGAAGCACAACGAATGTGCGCATTGCGACACAGGCTGTCGCAATTGGAGATGGCCCAAGCCGCACGGGGCAATCAGCCGTTGATTGCCCCGTGCGGCGGCAGAAAGAGAACTAGGAACTTGGCCGTCGAGAACGGATCAGAACTCCCACGGGATTTCCGTTGGCGGTTCGTAACGCCACAGTCGTTCCCCTCTCAGCTTTGGGCAATACTTCTGAAGGTAACGCGCCAAGCGGGGCATCTTATTCTGGTTGAGCTTCAAAATCGCCAACCGCATTACCCGCTCGGCTGCTCTGTGCGGGTTACTCGTATTTGCATCTTCAAAGACCCGTGACTTGCCCTTGTCGGTAATGGTGGCTTGCATGGCGTCTTGGAGTTTGTTGCGGGCAATTTGTAGCCGTCTAACCTCTTCCAAGTCCTTTTCCTCTCTCGCCTCTTTGATCTTGTCAGTCAAAAGATCGAAGGCTTTATAGGCAGTATCGAAGCCTTCCTTATCAGTAATTTCGTCAGGAAGGAATTTCTCTCCGAGTTCCGCCCAATCAATCTCATAAAAGTCGTCGGCAGTGAACGGCTCCCACGGGCTTCGCAAGAGTGTGGCGTAGAAGTGCAGGCCAGTATCGCCGCCGTAGTCCATTTCCTTTCTACCACCGAAATCACCATCTTCATCCCCAGGATACCGAAGATACCAGTGTCGGTTCTTCTTGTCGTAGTGGAACAAGTGGGGCGATTTCGATTTTGTCGAGGGCGGCTCCTCCTTCACAGGCTCGGGCGTGTCTTCCAATCCCTCTGGCACCCATCTCTTGACCGCCCGTGCGAAGCCAGCGGAAAAATCCTGCAAGGCATACACGTCCACAGCAATACGGACACCATCCCACGGTTCGTGGATAAATTCCTCGTCATAGGCTGTGAACTTGTCCGCACCCTCTTCTTGAACGAGAACCTTGTGGCCGTCCTCGTAGTTGTACCCAACGGAGAGAGACACTTGGCCGAACGCGCGGAGCCAATCGGTGAGGCGATGGCCGTGAGGGTGGACGCGAATCTGATTACCGAACTGCCATTGTCGCCACGGCTCGACGGGAAGCTGCTGGTACTCGGTTATGGTCGCGTCAACTTCGGAGAGTACCACCCTGATCTCCCTCAACGACTCGTCCACGCCAGCAGGGTTTCCGTAGCCGAAGAAACGGAAGCGGCCAATGTCCCCTGTCAACTGGCCCCACCGCTCCCACCCTCTGATTGCCTCGGCCAATCGGCCTTCATTCGCTTTCTGGAAATGGCTCCACACAGGCTCTTCGACGCGGGGACGTTCTTCATCCCAAAGCGAAAAATATCCAGGCTGCGTCAACTCCCGCCAAACAAAGAATTGCAAGCCAATCGGCGGCGCATTCTTGAGGCGGGCCGCAAGTCTAGCGGGCCACGCCCGCATCTTGTCGCAAAGTCTTCTATATTCTCGATTTTGGTCTGCGTTCATTGCATTACTCATCCGTCTGGATTACTCGGCTCTCACCTATTCTACATGAAACTGTGCTGGTCCTCAAGGAATCAACCCGCGTGAGTTTCCCCACGCGGGTTGATCGGCGGGACGGAGCCTTCTATCGCGCCGTGTCATTCGCGGCAGAGCAATTGCTCAAGGGTCATGTCCCGAATCTTGGTGTCGGCCCCATGCCACTCGCAATTCGCCAGGGTTTCCTCTTGCGGCAGATTTCGCGGGCCGCTGACTATGGGGAGCCAAGCGGGTCTGGCCCTGCAAAGTGAACGTCGTGGGCCGTGCGATCAGGAAGGAAGGCGGTGACGATGCCGCCGCTGGCCGCGATGAAGATGAATGGGCATCGTGGATCAGCCCTACACGTCCCGTACACCCACCACACTGGACTTGCGACATAGCTCGTCGCAATGCGCACAGGTCGTGTGCTGCTTCTTCTTTCAAAGGAGAACACACGATGGCGGTGAATATATCATCTCTTGAGTTGGTGTTGGACGAGACGCAATCAGCCAGTTCAACCTCTGTACCTTCGCGTAAGTTGCACGTTGAACAACTCACTTCTATTCGGCAGGCACTAGATGGGATACGGTTGGAAATGGAGTCGTCAACTTGCATCTGGGAGAAGGATGCCATAACCGAGTATCGTGAGCATTTGGAAGAAATCCTCCAAGCAGTAGTGGGCATTCATCGCGCGATTTCGGTGTGAACGACCTGTCGTGAGGGCAGCGTAAGCGTCAGGCCCAATGCCTTGACAGCGTGAGGGCGAGGCTTGAAATCATCGTAGGTCTGGTCGTATCTTCCCCCACTCTTCAGCGAAAAAGTTGTAATCGCCTTTGTGGATCGTCTCGTCCCTATTTTGTCGGGTATCCATTTCGCTCGGCAAGGATACGGGTCAGGTAACGATGAACGGTGCTTCGGGATTTTCCAACCTCGTCCGCGATTTCTCGGACTGACTTTCCCTCATCGTGAAGCTCAAGCATCTTGTCACGTTTCCGCCGCGACGTGTATGCTTGGGGGCCAGCTTTGAACGGCGTTGGCCCTGCGGCCTCGAACATAGGGGCGAGGTAGCTCTGTACCTTCTTGAGGGCGTCAAAGACCTTGCCGAACGGTCGATTACTATAAACGTCGGCAAGATCGTCAGTCGCCACGGGTTGCCCATGTGTCATAAAAACGCCAAAGATTTCTCCGTCCGCAAAGTGGCGAATCACGTCGCCCGCTGTCTTCCGCAACTTTCCGAATGAAAGGCGGCGGAAGTCTTCGTGGTCTACTCGTATGCGGCGGATCAGGTCAGCAAAACGGTTCGGAATCTGCTGGTTCCGATTCTCACTCTTCGTCGGCTTATCATACGGATCGCCCTTGTCGTTCAGCAGTAGCGGTGAATGCGGCGACGGCTTGTGTCGGCGTTGCAAGGCCCATTGGATACCCTGTACGGTTTGGGGAAATAATAGAAATTCACCGTAGACACCGTTCTTTCTCCGAACCCTCTTGATGAACGAGTCTTCAGCGGTGGTCTTGTAGCGGAGAATCTCTTGGTGTCTTGGATCATGGGCCGAAAAAAGAAAAATCTCTTCGATCAACAGGCTGGAAATTTCAGCGGCACCGAATCCGCAGTTCACGCCAAGAAGCAGGAGCAGCCTTTCCAGCGGTGTGGCGTACTTGTTCAGCAGCACAAGTTCGTCCAGCGAGTAAGTCTCGACTTGGATGAGCCTTCTCTGCTGCCCTTGAGGATCGGGGTCAACACGGGTCTTGATCTCCATGAAGTTCTCAGGCTTCCTCCAATTGAACTGCTTTGCCTTGTGGAGCCAACGGAAGAACCGCTTCAGTTCCCCGATGAAATTTTCGGCTGACTTCTTGGTGATGGGAGTGGTCGTTTTTAGCTTGGGTGGCCGCAACCGCCAAAAGCGGAACATCTCTTCAACCGCGTCGTCGTCCAAGCTGGATAGCGGAACATCGGCATGTCGCCGCATCAGCATTTCCGTTTGCCGAACCTTCGTCCTGCCGTTGCCCGTAATGCGGCCCAACTCTGCACGAAAATAATCCTGCTTGATCCACGCAATGTACGCGCGCATCGCTTCGTGGAGGCTTCCGCTCTTGGTCGTGGCGATTTCTCTCTCGGTGAGATTTCCCAAGGCGAGTTGGAGGGCTTCGATCTCTGCAAGTTGCGTCTCGGCCCGTGAGCGATTCGTGGATGCCCCCTGGATATATGCCTCGGCATCCTCGGCAACCAATGAAAGGATGGGCCAGTCTCGTTGAAGTTGGTGAACCCGTCTCGCGTACTTTTCAGCGGACTCTTCAAGACCTCTTGGAATCTCGATCTGCGTCTTGCCGTGTGCCAGTTCCTTAGCCGCATCCAGCGCGAAGGGGGGCCACAATACGGGTTTGGTCTTCGCCGTGGCTTCCACCCGCCCCCAGAGTTCCTTGATCCGCTGTTCCCGACGTTTAGCCTCATCCAGGTCGTTGCCAAGCCGAAACTTATGCTGCACCAACCCGCCGTTTCTGCTGAGTTTCCACCCCAACTGACGGGGATACTCGCCTTGGTCGTCCAAATTCCAGGTAGTATGGCTTCGTGTTCCCATGTTCTAGTCCACAACGGAGTCGATGGTTCGATATTCCAAAAGGAAAGCGGCACAGCGAGTGTGCGCATTGAGACGAGCTATGTCGCAAGAGCGGATCGACAGGCAAGAATTCCGCCGTGCCGTTCCAGGTAGAAACTCCATCGCGGTGTCCCAGACGAGGGAGTGGAGGGCATAGTCCGACAAGCGAGACGGAGGGCCGCTGGGGGGGCTTGTAGGACTTTTGAGTGCGCCCAATCGGACTACAAAGGCCCAGTTTATCGGACTTTTCTTGATTTTGGCCCGAAATCGGCCTCGGTGCGGGACACTAGCGGCATGAAGAGCAGTCGCCGTAAGTCTCTGAAAAGGTTGACTTTGCGGCAAGAAAAAAGAAAGCCGCTTGTGGGTTTCACAAGCGGCTTCTAATGGAGGCGGCGGGGATCGAACCCGCGTCCCGCGACATTTCCATGTAGGCTTCTACGTACGTAGTCGATCCTATTTGCAAACAATGTCGCCGCACGGCCCCCAGATCGACAGGGTTACCGATTGACCAGTCGGCAGCATTTTTTAATCTCGGGCGTCGCCAACATCGACCCGAAACGATCCGAAATTACAGCCGACAGTCGGGACTCTCCGGAGAAGTCCCTCAGCCGGGGTTGCCTTGTTAGGCAGCCATTGCTAGGTTAGAGTTAGCAATTAATTTTTGGTCTGCTTTTAACGTGGCCTGCTGACCAACCACGGCACGCGACCTGCACTTCAGCCTGCCCGGTCGAATCCAATTCGCCCCCGAGACTCCCTAATTATAGCGGCCTGCCGCCCTTATGGCAACAGGGCACAAAAATCGCACGGTGCCCGTTGTCCCACCCGCTTGTCCTTGACCCTTTCCGTAACAGAAACTGATTGGGATTGTGATGCCCCCGTTGGACCAGTTCGAATCCGAGATCGCCCAGGCGATGGTCGCCGACCGGCATCGGTTGCGCAATGTGCTGCGGGGAATCGAGGCGGCCGCACGCGATGGAAAACCGCTGGATCGGCAGCGGCTGGCTCGGCTTGAAAAGGAGTTGCGGCGGTCGGTCGGCTGCTGCGATGCCCGGCGGAAAGCGGTTCCGAAAGTGAACTTTGACCCGGACTTGCCGATCTCGGCTCGGCGGAAGGAGATCGCTGCGGCAATTCGCGACCACCAGATAGTGATTGTGTGCGGCGAGACAGGCTCGGGCAAGTCGACTCAGTTGCCGAAGATCTGTCTCGACATGGGCCGTGGCGTGGCCGGTCTGATCGGCCATACTCAGCCGCGACGGATCGCCGCGCGGAGCGTGGCCGCACGAATCGCCGAAGAAATCGGCTCGCCCCTGGGCCGCGATGTGGGCTATAAGGTCCGCTTCTCCGAATCCATCGGGCCGCAAAGCTACATCAAGCTAATGACCGACGGCATCCTGCTGGCTGAGACGCAAGGCGATCCGGACTTTGACCAGTACGACACGATCATTCTCGACGAAGCCCATGAAAGGTCGCTGAATGTCGATTTCCTGATCGGCTACCTGAAGCGGCTGCTGCCCAAACGGCCCGATCTGCGGTTGATTATAACTTCGGCGACGATCGACGCAGCCCGCTTTGCCGAACACTTTACCACGGCGGCCGGACCGGCGCCGGTGGTCGAGGTCTCGGGGCGGACCTATCCGATCAAAGTGCTTTGGCGGCCAATCGAGCCGGATGAAGACGGCAACGAACCCGATCCGCAAGATGCCGTGCGTGCGGCCGTGGAGGAGGTTGCCCGCATCGATCGCGGCGACATGCTGATCTTCATGCCCACGGAACGCGACATTCTTGAAACGGCCAAAACGCTCCGCAGCCGGCCATTGCCAGGCGACGCCACGGGGCAGGAGACGGAAATCCTGCCGCTTTATGCCCGGCTATCGATTCAGGAGCAGCAACATATCTTTCATCCAGGCCCCAAGCGGCGCGTGATCATCGCCACGAACGTGGCCGAGTCGTCGCTCACCGTGCCGCGGATCCGCTTTGTGATCGACCCTGGCACGGCGCGGATCAGCCGCTATTCGCCGCGGTCGAAGACCCAGCGGCTGCCAATCGAGGCCGTGGCCCAAGCCTCGGCCGATCAGCGCAAGGGACGCTGCGGCCGCGTGGGGCCAGGTATTTGCGTGCGGCTATTCAGCGAGCAAGACTTTCTTTCTCGCGACCGCTTCACCATGCCCGAGATCCAGCGGACGAACCTGGCCTCGGTGATCTTGCAGATGAAGGCCTTGCGGCTAGGCGAATTGGAAGATTTCCCACTTATCGATCCGCCCAAGACCGACGCGATTCGCGACGGCTATCGGACGCTCTTTGAGTTGGGCGCGATCGACGAGCAACAGGAGCTGACCGAGATCGGCCGCCGCTTGAGCCGACTGCCGGTTGACCCTCGGATCGGGCGGATGATCCTGGCGGCAATTGAAGAAGGCTGCCTGCACGAGATGCTCATCATCGCCGCAGCCCTGGAGGTTCAGGATCCTCGCGAGCGGCCACTGGAAAAGCAGGAGGCGGCCGACAAGGCTCATGCACAATTTGCCGACGAGCAGTCCGATTTCCTCAGTTACTTGAAGATCTGGGATTTCTACCACAAGCTCAAGAATACGCTCTCGCGCAATCAGCTTCAGAAGGCCTGCCGGCAGAATTTTCTCTCTTTCTCGCGGCTGCGAGAATGGCTCGACGTGCATCGTGAGTTGCTGGAGGGAGCGGAAGAAGGCAAGAAGGGCAAGAAGAGTGAGAAGCGGATGGTTCCTGCGCTGGCAGTCCCGCCTTTAGGCGGAATTTCGGATAAAGGCGGGACTGCCAGCGCGCGTTCTTCCCACCCCAAGTACGACAACATCCATCGCGCGATTCTGGCGGGCTTGCTTTCCAGCGTCGCCACGCGCGGTGATGGACACGACTACAACGTGGCGGGCAGCGGCAAGGCAAACCTCTGGCCCGGTTCAGGTATGTTCCACAGCAAGGCGAAGTGGATCGTGGCCGCCGAGCAGGTGGAGACCACTCGCCGCTATCTGCGCTGCTGCGGGCGTCTCGATCCCCGCTGGATCGAGACGCTAGCCGGGCACCTGATTAAGCGGACCTACAGCGATCTGCGTTGGGAAAGCAAGTGGGCCTCGGCCGTGGCCCTGGAGCGGCTGACGCTTTTCGGGCTTGTGATCGTCGCCGGGCGGCCGGTGCGTTATGGGCCGATCGACGGCGATGCCTCACGGCAGCTTTTGATTGAGCATGGCCTGGTAGAGGGCGATCTGGATCCTAAGCCGGCTCTGCTGGTACATAATGAAGAACTGTTGGACGAGGTTCAGCAGTTGCAAGCCAAGGTGCGTCGACGCGAGATCGCGATCAGCAAGTGGGAACATTTTGAATTCTATGATCTGCGGCTACCGGCCGAGATTTACGATGGAGCGCAGCTTGCCCGCTGGCTCCGCGAGTCGCCGGAAAACGCCGGAAAGATCACCATGCGCAAAGCCGATCTGCTGCGAGAAGGGAACGACATAGCAGAAGAAGCGTTTCCCGATCAGTTGGCTACAGGTTCGTGGGATCTGCCGTTGGACTACCAGTTCGAGCCGGGTCAACGGTACGACGGCGTGACGATCACCGTGCCACTGGAAGCGCTGAATCAGATCGAAGCGGAGCCGCTGGCGTGGCTCGTGCCGGGTCACTTGGAAGAAAAAGTGCTGGCGATGATCCGCTCCTTGCCCAAGTCCTTGCGGACGCGATTCGTGCCCGCGCCTGAAGCTGCGAAGCGGGCCATGGCGGAGCTTCATCATGGCGAAGGAAACCTGCTGGACGCAGTCGCTCGGGCGCTCAGCCGCATTGGCAGCGTGAAGGTTTCCGCCAGTGACTTCGCGGAAGAGCGATTGCCGATCGAGTTGCAAATGAACGTCCGCGTAACCGATGCCGAGGGCCAGACGCTGGCGACCGGCCGCGACCTGAACGCCTTGCAGCGACAGTTGGGTACTGCGGCAGCCGAGGCGTTTATGACGATCGATGATTCATGCTGGAATCGTGACGGCTTGGCCACCTGGGATTTTGACGAACTTCCGGCGGAGATCGAAGTCTCGCACGGCCGGCTGGCACTGAAGGCTTATCCAGCCCTGATCGACGGTGGGGTATCGGTGAGTCTGCGGCTCTTGGATTCGCCGCAGCTCGCGGCACATAATACACGTTTCGCCCTACGGCGGCTATTCCTGCTGGTGGCGTGGCGCGAAGTGAAGACGCAGGTCGATTGGCTGCCGGGTCTGGATCGGGCACAACCGGCTGCGGCATTGATTTCGGGCTTCGACCTACGGCAGCAATTGGCCGAGTTGTTGGCCGTTCGTGCATGGCCCGACGAAACCGAAATTCCTCGTACCAAAGCGGCGTTTGAAGCGGCATTCATAGCGGCCCGGCAGCGGATTGGGTTGGCGGTGCAGGATCTGTCCGGCGTGATCGAGCCGTGGTTCGATGCCTATCGCGAGGCCCGCACGGCACTCGATGCAGTAGGCGGTGCTCCGGCTACTGAAAGTAAAGCGGCGACGACGAAGGCCGCACCTGTTGCTTGGGGCAAGCTCGCGTTACCTGCAACGTCTTCTCTCCCTCCGGGAGAGGGGCAGGGGGTGAGGGTGAAATGGCAATATGCAATCGACGATATCCGCGAGCAACTCGCGCGTTTGGCTGGGCCGAATTGCCTGAGTACGACGCCCTGGACCTGGCTGCGGCATTGCCCGCGATATTTCCGTGCGATCCGCGCCCGCCTCGATGTCCTGGCTGGCGGTGGAATCGCCAAGGACCGCGAGCGTTTTGAAGAATTCCTTCCGCGTTGGCAATCCTATCTCGATTGGATCAAGCAACACGGGCCGCAATCCGAAGCCGATCCCGAGTTGATTCACTATCGCTGGATGCTGGAGGAATATCGCGTCTCGCTCTTTGCCCAGAAGCTGGGAACTTCGATCCCCATCTCGCCGAAGCGTCTGGAGCAGCAGTGGTCGAAGGTGAGGCGGGTGTGAGCCAGCCCCAGCCGGCCTCGATCATCGAGGTGCGCCCCGGACAGAAGAGGATCAATTGGCCGGCAAGGATTCCTGCCGTGCAGCCACTAACTCGTCGAGATCCTCTTTTGCCACGATCCATCCCCGGCAACTCGTCGTACCACACTGGCAGGGGATCGCCGCATCGGCAGGCCAGGAATAGTCGATTGTCATCGGTTCGCCCGCTGCAATCTCGCCGAGGATTTCCAGCCACACACTCCGATCGTGGGGAGTTCCATCCTCCTCGTCTTTCTCATCGCAGACGACCAGTGCGGAGTTGGGTTGACAACTGTGATTGAGGAAACGGAACGGGGCAGCGGGTTCCAAAGTTCGATCGCCATCGCCAAGGTCGATACCGTATTCCGAACCGTACTCTGGGTCCGTTATGATCTCACCGTGGATCGGGCCAATGTAATCACCGGTGGTAAACGATCGCAGAGCAAAAACCCCCAGGCCATGCCGGGATGGACCTGAGTGAATACCTTCCTTTGTGTATTCCATGCCGTAAACTTATCGGCTGGAAGACCGACTGTCAACGGCCCCAAGGTCATTGCGGCCTTCCGCGAAACAGAAGCGGAAGGAACTGGGCGAGATAAACGGTAGCTTTGACCTGACTACTCCTCGGTTGACCACCCCCGTCACGGCGCCAGAGTCAGGGGGTAAGGCCAACCTTTGCCAGCCTGACGATGATCTTTCCGTTGCCACCGACGATCTCGAAGCTCTCGCCTTCCAACCCGCACTTCTTCAGCATGGCGGGAGTGACGCGAATGCGACGATCCTTCGCCACGACATAGTCGGCCAACAACTTGGGGGGCTGTTCCTTGAGTAGCACCAGACAAGGTTTTAGGACGGCACCCGTGGGATCTTCATCCACCACGAAAGCTTTGTCGCCAGGCGCGAAGCCTGAAGCGAGGACAATCGAAGACGGAATGTTCAGACGGTCGCCCGCGCGCTTCTTACTGCCCTTACCAGAAGGGGGGATGCAAGGAGTCGAGGTACCGCAGTCAGCGGAGGCCTCCGTGCGGTGTTCGCTGGGGTGTATGAGTTCGTGTGTCGATTTATTCATGATTTGGATGGCGGGCGAGTAAGGGTTGGTCAGAAGTTCCAAACTATCTATTTTGACCCAATACAGGCTCATGTCAAGGTAGTTGTGCAGTTTTCCTGCTATATTAACAACCATTCCTCCGGAACGGGCTATGTGCCGCTGCCGGTTTTTGTGAACCTAGCAACGGTCTTGCCATCCCTGCGGGTGATCGTCACCAGCGCAAGATCCGTTGTCGTGCCAAGCGCGCTAGATCCCGTCACAACTTACTCAAATTTGAACCACTCCAACACCTGCCCATTTCCGTTGGGAAACACCAGGAACAGATCGTGCCTGCCTTCGGTCTTCTTGATCGGGCAGGCGTTCTGCCCGAATTGCAGCTCGCCGACGAGATTCCCGTCCGGAGCGTCGAGTCGGACTTCAATCGCCGTGCCTGGATGGGGCTGGACGAAGAACTCCCTGCCCGGCGGACCAGGCACGATGAATGCATCGCCCACCGCCGCATAATGCATAGTCACGCTGGCCCAGAAGTTTCCCAAGCCTTGCATTACGGGCACCCAGGGCTTGTCGTCCTGCACGACCTTGACCAGGAACTGGTTCCAGCCCTGCTTGAATGTGACCTCGACCCTTGGGCTCTGATCGATCTTGCCAACTTGCGCGAATACCCGCGAGCCGTTCAACCATACCTTCATGCCGTATGCGCCGCGGATCTCGATCCCGGTTCTGCCTCCGCCCTTGGCATAGACGCTGCATCGCATGTAGGCCGCGCCGTTGGCGTGGCCCTCGCCGTTGGCCACGTCGCAATTGATCGCGCCCAGCGGATGCTTCACGGTCGCCCGGCTCACCAGGGGTTCCGTCACGGCGTTCCACTTGACCGCGCCAGGATCCTTCTCCGGGGCGAAGACGACATCGAGCAGCTCAGGCCCCTTCTTGCCGCTGGCGGTATAGACCGGACTGACCTCCCAGTACGGGATCGGGCACCAGGAATCGCCCAATTCCATGGCGCGGATGGTCTTGCCACCAAGGGTTGTTTCAAATTCCTGCTTCGGTGCGAGCCACTCCAGCCGCGCCCGGAACGATGTGCAGCGGCCGACGCCGAAGTCCACGTTGTCGTAGCGGATCCATGAGCCTTTGTCGATGCCGCGGGTCGCATAGGGCCGCACGCCGCCGCCGGGGGCATGGCTCTTGTAGATCCGCGTGCAATTGCCGGCAACCCATGTCTCGTCCGCCGGGTGGGCGAAGACCTCGGTCAGATTGAAGGGATAGTCTTTTCGCAGGCCGATCTGCTCCATGTCGGTCTGCTGGAAGCCGAGCTTCAGCGCCGGCGACTCGGGCTTCAGCCGGTAGTCGGTCCAGTGTGCGTCCCACCACGGCCGCTTGCGGTCGAACAACGGATCGGCATGGACGGACCTCTGTTCCATCTCCCCACTCTTGGCGGCGGCTTCGACCTGCTGTTGAATCCGTTGCCGGTCTTCGGCCGATCCGGGCTGGGTGCCAAGCGGCTGATAGCAGTACACATTCCTCGCGGCCTCCTTGAGGATCGGATGCGGCACGCCGCCAACCATTTCGTGGCCACCGCCGCCATGGTAAAGGACCGGGATCTGTGCAGCCACGATGTTGTTCGACCAAACCATGTCGTGGGCCGCCTCGACGAACGGCCCGATGGTGGCTGCGCCGGACAACATGCTGTCGGCCAAAATGTTGTGGATGTTAGTCTGGCTGTTGCCTTTCGACATGATGGCGCGGGACCGGCCGCCGCCTACGATCCAGTACATCACATTACCGCGCAAGGTTGCCTGGTGCGCGCCGTCGTCATTGAACAGCGTGTGCATCCATTCTTCCCAGCCGCCGTTTTGCACCTGGTCGTGAAGGGCATTGTATTCCCACACATTGCCCGTGCCGGCTCCCCACATGGAAATCATGCCCATGTCGCTCCCCGCCCGAGCTATTTGCGAGAAGTCGTTGAAGCGGATGATATTGTTGCGAGCATGGTTCAGCTCGGCGCCTTGGTTCTTCTCGGTCACGACATAACCGTCGTAGAATTTCACGTCGGTCGCGCCGAATGCCCTCTCGGTCTTCGGATTCCGTTCGGAGTCAGGGATCTGAGCGTAGCGATACAACACATTGATCATTTGGGGCCGCCAGCCTTTCGTGACCACGCCGTTGTAGGTGATGCCGTGGAAGACGTTGTTTTCCACGAGATTGTCACCGCTGAAGTTCAGATAAAGACCGCCGCCATCGAAGGCGAAACGGCCGATGTCGCGGAAGACATTGTTGCGCACCACGTTCTTCTTGTTGACGTACGATTCGGCAAGCGTCTTGAACGGACCCCGGCCGCATTCCCAGCCCATGAAGAACAACCCGTTGCAGCCGGCATTCTCGATCCAACAGTTCTCCACCCGGTTCTCCTGCGCCCAGCGGTTGAACGTGGCTGCCATGAAGCCGGCGCCATAGAGCTTGCTGTTGCGGATGACGACGTTCTTGGCATTCTCGATGAAGAACTGTCCATGGCGCATGTCGGGGGCCAGGACACCGTCCCCCAAGGTTCTGCCGCGCCAGGGTCGGCCATCGTACTCTCCGTCCCAGGGAGTGTCATAGCTGGCGCCTTTTCTCCATGCCGGTGCGAAATCGGATCCAATCATGCACAGTCCGTCGAAAACCAGATTGCCGGCAATCTGAGTCATCGACCGGCCCTGGATCACGAACACATCCTTGGTCGTACCAAGGACCACAACCTGCTCTTCGATAGGCTGACGGCGAGGAGCGTAGATCAGTCGGTCGCCCTCCTTGCGCCAATTTCCGGCGGGAGCGTCAGCGAAGGTGTGAAAGACGCCTCCATTTGCTGCCTGCTCGTTTTCGTACAACGTAAAATGCTGCTGTAGTCCCGGCACGTCCGTGGCGAATTCCCTGTCGTTGAGTTTCTTCCAGGCCGCGATCCGTTTCCCGCCGTAGATGCGACTTCCCAGGCGAGGCGCGCCTTGGTAGGTGATCGTATGGCCGTCGCGGCCACCGTCCCGGTCGTCCAGTACAACCGGCTTCTCGAGGAAGTAATTTCCCGCCCCAAGTTGGACGACAATATCCTCCGTCATGCCACCGGCAACTGCTTTGCGGACGGCATCCCGGCCGCGCTCCAGTGTGGCGAATGGACGGTTTCTTGTACCGGGGTTGTTGTCGCTGCCGTTCGGAGCAACGAAAAACTCCGCAGCCGTCAGGCACGAGCACACGGAAAACCAAGACGCGCAAATGGCGGCAAGCCTCCGAAAACGGATAGTGAAACGCGAATGTTCGTCCATGATCCTTCTCCCTCTACTTATTGAACTGTGGCTCTCCGCCGGGTTTGCGGGTAATTAGTTTCTGTTGCGGAAGGTTCCAATTTGTAGGGTGGGCCGAGCGCAGCGAGTCCCCATACGAACGAAATTAAGGAATTCACTCGTCTCACCCCATTACAATGTGTCCGGTGCCACGAAGCCTACCCTGGGAACTCGTGCCCACTCATTCCCTACGCCAACGGCGTTAT
>Ga0118677_10005601_pt1 | contig 21868 bp, 16 predicted proteins | sample AliMusrvi5mmetaG_FD_86154 | JGI IMG/M metagenome (GOLD analysis project Ga0118677, IMG submission 86154)
GTTCTTAACGTTTGTAACGTAAAACAAAACAACAAGACGGGGATGGGATGAAGATAAGCGATAAAATAGCGGGGGTGATTGCCGCGGGGTTTATTATGCTTGCGGGAACTTCCCTGTTTGCGGCTGAAGATTTTGTTAAGAGCACCGAGCCGGGAAAGAACGGCATTGTGAAATTGGTCCTGCGCAACGGCGCGACGGTCCTGACCAAAGAAATCCAAAACGGGCTTGTATCGTTTCAGGTCTGGTTTCGCACCGGCTCCCGCGACGAAGAAGAGAACAATAGCGGAATTTCGCATTTCATAGAACATCTCATCTTCAAAGGCAGTGCCTCTTCCGGAGTCTCGGGTTTAAGTCGTCTCATTGAAGGACGCGGGGGAAATCTTAACGGCGCGACCTCAAAAGATTTTACGAATGTAAAAGTATCGGCCGGATTGCTTTATAATTACAATGCCTATTCTGTTCAAAAGTGCGATTATTCGTTGGACGGCACAAACTTTACTACTTTAGGAACTTATACCATGACTGCCGGACAAACATGGTTCAACAATACTTTTACACTGCCTGCAGATGCAAACCATGCCGACAAAGTTTATGTACGTTGGATACCCGATTATACTTCTGCTTTAGTTGGTACTACCGCTATAGCTAATGATGGAACAGCTATTTCAAATATTTATGTTACAGCTACTGCCGCCATCTTTAATGATGGTATTGCTCCTATTCTGGCGAGTACGGTACCGGCAGCTGCTTCAACAAATGCTTCTACTACCGGTAAGGTTGTTCTGACATTCAATAAAAAATTAATGCTTGCACCCGGTACTGTAGTTGCCACCCTGAACGGGAAGCAGATAATTCCTGCTATTTCAGGTCTGACAATTACTTTCCCATACACAGGTTTGGATTACAGCACTCAATACACTTTCACATTACCGGGTAATTCGATATCCGATTTGGCTGGAAATATACTGACAACTCCTGTTACCATCACTTTTACAACCATGACCCGTCCTCAGGTCACCAAAAAGTCTTTTGACTTTGTTGTAGGGGTGAACGGTGATTTTAAAGCGGCTATTCAGGCTGCAACAACAGCTTCAGCATCAGGAGACCGCTTCCGCATATTCTTCCCGAACGGTCAGTATAATATCGGTGCAAGCACAGGAGATGCAAACCAAATGTCTACCATAACCCTTCCGAATGTATCCTATATCGGGCAGAGTGCAAATGGAGTTGTACTTTACAATCAAAATACAACAGAAGGTATTGGTGTAACAGCAACCATATATTTTACAAATAGCGCTAATAATCTCTATTTACAGGACATTTCTTTAAAGAATAATGATTACAGAAGCGGTACTACTTCACTTGGACGATGTGTGGCATTATGGGATCAGGGGACTAAAAACATTTACAAAAACGTGAATGTGTTGAGTAATCAGGACACTTATTATTCAGGAAGTGGCCGTGAGTATTTCGAGGGTGGAAGTATACATGGTACCGTCGACTTTATGTGTGGCGGCGGCGATGTATTCTTTAACGAAAGTCTGATATATCTTGAAAACCGTTCGGGTAACTGTTGTACAGCTCCATCGACGACTTCAAGCTGGGGATATGTATTCTCCGGTTGTACTATCGATGGTTTTGCAATAAACAATGGAAGTTATGTACTGGGTCGTCCATGGCAGAATTCTCCAAAATCAATATATATCAATACGATAATGAATGTGTTGCCAACAGCAGCCGGATGGACTGAAATGGGAGTTGTTCCCGGATTGTTTGCTGAATACAACAGTATGACTCCATCCGGAGCAGCAGTTGACGTAAGTATGCGTAAAACGAGCTTTACCTATAACGGAGTAAGCACAACGGTCAATCCGTATCTGACTGCCGATCAGGCTGCACAATATACTATTGGCAATGTACTGGGGGGAACTGATGCATGGCAACCTCAATTATACACCAATCAGGCTACGTCGCCGTCTATTACGGGGAATGGAAGTTCAATCAGCTGGAATGATGATAATTATGTTTTATGTTGGGTTGTATTTAAAGATGGTGTATACGTCACTACAACTACAACGAATAGTTATGCCATTCCTTCTTCAATAACAACGGGAACCTATACTGTCTGCGCTGCAAACGAAATGGGAGGACTTAGTGTGGTATCAAATTCGTATGCCTATTCATCAGTTGCAACGGGAATTGGTTCGAATGCTAATCAGGCAACGATTATCTCAACGAATGCAAATAACCAGATCACAATTAACCGCAACCACTCTGCCGGCGAAGGTACGGTATCGGTTTGCAATTCCTTAGGGCAAAATCTGGTTACGTGTTCCACAACCGGAACTACCACCGTCCTGTATAAGTCATTCTTGCCGGGAGTTTATCTGGTAACAGTAAATGCAGATGGTAGCAAGATCACTAAAAAATTAATAATCAATTAATTACCAGGTCATCATCTAAGGTAACGACTTTATAATTAATACTTATAATTGAATTATGTGCGGAATAACAGGATTTATTGATTTTAACTCATCTCCAGCCATTTATTCGCTGAAAAAAATGGTAGCAGCTATGAAGCATAGAGGGCCAAATGACAATGGTGATGAGATATATACTGAGAAAAATTGTGTAGTTGGTTTTGGTCAGGCACGGCTTTCTATTATTGATTTATCTATTTTAGGACATCAGCCAATGACGTATCGCCAGTTTTCGATTGTATTTAATGGCGAAATATACAATTACAAGGAAATCAGTTTTGAGCTTCGAAAATTAGGGCACACATTTATTTCAGGTTCAGATACCGAAGTGATTCTTCACGCTTATGAGCAATGGGGAGAAGATTGTGTTCATCAATTTATTGGCATGTTCGCATTTGCGATTTACGATAAACAGAAAGGGCGTATTTTAATTTTCAGAGATCGATCAGGCGTAAAGCCCCTATTCTATTATTGGAAAGATGGATTATTCATGTTCAGCAGTGAATTAAAGGCATTTCATGAGCATCCTGCATTCCATAAAGAAGTTTCAGCTGAATCAGTTAGTTTATATTTTCAATATGGCTTTGTTCCATCCCCCTTTTCAATTTTTAAATATTGCCATAAGTTGGAACCTGGCAGTATTCTAACCTTTGATGTCGAAAAGAAATCGACAAATATTCAGAAATATTGGGATATTCTTGATTATTACAAAATGCCGCAATATAAAATCAGTTATAAAGAGGCTATTGATAAAGTTGAAGAATTGTTAATCTCTGCGTGTAATTACAGAATGGTGTCGGACGTACCCGTAGGGGTTTTTTTAAGCGGGGGATATGATAGTACTGCAGTTTCAGCCATATTGCAAAAGGAAAGAACTGATAAAATCCGTACTTTTACAATTGGTTTTGAAGAAGGTAATAATGAAGCACCATTTGCAAAAGCAATTTCAAAATATATTGGAACCGATCATACAGAATACTATTGCACTACAAAAGAAGCAAAAGAAATTATCCCTGAGTTGTCTTTCTATTTTGATGAACCGTTTTCCGACAGTTCTGCAATACCAACAATATTAGTCAGCAAAGCGGCAAGAAAGGATGTAACTGTAGCTTTATCGGCCGATGCAGGAGATGAAATTTTCGGAGGATACAGATCTTATCTGTCACTTCAAAAAAATATAAATCTGCTAAATAAAATTCCAGGACAATTCAACAAACTATTATCAACAACCATCTCCTCTATATCGAAATTCCCAATAGGAAACTACCCGTTGTTAAAACATGAACTTGCAACACTTTCAGAAGTTTTAAAGATCAAAAAAGATCTCCGGATTAGTTATTTATTTGATAAGATGAAAAGCTATTCCAATTCTGGGATGAATAAGTTGTTAAATGAAAAATATGAATATTCATATCGCAACATATTAAGCCGGGACTTATTTCATGATGATATTTCGGTTGCGATGGCAATGGATTATAAAAATTATCTGCAAGATGACATTTTAACCAAAGTTGACCGGGCAACAATGTCTGTTTCGTTAGAGGGACGTGAACCACTTTTGGATCATCGTCTTGTAGAATTTGCTGCACGTTTGCCGATTGAATACAAATACGATGGTAAAACCCCTAAAAAAATTTTGAAAGACATCGTCTATAAATATATTCCAAAGGAGATGATGGACAGGCCGAAATCGGGATTCTCGCTACCCATAAACTCATGGTTAAAAGGAGATTTAAAACCCTTCGTAGAAGAGATGCTCAGCGAATCAATGATTCGTCATACAGGATTTATGAATATTCAGGAAGTTGATCGCATAAAAAACCAATTTTCATCCGGAGCAAATTGTGACCAGTCAGTTATATGGAGAATTCTACAGTTTCAGATGTGGTACAAAAGGTGGATGAGCTAATTAAAACATCTAAAAAAGATCAAATCATGTCTAAAATCAATAGATTGCAGAATATTGCCTTGTATATTTTTGTCTTTTCGATCAACTTCGAAATGTTGGAGGTAAATGACAACTTTTCGGTGACAAAATTTGCCGGAATATTATACATCTTCACAATTCTGCCACAAATCCAATCTTTTTTTTCTATTCAAAATTTAAAACCTGTTTTATTACCAATTATATTTTTCTTTGTTTTATTGACAATTAATAATTTGATTAATATCAATGAACTTTATAATGAAGTAATTAGTCCATCAATGATATTAAACATTCTTTTTTTTATATTGATGATCAACCATGTTAGAAAGGATTACCTAATTTTGGAAAAAGCATTACTGTACTTTGCTTTAGGTTCAGTCTTTCTAACGTTATTTTACATATTAGGTATAGGCACAAATTACGATATTGATGGAAGATTAACGATATTTGGGGACAACGAAAATGGGATAGGGTTAAAAATATCAGCATCTCTGATAATTATATTGGTTACTATTTTCCAGAACAGACTAAAGTTAAACTGGGTTAGATTTCTTATGTTGATTCCATTACCCTTTATGTTAAAATTTTTGGCCGAAACGGGTTCACGAGTATCTGTTATCTCATTCGCATTAGCATTTGCCATAGGTGTCGTTTTAATAAAAACTGACTCTATTCTGAAAAAAGTGCTTATCTATTTAGGTGGAGGAATAATATTTCTCATTATAGCAGTGCAATTAATGCAAACGGGAGTCCTGGTAGAAAGGTTAACAAGATCATCTGACAGTGGAGATTTAGGAGGACGGGCATTAATTTGGGAACGAATTATTCCTTTGATAAAAGATCATCCAATTTTTGGTATAGGAAATACAGGATATGACCTTTTTTACATGTCCAATTTTGGGTTAAACAAGAGCCCCCATAATGTTATCCTTGAAATACTATGCTATACCGGTATAGTAGGATTAATATTTTATTCAACGTTTCTATTCCAAATATTTCTTAGGGGTTATCAAAGCTATTCAAAAAATGGATGGTTGCTCCCTTTGGCGTTACTATCTCCTATTCTTGGGATGATCATAAGTGGACAAATTTTACATTTTAAAATTGGATGGATCATTTTTGCCTATATTGTTAGCAGTTCAGCAATTCCATATTTTAAGGCCTCCAGAGTTTAAACGAAATTATTATGAGAATTCTTTTTGTAATTGACGATCTTGGGTCAGGGGGAGCACAAAGGCAATTGGTTGAACTGGCGTTGGGATTTACTGCTTTGGGACATCAAATATCCTTTTTAACATATCATCCAGAATCATTTTTTTTCGCCAACCTAAAAAATGCAAAAATACCTGTAACATGCATAATTAATGAAAATTACCTAAACCGCTTTATTAAAATGCGGCGCTTTATTCGTAAAGGGAATTTTAATGCGGTAATTTCATTTCTGCAGGCGTCCAATTTCATTTGTGAACTGGCTGGATTTCCATTTCGAAAATGGAAATTAGTTGTAGGGGAACGTAGTGCAAATCCTAATATATTAAAATCGGCTAAATTAATGATTTATAGATTTTTCCATTTTGGTGCTGATTATATCGTCTCCAATTCAGAAGCAAATATGAAAATTGTTAAATCGATAAATCCGTTTTTATCAACTTCGAAATGCAAAATAATCTATAATATTATTGATTCTGGCAAATGGCATCCTTCCAATGAATATATTCCGAGAAGAAATGGAAAATTAAAATTAGCAATAGCAGCTCGCCACCAAAGTCTTAAAAATCTGAATGGATTAGTAGAAGCAGTTGCCCTTCTTAGTCAAGACGAAAAATCAAAGATAGGAATAGAATGGTACGGAGATCGCATTGATGAACCTAATCCGGAGAGCTCCTTTATTGAGGCAAAAAATTTAATTAAACGTTATCGATTAGAAGACATTTTTTCCTTTTTTCCAGCCACAAAATCTATAAGCCAGAAGATACAACAAGCTGATATTGTAGGCCTTTTCAGTTTTTATGAAGGCTTTCCTAATACAATCTGTGAAGGAATGGCTTGTTCGAAACCTGTGATCTGTTCCGCCGTTTCAGATATTCCTTTAATGTTGTCTTACAATGAAAAATTGATATTTGATCCCACCCAAATTGAATCAATTCGAAATACACTGAGCTATGTTATTGCACTCACTAATGAGCAATTAATAACGATTGGTCAAACCAATTTAAAGTTGGCGAAAGAGAACTTCAACAAAGAAACAATTCTTAATAAATATCTGGATTTAATAAGGTCAAAAAACTAAGGAAGCTACCTTGGGAAATTTATTGAAGTCACGTAACAAAATTTGCATTAGACAATTAGATAATATATTCGTAAAACATCATAAAAGAAAAAGAATAAGTCAATGAGGGAAAAGATTTTAGTTTTAGGTTATTTTGGTTATAGTAAAAATGAATTAAACGGACAAACATCTAAAACCAGGAATGTATACGAGATGCTCCAGTCAAAAAGCGAAAATTTAGGTGAAATAACTTATTTTGACACCCAGATATTTCAATTTTCAAAATTTTCAATATTCACAATGTTCAAAAAAGTAGCGCAATGTGATAAGCTAATTTACATACCTGCCCACAATAATTTGCAATATTTATTTCCTTTTATATATTTTATATCCCGAATACGTAAAAGTAAAATATTATTGATTGCGGTGGGCGGATGGTTGGATATTTTTATAAAATCAAAGAAATTACATATAATACTATTAGCCAAAATAGAGGGTATTTTTCTTCAAAGTGAACGACTCAGGGAAAGTTTAATCGCAAAATACAAATTTGCAAATGTTCATTATTTTCCAAATTTCAGAATTAATTCATTTGTACCATCATACACAAAAAATGAAGTCTTCAAGATCGTATTCATGGCAAGGATTACGCGGTTAAAAGGAATGGACTATGTCTTTCAATTAGCCAATTATTTTTCACTTCATGCAAAAGATGAATCTCATGTTCTTATCGACTTTTATGGGCCAATAAATAAGGAAGATGAGAACTATTTTAAAGATCAAATTAAAAAACATAAAATTATTTCATACAAGGGTATATTAGAACCCGATAAGATATATACGACTTTAAATGAGTACGATTTATTGGTACTTCCAACGAGGTATCCTGGCGAAGGTTTTCCGGGAACAATTTTAGATGCATATATTTCCGGAATACCTGTTGTTGTTTCTGACTGGAAATACAATTCCGAATTTGTAGATCAGGGTAAAACAGGATTTCTTTTTGATCTAAATAAGGAGGATGAATTTCACTTTTACGTTGATAAATTATATTACGATCCCGAACTTTTACTCCAAATGAAAAGAAACGCTTTCGAAAAAAGTAAAAACTATACTCCTGAGTATGCCTGGGGAATAATAGAAAATTTCCTGGTCGGATAATATAAAAATAAAATTGATTTAATAACTTAATACAACTATTTAATATGAAAGAACAAATTCGTGAATTTGTTTGTGAAACAACTTTTAGCGATCCAAAAAAAATAAATGATCATACGCTCCTTTTTGATGAAGGGATTTTTGATTCTATGGGATTACTAAGTCTGATCACTTTTCTTGAGCAAGATTTTAACATCAAAATTGCTGATTCGGAATTGGACGCTGATAATTTCGGATCTATTGACGCCATAACATCCTTTTTGGAACGAAAGTTGAAATAAAAGGATTATGTGTGGAATTGCCGGATTTATAGATTTCAAAAAATCTATTGATGAAGCGGAAGGGGAATTGATCCTAAACCGTATGATGACTCGCATTCATTATCGCGGGCCGGATGATTGCGGATTATATCTGGAACCTGGAGTGGGAATGGGTAATGTGCGCCTCAGTATTATTGATCTTTCAGGTGGTAATCAACCGCTATCAAACGAGGACGGATCGTTATGGATCGTATATAACGGAGAAATCTTCAATTATATTGAATTGTATAAAGACCTTGTTAAAAAAGGGCATCGGTTTAAAACACATAGTGACACTGAGGTCATCCTGCACATGTATGAGGAATACGGAGAAAGTGCACTTCAATATTTGAATGGACAATTTGCATTTGCTATCTGGAACAACATAAAAAAAGAGTGTTTCTTTGCCCGTGACCGAGTCGGAATTAGGCCGTTATTCTATTCTGAGGTTAAAGGTGCCTTGGTTTTCGGATCTGAAATTAAATCACTATTTGAATTTCCTGAAATTAAAAGGTGTTTTTCGCAGAAAGCATTAAAAGAAGTATTTACTTTCTGGACAACACTTACTCCACGAACAATCTTTGAAGGGGTTTATGAATTACCTCCCGGACATTGCGCGTTGTATAAAAATGGCCAGCTGACAATTAAAAAGTTTTGGTCGCTAAGATATGCAACTGATTATCAACGTTTTGATGGCACACCCGTAGAGGCAATCGATCAATTCAGGTATCTTCTATCCGATTCTGTTGCACTACGTTTGCGTTCTGACGTACCTGTAGCTGCTTACCTAAGCGGAGGTCTTGACTCAAGCGCTACTACTTCTTTAATCAAGAGGGTAGCGCCTGGTCATTTAAATACCTTTTCGCTAGGTTTTGCAGATGCAGTTTTTGATGAAACAAAATATCAGGAAGAGGTTTCGCAATATTTTCAAACAAACCACAAAAGTATGGTCTGTTCAGCGAAAGATATTGCTGAATTGTTTCCCAAGGTAGTCTATCATTGCGAAATACCTTTGTTAAGAACCTCTCCTGCTCCAATGATGGGCCTTTCACGGTTAGTTCATGAGAATGGAATTAAGGTTGTAATAACCGGCGAAGGGGCTGATGAAGCTTTAGCGGGATATAATATTTTTAAAGAGACTTTAATCAGGCAGTTTTGGGCGAGGCAACCACAATCCAAAATTCGTCCACTTTTATTGAAGAAACTTTATCCTTATCTGCCAAATATTAGTCAGGCAAGCCAGGGCATATTGAGGATGTTTTTCGGATACCAACTCAAAGCTACAGATTCACCTGTATACTCTCATTTATTGCGCTGGCATAACACCAGTAACATTCAGAAGCACTTTACAATTGAATTAAATGAACATTTAAAGGATTATGATCCGGTGGCACAATATGCCAGCCAAATTAAACCGGAGGTGGACGGTATTTCTTCATTGGCCAAAGCCCAATTGATAGAAACAAATATCTTTATGTCCGGCTATTTGCTTTCATCTCAAGGCGATCGTATGGCTATGGCTAATTCAGTGGAAGGGCGATATCCCTTTTTGGATTACCGATTATTAGAGTTTACCGCATCATTGCCAGATGAATTTAAATTAAAAGGGATGAATGAGAAATTCCTATTAAAAGAGTTGATGAAGAATGAAATTCCGCAATCGGTAATTAAGAGACCTAAGCAAGCTTATCGTGCACCTATACTTGAAGCTTTCACCGGATCGAATGTTCCTGACTATGTACATGAAGTTCTTTCTCCTGAAAGTATTAAAGAGACAGGTGTATTCAACACAGTTTCTGTAAATAATCTAATCAATAAGATTAAAAATGCGCACCTTCCATCAGAAATAGATAATATGGCTTTGGTTGGAATCATTTCAACACAGTTATTATTCACCCAGTTTGTCAAGGATTTCAAACCACTCGCCAATTGGGAAGTCATTAAAGGCAAAGTTAGAAATAGGACTTGTGAGATTCATTAGGTAGAAGTGAGAAATTACTTTAAAACAAGACTTTAAAAAATTTGAATATGGAAAAAAAGAGACAATTTTCAAAGGATATCATTCAATTAAATGACATTGAAGTAGTTAATGATAATATCTGTTCCAAATTGAAGGAAGATGTGCTTCATGTTCTTCGGCGTAAGGGTGGTATTGTGGGAATAAGTGGAGGAATTGATTCCTCAGTTGCATTAGCTCTCGCAGTAAAGGCTTTGGGTGCAGAAAATCTTTTAGGGGTGATAATGCCCGAGAAAGACTCAAGTCCCGAAAGTCAAATTCTTGCAATAAAACTTGCAAAAAAGTTTGGTGTTAAAACAGTTATTGAAGATATAAGTTCAGCTCTTGAAGGATTTCAATGCTACACAAGGCGTGATGAAGCTGTAAAAAGGGTTATTCCAAATTATAATCCGAAAACCGACAAAATGAAAATAGGGATTCCTAATATAACCGCTGAAAAAAATCTACCACCTGTTTTTCACGTAACTGTTATATATGCGAATGGAATGCAAGAAAGCAAAAGGCTGCCAATGAATGAATACCTTCAGATTATTGCTGCATCAAACTTTAAACAGCGATCGAGAATGACAATGTTGTATTATTATGCCGACTTGCACCAATACGCCGTGATAGGTACCCCAAACAAACACGAATATAAGCAAGGATTCTTTGTAAAGAACGGTGATGGTGCCGGTGATATCATGCCAATCATTAATCTTTACAAGACACAGGTCTATCAGTTAGCCTTTCATCTTGGAATTCCAGATGAAATTATCAACAGAACTCCGACTACCGATACCTATTCTGCAGAACAAACACAAGAGGAATTTTTTTATCAAATGCCCTTTGAATTAATGGATATTTATTGGTATGGATTTGAAAACGGGTATGCAACCAACGAAGTTGCAACTGTTATGGGAGTGACAGAGGAACGTGTTGTCGCGCTATTTCGAAATTTTGAACGAAAAACCAAAACCACAGAATACTTACGAATGGCATCAATTAATGACTTTTAAATAAAACCAGAAATCAATTTAATAATTGTTCATCATAAACCGGATGAATACTTGTATCCACTTAAGTAATGCGGTTCAAATAATGTCGTATTTTTTACTATACATAATAATATATCGCTTTAGCTGCATTTTCTCCATGTCTTCCCTATACCTTCCCTATACCAGGTCCGTATCACTCTTTTTTGCGTATTTCACATAATGTAAGATTGGGAATTGGGTTTAGAAGCCCTAATTCGGCTTTTTAAAATAAACAGTATTTAATTTTTAGTACTTATCTAATAAAAACACAAAATATATGATAAAAATTCCGCAACGTCTTCTTGGAGAAGCACTAGTGATCTCTGCAGAAAAAGAACCTTTGAAGACGGCAATTGTGATAAAAGGGGAAGAATACACCTATTTAAGGCTAAAAGCAGATTCCGAAAAACTAGCCGGCTATTTTGTGAAATCAGGTCTAAATAAGGGTGATAGAGTCGCTATATGTATGAATAATTCATGGCAGACGATCGTCTCAATTTATGCGACGACATTGGCCGGAGCGGTGTTCGTAATCATTAACCCACAGACAAAAGCAAATAAATTAGGATATATCTTAAATGATAGTGGTTCGAGAATTCTGATTTCAGAAATCTATTTAAAAAATGAATTTTTGAAGGTTTTAGATAACTCCAAAGACCTTACAAAAATTATTTACACTGGAAAAACAGATCAACAAATTGACAATCAAAACACTAAATTAGCAAATTTTGAAGATATTTTACTAAATAACGATCATCATTCGGATTTTCCACCAATAATACCTAATGATCTGGCAGCTATTATCTATACAACCGGAAGTACAGGATTTCCCAAAGGAGTAATGATGACACATCAATCAATGGTATTTACTTCATGGAGCCTCATTGAATATTTAAGGTTATCAGACGTTGAACGGATTCTTCTTGTACTACCATTGGCCTTCGATTATGGATTATATCAGCTGTTAATGTCTGTTACTGTGGGTGCTACCTTGATTGTAGAACAATCATTCGCATTTACTGCTACAATATATAAACAAATTGAAAAGTTTAAACCCACTGTATTTCCAGGTGTGCCTACCATTTTCGCAATGATGATAGCCAGTAATAAAAAGCACAAATTAGCATTTGAATCAATTAAAAAAATTACAAATACAGCAGCGGCTCTACCTGCAAAATATATACCCGAACTAAAAGAGATATTTCCAAACGCACTTATTTTTAAAATGTATGGTTTAACAGAATGCAAAAGAGTCTGTTACCTTGAGCCTGAATTAATTGATTTAAAACCTAATTCGGTTGGCAAGGCAATACCTGGAACGGAAGTATTTCTTTTGTCTCCAGATGGACAACCTGTTGCAGCAGAAGAACGGGGAATTCTCCATATCAGAGGGCCTCACTTAATGGCAGGATATTGGAATAATGAAGTATTAAGTCAGGAGATGCTCAAACAAGCTAAATTGCCCGGCGAAAGAATATTATGTTCAAACGATTGGTTTAAAATGGATGTCGATGGATTCTTATATTTTCTTGGAAGGAACGATGACATTATTAAAACAAGAGGTGAAAAAGTCAGCCCTGTTGAAGTTGAAAATGCTATTTATAAAATAATTGCGGTCAAAGAAGTCGCAGTAATCGGTATTCCAGACGAAATATTAGGTGAATCAATTGTGGCATATATCACGACACATAATAATGTTCGCTTAGACGAAAAGGACGTACAAAAAGTATGTTCAGAAAGCCTCGAGCTATTTATGATTCCTCAAGTTATCAGATATTTAGATGATATGCCTAAAAATTCAAATGGAAAAATAGACAAACTTAGTTTAAAGAAACTAAATATTTAATCAAGCAATTGTTTTATCAAATGAATCTATTTTCTTGCAGATATCACCCTTATATTACCTTGATGATCTGAGGTAGATTCAACAAAATCGAATTGACCAGATCTTTTACACAACTGCAAAAAAAACTCGCCTTGTCCAACTCCAACTTCGAAACACAACCAGCCTGTTTTTATCAGAAACTTAGGGGCTTCTGAAATTAACCGCTTTACAATTTCGATGCCTAAAGTGCCTCCTTCAAATGCTATAACAGGTTCATTATTTATAATTTCAGGATTCAAATTCTTAATCTTACCTTTTGAAATATAGGGTGGATTGCAAATAATGAGGTCCACTTTATCATAGAATGCATCATTTTCGACTGCTGAAAATAAATCACCAATTTTGGCAGTAACGCGCCCGTTAAGATTTAAATAATCGATATTTTCACGTGTAAGGTCAATAGCTTCATTCGAAATATCAGTTGCAAAAACAATGGCATTTGAATTTAGTGAGGCAACCGCTAAACCCAAATTTCCGGAGCCACAGCATGCATCAATAATTTTAACGTGTTGTTTTTCCTCTGTAAAACGAAATGACAGGTCCAATGCCGTCCGGCCAAGTATTTCAGTTTCTTTCCTTGGAATTAAAGCCCGACGGTCGCAAATAAAATCAATCCCCATAAACATTTGTCTTCCGGTAATGTGAGCCAGGGGTGTATTATTAAGTCGTCTTGATATTAGCTGATGCAAAATTTCAATTTGTGAACTGTTTAAATCAGGCAAAGGCAGATTCGTAGCGGCTTCAGCTGATTTTGGAGTTCCTGAAGCTGCAAAAAACAAAGCTCTTAATGTTGAGTCCAGAGTTTCTTCCGGCTTATCTTGCAGAAATTTAAACTTATTCTCTAAACTTTGTTCAAGCTGGTAAAAATATTCGTCCATAGTCATAATTATCTGTTCAATTGCACGTTTATCTAATTTTTTCCATCTTTAAAAAATTCTGTAATATAATATATTTAAGGGATAGGAAATAATTCAAATACTTAACAATTCTTATCCATCATAATAATCAACTACGATACTAATTCATAAAGTCATAAAATTAGTGATATTTTAGTAACAATACTTGCTTTTTGTGATAAATTTCAAGAAAAATTACCAAAATAAAATTTGTGTGGCAAATAATAGGATTGAAATGAAACTTAATTTAATTAATTCCGTTTTAAATATAGAAACAACATGAAGTTAATAATATGGTTACTTACGGAAATATATGAAAAGATTCTTTTAACAGGCAATGAAAAACGAAGGGTAGCCTACTTGCGCAGAAAAGGAATAAAAATTGGTGAAAATTGCATTATTAACACCATGAAATTTTCAACCGAACCCTACTTAATAGAAATCGGGAATCAAGTTAGGATTGCAAACGGAACACAGTTCATAACTCATGATGGATCTATAATTTGTTTTTCTGACGAACTAAGAGGAGAAATATTTGGGAAAATAAAGATTGGCAATAATGTTTTTATTGGCTCTGATTGCATAGTTATGCTTAATACAACAATAGGAGATAATTGTATTATTGGAGCAGGAAGTGTTGTTCGTGGAAATTTTCCTGCGAATTCAGTGATCTTCGGAAATCCGGCAAAAGCCGCTTTTAATATAAATGTATTAAAAATGCTATTTAAACATAATCCCGGATTCGTTAAAGCCAAAAAACGTTCATCATCAGAGAAGAAAGAATTGGTAAAAAAACAATTAGGCGTAGAATAAAATGGATAAGCGCATTAACAATGAGTATAAAATTATATTCCTTCATCATAGTACAGGAGCTGAGATCTACAATGGAGGGAAATTCACGATCCGTAGAATTAATAAATTATTTAGGCTGAAATCATTTATAAACAAATGGTTTAACGAATATAATCATTTGAACAAAACCAATTATAAAATTGAGGAGCAATATTTTCCAAAAAAAGAAACCTATGGATGGAATAATTACCCATTCGATTATTATAACCTTTGGGTTAAAAATGCAGGCGATAATCACTTTGAGAGCGAACCAACATTGGAAATTCTGACAAAAAAATATAACATGATCGTTTTCAAACATTGTTTTCCTATTTGTAATATTTTGGAGGACATTAACCAACCGGATCTTGAATCATCAGAAAAAAGAATAGAAAACTACAAACTTCAATACACAGCATTAAAACAAAAATTACATGAATTTCCTGATACAAAATTTCTACTCTGGACGGGGGCAGCACAAGTTGAATCAAAAATCACAAAAGAACAAGCTACAAGAGCCAAGTATTTTTTTCAATGGGTTAAAAACGAATGGAATACCCCGACTGACAATGTTTACATTTGGGATTTTTATCAATTAGAAACAGAAGGGAACCTATATATGAAAACTGATTTTGCAGTCAATCCAAATAATTCCCATCCTAACCGAGCTTTTGCAAAAAGAGTCTCTCCGTTGTTTTGTGAGCGTATTGTTGACGTAATTGAACAAAATAAATAAAATTAAATATTAAAATTGAATTCTATGAAAAATTTCTTCTTATTGGCAATTTATTTGCTCATTACAATGAATATTATCTCATGCAGATCTACAAAGAACATGAAGTATTTTCAAGATTTGAAGAATGAAATACAACAGGGTGCATCAGTTCAAGCTCCTGAATACCTGATCAAAACAGATGATAACCTGTATGTTGATATCAAATCTATGAATATTGAAGTAACTCAGCTTTTTAGTCCATTAAGATCATCTAACAACAGTGGAGGAACAGCATCGGAATTTGGACAGGTATCGAGTCAGTACCTGAATGGATATCGGGTAGATCAAAAAGGAATGATTCTTTTACCAGTAATTGGAGAGGTAAATGTTGTAGGAATGAACGAAGATATGGCAAAAAAATCAATTCAAAAGAGAGTTGATGAGTATTTTAAGGATGCAACAGTGAAGGTAAAGATATTGACCTACAAAATAACCGTTTTGGGCCAGGTAAGAAATCCTGGTGTTTATTACAATTATGATAAAAGCATCTCTATTTTGGACGCAATTGGGTTAGCAAGCGGCACAACTGACTATGCCAGCATAAAAAGGGTGCTGGTGATAAGAAACACTGACACCGGAAAAAAAAGTTATCGACTGGATCTGACTGATAAAAAGACAATAACCTCTGAAGCATTCTATTTGCTCCCTAACGATGTCTTGTACGTCGAACCAGACAAATACATCAACAACACTTTAAACGATGCTAAATTTGCATTATTACTTTCTGCATTATCTACAACTATTCTGGTGCTTAGCTATATTAATAAATAATTGAAAACAATAATTATCACACAATGAGACAAGATACAGTCAATTCTGCCTTTTATCCGGAACAACATAGTGCATTCGATTTTAAGAAATTTTTCAATCAGATTGTGCAAAATTGGTACTGGTTTACCCTTTCAATTTTTGTCTTCCTTTTATTTGCATGGCTATTCAACAGCTATATGCCTGCTGAATACAATATTCATTCGTCATTGATTGTTAATGAGTACGAAAGTGGAATCAAACGGTTAAGTTTATCTCAAGGTAACAGTAATGACCGTAATATAGATGTCCTTACACAGGATCATGTAGGTCGTTTAAAATCTCATCTATTAAGTTTCAATACATTACAGAGCCTTGGATGGAATATTTCCTGGTATCAGAAAACTCCTCTTTATGGAAAGGATTTATATAAGCATGAGCCATTCAAACTCACTCTACTCCCAAGCAAAACCAACCTTTCTGATTTACCAGTTTTAATAACACAAATATCTGAAGATGAATATCAGGTAGATGTAGCATCGAAGACTAAAGTTCCACCAATGACAATAAACTTTTCTCAAAAGGGGACTTTCGGAAAGCCTTTTGAAAATAGTTATTTTGGGTTTACGATAGATAAAGTGCCAGGACAGATCCAATCCGGAAGGGATCTTTATTTTGTCATCCATAATTTGGATAACCTTGCAATTCAATATCAAAAGAAGCTAAACGTAATTTCGAATGAGAAAAAACCAGATTTGATGGAATTGATATTGTCCGAAAATAATACTGAACGTGGGGTTGATTTTTTGAACAGGTTGGAACAAACTTATATTGATTTCGGTCTTGCGGAGAAAAATCGTGTTGCCGAGAATACGATTAAATTTATTGACAGCCAATTGGAGAGTGTAACAGCTACCTTATCTAATTCAGACGATAAATTTACCAATTTCCGTGCTCAAAATCAATCAGTGGATATAAATCAGCAAGGTGGTTTAGCATTACAAAAAAAGGAATCATTAGAGTCCGAAAAAGCCGTTCTGGAAAGTCGCATAATGTATTTACATAATCTGCTGGAGGGAATGAATGATTCCAGGCAAATGAAACAAGCGGTAATACCTTCCGTATTTGGAATCACTGATCAAAATTTAAATAATTTAGTTGTCAAATTGAGTGACCTTTACAGTAAGCGTGAGGTGCTTTCCTTTTCAGTTCAGGAAAAAGCACCATCATTAATACAATTAGACAGAGAGTTGCAATTCACCCATAATATGTTGACAGAAAATATCAATACTTTACTTGCTACAACAGAAATTGAATTGAAAAATGTAATTCAACGCTCCGGCGGGTTTAGCTCTCAATTATCACTTTTGCCCAAAACGGAGCAACAATTAAGCTCCCTTAAAAGAAGCTTCGACTTAAACAATGAATTAAACACTTATCTTTTAAAATTGCGTGCAGAAAGTGCCATCACTTATGCTTCAAATCAGCCTGATGTGAAGGTTTTAGACCCTGCACGAATTGAAACCACAATTCAGACGAAGCCGATGACCATCATTAATTATTTGATTGGTCTAATCATGGGACTCATAATACCAATAAGTGTTTTATCAGTTAAAAATCTAATTAAAAACACGATAGAGTCAAAAGAAGAGATTGAGGAATTGACGAAGTTGCCTATTGCCGGGATGATTATTCATAACAAAAGCAAGAAAGATATGGCCGTTCTTGAGAATCCACGATCGAATATCACCGAATCATTTCGTCTCCTTAGAACAAATCTGAAATATATCCTTGCCGGAAATGATAAAAAAGTGATTGCAGTGCAATCAACGATTGCTGGAGAAGGAAAGTCTTTTGTTTCAATAAATCTGGCTTCCATTCTTGCAATCAACAACTTTAAAGTATTACTTGTAAGTGTTGACCTTCGTATGTCAAACTTGAACAAAGTATTGGATTGCAATAAAGAAAAGGGACTAAGCACTTATTTGTCCAATCAGGATAGTTTCGATGATGTTACAGAAAAAACGCCATTTCCTAATTTAAGTTATATTTCCTCAGGACCGGTTCCACCCAATCCTGCTGAATTACTTGAAAATAATTATTTTGAGCGTTTTATTGCGGAGGCCAAATCAAGATTTGATTATATTATTCTCGACAGCCCTCCAATCTCAATAGTTACCGATGGAATTATTACAGGACGATTTGCTGATGTTAATCTCTTTGTGATTCGTTTCCACTACAGTTCGAAGCAACAAATCAAATTTATCAATGAGCACGAGACAAAAAAGACGCTGCCAAATCTTGCACTTGTGTTAAACGATGCCACTAAAGAGAACTTTGGATATGGAAATTACTATAATAAACGGAACAAAGGTTATTACGCTGAATAAGCCATTTAATTCTGGATTTTACTCAGATAATTAATAACCAAAATAAAGTCCGAATAAGAGGCATTGGCTCCGATCATTAAGGGCCGGAGCTCGCCTCTTATTCAGAATTATAAAAAATTATCAACAACTATTGATTTACTTCTTAACTCAATATTCATCAGAATTAAACTTAATCAGGAATCTGTGGTACAGAATCAAATATTAGTTGATACGTTTAATTCAATTCTCCATTTTATGAATATCAAAAATCAGTGATAAATATTTTAAAAAATGTTAAGTATAAAATACAATGTTATGTTTCAGTCATTACTTACGTATTTTTGCAATCCAATTTCTATCAAACAATTAAATATTGAAAAAAAATAATTTTGAAAAAATTGAGTTACTTAATTGGGAAATAAGATTTCACATTATATCTCCCGTTTAATTTCATAATACCAACTTCGAAAATTAAGTAAGGTTAGAATAAAGTTTAAGTAATCTTTCTGTATCATTTGTTACAGAAAGATTACACGAAGATTACAGAAAGATTACATAAAGTCCGAAGCTGGTAGCTTGGAAGTAGATTTGTGGCAATACAGAATGATGGTGAAAAAAGGCTTTTTAGAGGTTGAAATTTAAAAAATGAAAATACAACAATCGTTCTATTACTTAGAAACATTAATTTTAAAAATGTCGTTTTCAGGTAGTAAATAATCCAAGATTTTTTCTAATCTTGTACATTTATTATCTGGTTTAATTAAATGATATTTAACCAAAATATTATATTTACTTTATGAATTTGAGAATCGCATTAATGTATCATGATATATATCACAACAATATAAAAGAGAGCGGATTTCAGAATTCTGGGGCGATTCAGTATAAATTAACAAGTGATAATTTCAAATTTCAAATCAGTGAAATAGCGAAGTTATGTGAATCCAAAAAAATAGATAAAAATCAAATTGCACTGACATTTGACGATGGAGGGGAATCGTTTCATTCTATTATCGCTCCAATTCTCGAAATGTATGGGTTTAAAGGGTATTTTTTCATTGTAACAGGATTAACAGGGTATCCGGGTTTTTTGAATAGAGAGCAAATCATCGATCTACACAATCGAGGTCATTTTATAGGAGCACATTCACATACACATCCGAAAAGCTTATTTGAATTATCTTCGACCGAGATAGAAGCAGAATGGACAAAATCAATTGAAACGTTGAATGAAATTCTGCCAGAAAAGATTAAAATGGCATCAGTTCCAGGTGGTTTCTATTCAGAGCCATCTAGAATTGCCCTCAAAAAAAACGGAATAGAGTTTATTTTTATTTCCTTGCCTACAACAAAAATTAAACGTGATTCGGATAATCTACAAATTATTGGGAGGTTCTCAATTAAAGAGGGAACTTCAACCAGAACAATACTTCAATTGATTAATAACAATTTCTTTAGACAATTTTTCGAACTATTCAAATGGCAAGCACTCACATTAATCCGTTCACTTCTTGGGAGTAATTATTACCAAATCAGGGAAATACTGCTTAAACCCCATCATTAATATGAGAATATCAGTAATTTGTCCGGTATATAACGAGGAAAAATATATTGGAAATTGTATTAATTCTTTGCTAAAACAGGATTTTGCATGGAACGAATCGGAAATCATTTTTATTGATGGATACAGTTCTGATAAAACAGTGCAAATCATTAAAGAATATGTGGACAGGTATCCTTTTATCAAAAAGCTGGACAATCCACAAAAAATTACACCCATTTCACTGAATATTGGTATTCGCGCAGCTAAAAACGAGATTATTTTCCGAATTGATGCTCATACAATTTATCCATCATCCTATTTTTCAATCTTATCACATTATTTAATTGAATTAAACGCTGATAATGTCGGAGGCGTATGCAGAACTCTTCCTGGAGGACAAGGACTAATTCCTATTTGTATTGCGAAAGTAATGAGTTCAATATTCGGCGTTGGTAATTCTTTATTCAGAATTGGTGCAAAAAACATAGTGGAGGTCGACACCGTTCCTTTCGGTTGTTTCAGACGAGAAATATTCAACCGCATAGGTTTTTTTGACGAAGAGTTGATCCGTAACCAGGATGATGAATTCAATGGCAGAATTATCAAAAATGGAGGTAAGATATTTCTCATTCCCCAGGTGATTATTGACTATTACACAAGAGATAAAATATCGAAGTTTTCGAAAATGTTTTACCAATACGGATTATTTAAGCCTTTGGTCAATAAAAAACTAAAAACTAATGCAACCTTACGTCAATTCTTTCCTTTAGCATTAGTATTATCAATTATTTTTGCATTATTCTTATTCGCATTTCAAGTTATTTCCTATAAAATATTGCTTTTGGGCATGAGCATTTATATAATCTTTGCTTTGTCTTTTGCAGTTAAGGAAGGTGACAACATAGGTCAGGTATTACTATTACCCATCCTATATTTTATATTGCACATTAGTTATGGTTGGGGTTATTTATGTGGAATTATTAGATTTTTATTACTTAATAAATCAAGCAGTAACTCGGAAATCAGTAGGTAATACCTGAAATATATTAACCGCCAAATGCCGGCATTTTTGACATGAAATAAAACAGTTAAATAAACTTTTAACTTTATCGCCTCTTACCAAGTAAGGGGCTTTTTTGGCTCTATGATCTTTGGTATTGGTAAAACAAATCCATTTCCCGCCATTTCTTTATAATAGCAGACAAATTCAATAAAAATGACGGAATTTTCAAGCAAAATGCATTGTTTTATCAGTTATATCTTTTAGGCATCTGATATAACTCTTTTAAAATTTTATTTATTACCCCTAAAGGGTATTTGACATCAATCTGTTTCCCAATAATTTGAGACCATGTGTTTCAAGTTATCCATGCTCACCATTACCATTGCATAATGCGATTAGTTATTTCAGATAAGTTAAATAAAACGATAGAAAATGTGCCACCCAAATCAATTCAAATGATGCAAGGCGCTTCTGTCGAAGAAGTGCCACTTTATTCTGGTGCTTAGATTTTGTTTCGGTCAAATTACAGAAATATCATGTTGAGATTAACTGAGAACTGTTTTTCGAAACATTGAATCACCGTAAGCCTTCGGTAAACCCCGTATTTTAAATTGTCGTTTTGAGTTTTAAGTTTGGCACTCATTTTAAAGAGAAGC
>Ga0118677_10005604_pt1 | contig 21864 bp, 19 predicted proteins | sample AliMusrvi5mmetaG_FD_86154 | JGI IMG/M metagenome (GOLD analysis project Ga0118677, IMG submission 86154)
GTCCATGTGGAGCTAGCACATACTCATATCACCATGAATCCAGTGGCTGTCAATATGCAGTGTCACTCTGCACGCAGGGCTCGTGCAACCTTTACGCCCGCTGGCGTGAGCTACGGATTCTAGGCAAATAACTTATGGCACATTACACCCTTGCAACACCAGTTAGCGAAGAAGATATTCGCAAGCTTCGTATTAACGATACTGTGACTTTGCAAAATACCTTGTTTGGCATTCGAGATGCCACCCAAATTCAGATGTTTGATCATGGCCGAAAGACTCTTTTTGATTTAAAGGGGCATGCTGTCATTCATACAGCACCCAATGTGCGTAAAGTTCCAGTGAGTAAAAATTTCCCCGCAGGCTATGAGCCAATCTGCATTGGTACCACCACGTCAGATCGTATGGAGCGCTTTACTCGACCTTTGATGACACAAAACGGCGTGTGCATGATTGTGGGTAAAGGGGGACTGCGTGAGGGTTCTGCGGAAGCTTTTAAGGAGCTTGGCGGGGTATATCTAGCCATTATTGGCGGTACCGCAGCCTTAGAGACTACTTGGATTGAGCAAATTGAAGAGGTTGATATGGATGATCTCAATCCAGAGTCTTTGTGGCGCTTCAAGATTAAAGATTTTGGGCCATTGTTGGTCGCAATGGATAGTCATGGCGGAAGCATTTATCAGGAAGTGAAGAGCGATGTGGCACTGAAAAAAGAAGCTGTACTAAAAAGTCTTGGAATTACTTCATGAGCACTATTCCAACAATAGACACCGATATTCTGATCCTAGGGTCTGGGGGTGCTGGTCTTTTCGCAGCCCTACATGCGCACCAAGAAAATCCCAACTTAGATATCACCATTGCCGTTAAAGGCCTATTAGGTAAGTGCGGATGTACTCGTATGGTTCAAGGTGGGTACAACGTGGCACTAGCCGAAGGAGATTCTGTTGAGCGTCACTTTATGGATACGATTGAAGGGGGCAAGTGGCTCTCTGATCAGGATTTGGCGTGGACACTAGTCAGCAAAGCAGTTGAGCGTATTCATGAATTAGAAAATGAACTCGGTTGCTTTTTTGATCGCAATCCCGATGGTACGGTTCATCAAAAAGCATTTGCTGGTCAAACATTTGATCGGACTGTTCATAAGGGTGACTTAACCGGGATTGAGATTATCAATCGCTTAGCTGAGCAAGTTTGGTCAAGAGGTATCAATCGACTTGAGGAGCATCGTGCAATTGAGCTTATTCATAGCAAGGACGGTAAGTCTCTTGCTGGAGTCTTGATGCTTGATATGCAAACGGGTCAATTTGTATTGGTACGCGCAAAAGCTGTCTTACTGGCTACTGGCGGTGGTCCAACAATGTATAAATACCATACTCCGTCGGGGGACAAGAGTTGTGATGGCTTGGCAATGGCATTACGTGCTGGTCTCACTTTACGCGATATGGAGATGGTGCAATTTCATCCCACAGGATTATTGGCGGGACCGGGTACTCGTATGACGGGTACAGTTTTAGAGGAAGGGTTGCGAGGTGCCGGTGGATATTTGCTCAACGGTAATCAAGAGCGCTTTATGGGCAACTATGATCCGCGGAATGAGCGCGCTACAAGAGATATTGTTTCTAGATCAATCAATTCAGAAATTCGGGCCGGGCGAGCAACTCCACATGGTGGCGTATTTATTCAAATGAGCCATTTAGGTCAAGAAAACGTCCGGAAGCAATTTAAGGGCATGGTTGAACGTTGTGCTGATAGTGGATTTGATTTGGCCAATGACTTAGTCGAGGTTGTGCCAACCGCACACTACATGATGGGCGGTTTAGTTTTTAAGAAAGACTGTAGCACTGACTTGCCGGGACTTTTTGCTGCCGGAGAGGACACTGGGGGAGTGCATGGCGCTAATCGATTGGGTGGTAATGGTGTCGCCAACTCCACAGTATTTGGAGGTATTGCTGGAGAGACGATGGCTCGTTGGGTTGCTACTCAACAGTTAAGCGAGTGCAATATGGATGAGGTGATGGCGAGTATTAATGACCATGAAGCACCCTTAAAAAAGATGCCTGGCGATATTGAGAAAATTCGTGATGGTCTAGCAGAGTGCATGTGGGATGACGTTGGTATTTCGAGAACTAGAGAAAGTTTATTGCGCGCGCGTCACACCTTGAATCAGCTAGCATCTCAATTAAGTCAAATGGGGGTTGGTGATATTCAACGTGAATATAGTAATACTTGGCAAGATTGGATGAACTTGCAAAACCTCATTTTAGTTAGCCAGGCTGTAACCGAAGCGGCTATTGCTAGAGAGAATTCTAGGGGTGCTCACTACCGTGAAGATTTTCCTGAGCCAGGATCGCTTGAAGATTCTTATTACACGGCAGTTAGCTTCAAACTCCAAGAGTTAAGTATTGAAAATCGTCCCGTGCTATTCACGATGATTAAGCCTGGCCAGACAATCTTAGTTGAGGCTTAATTATTTTTGATTTGATTGAACCTTTTCAATTTATATTAGCGACCATCATTATTTTTGGCGCCTATTTTATATTTGGGATTTCAGGATTTGGTTCATCGATTATTTCTGTACCTTTACTGGTGCTAATGTATCCCCTGAAATCAGTAGTACCAATGATGGTCATCATCGATATTTGCGCCTCTTTATATGTCGGCGGAAAATCTTCTCAGGATGCCAATCTAAAAGAGCTCAAATGGCTTTTTCCATTTAGTCTAGTTGGAATGATTTTAGGAATTATTTTGTTGGTTGAGGCGCCTAGTGAGCCACTGTTAATTACATTAGGATGCTTTGCTGCAATCAACGGCGCACGAGTGTTATGGCTGAGAAATTCAGAAATGCGCAATCCTATTAATAGGTGGTGGGCTGCGCCATTTGGATTTTTTGGGGGCATATTTACCGCATTATTTGCCACCGGAGGCGCTATATACGCATCCTATCTTGGGCTACGCATTAGTGATCCTAAGGTCGTCCGGGCAACTATGGTATTTGCAATAATCATACTGACCTTTTTGCGACTGACTTTGATGCTTGTGACTGGCCTGATTCTGAGTTGGCCGGTAATTGGATTGGCACTCTGCCTAATGCCCGCAACCTTCCTTGGGATTTGGGCTGGCACCCACATTCACACAAAATTAAGCAACACAGCGATGCGGATAGCTTACGGCTCTATTTTGCTTTTTTCAGGAACAATATTGTTAATTCGTCAACTCACTTAAAGCGCCACGTCTCAGCCCCATGCTATTGGGGACTGTTTCTCAGTTAAGAGCGTTTAATGTTGGGTGCTGCTAGACCATCAATCATGATATTGATACAAGACGGTAGTTTACTGGCTAGAGCTCGTTTAACGGCAGGGAGAACTTCCTTTGAATCATCCACAAATTCCCCATATCCCCCAAATGCTTCACATACTTTTTCATAGTGGGATGGAAGCAGCTCGCAACCAATCGTTCTATCCTGGCCATAGTCACGTACTTGAATTTGATATTCAGCATTCCACTTGGCATCATTACCCACAATTAATGTGAAAGGTAATTTGTAGCGAACACCGGTATCAATTTCAGCGCAATGAAAGCCAAAAGTTCCATCTCCCATAATTGCAATGATGGGCGCATTCGGTTTTGCAACGCTTGCTGCACAGGCAAATGGTATGCCAGCGCCAATTGAGCCAGCTACCCCGTTAATGATCCGGTTTGGAGCCCTTAAACAGGCTTGAGCCCATTGCCCTATTTCGCCCCCATCACTGATTAAAACGGAGTCAGGGTGACTATCTAAAATATCCTGTAGTGGAGCAAGGGCCTGAACAGGGTGCAGCTTGCCTTTATTGGGAGGGATGTTTTTCCAAGCAGGTGGCTCAAATTGAAGGGCGGTCGAAACTTCTTTCTGCCAATCAGAGGGCGCGCTCGCCACACTTGAATTTAGGCTTAGTAATTGATAAATTGCGCTTGGCACATCCGAGATTGCTGAATCGACCAGGCGTGCTCCCAGTGCATTCTTTGCCCGCTTAATTTCTTCGGCATCGGGATCAATTTGCAGAAATAGACAATCTTTATTAAATCCAGGACTCTGGGCAAATTTCAGAGTGAAATCTACTTTTTTACCTAAGAGTAATACGCAATCTGCTTGGCTTAGCACTTCAGAAAAAGCTCCTAAGCTAGGGTCACCAATTCCTCGTGGACTTTCCATCCCAATCACTGGTATGCCAAGCGCCTGCTCCAGTTTAGATAACAGCGCTTTACCACTGTTGGATTGCATTTGCGGACCAGTGAGAATTAATGGTTTGCTAGCTTGCTGCAGACTTGTAATAATCTTCGAGATAGCGGAATCCGCAGCAGGTATTTGCTCAGCATCAAAAGAGGCCGGTATTGGCATAACCGTACTTTCTGGCAATATTGATTCAAGCACATCAGTTGGGAGACTCAGATGCACGGGACCCGGCCTTCCGGATTTAGCAAGACGAATTGCTTTTGCAATATCAAGACCAATATCTTCTGTCTTTTGACAGATCCATGAAGCCTTAGTTAATGGCGCAGCAATATCTGTTTGTCGCATTTCTTGGAATGCGCCTTTGCCTAGTTGTTCTAATGGTGCGTGGCCAGATAAAAGAACTACTGGTGATTCAGCCATGGTGGCCGTGTAGAGGGCGGAGATAGCATTGGCATGACCTGGACCCCCAGTAACTAAAGCGATTCCAGCTTCTCCTGTTAGCCTTGCCCACGCATCTGCCATATGGACTGCAGCAGCTTCATGTCGAGTATGAATCAGATCAATCTTGGAATCAAAAATGGCATCATATATTGGCATGATGTGATTACCAGATAAGGTAAATACCTTAGTAATACCAGCTGTTTCGAATGCATTTACGAGAGCATTAGCCCCATTTTTATTTTTAGAATTCATTTTTTAGATTTTTTGATGCCTCATTGACCACCACATTTGATATAGCTTAACTATGGATAGCTAGTAATGTATGCCAACTTCCAAGTAAAGTAAGACAACGCTAGAAAATGAAAGGCACCCATGGAGGGTGCCTTTAATAAATATTTACTGTGCAACAATATTACGAGCTTTGATCACCTTTTCCCAGCCAATCGATTCATTTTTGATTTGAGCATCTAGCTCTTTGGGGGTATTGGCAATTGCTGAGAGACCGTTGATTTCAAGGCTCTTACGCATGGCTTCTGATTCCAGCGCCTTTTGAGTTGCAATATAAATTTTATCAATAATGGCTTTTGGAGTGCCTGCTGGAGCGGCTAATGCATACCAACCAACATTAACGAATCCTGGAATAGCTGCTTCTGCAACCGTAGGAACATCCGGTAATTGTGCAACCCTTTTACTACTTGTAATGGCTAAAGCTTTGATCTTTCCAGCTTTTGCAAAGCCTGCCGCCGCTGGAAGGTTGCCAACCATAAAGTCGATTTGTCCAGATATCAAATCGTTGATAGCTGGGGCCTCGCCTTTATAGGGAACGTGAGTAGCTGCAATTCCGGCTGCGTAATTGAAATTTTCTCCTGCCATATGAACCTGGCTGCCAATACCAGCGGAGCCAAAAGTCAACTCTTTCGTTTTGGCTAAAGCGATCAGTTCCTTCAAGTTATTGACAGGTAGGTTTGGGTTCACTGATACAAGCATTGGACCGCCCGCTACTGCAGTAATGTAAGTAAGGTCGGTAGCGTAATTTAGAGGAAGTTTTTTATATAAGTAGGGGTTAACTGTCATCATGCTTCCCGATGCAAGTAACAAGGTATAACCATTTGGAGGTGAGTTCGCAACAATTTCAGCGCCAATATTGCCTCCAGCACCACCTTTGTTTTCGACGATAACATTTTGTCCGAGAATGGTGGTCATTTGCTGCGCTAAAATTCTACCGAGAATATCGGTGGTGCCACCGGCCGCAAAGGGAATAATTAATTTAATTGGTTTATCGGGCCAACTCTGGGCCTGAGTAATTGAAGGGGAGACTATGCATGCTAGTGCTCCTAGGCTCATGAGTGCATTTCTTAAAGTGGTAAACAAATTTTTCCTAAACATCTTGCTCCTCCAGGTTTAATGATATTTTTATCTTAGTGCTTATTTCATTAAATAAGCACTATTTATAAGTTATAAGCATATATGCTTCGCAAAAAGTTTGCTGGTCTACTTGCAAGTGATCTAAATCATCTATATGATATGAATATGTCTACCATTTTGATCTCTGAGTTCATTACTAGTCAAGCCCTAGATTCCCTACGTTCTGTACATCAAGTTGTGTACGAGCCCGAGCTGCATCAGGATCGAGAGGCTTTAATTGCTGCGATGCAAAATATTGATGCGCTCATTGTGCGTAACTTGACTCAAGTGAATGAAGAAATCTTGCGTGGATCATCGAACTTAAAAGTCGTTGGTCGCTTGGGTGTTGGACTTGAGAATATTGACTTGCCAGCTTGCGCTAAACGCAATATCAAAGTAATTCCGGCAACAGGGGCTAATGCTGAGTCAGTAGCTGAATATGTTGTCGGGGCTGCTGTTGCATTAACCCGGGGATTTTTTCCTGCAACAATGGCAACCCTTAAAGGGGAGTGGCCTCGCCCCCGTTTCTCTGGCTATCATGAATTTTTAGGTCAGACATTAGGCATCGTAGGTTTTGGCAGTATCGGTAGAGTGGTTGCTAAAAAAGCACATGCATTTGGTTTGCAATGCGTTGCTTACGATCCAATGTTATCTGGCGATTCTATAGCCCTTGATGGCTTTTCAGTTCCCTTGCTGCAATTGAATAATTTACTTTCGCAAAGCGACGCAGTTACTTTACATCTTCCTTATTTACCTGAAACAAAGAATTTATTGAATGCGGTAACGCTTGATCAGATGAAAAAGGGTGCCTGTCTCATTAATACCGCGCGCGGCGGGATAGTGGATGAGATTGCACTAGCTGATCGTCTCCGTTCAGGGCGTATTGGCGGTGCTGCAATCGATGTCTTTTCCGCGGAGCCCGCAAAAGATTTAAGTCATTTCACTGGAATTGAGAACCTCATCCTGACTCCACATATTGCCGGAGTAACCTATGAAAGTAATGAACGCGTTAGTCAAATGATCGCTGATGAAGTTAATCGGTATTTAGGGGTTTGAAATGAACTTATCCTACGACAAGATGGTTCAGTTGGCATCAGCAGGATTACAGGCTGGAGGCATTGGAGCAAAAGCAGCTTTTGAAACAGCGCAATTTTTAGCGCTTGCCGAATTGGATGGCTTAGCTTCACATGGCTTAGCACGCGTTTCACAATATGCCGGACACGCAAAAAATGGCCGTGTTGAATTGGCTCCCAAAATTAAAGTTCGCCCCTTTAAGACTTGTGCGGCCTTAGTTGATGCCTGTGATGGCCTTGCTTTCCCGGCTCTCCGTTTTGCAACGGATTTATCGGTCAACCTTGCCTCAAAAAGTGGAGTAGGACTTGTAGCAGTTACTAATAGTCATCACTTTGGTGTTGCTGGGCATTTTGCCGAGGCTGCCGCACGCGCTGGTTATATCTCTTTATTATTTGGCAATACCCCTGCGGCGATGCCAATGGTTGGTGGAAGCAAGGCGCTGTTCGGAACCAATCCCTTGGCCGCCGCATTTCCAATTGCCAATCGCGATCCCTTAGTGATTGATATGTCTTTATCCGCAGTTGCACGCGGCAAATTATTACTTGCTGCAAAGAAGGGGGAATCTATTCCAGAAGGTTGGGCATTAACGATTGATGGAAAACCTACAACAGATCCTCAAGAGGGCTTAAAAGGTTTGATGGTCCCATTAGGCGGCGATAAAGGTGCATTGCTTGCATTAATGATTGAATTGTTAGTAGTAGGTTTGTCTGGTAGCAGATTTTCGTATGAGGCCGACTCATTTTTTGATGCCAAAGGGAATCGTCCTCGTATTGGGCAGCTATTACTCACTATCGATCCAGGCCTTGCTGGTAGTCAAGTTTTTGCAAGCAAAATGCAGGGATTTTTAAAAATTTTAGCGGCCGATGCTGGTACTCGCGTCCCAGGGCAGCGACGTTTTAAGCAAAGAGCTAGAGGATTTAAAGAGGGTGTAAATGTTTCTGATGTTGTTGTAGAAGAAATTCAGACTGGTATTCGTCAGTCATGGAATGGGTAGTAGTCAAACAAGATTGATAAGGAGAAAGAAATGATTCATTTTGTCGTGCATGAACCAGGAGATGTCGTTGGCGTTGTCGTGGTGGAAGGCGTGAAAGCTGGTACTGATTTAATCGGCTGGGTAATGGACGGTGATAGCACTGTCAATATCAAATCTGAAAGTGATATTCCTATTGGCCACAAGATTGCCTTGCAAGATATGAAGGCTGGCGACACCATTATTAAGTATGGAGTTGATATCGGTAAGGTGGTTGCCCCCATCAAAAAAGGTGAGCATACCCATGTTCAAAATGTCAAAACTAAGCGTTGGTAACCGATACGAGTGTTTATGACGATATTAAGAGAGATAGAAAATGATTAATTTAAAAGAAGCAACTTTTATGGGCTACCGCCGTGAAAATGGTCGTATGGGTATTCGTAACCATGTTGTCATTTTGCCTTTAGACGATTTATCCAATGCGGCATGTGAAGCGGTTGCAAATAATATTAAAGGGACAATTGCCATTCCTCACCCCTATGGCCGTTTACAGTTTGGCGCAGACTTAGAGCTTCACTTCAGAACCTTGATTGGTGCTGGTTGTAATCCAAATGTGGCTGGCGTAGTAGTGATTGGTATCGAGCCACAGTGGACAAAGATTGTGGTTGATGGAATCAAGGCTTCTGGTAAGCCAGTAGAGGGATTCTGGATTGAAGGAAATGGCGATACAGCAACTATTGCTAGTGCTAGTAAGGCTGCTTACTCCATGATGAAACACGCTTCAAAACAGCAACGTGTTTCAGCACCTCTATCAGAGTTATGGGTATCAACCAAGTGTGGTGAGTCTGATACTACCTCTGGTTGTGCTTCGAACCCAACGGTTGGCAATGCATTTGATAAGCTTTACGAAATCGGTTCTACATTGGTATTTGGTGAAACAACGGAGTTAACTGGTGGAGAGCATTTGGTAGAAGCGCGTTGCCGTACACCAGAAATTAAGCAGAAATTCCGTGCAATGTTTGATCACTATCAAGATGTTATTGAGAAAAACAAAACCAGTGACTTATCTGATTCGCAGCCTACCAAAGGCAATATTGCTGGCGGCCTTACTACGATCGAAGAGAAGGCTCTTGGTAATATCCAGAAGATTGGTAAAAAATGTGTTGTGGATGGCGTGCTAGATAAGGCCGAAACCCCAACTATTCCAGGTTTGCATTTTATGGACTCCTCTTCAGCTGCCGCTGAAATGGTGACGCTTTGCGCAGCGGCTGGTTTTACAGCCCATCTCTTTCCTACTGGACAGGGTAATGTCATTGGCAACCCCATTCTTCCGGTAATTAAGTTATGCGCTAATCCAAAAACAGTACGGACAATGTCTGAGCACATCGATGTAGATGTTTCTGGTATTTTGCGTCGTGAGGAGACCTTAGATTCTGCTGGTGAAAAGCTTCTCGATGCTCTTTTGAGAACTGCCAATGGTGAATTAACAGCAGCGGAGATTTTGGGTCACCGTGAGTTTGTGATGACCCGTCTGTACGAGTCTGCTTAAGTCCAAAGCTATGAAGTCCCTGACCGCTTATCAAGAAGTGAAGCAAAAGATCACTGCAGATCTGGTCAGGGGGCGTTATCCGATGGGGCAGGCATTACCTGCTGAAAAGGATTTAGCCAAAGAGTTAGATGTATCTATAGGAACCCTGCGCAAGGCGGTAGATGAATTAGTTGCGGAAGGTATTGTTGTCCGCCGTCAAGGCAGGGGAACCTATGTTGCTGAACACGACGCTAAGCGACTACTGTATTATTTTTTTCATGTCGTCCGCTGGGATGTCGATAAAAAAACATATCCTCGCGTGGAGACTGCCTCTTTTGGAGTGGCGCAAGCAAGCAAGGAAGAGTCCTTGAGGTTGGGCATGAAAGAAGGCGCTCCCGTTTGGCGTATCGTGACCCGCTTATATTTGGAAGATCAGTGTGTAATGATTGACCACATTACCTTAGATAAAAAAAGATTCAAAAACTTTACACGCAGCGAATTTGATAAGCGGGAAGGCAGTATTTACCAGTTATATCAAATGCGTTATGGTCAGTCTGTAGTTAAAACAAATGAAAGATTACGGGCTGGATTAGCGGGTAGACAAATGTCGACTTGGTTAAAGTTAAAACCAGACTCGCCTGTACTGCATATTCGTAGAGTGGCGCTTGACATACAAGATGAGCCTATTGAATGGCGTATTTCTACTTTAAATACTGCCCACCATGAATACTTTAATGAGTTGGTAACCTAGCTTCTTGCTAACTTTAGTTCTTTAGCCCAATCAATTATGGATTCACTAGGAATTTCACTTTCTTGATTCCAGCTTAAGCGATTTGGAAAGAAGGGCCTTAACTCTTCCCCAATTCCACATCCCCACAACTCAAACTGACCTTGTTGTTCACACCATGCAATTGTTTGAATAAGATGGCTCTTAAGAAAATGCTCTCCATTCGCTTCAATAGTGGCTCTATCCATCGGGCAGCCATCTGAAAACAAAATGAGTTTTTTTTGAGAGGCTTTATTGCCACCTTCTTTTTGCAAGCGTTGAGCTGCCCAAAGCAGGGCTTCCCCATCGATACTTTCAGCATAGATTTCTGGCCTCAGTAGTGCGGCAATACCAGGCCTTGCCTTGCGCCAGTTGGTTTGGAAATCTTTGAAGATCCAGTGAGCGCGCTCATTTAATCTACCTGGATTGGGAATTTGCCCACCTCTACGCCATTCCTTAAAAGGTCTTCCACCTTGCCAAGTACTCGTACTATACCCAAGCACTTCAGTTTTAATATGTGCCTGCTCCAATATTCTGACAAGTGAATCTACACAAGTAGCAATCTTCAGTCTTTGATCCTTCATTGAGCCAGAGCAGTCGATTAACAGCGTAACGCTGCCTAATGCCTCTATCTTCTGAGAGAGGTGCTTATACAGAATGGGATCAAGTGGCGCGGTTGCAATGCGAGTGAGATAACGTCGATCTATTGGGCCCTCGGTCTGAGTAGTTTGCCATTTTTTAAGTGTCTTTGTATTGAAGATATTTTGATAAGACCTTGTTAATTTCTCCCAAGGGAGATTGAGCTTTGCGACTTGCTCGCTTAGTTCTTGTTGGTAAATAGCAAGTTGGGCTGGACGAATACTCTTTTTAGCCTCAATCTCAATATCGTAGGCAGAGTTAAATACTTTGTATTTTCCTAATGATTGTTCTAGGGATTTTTTAGTATCTTGGGCAGAATAATGCTGTTGTTTTTCAGATTTAGGGTCCAGATTTGGCGGTTGAATCCACTCGATCTTCAAAAAGTTACTAATATTTTTTTGTTTTGTCCGAATGGTCGGAATATTTTGATATTCAGCATCAATTAAATTGGATATCAGTCGGGTAATTTCAAATGAAGTCTTTGCATATTCCACTTGGTCAAACAGGCTTTCTTTAAGCATCACTAGATAAGACCCAAGACCCGCAGCGAGTCCCGCTCGAGTTGCTTCTACTACATCTTGCATCAATTGTGGGATAGGGCGCTGATTTAGTTTGACCCAGACTGTAGAGAAAATAGAGAGCAGTAAAAGGCCGATACTTCCTTCAACCCCGCCATTGGCCATAAATTCTTGCATCCAGGCGATAAATTGATTTTCAACATTTTGTTTGCTGCCCTTCAGCCCAACTGGACAAATACTTTCTACACGGATCTGCTCAAGCACTTCGAATACCAATGATTCAATCAAACCGCTTGGGGAATGGGAAAGGTGAAGCGCGTAATCAGAATACCGAAGGCGTAATGCAACACCGTCTAATACCCCGCGTGGATCGGCCCAAGGTGCTTGTAAATAATTGAAGTTGAGATGTGGTGCGAAAGCATTGACTGCAAGACCTTGATGAAAGAGTTGCCAATCCCGAATTTGAAGATTGGTATCTCCAGACAGGGAGCGAATGATAGCTCCATATCGGTTTTGTAGCTCTACTTCATCGTGGGATTCGGTTTGCAAAATTTATCAGTAGATTAGTTCTAATTTTTATTGATGACCAACTCAGTTGCAAAGCAGCGCTGATAGTATTCAGCAACCAGCGCTTTTTCTTCTGACTCACACTTATTCAAAAATGCTAAAGTGAAACCAAGTGGTAAGTCTTTAAAGATGCGCCAGTTCTCCCCCCAGGTGATCAGGGTTCTAGTCGACATCAGGGTAGAGATATCGCCAGCCTCAAAGCCTTTTCTAGTGAGATTGGCAAGGGCAATCATTTGCTTTGCAGTCTCCAGCGAAAGCTCTGAAACCTTTGCTAGTAATATTTTTTCTTCTTCTGCTGGCTCTAGATAATTGAGGGCAGCAACAATATCCCAACGATCCATTTGTCCATGGTTTAGTAATTGGGTTCCTTGATATAGCCCATTCCAATTACCTAAGCCAACGGTATTGCTTGTTGCAAAAATCCGAAATGCTGGGTTTGGTTCAATTACTCTATTCTGGTCAAGTAGGGTGAGGCGACCTTCGCGCTCTAGCATGCGTTGAATCACAAACATCACATCGGCCTGACCAGCATCATATTCATCTAGTATCAGTGCAATTGAACGTTGCAGACTCCATGGAATTAATCCTTCCTGAAACTGCGTGACTTGCTTGCCATCCTCAAGAGTGATGATTTCTTTTCCAATGAGATCCATGCGGGTTATTTGCCCGTCTAAATTAATACGTAAGCAGGGCCAATTTAAGCGAGCAGCAACTTGTTCTATGTGAGTAGATTTACCTGTGCCATGCAAACCCTGAATCAGTACTCTGCGGTTATAGGCAAAGCCTGCCAGTATCGCCACACTGGCTTGCGGGTTGAGTTGATAGCTTGGATCAACTGCCGGCACTAAGTCCGATTTTTGGCTAAATGCAGGAATTTCAAAATCGGCAAAGCCCTTGCACTCAGGGAAAGCGGAATGAAGCGAAACCATCTTATCTGGTCGAAAGTCCAATAAATCGATGGATGAGGGGCTAAGAGCCATGACGCGTCCTTTAATAGTCTTAATGCGTTGTCAAATATATTCCATATTGGGGGCTTATATGCTTGACATGGGTGAAAATACCCGATTAATATAAGCATTGTAGAACAAAATGTTCCGTTTAATTGAATATCTAGGAGAACTGAATGTCCAAGACTGGCACTAATTTACCCGCTGGCCCCCAAAAAATGACCCCCTCAGAGGCTTTTGTTGAAACAATGGTCGCCAATCAGGTAACGGATATTTTTGGGATCATGGGCTCTGCTTTTATGGATGCCATGGACATTTTTGCTCCTGCTGGGATTCGTTTAATACCAGTTGTACATGAACAGGGCGCCGCACATATGGCGGACGGCTACGCACGAGTAAGCGGTCGTCATGGTGTAGTGATTGGTCAAAATGGTCCTGGAATTAGTAACTGTGTAACAGCGATTGCGGCTGCATATTGGGCACATACCCCGGTAGTGATTGTGACTCCAGAGACCGGAACAATGGGTATGGGTTTAGGCGGCTTTCAGGAAGCCAATCAATTACCAATGTTTGAAGAGTTCACCAAATATCAAGGGCACGTCAATAATCCAAAACGAATGGCTGAATATACCGGCCGCTGTTTTGATCGCGCGATGTCTGAAATGGGGCCAACCCAATTAAATATTCCTCGCGATTATTTTTATGGTGAGATTGAAGTAGAGATTCCTCAGCCGAATCGTCTTGATCGCGGCCCTGGTGGCGAGAAGAGTCTGGACGAAGCTGCAGAGTTATTGGCAAATGCGAAATTCCCAGTCATTATTTCTGGTGGCGGAGTAGTGATGGCTGATGGAGTGGATGAATGTAAGGCGTTTGCTGAGCGCTTAGGGGCACCAGTAGTCAATAGCTATCTACATAATGACTCCTTCCCAGCTAGCCATCCTCTCTGGTGTGGTCCTTTAGGCTATCAAGGCTCAAAGGCTGCAATGAAGCTGATTTCGCAGGCAGATGTGGTTGTTGCATTAGGCTCACGCCTCGGCCCATTTGGCACCTTGCCGCAGCATGGTATGGATTATTGGCCTAAGAATGCCAAGATTATTCAGATCGATGCTGATAACAAAATGTTGGGCTTAGTTAAGAAAATTTCTGTAGGTATTTGTGGTGACGCAAAGGAAGCTGCAGTTGCTTTGACTAAACGTTTAGCTAGCAAGACTTTAGTTTGCGATGCGACAAAAGCAGAGCGAGCAAAAACCATTGCTACAGAAAAAGCAGCGTGGGAAAAAGAGCTAGACGAGTGGACTCATGAGCGTGACCCATTTAGCCTTGACATGATTGAAGAGCAGAAAAAAGAAGCTACTCCAACTGGCGGTACTTACTTACATCCTCGTCAAGTCCTTCGTGAACTTGAAAAAGCGATGCCAGCGGATGCGATGGTTTCAACCGATATCGGTAATATTAATTCGGTTGCTAATAGTTACCTGCGTTTTGAGCGCCCAAGAAGTTTCTTTGCGCCAATGAGCTTTGGTAATTGTGGCTATGCTTTGCCTACGATTATTGGTGCAAAGACGGCTGCGCCTGATCGACCTGCGATTGCTTATGCTGGTGATGGGGCATGGGCAATGAGTATGGTGGAGATTCTGACTGCAGTTCGGCACGATATTCCAGTGACGGCCGTGGTATTCCACAATCGCCAATGGGGTGCTGAGAAAAAGAATCAGGTAGATTTCTATAATCGCCGCTTTGTCGCTGGAGAATTAGATAGTCCCAGTTTTGCGGGTATCGCCCAGTCCATGGGTGCTGAGGGGATTGTGGTTGATCAGCTTGATCAAGTTGGTCCGGCCCTCAAGAAGGCAGTGGAGATGCAGATGAAAGAGGGTAAAACCTGTGTTGTTGAAATTATGTGTACACGTGAGCTGGGCGACCCTTTCCGTCGAGACGCACTTTCTAAGCCGGTACGCCTGTTAGATAAGTACAAAGATTACGTTTAAGACGATGCAATATTACTAAAGAAGAGGTCCAGTTAATCTGGACTTTTTCTTTGCTTTTACGAGACTGGTCCTGCCTAATCTATTTTGAGGTCTATTGATATGAAAAGTCTTAAATTGCGTTTGATAAAACCTTTTCTACTTTGTTTAGGGCTGCTTTTACTTACAAGTAATGCGATCTCACAGAATTATCCAAGTAAGCCGATTAAATTAGTAGTGCCCTTTCCACCTGGCGGACCCACTGATATTGTTGCTAGACCATTAGCCTTGTTGCTTGGCGAACTTCTAAAGGAACAGGTTGTGATTGAAAATAAAGGTGGCGCTGGTGGCTCTATAGGCGCTGATCTAGTGGCTAAGTCTGCCCCAGATGGATATACTTTATTGATGGGGACGGTTGGGACAAATGCCATTAATGGTAGCTTGTATAAGCAATTGCCATATGACATGACTAAAGATTTCACGCCTATCGCTTTAGTGGCAACTGCACCAGTTGTAATAGTGGTTAATTCAAATGATCGAATTAAGACCCTAGGTGAATTAATTGCAGATGCTCGCCAAAAGCCAGATACGATTGCCTATGGCACTGCCGGAAATGGAACCCCAGGACATCTAACTGCAGCCCTATTTGAGTCGACTACTCAGACTAAATTGAAGCATATTCCCTACAAAGGAAGTGCTCCTGCCGTAACAGACCTGATTGGTAATCAAATCCCATTAATGTTTGATCCAATCCAGTCAGTATTGCCGCATATTACTTCAGGAAAATTGCGTGCATTGGCTGTAACTAGTAAAACCCGCTCTCCCTTGTTACCAAATGTGCCAACAGTTGCTGAGTTGGGGTATCCGCAATTTGAATCTACCGCTTGGTGGGCATTATTTGGTCCTGCTAAATTACCAGATGGAATTACGAAAAAGCTCAGGTCCGATACAGAGAAGGTAGCTCAGTCGGCAGCATTTAAAGATCGCCTTGGAAATTTAGGAGTTCAGCCTAATACTGATTTTAAAGAAAGTTTGGCAAATTTCCAGACAAGCGAAATAGCTAAATGGGCTAGAGTAGTTCGAGATTCTGGTGCCACCATTGATTAATTGATAGAAAAGAAAACATGAAGTTAAACCAAGAAGAAAAGGCAATGCTTGCTGGTAAATTTGGCCCAGTAAGACAAACTGCAATCCAACATCAAATTAAAGTTGGCGAGTTTTTTGGTGCCCAAGACTTAGTCCCAGTATCCCAGGCGCATATCATGGCGGATACCGAGAGCCTGGGTGAGTCAGGCGTAGAGTGGTTGGAAAGCTTAGCTCAAAATACATTGGAAGATCGGCAAGTTTGTATACCTACTATTACCGATCCAAGAGGTACTGATTTCACAAAAGCCAAGCAACTAGGACAGACTGAAAAAATGGTTCAGCTAGAGAGGCGCGCGATTGATGCATTTGTGAAGATGGGGGTATCAATGACAGATACCTGTATTAATTATCAAACCATTATGGCTCCTGTATATGGGGAGCATTTAGCATTTGGCGATACGGGTGTCGTGATTTATTCAAATAGCGTATGCGGCGCTAGATCAAATTTTGAAGGCGGACCCTCAGCGCTAGCAGCTGGTTTAACGGGAAGAACTCCACGTTATGGCTATCATTTGGATGAACATCGCAAGCCAACCCATCGATTTAAAACGCTCTGGACTCCCAAAACATTAAATGAATGGGGTGCATTAGGTGGCTTGATCGGTAAAAAATCTGGCAACTACTGGTCAGTCCCTATTTTGGACGGCATTGAAGGTCATCCAGGGTCTGATGCCATGAAGCATTTCGGTGCGGCTATGGCAAGTTTTGGTTCCACTGCCTTATTTCATGTGTTGGGCATTACCCCTGAGGCCTTGCATGCACGAGACTTAGAGTATCTCCATCTTCCTGAGATTGAAATTACCAAAGAAGAAGTGATGGGTTTGCAAAACTCTTACCGTGTCACCGAAGAAGTAGATGTCGTCGTATTTTCAGCGCCACAGCTTAGCCTGATGGAGATGAAAAGTATTGCTGAGCTATGTAATGGTAAGAAATTTATCAAACCATTATTGGCTATGACTAGCCCTCAGGTAAAGCCCGACTCAGATCGGATGGGTTATACGGCAATGATAGAGAATGCTGGGGGAACGGTATTTTCTGGAATGTGTTTTTATCAATCCTATGCAAGAGAGATTGCTGAAGCAAACGGCTGGAAGGTCTTGGCAACCAATAGTGCCAAGATAGTAAATATTTTGGGAGGGTATGGCTATACGCCAATGCTAGCCTCTATGGAAGACTGCGTTAACGCAGCGGTAACGGGGAGATTAAATTGAGCGAAAAAATATTCAAAGCAAAACATGCCCAGGGCGACGGTATTGAGGGTGAATGCCTCAGTGCATCCGATGGCTTTTCTGCGCGCTATGACTTAGATCGTCTTAAGGGCGTTTTTTCAAGGCCAGCCCATAAGCTCTTTGGTCAATCCTATAAAGATAAGATCTTGGTTCTAGATGCTGCAAAGGGCGGAGTGGCAAGCGCGTGGATGCTTTATGAAATGAAATCGAGAGATTTATGCCCAATCGCCATTATTTTTAATGCCGTTAATCCAATCTTGGCTCAAGGTGCTGCACATGCAGGTATACCCATGTTAAGTGGCTTCGATTGTGACATTACCCAAGCGATTACTAGCGGCTCTAGATTGCGCATTGATACCAAAAACAAAACAGTGGAAGTACTTTAGCTTAGAAATAAATTAAAGGCGTTTGCACATTTCAATTAAAGAATTTCTTAACCATTTATGTCCCACATCCTCTTCAATGGACTCATGCCATAGTAAATACACTGGAAATTTTGGGATTCGCAATGGGGGTGTGTACAAGCGTAGCTGAAAATAGTCTGAGTAAAGTGTAGCCATTCTTTTAGGCAGCGTGCATATCAGATTTGTCTTCTGAACCATAAATGGCATTGATAAAAAATGGGGGACTTCTACGGCTATTTGGCGTTGTAGACCTCTTTTTGCTAAAGCCAAATCAATCATTGGCATCGTTTTAGCTCGAGGTATTAGCGCTACATGCCTCAGTTTGAGATAAGTATCCAGGCTTAATTTTTCATTGATATCGGGATGCTCACTTCGAGTCATACTAAGAAGGGTCTCGGTCATCACGCAGTAATTGTGAAACTTTTTCCCTTCCAGTACGAAGTAGTCCAAGGCTAGATCCACCTGGCCCTTTTCTAACTCTTCTTTTAATGTCATCCCAGGTTCTGGACGTATTTGTATGCGGACATTAGGAGCAACTATCGATAGCCAGTCGATAAAGCGCGGCAAAATAACGGCCTCACCATAATCCTCCACCGCAATAATGAACGTGCGATCAGAGACGCTGTAGTCAAAATCTTCCTCATTTTTTAGGCTATTTTGAATGAGGTCAAGCGCCTGATTAATGGGTTCAGAAAGTTGTTTAGCTCGTAAGGTGGGCGTCATTCCTCGTGATGTGCGTGTAAAGAGAGGGTCCTGAAGACGCTCTCTTAGCTTGGCCAAGGAGTTGCTTACCGCTGATTGAGATAGGTTAAGTTTGATGGCTGCCCGAGAAATACTACGTTCTCTATAGATATGACTAAATAGAAGTAGTAAATTCAGGTCAATATTACGTAAGTCCATATATTTAAAGGATATTTAATTTTAATGATATTGATAATACAAATAGTAGATATGTAGAAATATGATTTTTAAATAGTATCAATGAGTCCTATGATAGGTCAATAGTTCCTCTAAAGGGGTAGTTGATGGTCAGAGATATTTCGGTTGCAGTATTAGGGGCAGGGGCAATGGGTCGTGGAATTGCCCAGGTACTTCTCACAGCAAACTACAAGGTCAAACTGTATGACGCTGGTCAGGGCGTTGCAGAAAAATCCAAACAAGAAATCGCTAAGCAACTCGAACGTTTAGTCCAAAAAGCTTTACTTGATGAGAGTCAAGCACTTGCTGCAATTGATCGATTATTGGTTGTGAATGCATTAAGCGAAATTTCGGATGTAGGTTTGGTCATCGAGGCAATTATTGAGGATGTAGAGATTAAGAGGAATCTTCTCGTATCTTTGGAAGATATTGTGAGTGAAAAATGCATATTGGCTAGCAATACATCTTCTCTCTCCATAAGCACATTGGCCGCTCGTTGTAAATTTCCAGAAAGAGTTGCTGGGTTCCATTTTTTTAATCCAGTCCCACTGATGAAGTTAGTTGAAGTGATTGATGGATTAAGGACCAATGAATCTACCATTAATACGCTCGAAAAAGTTGGGGAAGATATTGGAAAAGTAGTTGTGCGTGTTAAAGATACCCCTGGGTTTTTAGTGAATCAAATTGGTCGAGCATATACCCTTGAAGCCATTAATTTAATCTCTGAAGGCGTTTGCTCTTATAGCGACATTGATGGAGTAATGAGGGAGGCAGCAGGATTTAGGATGGGGCCATTTGAGTTGCTTGATCTCGTGGGTCTGGATGTAAATCATCCAGCAACAGAGGCAATATATTCACAGTTTTACAATGAACCACGCTATCGACCATCACCCTTGATGGAGAGTAGGCTTCGTGCAGGTCTGTTAGGGAGAAAAACGCAAGAAGGTTTTTATCGATACGAGGATGGTAAGCCAATAAGCTCGGCCGATAAATCAGTCGATGCGGCGATAAAAAAGCATATTCCTATTTGGGTTAGCGAAGATGAACCATATGAATCACGCACTGTTATCGACTATCTTACGAAAAACAATATTGTTTTTGAAAAATCTGAAAATCCTTCATCTGATGCATTGTGCATTATTACTCCATTGGGTGAAGATGCCTCTCGATGCGCTGCTCGACAAGGATTGGACCCAACGAGAACAGTTGCGATTGATACTCTATTGGGTCTAGACAAGCGACGCACTCTGATGAAGACCTGCGTTACTACTGATGGCTACTTGAATAATGCAAGGTCCATATTCTCAGTTGATCAGGTACCTGTCACTGTTATTAAAGATAGTCCAGGCTTTATTTCTCAAAGAATATTAGCGATGATTGTGAATCTCGGAACCGCTCTTGCTCAAGCCCGTACCGCCACACCCGAAGATATTGATAAGGCAGTAAAGCTAGCCTTAGCCTACCCCAAGGGCCCCCTTGAATTTGGAAACTTTCTGGGTGTTAAACGTATTGGGAAAATTGTGGAGAATATCTATCAACAGCATTTAGATCCTCGATATCGTCCTAACCTATGGCTAGCAAGGCGGATTGCATTAGGCATTTCTCTGCTAGAAGGCGATTAATTATTAAAGATGATTGGAATATAAATGTTAAATACACTAATTTATGCTGGTATTCGCACGCCATTTGGAAGGATGGGTGGAGGGCTTGCACCTATCCGGCCAGATGACTTGCTTGCAGGTACTTTTCGCGAACTTCTGAAGACTAGTAATGTAGATGCGCAGATTTTTGATGACGTCATCATCGGTTGCGCTAATCAAGCGGGAGAAGACAGCAGGACTGTCTCTAGACATGCAGGCTTATTGGCAGGCTTACCAATAGAGTTGGGAGGCACAGTAATTAATCGTAACTGTGGAAGCGGCTTGGGCGCAGTAATTGCCGCGGCACATGCTATTACCGCTGGAGAGGGTAATGTTATTTTAACTGGCGGCGTTGAAAGTATGAGCCGTGGACCATTTGTAATGGCCAAGGCAGAAACTGCTTTTAGCCGTGAGATGCGGATATTTGATTCGGCTGTTGGTGCTCGCTTTCCAAATCCTCGGATTGAAAAAGAATTCGGCAACGACACAATGCCACAAACTGCCGACAATTTAGCGGCAGAATATGGGTTATCCCGCCAAGAGGTTGACCAATTTGCCGCTGAATCCCAATCTAAATATGCGAAGGCTCTAGCAGATAGTTATTTTGCTGATGAAATATATTCCGTCTCAGTGCCAGGTAAAAAGAAAGGGGAATTAATCGAGATTTCTAGTGATGAGCAGCCTAGAGGAGATACGACCCTAGAAAGTTTAGCTGCAATGAGGACCTTGAATCCAAATGGAGTGACTACCGCTGCAAGCTCTTCCAGTATTAATGATGGTGCAGTCGCTTTAATAGTGGGAAATGCAGAGTCTGCAGGGCTCATTGGCCTTAAGCCGATCGCTAAAATTTTATCGAGTGCGGTAGTTGGGGTCCCACCCCGCATTATGGGAATTGGTCCGGTACCTGCTTCGCTCAAGGCATTGGAAAGGGCTGGACTCACCCTCAAGGATATGGATGTCATTGAGATTAATGAAGCATTTTCTGCGCAAGCCCTAGCCTGTATTAAAGGATTGGGTTTGGACTTGTGGGACAAAAGAGTAAATCCGAATGGTGGGGCAATTGCCATTGGTCATCCATTGGGCGCCTCTGGTCCTCGCCTTTTACTGACTGCTGCGCGTCAATTGCAACGTAGTGGAGGGCGCTATGCCTTGGTATCGATGTGTATTGGGATGGGGCAAGGTATTGCGGTTGTCATCGAGCGGGCATGAATATGACTTACTCAACCGATGCCGTTAATGCCGAGCCAAGTGCAGAACACTTACTGAAAGCGAGCATGAGTGGTGGTCAGTTTGACTGGAAGGATCCACTGATTTTTGATAGCCTTCTTACGAGTGAAGAGCGATTGATACGGGATACGGCTCGCGAGTTCGCTACTGACAAGTTAATGCCCAGAATTTTAGAGGCAAATCGGCATGAAACTTTTGATATAGAAGTTATGCGGGAGATGGGCGAGTTGGGATTTCTAGGGGCAACCATTGATGGTTTTGGCTGCGCCGGGATTGGT
>Ga0118677_10005605_pt1 | contig 21861 bp, 16 predicted proteins | sample AliMusrvi5mmetaG_FD_86154 | JGI IMG/M metagenome (GOLD analysis project Ga0118677, IMG submission 86154)
GCACGAGGCCTCGGTCAGCAAGATCAACGCCGAACAGATTTTCTACATGCAGCAGCGGGGGATCCCGAAGGCCGCCGCGATGAGCCTCGCGGTCAACGGGTTCGTCAATGATCTCGTGCAGCAGTTCCCGCTCGAATACTCGGTGGAATTGAAGCGACTGATCGATATGGAAATGGAGGGCTCGGTCGGTTGACCCCGGCCGGGAAAATCTGCGATGATGACACTTATGGAAAATGAATTGGAGGCCTCCGTCTGGCCGGAATGGTTTGACCAAGGAGCCGCCATCGAGGAATACGAATCCACGCCGCCGCCGACACGCAAGGACGAGTTCTGGAGGTTCGCGAACATCTCGGCTCTCGACCTTTCGGGGTTTGTGCCAGCTGCCGCGGTGTCGAGCGAAGGCCGCCTCATCGTGGCCTCGCGCGGCATGGAAAAATTTGCCGCGAAGATGATCTTCGCGAACAACGCGCTCGTGCACGAGGATGCGTCAAGACTTCCCGAGGGCGTGATCTTCAGCCCGCTCGAAGCCGCCGCCCGCGAGCACGCGGATCTCTTCAAAAAATATTTCATGGCCCAACCGGTCGAGCTGGGGTCCCACAAATACGCGGCCCTGCACAAAGGCCGGGTTTCTGGCGGGGCGTTTCTCTATGTCCCGCCCTCCACCGAGGTTTTGATTCCCATCGAGATTTTCCACTGGGTCGAAGGCGCGGGCGCGTCGGTTTTTCCGCACACCCTGATCGTCTGCGGCGAGAACAGCAAGGTGACGGTCGTGGACCGCTTCCAAAGCGCCGACGGACTCCGGGCCTTCGCCTGCGGGGTCAATGACCTCCACCTCGCGCGCGGGGCCAAATTGACCTACATCGCCGTGCAGGACTGGTCGCGGGATTCCCTCGCGTTCCACCTGAACTCCACCATCGTGGACAGGGATGCAACCTGCACATCCTTGACGGCAAATTTCGGGGGCGGCATCGTCCGCGGGGAAAGCCTCAGCCGGCTCGTCGGCGAGGGCGCGCGCAGCGAGATGTATTCGATCAACCCGGTCGAAGGCGAGCGCGAGATCGACCAGCGGACGCTGCAGGACCACGTGGCCCCGCACGCCACAAGCGATCTCCTCTACCTCAACGCCCTCGACGACAAAGCCCGCACCATATTTGCCGGGCTCATCAAAGTGCAGCCGAATGCGAGCGGGACCGACGCCTACCAGAAAGTCCGCAACCTCATCCTCAGCGACGAAGCGGACCCGAACTCGATGCCCGGGCTCGAAATCCTCAACGATGACGTCCGCTGCACGCACGGTGCCACCAACGGCCCGGTCAGCGAGGACGAGCTTTTCTACCTCCAGGCGCGCGGCATTCCCCGCGAGGCCGCCAGCCGGCTCATCGTCAACGGGTTTTTCAATGCGCTTCTCGAAAAACTCCCGGACCCGGAACTCCGCGAATACCTGATGGACCTCCTCGCCAAGCGCCTGGAGGTTTCCTGAGCTCTGACCCCAGTTCCTCGCGATAACCAGGCGGGGCGGTGGATCAAGGAGCGTTCTGCTCGACACGAACGCCGCGCTTTACCTGCTCGGCGACTATGTTCAGAGGGAACTCGCGCGGGAAAGGAGGTCCTGCCGGGCAGCCTTTCGCCTGGAGCCGACCCGGTCTGCGGTCAATCAACAGGGGATGGCCTGGGAAAGCGTCTGGATATCGTGATTGATGGTTGCGACGGAAAGCCCCATGCCGTGGGCGTCAACCGAGGCGGCGAGGGGCCGGATGGTGTCGCCGGGCAAAAAGTGCATCCGGACGTGGATCTTGGTGAAATCCGATTTCCCCGCCTGCTTCTGCTGCTCCAGCATCGTCAGGCACATCTCGACCATGAGATCAAAATCCGGAAGCATGCCCGTGATCTGCCGTCCGCCCTGGCCTTCGAGACGGTCGGAGCCGATCGTGACAACGCTGAGCTCCTTCGGGATCTCGATCTTGTGGAGCGGGGCCACGCGGGTGAGCGCCATACCGCGCCCGAGGGATCCAGCCACAACGGCCGTTGGGCGCCGGAAAAACCTCGGTCGAACAATTTCCTTCAAATGGGCGGCCACGCTGGCCGGCTCCGAGTTGCGGACTTCCCGGGACGACTTCATCACCGGCCTATCGACCGGAAGCCCGTGTTCCTCCATAGCTTCCAGATATCCCTCGCGGTGCATTTTTGTCTGCGCGGGATCCGGTTCCACGCTGTCTTCCGAGAATACGATACGAGTATGGCCATGCCGGATGAGGCGGGAAGTCAGGTCGTAGTAGGCGTCACGCACGTCCGCGCAAACCTTGGGGGCACACCGCTCAAAAGGCGCGCAGAGGAAGACGATGGGCAGGGCTCCGATGCCATCTCCAAACCGGACGGGCATCTGGAACGGGCTGAGGGAAATGATGCCCGTGACATCCTCCGAAAATATCGCGCCCTTTTGGTTGGCTCTGCGGAGGTCCAGCCCGTCGGGTAACACTTTCACCTCGGTGAGAAGATTCTTCCGGCGCGCCCCCTGCAGAATCACGTGCTCATACCAAAGAACCAGCGGTTGCCCGGTTTGTTTCTCGGAGACCAACACGCCAATTTTCCCGCTGGCGACCGGAGTTTGCGGGTGGGTGGACTTGAGGTATGTGCCACGGTAGCCGAGAGCCGTGACATAACCGTCGCCCTTGAGCCGGTCATAGGCGGACTGGACCGTTTTGGTCCCGAATTGGAGTTCCTTCGCGAGGGAGATGACGCCCGGCAGGCGCTCGTTGATTTTCCACCGTCCGAGCTCGATTTCCGCGACCAGGATGTCGTAAATCTGCTCCGCGTAGTTGAGCATGTGATGCGGAATGATCTTTTTTCCAAATAAAACGCGCGGCTTTGACATTCGAATAGGAGCGGGATTTCAAACGGCTATCAAAACACCGACCGCCTCGGCCGACGATTGTCCGGTGCCTCCCCGCGCGCGGCGGGCGATGAGAGGGCGCAGCACATCCGGCGGGACGCTGAGCCAGCGCGCTTCCGAAACCGGAATCCCTTCCACCAAGTCGAGCAGGACATCCGGATCCCGCTCGACCGCGTTGGAAACCTGTCCCTTGGTGAGCTGGATCGAATTGCACGATGTCCGCGCCAGGATGTAATCGAGGTCGCCTTTCAGCAGATCGAATTGGTCTTCGCTCAAAAGCATATCGGCCTCCACTCGTGGCGGCGGTGGAAATTCAGTTCCTTGCGGGGGGATGCGGAAGAAAGCACGGGCGGGCGGGCCGTCCTATCCGAGGGATACAGGGATTTGTTATTCATGGCCTCGTCGTCGCGGGGATTCTTTCAATGTTTTCGATAAAGATCAATGCCGGGGCGAACCACCCTCGGGAATGCGCGGTTGATATTGGCCGCTGCCAAGCATAGCCTTTCACCCATGTCTTTAATCTGCGCGGAAGACGAGCTGGCGGAAAAAATCTTGGACGGCGGGCGGATCTCCGCCGATGACGCCCGCGAGCTTCACAAGTTGCCGCTGGCAATGCTGGGGTCGCTCGCGGACGCACGCCGCCGGGCCGCGAAGGCCGACGCCTACGACGGCAAGGGGAACGACGTCGTGACCTACATCGTTGACCGGAATATCAACTACACGAACGTCTGCAATGTCTATTGCAAGTTCTGCGCGTTCTACCGGACAGAAAAAGACGATGACCATTACGTGCTGACGCTCGACCAGATCGATGAAAAGCTCGACGAGCTGGTGGCGGCTGGCGGCGTTCAAGTCCTCCTCCAGGGCGGGCACCACCCGAAGCTCGGCATCGATTTTTACCTGGGCATGCTCGCCCACATCCGGGCGAAATACCCGGGGATCAACATCCACGGTTTCAGCCCTCCGGAATTCAACCATTTCGCAGATGTTTTCGGAATGCCGGTCCGCGAAGTCATCGCGAAGTTCATCGAGGCCGGCCTCGGGTCGATCCCCGGCGGGGGAGGCGAGATCCTTGTGGATGCCGTGCGCGACCGGATCGCCCCGCTGAAGTGCAACTCGGACGCCTGGCTCGAGGTCATGCGCCAGGCCCACGAACTCGGCCTCCGATCCAGCGCCACGATGATGTTCGGGCATGTCGAATCCCTCGACGACCGGATCGAACACCTCGGCCGCCTCCGCGACCTCCAGGACGAAACCGGCGGGTTCACGGCCTTCATCTGCTGGACGTTCCAGCCCGAGCACACGAAGCTCCGCGCGGAGACCGTCACCAGCGCGGAATACCTCCGCACCCAAGCAATTGCCCGGATCTTCCTAGACAACTTCGAAAACGTCCAGAGCTCGTGGGTCACCCAAGGCCCGAAGATCGGGCAGATCGCGCTCCAGTTCGGGGCCAACGATTTCGGGAGCGTGATGATGGAGGAAAATGTCGTCTCGAGCGCGGGGACATCGTTCCGCCTCGCGGCGCAGGACATCGAACACCTCATCCGCGAAGCCGGCTACGAACCGCACCGCCGGAGCACGTGGTATCAACTCCTGAACTGACATGCTCACCGACACCCACGCGCACCTCGACTACCCGGATTTCGCCGGCGACCTCGACGCCGTCCTCGCGCGGGCCGCACAGGCCGGAGTCCGCCGGATCATCACCATCGGGACCGGCATCGAGAGCAGCCGCAGGGCGGTCGCCCTCGCGGAAAAATATCCCGCGGTTTACGCGGTCGTCGGTCTCCATCCCACGAATGTCGAAGAGGAATCCGGCGACTGGCTCGATGTCCTCCGCGGGCTCGCGGCGCACCCGAAAGTCGCCGCGATCGGGGAGACCGGCCTCGACTACCATCGGCTCCCTTCCGAGCAACTCTCCTCATCTCCGGCGCTATCCGCTCTCCAGTCCGAGACGGCAGAGGACACCGAAGCCATGATTGTCGATGGGTCCTACCGGTCCGTGCAGGCCGAGGCGTTCTCGGCCCAGCTCGACCTCGCCTGCGAGCTCGGGCTCAATGTCGTGATCCACCAGCGCGACGCATGGGACGACACGATTGAAATTTTAAAACCCTACACCGGCCGCGTGCGCGGAGTCTTCCACTGCTTCGGCAACATGCCGGACCAGGCGCAGGAGATCCTCGCCATGGGGCATCTCGTCTCGTTCACCGGCATCGTGACTTTCAAAAATGCCCCGGTCGTCCGCGAGGTTGCCGCCTTGGTCCCGGAGGATGCCTTCATGGTGGAAACCGATTGCCCGTATCTCGCCCCCGTCCCGCACCGGGGCAAACGCGCCGAGCCCGCACATGCAAGGCTCGTCGCGGAAAAAATTGCCGAAGTCCGAGGAGTGGCCCTGGAGCAAATTGCGGCCGCCACGGAAACAACCGCCAACGGCTTTTTCAAGCTGCCCTGAACAGATGGCGCCGCCGCGCCAGAACACTTTGCGCTTGCACCCGATCGCAGGCTGGCTCTTGTTATGCGGGCCAAACCCGAATCGGGCCGCCGGCCATACCAGCACACCCGCCACATGAAACTTCAAACCGGATTCCTCCTCGCGGATCAAACCCTCAACAGATTGTCTTGTCACCGTGAGGTCGGTGCCGGCGAGGTGATCTTCACCGAAGGGGCACCGGCTTCCGGGCTCTTTATCGTTCTCAGCGGGAAGATCGAGATTATCAGGGCGACCGAAGCGGGCGAGACGCGGCTGGACGAAGTCGGGGCAGAGGGAGTTTTTGGCGAGATGGGCCTGATCAGCGAAGAAGGAGTGAGGTCGGCGACAGCCCGTGCTTCCGAGCCCTCGCTGCTCCTCGAAGTGCGGAGTAACCCGATCCAGCTGCTGTCCGAAATCGGCGAAGTCCACGCCGCGCTGGCCATGCTCAAACAAGTCATTTGCGTGCTGGGCGGATGGTTGCGCACACAGAACGGCCGGGCCGGTGGCGCAAACGAAGCTGGAAAGTTCCCGCCGCCCGAACATCCGGCCGCAGAGAATGACGCGGCGGAAATCATCAGGAAGAACCTGCCCAAAGGGTTTCTCAAGCTTTTCCCCAAACAGGATCAACTCCCGGACGGCCAATTCCTCTGCCGGCAGGGAGAAAAGTCACACGGGTTTTTCTTCGTCCACAGGGGGAGCCTCGAGATTTTGAAATCGGACAGCCCGCAAGGCGGGGAGCAACAAATCGGAACCATGCACGCGCCGACGGTGGCCGGTGAGCTCGGCTACTTTTCCGGCCAACCCCGGATTGTCAGTTTGCGCGCCTCCGGCCCGGTGGCGTATACTTACTTTTCCGGGTATGATTACGAAACCCTGGAGGAAAACGATCCCGAGAAGGCCCTCGAAGTTTTGCTCGCTGCCGCGCAATGCGTCGTTTCCCTGGTGCGCGGCAGATAGGGTGGCGCCTCTCGGGAATCGGCGTGAGCCCGGACAGCAAATGGCCCCGCTATTCCTCCCCCGGGACCGCCGCCTTGACGATCTCGGCAAAGCTCCGGGCCTCAAGGGCGGCTCCGCCGACCAGCGCGCCGTCGATATCCGGCTGTCCCATGAGAACCACCGCATTGGCTGGTTTCACGCTGCCGCCGTATTGGATGCGGACTTTTTCGGCCGTGTCGGCATCGGTGAGAGTGGCAAGCACCGAACGGACGTGCGCGTGTGCATCCTGGGCCTGCTCGGGAGTCGCGTTGCGGCCGGTTCCGATCGCCCAGACCGGCTCGTAGGCGACGACCACATCGAGCATCTGCTCGGCGGTGACGCCAGCCAGGCTGCCTTTCAACTGGGTTTCGAGCACGGCCTTTTCCTTGCCCGCATCGCGCTCGGCCAGCGTCTCGCCCACGCACAGAATCGGCTTCAGCTCCGAGGCCAGCGCCGCATGGACTTTCTTGTTGATCAGTGCATCGGCCTCCCCGAACAACTGCCGCCGCTCGCTGTGCCCGAGGATCACATACCGGACAAACAATTCCCGCAGCATCGCCGGGCTGATCTCGCCGGTGTAGGCGCCGGACGCCTCGAAATACATGTTCTGCGCGCCGAGACGGATTTTTTGCGACCCCCCCAGCAGCTCGGACAGCTTCGCCAGCGCGGTGAATGGCGGCGCGATCACGATCTCGACCCCGTTCACCTCCTCCACATCAAGCCGGAAGTCTTCGAGAAAGCTCCCGGTTTCGGCTACGGTCATGTTCATTTTCCAGTTCGCGGCGATGATTTTTTTACGCATAAAAGTGATGGGTGAACCGGGAACCTAGCCGTTCGCGTGCGCGCACGCAATACCGTTTCAAATTTCATCCTTGAATCCCCCTCCCGTCTGCGCGAGGGTCCTTGCTCCGCAACGGGCCGTGGCTCAGCTTGGTAGAGCGCTTGAATGGGGTTCAAGAGGTCGAGAGTTCAAATCTCTCCGGCCCGATTTACTTAAACATTAATGAGTTATGTTGAAACATCGGATAAATACAACGAGAAGGCAATAAGGGAAATCGCCATTGCCCTTAAGTTGCCCTTAAAAATTGAGAACCGAGCAAGGCTCCAGTGGTTTATGGAATCTCTGAAGCTTCGTTTTTGAGCGGCGGCAGGCCCCTGAATCCCAGCCCTTCAACTGCCACGCCAGAGTTGCATCCGGAATGCCTGCTTCACTATAAAGAGGAGCGGTGCAGGTCATTTTCCAGTTCGCTGGTGACCCGGAATTTTACATCGCTGGCGGATGTCATTCGAAAGTGATGCCGCCAATGATCTGCCCGCATTGCGGCCAGGCTGACTGCTTGGTGTCGCACGGATACTACTCCCGTTCGATGACATCTGCCTTCCCAAGGTGGTCACCTCGAAGAAGGAACATCTCATCAAGGCCGTTGCCGATATTGAAAACGAGATCGCGAAGGCACTCAAATGGCCGGTTGCAGATGTTGTCACGCCCTACAAACCCGTGAAGAGGAAGAAATGGAGCAAGAAGCCCAAAGCAACCAAGGCCGCCAAGAAGCCTGCCAAATCGAAGAAGCGGAAGAGCGGTATTACCCCAGAGGGCAGAGCGAAATTGGCTGCAAATATGAAAGCACGTTGGGCAGCAAGGAAGGCTGGAAAACCTGCCGCCAAGGTCGGCAAGCCCGCGAAAAAGGGGTTCAAGTTGCCGAAGACCGGCAAGAATCCGTTCTGAATCTGATCCAGACACACCAAAGGCCACTTGTATTACTCCAGTGCTGGCCTTTACTGTTTAAACGATTATCTTTACTGGTTGGCTCAGGCAATTGGATCCACTCGCCAGCGTGTTTTTTAATAGTGGCCCGATTCGCTCAATCTCCTTGCTACTTTCCAGCCCAGTAGCCAGTGACAGAAGAATCTAAATCTCCGTCCCTGACCGCATAGTCATATGTTTTTAGGAGAACAGGAGCATTTTGCAGCTTTGATCCATCCGCCGGCGGGGGCTGCGAAGTGGAGGATCTTTTTGCTTCCAAACAGCCTGCCGTAAGATTTAAGCTTTTTATCGAGCAACCCGCATTTTTGAGTGTTCCAGCCCTTTTGTTTGTCAGACCCGAGACTGCCTCAGTGTATGGGCTCTTGGACTGGCTGTAAGAATGGCATGCCGCATTAGACAAAACCAGCAAGACGGGAAAAATAAATCGCAGTTCCACAGGTTTCATTTTCTCTTGTTTAACAGTTTCGTCAAGCTCTGCAGTATTGAAAAACATCTAACGAATACCAACTCTTCGAGTTGGCTGGATGGCGTAAAACCAGTTGTGCCAGCTATCAGCCCTCAAGAAAAAACTTTGCCACCATCGTAATCTTCACCCGATTTGGGACTCGCCCAAATTGAGTGTAAACAATGCGGGATAAAACGTCGAAAGACGCTCTGAAAATTTTGATGGAGGTCAAAAAATATTTGCATCTTGTTTTTTAAAATGAACGGCAGATAAGATCAGGCCAATTAATTTCCCAGCGGCGACTGTAACTTTATGCTATCATTCTTGAAACCAAAGCTCGCCATCTGTCACTGTACCACGGGGAAAGATGCCGCAATTGGCGACTTTCCTGTATGGATTGGCGGCAAGGAGGCCCACTTTTCCATTGACGACTCCGACCACGCCTTTTGCGAGTTTGGGCAGGAGAACGGCACGGTTCAACTGAAAGCGTTCAACGGTGGGCTTGTGCTGAACGGCAACAACATCACGGAGGCCTCGATCCTTCTCGACCAAGATTACGCCATGATCATTGAGGGCCATCTTCTCATGTTTTCATTTACGAAGAATTCTAGGAAGTGGATTGCCTCAAGGAATCGCGACTCCTGGCGCATTTTTGACTCAAATAAACAAATTCTTGCTGGCCCTGCGCCCCTCAGGCAACTGACAGTAGCCGCCTGTGCAGCTCTTGCGAATTCCGGCAATGGGATTTTGGCCCAGGCCAACAACACGACTGGATTTTACCTCTCTCAGGTTGCGTCGGTTCTGGGGTTTTCTTCCGCGCCTCAGCCCCACCCGGCACCAGTCGTATCCCATGTTCCTTTGGTGGCCAAGGTTTCGCAAGCCCGTGCTCAACAGGGGCCGGAGGTAAACATGGATTCCGGCGATTTCACATGTCCCGCCTGCTGGTTGCGGTTCGACAGAGGTGACGTGATGCATCTTGCAACCCATTCCTCGCTGAGGGGCGACTCCATCCTCGGCGAGGAAGCCATGATACGCTTTCTAGCCACGCAATTCAACGACCGGGGGCAGGCGCTTGACGCCATGGGCATACCCTCGACCGAGATGGCCTGTCCGCACTGCCGAAGGAAGCTTCCGCCCAGTTTTCTGGATTTGCCCCAACACATCATCTCTGTGGTCGGCGCACCGTCCTCGGGTAAATCCTACTTCCTCTGCGTTGTCGTGAAGGTTTTGGAGACGATGCTATTCCCGAAATTTGGCGTCGCATTTTTCGATGGGGATCCCTCGGAAAACATCCAACTCACGGAGATGAAGAACAAGCTGTTCTCTGCCGCGACTCCGCTGGAAGCCAGGCTGGCAAAAACCGCTCTTGAAGGAGATATGTATATCGAGGTTCCCCGTATGGGGCGACAGGTCCGCATGCCGAAGCCATTCGTTTTCAACCTCCAGCACAAAACACGATCAGACCAGGCGGTCACGACGGTATTTTACGACAATGCGGGGGAGCACTTCGAGCCGACGCGGAACAGCAACGAGTCGCCCGGCGCTCAGCATGTCGCGGCCGCTTCGGGGATCATTTTCCTGTTCGATCCCACATACAACCTGGAATTCCGGAAGCGGCTCGCCGATCATCATGATCCCCAGATCAAGGACCAGCGGTTCGACCAGCAGAATACCATCCTTGCCGAAATGAACGCTCGCGTGAAAACGCTCAAATCTTTGGATTTCCGCGAGAAAATCGACACTCCGATGGCCCTTGTTGTCGGAAAATGCGATGTCTGGCAGGGGCTCCTCGGCGAGATGAAATTTGCCGATCCCGTCGGCAACGCGATCCTTGACCTAGGTGCCATCAAAAGGAATTCGGCGATAGTGCGCGACCTTCTCATGGAAATCGCTCCAGCCATCGTAGCCAACGCCGAGGCGCTATCCAATAATGTCTTGTATTTTCCGGTCAGCTCGTTCGGCTGTTCTCCCGAGCTAGTTGGAGTTGATGCCAACGGGCGGCCGAGTTTCAGCCCCGATCCCAACAAGATTTCTCCGATCCTCGTCGAGGCTCCACTCCTTTGGCTCTTTTCCCATATCGAGCCGAACTTGGTTCCGGCGAGTTCGATTACCTGACCCCGATGGCACTCCAACTCATCTATACCAGCGCACCTCGCCTGCTTCAAGCAGGCCGGACTGGTTTTGGCACGGTCGCCAAGCACGCAGCAATCCGGGGCGCATTGCAGTCGGAAATCGAACGGTTTTCCCAGTTCAGCCGCCAAGAAGGGCTCAGACCGGACAGGGTGATTTTTCAATACCGGAGCCTTTCTATATCCGGCGCTCAATTTCATGTGATTTCGCGCCTCAAGGATGCCGGCTCCGATTACACCGGGCGAACCAACCATATCGCGCAGCATGTCATCTTCTCCTCGGCAGAGGCGCACGCCGCAACGGCGGCGGGGATCACGCCTGCGGACGTGATTTTCAACCTGAATGCCAGATCTTTTTGGTGTGACTCATGGCACGCGGCACCCATCGAATTCGGACCAGAGGAGGAAATCGCCCTCTCATCGATCTCTCCAGCTATTACACTTCCAGCCACCTATTGGCAGGAGTTGACCGGAACCCCGGATTCGGCAGCCATTCTCGCTCCCGGCCAAACTGCGGAATCCTGTTGGGTTATTTACGCGCCGGGCCATGGAGAACAACTCCTCGCGCTCCTCGGCGAATCCCTGCTCCTACACCCGAACCCCTGGAGGATCTCCTTTGCCAACGAGTTTCAACCAACCGACCGCGTCGATGAAATCGCCTGGCGCGGCATCCCCGCCGATTCCCCTGTTCGCATCACTGCAACCCAATCGGTCCGTCCGATTCTTGATCTGACCCACCCGGCAGGTTTGCCATCCCCGGTCCCTGAATTCACTGCGAAAGCCGCGCTCGCCTATCATCAAGAATCCGATTGGCAAGGAAACTTGGGGCAAATCGTCGCTCCGTCGCCTACCTCCGGTGTGGTAGAGGAAGCTTTTGTTCGCAAAGCAGGACATCAGCCGCCCCCAGGCAAGCGCACTGAAAGACCAATCGCCTCCAAGTCCCCGCAGAGTTTGAAAGGCTTGAAGCGGCAAGCCCAAAAAAAAGAAGACCGCCAACCTCGTTCACCCATTGCACTGTATTTGACAATCACCGCAGCACTTGTGGCTGTCGCATTGGCAGGAGGAACCTGGTTTTTGTCGAAAATTCAAAAAGAACACAGGGTGGCGCAAGATCGCTACGAGCTGGCTAAAGACAATTTCCTCCACACCGCCGGTATTGTAGAGTCAAAAGCCCCTCCGGGAGAAGGAGGCAAAGATAACAACGCCTCCAGTTCTGAAGATGCAAGTGCGAAAGATCTCGAAAGAGCCGCCGCCTTATTTGAAACTGCGACAAGAGACCATGATAACACCTCACTAGCGCTCAAAGACGCCAGCGCATTAAAAAGCAATCAAACGGACAACGCCAATCTGCACAATAAGCTAACTGTCCTCGGCAACAAATTCATCGAAAAGATTGTCAGCCGTGTTGAAACTCAATGTTTGCTGACAACAAGAAATGGAAAGATTGATGAACTAAAGAAACTAATTGATGTTTTCGACCAAGATTCCGAAATAGAAAAACTGCTGGATGATGCCTCAAAAAAGAAGCTGGAGCAATTTAGAACATTCATTTCACATTGGGACAGCAGGGACTACCCTGCCATAATAATGTTTCTGCACGAAAGGAAAGTATCGGATTGCGAAGCAACAAGAAATGTTGATGACAACTATGCCAGAGTATTGAGTTCCAACCCTGCTACGGAGTTGAGCAAACTCGAAGCTATACCGGATGAGCAGCTCGCCGATTATCCAAAACTTTTCAAGAGGAAAAGCATTCTTAAGAATCCTCCAATAGCAGACGCCGGCATTACCACACCGAATCCGACACAGTCCCCCAATTCTCCTGGTGAAAAACCGGCAGTCGTGCCAGCGAAACTTGAAGCCCCCCCCGCCCGCATCAAATGGATGCTTTGTCCCGACAAGGAAAGTTATGAAAACGCAATCAAAGCACAGTCGAGCAAGAAACTAGGTGTGCTGAAAAATCCAGGCAAAGCCGGACTGGCTGAATTGCTTAAATCACCGAGTATGGATGGTATTAAACAGGTGATTTATGTTGCAGCTAAAAGTGATGCCGCCGACTCTCCATTTTTCTGTGTCTTGAATGATAAGAATCTTCCTGATGTTGTCATCGTAAATTGCGAAAAGCTTAAAGGTCAACCAATTAGCAGAGATATGATCGACACTCCCGCTACTGCTGTAATTGTTATCAAGGAGAAGTCGTTGTTCAATCTCTTCTCCAGTCAAACGGTAGAAACACCCGATGGGAAAAAAGTTTTATTCTATTTTCAATTTCCCGACGCGGACGTGCAACAAGTCACGGACAAGACAATTTCTAATTTAGATCGTTTCAATGCTATAAAAAAACACCTGGATGATTTAACTACAGCAGAGCAGAAATTGCAGAATTGTTCTCCTCCATTAAATACTGAAGATCAATCTGCCATTGAAAGCTGGCTTGGCGAAAAAGGCCCCGCATCCCTTCTTGCTCAAAAGAAAATAACTTTTAAAGACTTCTTAGTCAAAAAATTCAACTCCAATTCATCCGCATTGCTTGTTGAGATATTAAAAGGTCATGATGTTAAGGCGCTTTTGGATGAATACATAAAAAAATGCTTGACTGATTTTGAGGCGAGCAAGCCCAAATCATTTGATAAAGACTGGAAGACTGAAAATAAAGACTCAATTAGAGCTCTCCATACCGAAGTCAATAAAAGCAAGAATATGATTGATTTATTCGCTAAGGCAAACAATGTAAGTAACAAGCCGGCAGAAATATCGGCTCTTTTTAATAATACTTATTTGCCTGCTGCAAAAGCTCTTGACGCCATACATGATTTTTATCTGAGCAACAAAACGGCGCAGCAGACCCTCACAAAAGATAAACAGAAAACCATCAATGAGGTCAGTAAATATAGCGATTTATCACAATCTATTAAATTCATTTCTAAAGACCAATCGGGCAACGTGATTCTTGAATTATCAATTGAACCCAAATGACTCCCGCAGCACACATCGGCGAAAAGATCTCAGACATCCTGCAACGTGGCTTAGGTGATCTGGGGTCGCTGTCAGCGGTGGCATCCGACTATGCAGACCTCTGTCGAAAGTTGAACACGCGACTGGAGCAGTTGCGTGAAGTGCTGGATTCTGGCGACGAACGGCAGGCGCTACTGATGGCGGAGACCTACCCGCCAGTGATTGATGAGGCCATCGCGCTTTGTTTTCCGAAACTTAAGCAGTGGCAGAGCATGTGCCAGGCCAACGAAATGCCTGTCGCCCCGGAGATCAGAGCAAATGTCGTCCAGCAGTTGAACGTCATTTACGCGAAAGGGATATCTTCGAGCCACGCGATCTACAAGGAATTCCGGACAGCGATCCTCGAACGCGATGACGACCGTGCTCTCACCCTTGCACGGGCGATTGAGAAGTTGAATCCCGGTGATGCAAACGCGAAGTCCGAGCGTGAGCGACTTGAGAGGAAGGTTTTCAGCAACCGTATTTCATTCTTATCCGAAGCACTTTTGTCAGGCGAAGAAACTGCGATTCTGAGAGCGCTTTCATCCGTGGAAACTCTCGGGCTTTCTGATCGGGAATCAGTGAGTCCAGAGGTGCTGAAAGCCCGCGAAGTCCGGCGGGCCGCGGACGCGAGGTTGGCGGCAGGGAAAGTTGCCGATTTTTCCAAGCAGATCGCGGGCGCGCAAAGCGCTGGCGAGTGGACGCGGGTGAGGGAAATAATCGCACGTCTGGAAGCGCTCGTCGCGGAACACAAACTCACACTCACGCCGGATCAGGTGAACATTATTTCATCTGGCAGAGGTTTTTTTGCTGTCCAACAGGCGGCCGCCCTCAAGAGGATGCAGTTTCAGGACGCGCTCAAAGTCCTGCTGGCGCACTCGGAAATTGTGGAGAGCAAGATCCAGGCGCCTGGGGCGGTAAAAATTCCCGAACTTCACGCGCTGCTCGCTGATCTGAGCCGGAACTGGCAGGCGGTGGAAGCCTTCACCATGGAGGTTGATCCGGAAGTGATCCAGAGGGTGTCCAAACAAGTCGAGATCCTCCGGGCAGAGATCGCCCGCTTGCAGAAGCGGCGGATCACGGCAGTTACCGGGACCGTCTTTGCGGCAGTTGTCGTCGTTTCTATGACCGGGTGGTATTTGCTCGCGCTTTCTCACGCGAAGGAGGCTGCGGCGCAGATCCGCGCTGAAATAGCCAATCGCCATGTTGCCGCCTCCGAGCGATTGGTCCAAGTGGCGGAAGCGCAAAAGCTTCCGATGTATTCATCCTCGCTAGTCAGCGCCATCGAGGAGGCACACGCATTTCAACGGGAGTCTGTCGAGTCGGGCAAACTCGCCGAGCAGCACCTCTCGCAGTTTGAAGGTCTTGCGAACAAAGAGAATTTTACCAATGGTCCTGCTGATGCAAACGCACGGTTTGAAGTTTTGGAAAAAGAACTCTCTGCATTGCCCGACGAAGGGCAGACATCGTTCAAAGTGCGGATGCAAAAATGTCGCGAGCTTTTTTCGGCTTGGCTGACAAAGGAAGCGGAAAAGAACTGCAACCAGCTTGCCGCCCGCCTTTCGGCATACGACGCAAATATCAAGCCGACGCTCGAAAAAGAGCAGTCGCTGGCCGATTTCCGAAACTCCCTGACGACGGCCCTCGCCGAGGCGGGCGAGTGGATGAAGGCGGCCTCGATTGCCCATCCCGCTTTTAAATTGCCTCCGGAACTCTCCGGCAGACTCGAGGCTGCCACCGAGAGGCTGAATTTTCTGAAAGCCGGATTGGATGCATGCGATTCCGCCATTGCGGATATGTCCAAGGCAAAGGATTTAGAGCAATTCAAGGCAGCCTTGACGAAGCTCGGGGAGTCCGAGTTGACGTTTGTCTCAGACATTGCGACAGCACGGATTGCCGTCCCCGTCCAGCCGATGATCGATGACGTAATCGCCCCGCTACTCTTCCCGGATGATCCGACGGCTTGGGCGGCCTGCAAAAACGGAGGGGAAGCGATGGAACTGAATCCGAAAGCCCTTCTCCCTAGAGAGAACGCAGCCTATGACAAGTTGCTCAACGATCCCAACAGCGACAAAATCTTTCAGGCAAACATCACGGGAAAGCCAAACCGCCTCATTTACACTGCGAACAAAGGGCTGTCCATCAGCTCAAGTGGTGCCGGGTTTACTTTTTACTCAGGAAAGATCTTTGACCCGCACTTTGACGGAAATATAGTCAACTTCACCAACCGAACATTGTCCAGCACGAGCTACGACGACCACGAGAAGGCAACCGATGCCAAGGATATTCACCTGACTTCCTTCTCCACAATTTATGCCGCGATGTCTCCCAGGACGTTTATGATGGACAACGGGGACATTGTGCATTCGGTCTGGGAGATGCTGGACCGGGCCACCGGTGTCGAAGCAAAATCGCCAGCCTACATGGCCTACGTGCTCCAGCGGATCGACGACATTATCGCCGTTCGCCCTTACGCATGGGGCCTGCATTTTTCACCCGGTGCCAGGGCGCTTCTCGCTTCGTTCAAAGAACTGGGTGGGGGCGACAGGGTGCTTTCCGGCGCATGGATGCTGCCAGAGAAAAGCCAAGCGCTGGAAAAGAAATTTGGTGGGCTCTTCTCAAAACCGACATCTTTTCAAAAGGAGGCCGTTTTTAATCAGGCCCTCACCACTGCTACAAAAGTCATCGGCACGGAGTTTGCCGGTTATGTGGGCGTTAATGGCCAGCCCGTGCTTGCAAACCGGATCTCCCCGCCTGAATCGCTCTTCGGGTTCAGCGGGTCCATTGAGGAACATCAACCGGCGCGAATCTTCGAAAAGCAGGCGGATGGCTACAAATCGCTTGGGAAGCCTATTCCTTTCACCCCCCTCCTTCGCTTTGCAGGGGACAGAAAGGCCAGCTTGAAAAATGCGTTGAAAGTTTCCGGGCTAGCTGAAACAACTGCTCCCGTGCCTCCGCCGCTATTCTCCGGCCTGCTATCCCCTCAATCGCCATGACAGAGTTTTTCGTCGTATGGAAAGGAAACCGGTCTGGTCCATTTACCGAAGAGCAGATCGTCTCGATGCTGGATCGCGGTGAAATCTCTGCGATGCATGCGCTCTACTGCGGAAACGACCTTGTGGATACGCAAGCCTTCCTGGAGTCGTTGACCGCGAAGCGCGTCGAATTGGAGGAACGGCGTGCATACCAAGCAGCGGTCGAAGCGAGAGAGGCGGAATCCGCCCGCGAATCGGCACAAGCCATGAGGCAGTTGGAGAGGGAGAGTTCGACCACAGTCCCAACTCCAATCCCAACCCCGCCTCCTACACCGGTCACCAAGGTCGAGGTCGAGCGGGACGGAATCGTTTTAGGCCAGTTTTCGAAACCCGAAATCCAGTCAGGCCTTACAGCCGGACGTTTTCAAGAATCCGACCAGCTCTGGGATGCCGCAAACCAGACATGGGTTTCCATAGGGTCCACCGGTGAGTTTCTCCTCCCTGCAAAACGGGGCGCACGCAACAGACAAAATACTACTATGAATGACAAAAAAGAATTCGCAAAGCAGATGCGACTAAACTCGGCTTACCCGATATTCCGTCAAGTGGTGAATGGCCTGGCGACTATCGGCTATGCAGGAGCGGCTATCTGCGTCCTCGCGGGAATTGTCTTGTGGATCCAGCAAATCGCCCGCCAAAACGATGCCGCAGCGTGGATTTCCCTGCTCGGCGGATTCGGCTATGGGCTTGGAGTTGCAATCATGACCCTTCTCTATCAAGGGTTTCTAGTTATGATGGCAGATATCGCCGATTCCATGCTCGATATGAACCGCCGCCGGAACGGTGAATAGTTTCCACACCACTTGCTGCCGACCGCAGCTTGCCCTATGAGCCATGGAATGGTCTTCGCTTTTAGAGGAGGCTCCCGACTGGGGCCGTTTACAGTCGAAGAGGCGCGGATTCTCATCCAAAGTGGAGAGATCAGATCAGACGAGACGTTGATTCTTGACGGAAGATCGCTCACGGCCATTGAATTTCTTGCTTCGCTTACTGCCCCAGATGAATCTGGCAGTCTACCATTCAAGGAAGAAGAGAATGAGGCACCGGGGCAGATCACTGGCAGTCAGACAAATTCTCCAGTGGTGTCGTCATCAAACTTCCCTCCCAATGGCGTCAATGTTCGGCTGCCAGGTGCCCCTAGTGAGCAGGAGCGTGACCCTCACAATCCGCCCAAGTTGTTTCCGCGACTGTCCAAGCAAACCATATCGCTGCGCGGGTCGATCATTCTCGGATATCTCTGTTCGGGATTGGCACTGCTGCTTTTTCCTCCCATCACGGGCCTGGTTGCTTTTTTTTCCGGAGTTTATGTCCTCCTGCGCGGCCGGGTTGCACACGGGGTAGCGATTATCCTGACATCCCTTGCGGCAACGCTTGTCGGTCTTGCCTTGGGAAGGTCCTTCTCTGGACCGGACAACAAGAGCGCAGCGATGGACCTTCCAGCTATTCATGCAGCGACAATTCCTGCTGTCGTTAAAGTCAGCGCACTGAATTCAAAAGGAGATGTGATAAAAAGCGGCACGGGCTTTTTGATCGAAGACGGAATGATCGTCACAAATTACCACGTTGTGGAGGGAGCTACAGACGTCCGCATCACCATGTCCGACGGGTCGGATTCTGATTGTAGAAAAATCGTCGCACTTGACCGGATGAGGGATTTGGCAATTTTTGTGCCGGAAACTCCTCCGGCAAAGGCCCTGCGAATTTCTGATGGTTCAGGTCCTTCCGAGGGAGAAAGGGTTGCGGTCATCGGAAATCCTTTGGGGTTAGACGGGACGCTCTCGGATGGGATTGTTTCTGCGAACCGAACTGATGGCAATGGCGTTAACATCATCCAGATTACGGCTCCTATTTCCCGGGGATCGAGCGGTTCGCCGGTCGTCAACTCACGCGGCGAAGTGCTCGGCATCGCCACGATGATTTTCAGCGGAGGGCAAAACCTCAATTTCGCTGTCTCCGCGCACGAAATCACAAAAGTTCTGAGAGCAAAAAAAACAGGCAACCGAGACTGAGATCACTCACTGCGGATTGGGGCTGGTGCCATGCGAAGCGAAACTCAGATCCCTTCCGGAATCCACAGGCTCCCAGCCGATCTCCACATTCCTGTCCTGGAGGATCTTCCTGAAATCGCGGAATGCATCAATGGAATCAATATAAACGTAGCAGGCAACAAAACGGTCGCTGGAAATTGACGATGCCAAACCGGTGATCCGGGATGTATCGCTGGATAAATATCCCTTTCCCTCGATGGGAGTCACAGTAAACGCCTCGTCTCCGTCGGGCGTCCATTTGAGCGATTCGGTATTTCTTCCATCAGATGACTGGAGTGGATAGATGCGCCCATACCGGAAGATCACGTTAGCAGCACCCTTGGATGTAACCCGCTCCCGAGGCAACCTCATTTGCTGGGTTCTAACCTTTTTGGCACTCGACAGTTTCCCCTTGATCGAGTCGATTCGGCTGGAAACGGTGGACTGATATTTTTCCGACTCCTCCAAGGCATTCCTCGCCGCCTCTTGGGCTATCCTGGCTTTTCTAATTTTTTCGAGCAGAACAATATCCTCTTTTGTCACATCGCGAATCGAGGCATTTATTTCCTTGGATCGCGTGGAACCAAGACGGGCTGATTTTTCCTTGAGCGATTTGATTGCCGATTCAAGCTCCTGCTTTTCGGCGTTGAGGCGGATAAGTTCCGGATCCGCTGCGGACTCGGTAATCTGCCTTTCCAAGCGCTGCATCTCGGCCTGTGCCGCCGAAATCCTGCGGTTGATCGTCTCGTCATTCGCGGCAGGCTTGGCGATGTGTGCAATTCCAGTCGGAAGCACGAGAATCAAGGCGATCATAATGAAACTTCCGAACACATCGCAGAGAGTGTTCAGTAGTAAATCAAGGCTGCCTTCTTTTCTGTGCCATCTGCTCTTCATTGCTCAGGTGGGGAAAAATCGAGCACCGCATCCTCGGAAATAACATCGGTGCCGAGTTCGAATCCTTGTTGTACGACTGCTTTCCGTGCTTTAGAAAAGCCGAACAGGGCTGACGGTTTAAAATAGAGCACAACATAATAATCGTCTTTCGAATATCCTGCCAGACTGTCCCCTAAAAGCTTCGGTAAGTCGCTCCCGTGGTAAACGCGCTTTTCCTCTTTCTTGCCATAGCGCTGAAGCTCACAGCCGCCGGAAGTGATCGTGACCAAAAGCGGTTCCTTCGAAGTTCCCCCGGTTTGCGGTATCAGCCAGATGTGATTTTTCAATTGCTCTTCCGCCAGAAGCCTCGCCTCCAGCTCCTTTAACTTCGTTTCCAATTCAGCAGTGGTCTGTTGTGACGTGGCGAGACTTTGATTCAGCGCGGACGTCTCATTTTCAATGGCGGCAAGATTGTTTTTCCTGTCCTGAAGTGCAGCATCGATATCCTCTGATCCCTGTTTATTTCCAACAGGCATGCCTTTTGATGCGACTGTCGATGCCCACGATCGCGCCTCGCTGCGAAGAACATTGACAAGCGCGGTCAGGGCCTTTTTGTCCGATGAAACCCCGCCCGATAACATGGTCTTAAGCGTCGCGCGTTTTTCGGCAAGCCGGGACAGCAGCTCATTCAACACCTTTTCGGCAGCAACCCGCGCTGCTGATGGCACTGGCGTGCTCCCGGATTCGGCGCCCGTATCAAGATTGAGGGCAAGAATGAGCGCAATAAACAGTATTACGCCGAGTGCGGCGGTGATGATATCCTGGAAAAAAAAGAAGTTAACATTAACCCTTGGTTTTCTGAGACTCCGGCTCATGTTAAATGAGTTTTAGTTTGGAGATGATGTGCGCGTGGCAATACTCATTGCATTCGTCCAGAAATGCTGACTCCTTGTTTTGCATGAATGTCAGCAGGAGCTGAATGATGAGGGTGCAGACAAGCGCGATCAGCGTCGTGTCAAACCCCAACCCCAGTCCGCCAGCCACCGTTTGCAGCGAGGCCCGGAGACCGGTGAGGTCGGTTCCCGCGCGGAGGGTGACTCCAAATGCCCCGATGGCGTGGCTGAGACCGAGGACGGTTCCGATAAACCCCAAGACGGGAATCGCCCAGACAAACCCGTTCAGAAGACCATAACCGGATGCAAGTTGCTCCTCATCATATTGAGTCTGGGTGCGCAAGATGTCCGATATGTCCGCGATGTGCCCGATGTTTTGCAGGTTTGACAGGGCACGATCCACCCGGTTCATAAGCAGAAAATGCGATGTGTTGTCAGCAATCCCCCTGAGCCGCGACAAAACTTCTTTCGCCGTTTCCCGGTTGAGCACAAAATCCGGTTCGACGGGAACAGGCTGAATGCGAAGAACTTTTCTTTGGAGTGCGAGCTTTCTCGATTTTACGAACAGGATCGACATCGCCCACATAAACAAAAGAATGGTCGCATAGGGAATGATCCCCCGCTCAAGAAACATATTGGTATATGGCTCAAGGGCTGGAACCGGCTTCGCCAGATAAATAACCAATGCGAAAAATATCACGGTGAGAAGACACCCTAAAATAAACGTAAATACATTATTGGGTGCTGTAAATCGCCCACCCTTGAAACCGAATTTCTGCTCAAAGTCGCACTTTGCCCAGTTAAACTGGGATTCTGGAGTCTGAAAAGGGTCCTGCTTTGACATGATATTTATGATGAGTGTGAGTGCCGTTCTGCTCGGAACAGAAGTGTATTTGTTCTTGAGGACATTACAAGAGCGTTGCGCCTGAAATATTCAAATCGTGAATCCTGCTTTTGAGGACTGCAGATTCCTATTATTATCGCTCGCTTTTAATTATTCTTGCTTGTATATTTACAAAACGCCTCAAAAGAGTTGGTAAAAAGGGGAATTGTATGCATAGTGCCGAGGCGAGTCTCATAAGAGTAGGTTCCGATTCGGTATAATCGTGACTTAACATTATCATTATCTGCCACTTTATCTGTGGCACATGACACGAATGATAAATTCATATCATTATCACCAATTGGAATGCTTCTTTCCCGTTTAACCTTTACAGTTACCGTCCGCTTATGGGCTCGCGGATCAGTCGTTTGATTAGAAAGGGCCTGTCCGGAAAGAGCGTGTTTTTTTGAAGGGCTGAAAAGGACGGCATTTCGCCCCATCTGACACCACAACATATAGACAGAATTCGCCCGCGTTTTTTG